>JAEEGG010003016.1_pt1 | contig 42569 bp, 45 predicted proteins | sample 9134161 | NCBI WGS metagenome assembly JAEEGG01 (sample SAMN16246543, study PRJNA631951) | gut metagenome | biome: gut microbiome; feature: rumen; material: CR-attached | host: Bos | place: Iran: Karaj | collected 2018-10 | reverse complement strand
TGCCCTCGGCGGTCTGAAGTCGGAGACACTTTTGTTTCGGTAAATGCACAAAAGCCGGAAAATTTATGTGACAGTGCATGGGAAAGTATGGAAAAGTTCGTTAAAGAACTTGCCGAAGGCGGCGGAAACTTTTTTGATGGTTGGATGAAAAATAAACATTCCGCAATGATATCTTGCAACGATGGGTTCCGTCCGGTAACTTTTTATATTGAAACCGTAGAATAATAATTGAAAAAAATACTCTTAAAAGATATAATAATACCGTTATGAACAGTTTAAGTACAAACTTTTTAGGAATAAAAATGAAAAGCCCGTTGCTCACAGCATCGGGAACTTTCGGTTACGGTAATGAATTAACGGATTTAATCGATATTACAAAAATCGGTGCCATAGTAACAAAAACCATAACTTTGGAAGAAAGATTGGGAAACCCGCAACCAAGAATTGCTGAAGTTGCAAGCGGTATGCTTAACACTATAGGCCTCCAAAATATCGGTGTAAAGAAGTTTATAGAAACGAAGTTGGATGCAATATTAAAATTAAAAGTTCCTATAATCGTAAGTGTTGCAGGTGCTTGTGTAAGTGATTATGCAAGAACTGTAATGGAACTTAACAGATATCCTAAAATATCGGCAATAGAATTAAATCTTTCTTGTCCTAACTTAAAAAAAACAATCATATCACAAGATGTTGAACTTTTAAGTAACATAATAAAAAGTGTAAAACATATATCAAAGTTTCCTATAATTGCAAAATTGTCACCGCAGGTACAAGATATTGCAGCACTTTCACTTACGGCACAAAATTGCGGTGCGGATGCAGTAACATTAACAAACACATTTCCTGCAATGGCTATAGATATAAACACATTTAAACCGAAACTTTCTACTGTGAAAGGCGGAATGTCAGGCCCTTGTGTAAAGCCCATGGCTTTAAGATGTGTGTTTGACGCTTTCCAAAAAATATCTATACCTATAATAGGTTGCGGCGGAATAACAAACAGTGATGATGTTATAGAATTTATACTTGCCGGTGCAACTTGTGTAAGTATAGGAACACAAGTTTTGGTGGAACCGAAAGTATTTGAACACACATATGACGGTCTTGAAAAATATTTGAAAGATAAAAAAATAAAGAATATTAAAGAGTTGCAAGGTAAGGTCAAACTATGAACAAAACCATATTGGCATTAGATGTTTTTGATTTTAAAAAAGCAGAAAAATTAGTTAAAGATTTAAGTCCTTATATAGATGTTTTTAAAGTCGGTCCCATACTTTTTTTACAGTCCGGTAAAGAAATAATAAAAATGATAAACGATAACGGTAAAAAAGTATTTTTGGATTTGAAGTTTCATGATATTCCGGCAACCGTTCAAAGGGCGGTGCAATCCGCAAGAGATTTGGGAGTTTACAGTTTAACCGTTCATTCCTGCGGCGGAGAAGAAATGTTAAAACTTGCAACATCTGTTGAAAACAGACCTAAAATTTGGGCGGTAACCGTTTTAACAAGCCAAGTTACCACACCGGAAGAAGTTGTAAGAAGAGCAAAACTTGCTAAAGATTGCGGTGTTGACGGAGTAATATCTTCACCGCTTGAAATAGAAACAATAAAGTCAAACTGCGGCAAAGAGTTTGAAGTTGTTACCCCGGGCATAAGACCTGTTAAAGTTCAAGACGACCAAAAAAGAGTGGCAACTCCGGAATCCGCAGTTAAAGCGGGAGCCAATTTTATAGTTGTCGGAAGGCCTATAATTCAGGCGGAAAATCCTGTAGAAGTTGCAAAAAGTATTTACGAATCAATAAAAGGAATATAAAATTTTCACAAAGTGAAAATTTGATGTATAGAAGTATAGAGGTATAGAGGTATAGAAAAAGCAACAACGAAAATGGAAATTGTATTTGTAGTTTCTATACATCCATTCATCCATACATCAAAAAATCGCAAAGTGATTTTTTAAGGAGAATATATGAATCAGGAAGAAATGAAAGAATTATTCAAACAACATAATGCATTATTAAACGGACACTTTTTATTGTCAAGCGGATTACATTCCGATACATATTTTCAGTCTGCACTTATATTGCAACATCCTGAAGTTGCACAAGTGTTGGCACAGAACTTAAAAGAAAAAATTGTACAAGTTGTAAAAGATATAGATGTTGTAGTTTCACCTGCAATGGGCGGAGTAATAATCGGTCATGAAATGGGAAGAGCATTCGGAACCAGAGCAATTTTTACCGAAAGAGTTGACGGTAAAGTTACATTAAGAAGAGGCTTTTCCGTAAGTAAAGGTGAAAAAGTTCTTGTAGTTGAAGATGTTATAACAACAGGCCTTTCCACAAGAGAAGTTATAGAAAGTTTAAAAGAAACAGGTGCTGAAATAGTTGCCGTATGTTCTTTAGTAGATAGAAGTGCCGGCAAAGTGGATTTCGGTGTTCCGAGATTTTCTTTATTAAGTTTGGAAGTTAAAAGTTATAAACCGGAAGAATGTCCGTTATGTAAAGATGGCTCGAAACCTATTAAGCCCGGCAGCAGAAAGTAACACATTCAAAAATAATTAAAGCTAAACGGATTTATCTTTTAAGCTATAACTTTATATTTGCCTCCTTCGAGTACCACTCGCTCCGCTATATTTCAGTACACTTCAGTCGTCAAATATCTCGTTATAGCTTAAAATCTGTAAATCCTTTGAAAGCCACCAACGACAATACGACAAATATTACTCACTTTTTTTTGTCATTCTGAACTTGATTCAGAATCTATTAAAAAATAAAAAATCTTAATTATACATTCTACATTATAAATTATACATTGTCGTTTTTTTTCTGTTTTTTTTATCGTCAAAATATTCTATAATTTTCGTTATATGGAGCAGAAAATATTATGTTAAAAGAACTTAGTAACAAGATTTTAAACGAAAATTATCATATAACAAAACAGGAAGCATTATCTCTCGTAACAGAAAATTTACAAGAGCTTTCTTTGTATGCCGAAAAAATAAAACAAAAATTTTGCGGTAACAAATTTGATATGTGCTCAATAGTCAGCGGTAAAAGCGGTAAGTGCAGCGAAAACTGTAAATTTTGTGCACAATCTTCACATTATAAAACAAGCATAAAAGAGTATCCTTTACTTGACAGCCAAAATATATTTAAAGAAGCAAAACATAATGCGGATAAAAAAGTTAAAAGATTTTCCATTGTTACATCAGGTAAAAAACTTTCCGATACGGAAATCGATTCCGTTTGTCAAACTTATAAAAATATAAAAAACAAATGTGATATTTTGTTATGTGCTTCTATGGGCCTTTTGTCTTATGAACAGCTTGTAAAATTGAAACAGGCAGGTGTTACAAGATATCATTGCAACCTGGAAACATCAAGAAGATTTTTTCCCAGTATATGTTCTACACATACCTATGATGATAAAATAAATACAATAAACCTTGCAAAGAAAGCGGGACTTGAAATTTGCAGCGGCGGAATTTTCGGGTTAGGAGAAACTTTTGAAGACAGAATAGATATGTTTTTTGATATCTATAATCTGGGTATAAAATCCGTTCCGATAAATGTTTTAAATCCCATAAAAGGAACACCTTTTGAAAATAATAAAATTTTATCTCAGGAAGAAATTAACAGAACAGTTGCAACAGCAAGATTTATTTTACCGGACGCATTTATAAGACTTGCCGGCGGAAGACTTTTATTTAAAGATAAAGGGGTGTCGATGTTTTCTTCAGGCGCAAATGCCACAATTACCGGAGATATGCTTACAACATCCGGTACTTCAATAGATGAAGATTTTAATACAATAAAAAAATTAGGATTTGAAAAATGACAAAATCAATTTTTATAGCGGGAACATCAACCGATATCGGTAAAACTTTTGTTACTGCTTTACTGGTAAAATATTTAAGAAATAAAAATATAAATGCAGGATATTTTAAACCTGTTTTAAGCGGTGCTGAAATTGCAGATAATAAGTTGGTTCCGGGTGACGCAAAATATGTTTGTGATATTGCGGAAATAAATGTTCAACCGCAGGATTTGGTTTCATATACTTTTAAAACGGCTGTATCACCGCACCTTGCAGCACAAATGGAAAATACAACGATTTCGTTGGATAAAATAAAAACGGATTTTAATAATTTAAAATCTAAATATGGTTTTTTGGTTGTTGAAGGGTGCGGGGGAATAATTTGCCAAATCTCTACACAAAAAAACAACGAAATTTTTCTTACGGATATAATAAAAAGTTTAAATCTTGATGTTATACTTGTTGCATCATCTTTGCTTGGAACAATAAATTCTACGGTTCTAACCATAGAATATGCAAAAAAATTGAATATAAACATAAAAGGTATAATAATGAACTTTTATGATAAAGAAAATTTTATGCATACAGATAACAAAAAACAAATAGAATATCTTACCGGTATCCCGGTAATAGCAACCGTAGAAAAAGATGCCAAGGAAATTTTTATGGAACAAAATATTATTTGAGGTAATAAAATGAATTTAGAACAAAAAGATTTGAAATATATTTGGCATCCATGTTCACAAATGAAAGATTATGAAACTTTGCCGCCGATGATAATAGATCATGCCAAAGGTTTATATTTGTACGATATACACGGCAAAAAGTATGCCGATGTTATAAGTTCGTGGTGGTGTAACCTTTTAGGACATTGTAACCCGAGAATAAATAAGGCGGTATCAAAACAATTAAAAAAGTTGGAACATGTTATATTTGCAAACTTCAGTAACAAATCTGCAATAGATTTATCCGAAAAACTTATATCTGCGGCACCGAAAGGTTTATCAAAAGTATTTTTTACGGATAACGGTTCATCTGCAGTTGAGTCAGCACTTAAAATGAGTTTTCAGTACCATTATCAAACAGGTAACCCGCAAAAGAAAAAGTTTATGGCAATATCGGATGCTTATCACGGTGAAACAGTGGGTGCATTGTCTGTAGGAGGGGTAGATTTATATTCAAAAATATTTCAACCGTTACTTATAGATATTTTAAGAGTGCAAGGACCGGATTGTTACAGGTGCCCGTTTAACAAAGATAGAAAAACTTGTAATGCCGAATGTTTTTGTTATGCCGAAAAAGTTTTGGAAAAGCAGCATAAAAATATTGCCGCATTTATAATAGAGCCAATGTTGCAAGGTTCTGCAGGTATGCGAATTTATTCACCGAACTATTTAAAAAAGTTAAGAAAAGCATGTACCGAATATAACATCCATTTAATAGCGGACGAAATTGCATCAGGTTACGGAAGAACCGGTAAAATGTTTGCATGTAATCATGCAGATATAACTCCGGATATTATGTGTGTAGGGAAAGGGTTAACCGGCGGTTATTTACCTATGGCACTGACATTAACCAACGATAAAATTTATAAAGCATTTTATGCCGATTATAATAAAGGGAAAATGTTTATACATTCGCACACATTTTCGGGTAATCCGCTTGCAAGTGCTGCCGCTTTGGAAGTCTTGAATATTTTAAAGGATGAAAAAATAATAGAAAAAACACAAAAAAAAGCTGTGTTTTTTAACAACTTAATAAAAGAAACTTTTTCTAAAAACAAGTTTGTTGGCGATATAAGAAGTATAGGTTTAATAAATGCTGTAGAGCTTGTTAAAGATAAAAAAACTAAACAACCGTTAGATCCTAAAAAAAGAACAGGTTACCAAATATATAAACAAGCATTAAAACTCGGGCTTTTGTTAAGACCGTTGGGTGACATTATGTATTTTAATCCACCGTTAACTATAACCGAAAAGGAAATGAAACAAGTTGTAAAACTTTGTAAACAAGCTTTTATAAATACCGGAATAAATTAAAAATAATTTTTTTTAATGCTTTATTAAAAAAAAATATATTGATAAAATATAAAGATATTAATAACAATTTTTGGAGAGCAACATGTTAGAACTGAAAAATATTTCTTTTGATGTAATGGTAAACGGACAAAAAAAAGAAATATTAAAAAATCTCAATATAAAGTTTGATAATAATAAATTTATAGTTATTACCGGTCCCAACGGCAGCGGAAAATCTACACTTGCAAAAATAATTGCGGGTATAGTACTTCCGACACAAGGTCAAATTTTATTTGATGAAACGGATATTACTGATAAAAGTATAACAGAGAGAGCAAAATCCGGAGTAGGATACGCTTTCCAGCAACCCGTAAAATTTAAAGGTTTACAAGTTTACGATTTGTTAAAAGTTGCGGCAAAAGGTTCTTTAAGTTTGGAACAGGCATGCAACTACTTAAGTAAAGTCGGTTTATGTGCCGGTGAATATATAAGAAGAGAAGTTAACGGTTCATTGTCCGGCGGAGAACTTAAAAGAATTGAAATAGCGACCATACTTGCAAAACAATCGAAATTATCCGTATTTGATGAACCTGAAGCCGGAATAGATTTATGGAGCTTTCAGAATTTAACGAAAATATTTAATTCCATGAGACAAAATATTAACAACGGAACGATAGTTGTTATTTCTCATCAGGAAAGAATTTTGGAGATTGCAGACGAAATTCTTGTTCTTGCAGACGGCAAAATAACAATGCAAGGTTCAAGAGAAGAAATATTACCGAAGATTTTGGGAACGGAATCTGCCGTTACAACTTGTGCAAAACTAAATTAGGAGCATCAAAGATATGGAAATGAACGAAATACAAAAAAGATTAATAGCCGAAGTTGCCGATTTGCATGATGTTCCTATGGGAGCATACAATTTCAGAGCTAACGGTAAACTTGCAGGCAGAAATACAACCGCAAATATAGATATTCAAACAAAAACAGAAGGCAGCGGAATAGATATAAAAATAAAAGATAACACAAGAAACGAAAGTGTTCATATCCCCGTAGTTTTAAGTGACAGCGGCTACAAAGAAGTTGTTTATAACGATTTTTATATAGGTGAAAATTGTGATGTTGTTATAGTTGCCGGTTGCGGTATAGATAATTGCGGTAACCAGGATTCGCAACATGATGGTGTTCACAGATTTTATGTAGGAAAAAATTCTAAAGTAAAATATGTTGAAAAACATTTTGGATCAGGTACCGGAACAGGTAAAAGAATATTAAATCCGGGAACGGAAGTTTATTTGCAGGATAACAGTGTTATGGAAATGGAAATGGTACAAATTAAGGGCGTAGATAACACTAACAGACAAACAACCGCAAAACTTAATAAAGGTTCAAAACTTGTTGTAAGGGAAAGACTTTTAACACACGGTAATCAACAAGCTGTAAGCGGTTATACCGTTACTTTGGACGGTGAAGGTTCAACTGCGGATATAGTATCAAGATCGGTAGCAAAAGAAAAATCTTACCAAAAATTTGAAGTTAAACTTACCGGAAATAATCGTTGCAGCGGTCATACCGAATGCGATTCAATAATTATGGACGAAGGTAAAATATTGGCAATACCTTCATTGGAAGCAAACAATATAGATGCGGCACTAATTCACGAAGCTGCTATCGGCAAAATTGCAGGGGAACAACTTATAAAGTTGATGACGCTCGGCTTAACCGAAAAAGAAGCCGAAGAACACATTATTAACGGTTTCTTAAAATAAAAATTATTAATAAAAAAAGATGCTTATTTAAAACCTTAAATATGAGTTTGCGCAAACAATAAAAATCTATACTTATATTCTTCCAATTTGCTATAATCTATAAGACAATAATAATCTTAATAAAAGGGAAATTCACAATGAAAACAAATGTAAAAAAACTTTTAAAGTTGGCAGAAAAACCTTCTAAAGATGCAAGAAAATTGCACCCTTTTTATAAAGGGAAAATAGAAGTTGTTCCAAAATGCAGAATAAGAGATTTTAACGATTTTGCAATATGGTACAGTCCCGGAGTTGCTGCCGTTTGCAAAGATATAAACAAACAAATAGAACTTGCTTATGAATATACAAACAAGTGGAATTCGGTTGCTGTAGTTAGTGACGGAACAAGAGTTTTGGGACTTGGTGATATCGGTCCTGAAGCCGCAATGCCTGTTATGGAAGGTAAAGCATTGTTATACAAATATCTCGGCGGAGTAGATGCTTATCCTATTTGTCTTGCAACGAAAGGTCAACAGGAAATAATAAATACCGTTAAAATTTTACAACCGTCTTTCGGCGGTGTAAACTTGGAAGATATTGCTCAACCGAAATGTTTCCCTATACTTTACACGTTAAGAAAAGAATGTCATATTCCTGTATGGCATGATGACCAACAAGGAACGGCTCTTGTTACGCTTGCAGGTTTAATAAATGCATTAAAAGTAGTTAACAAAAAAATATCTAAAGTTAAAATTGCAATGCTTGGTGCAGGTTCTGCAAATATTTGTATTGCAAGATTAATAATGTTTTACGGAGCAAATCCTGCAAACATAATAATGGTGGATTCTAAAGGAACATTGAATAAAAAAAGAAAAGAATTGAAAACGTCTCATCCTGAAAAGTGGGCAATGTGTTGCGACACTAACGGTTCAAATGTTGAAGGTACGATAGAAACCGCGATGGAAAATGCGGATGTATTGATATGTTTATCTACACCGGGACCAAATGTAATAAAGAAAGAATGGATTAAGAAAATGGCAAAAAATCCTATAGTGTTTACATGTGCAAATCCTGTTCCGGAAATATGGCCTTGGGAAGCAAAAGAGGCAGGTGCGGCAGTAGTTGCTACAGGAAGGAGTGATTTTGAAAATCAGGTAAATAACTCTTTGGGTTTTCCGGGAGTATTTAGAGGAACACTTGATGCAAGAGCAACAACAATAACCGATAATATGTGTATTACGGCGGCAGTAGAACTTGCTTCTTGTATTGCCGATAACAAAATAAAACCCACGCAGATACTTCCTACCATGGACGATTGGAAAGTTTATCCTAAAGTTGCGGCAGCGGTTGCAGTAAAAGCAATAAAAGAAAAAGTTGCTCAGAGAAAAGCAAGTTATGACCAATTTTATGCTCAAGCAATGAGTATGATAAAGAGAAGCAGAGCATTAACTGCAGATATGATGAAAAACGGATTCATAAAAAAATCCAAATAAAAAATTTTGCTCCGCAAAATTTGAGGAATGGAGGAAAAGAGGAACAGAGGTATATAAGAAATAACAATACAGAAAAAATGTAGTTTGTAGTTTCCATACCTCCGTACATCTATACCTCTATATATCAAAAAAATGAGAAAAATAAACAGTGAAGAAATTATAAATAAAGTTTGTGAGCTTTGCGGTGATGTAAATTTTAATTTGCCGCAAGATATAACGGACTGCATATCTTCTCATATAAAAAACGATAATTCTATATCGGATAATATTTTAAAAGAAATTTTGGAAAATGCAAAAATAGCAAAAGAGAACAAAATTGCATTATGCCAGGATACCGGAACTGCAAACTTTTTTGTAAAAATCGGTAAAGATATAGAAATTGTCGGTGATGATATTGTTACGGCAATAAATAAGGGTGTATCTCAAGGTTACACAAAATATTATTTAAGAAAATCTATCGTAAAAGATCCTTTAAACAGAGTAAATACAAAAGATAATACTCCCGCAAACATATATTGCGATTTCGTTGACGGAGACAAGATAGAAATTACAATATTAACCAAAGGCGGCGGCAGCGAAAATGCAAGTTTTTTAAAAATGCTTACACCGCTTGACGGTTGGCAGGGTATAAAAAATTTTGTTATTGAAAGCATGAAACTTAAAGGTGCAAATGCCTGTCCTCCGGTAATAGTGGGGTTGGGTATAGGGGGAGATTTTGCAAGTGTAGGCCTTCTTGCAAAAAAAGCATTGCTAAGAACGATAGGCAGTAAAAATATAAAGCAAGAATACAATGCCAAAGAACAGGAACTGTTGGAAGAAATAAATAAATTAAATATTGGACCTATGGGACTTGGCGGGAACCCTACGGCACTTGCCGTATTTATCGAGACAAAACCGTGTCATATTGCATCAATGCCCGTGGCAATAAATGTTCAATGTCATTCCTGCAGAAGAAAAACAATAATAATATGAAAATAACAACAGAACAATTATTAAAAGATATAAAAAATTTTAAAGCCGGAACAAAAATAGAGCTTACAGGCACTATTTATACGGCAAGAGATCAAGCTCATAAAAGGTTGGTTGAACTTTTAAACAGTAACAAAGAATTGCCGATACAATTAAAAGATGCTTGTATATATTATTGCGGGCCATGTCCCAATGCTCCCGATAAAATTATCGGTTCTTGCGGACCTACAACATCTTCAAGAATGGATGTATATACACCGAAAATGCTTGATAACGGTGTTAAGATTCTTATAGGTAAAGGCAAAAGAAGTAAAGATGTTTTTGAATCAATACAAAAAAATAACGGAATATATTTGCTGGCTACAGGCGGTGTAGGTGCATTGATAGCGGAAAAAGTAAAACAGTTTAAGTTGATAGCTTTTGAAGATTTAGGACCTGAAGCAATTTATGAACTAAAAGTGGAAAATTTTCCGTTAACGGTTGGAATAGATTGTAACGGTAACAGCCTATTTAATTTATAATTTACAATTTACAATGTACAATGTAGGTAAAAATTGCAAAGCATTTTTTTTGATAAATAATTAGATTTTTCGCAAAGCAAAAAATATATTGATTATAAATTATACTTTATAAATTATGAATTGCCGTTTTAAGGAGACATTATGTTTTTAGCAATAGATATCGGTAACACTAATATTACACTTGGTTTATTCAAATTTAAAGATAATAAAGTTGAAGATAAACCGTTCCAAATTTGGAGAATAGCAACATCCAAGAAGAAAACCGCGGATGAATATGCAATAAAAATTTTAGACATATTTTATTATTCCAAAATAGATATATCTAAAGAACAAATCAAAGCTGTTGCCATTGCAAGCGTAGTTCCTTCTTTAGACAATGTTTTTGCCGATTTGACAAAAAGATATTTCAAAAAAGATGCAATGTTTATTACAAGTAAAAGAGCCGGCGGTTTGAAATTCTTATATAATAATCCCGAAGAAGTCGGTGCAGACAGAATTGCAGATGCCGTTGCTGTTTATGAAAGATATAAAACCGCTTCCGTGGTTATAGATTTTGGAACGGCAACCACATTTGATTGTATAGATAAAGAAGGTAATTATTTAGGCGGTGTAATAACGGCAGGACCGTCAATATCTGCAGAAGCTTTAACACAAAGAACGGCAAAACTTCCCCAGGTAACTTTGAATATGCCTGCAAGAATTGTAGGAAGAACAACAGTGGAATGTATACAGTCCGGTTTGTATTACGGCTATATAGGTTTGGTAAAAGAAATTTTGCATAGAATAAAAAATGAAATGGGAACAAAAGATATAAAAATTATTGCAACCGGCGGTCTTTCGTATCTTATGGTAAAAGAAATGGAAGAAATAGAAAGCGTAATACCGGAACTTACACTTGAAGGTATAAAAATAATTTGGGAAAAAGAAAATTGCTAGCAGCAATTTATAACTTACAATAATTATCAATTATAAATTATACATTATACATTGTTGTATAAAGGGAGAACAAAATGAAAAAAGTATTGTCTGTAGTTGCCGTGTTATGTTTTATGTCTGTTAGTGTTTTTGCAAATCCGGTAGATAAATTTAATTCTGTAATGAACGGAGTATCAGATGCAACAGCCGAAAAATATTTGAAGCATTTTGCAGATGATATGGGTTCCGTTATGACAGGAAGTAATTTCGGCATTCATTCCAAGATAGGTTTTGCCAATTTAAATTTGAGTTTAAAACTTAATTTGGTTAATGTTGATAACGAAATAATGAGAAAAGAAGGAACAAGACAGTTATATGTGCCTATATTTGTTGCAGCTGTAGGTTTAATTTCAGGTTTTGATCTTATAGGAAAATACGGCTATTTTTACGGTTCAAATCTTTATGGTATAGGAGTAAGATATAAAATATATGACAGTACAGCCTATTATTTACCTACTGTTACTGTTCAAGGAATATATTCTGTTTTAAATATTGACAGCTCCGGAAATAAAGTTGATAATAACAATCTTGCATTGGGAGCTGTTGCATCTTTCCCGTTACCGTTTGTATCTCCTTATGTAGGAATCGGATTTGACAGAACAAAATCCGAAGCAAAATCTTCAAATAAAGAAGGTTTATCCGTTGATGTTGATAAAGTCAGATATTCTTTAGGTGTAAGTATTAATATACTTATGTTAAGAGGTTCTGCGGGTATCACATTCCGTGAGAACGGTGTTCCAAGTTATCACTTCAGTTTAAGTGCGGGTATTTAGTTTGTAAAGTTTATCGTGAATAAAGTAAGGTTTATAATATCAATTTTGTTTTTGCCGTGGCTTTTGGTTTTGGTATATGATTTTTTAGGCATGTTCTTTTCTTTTGCCGGGAAGACAAATGTTACAATAGTTCCGTTTTGGATAGGTATAGCAGTTTATTTTTTGTTTCAATTAATATTTTTTAAGCCGATGTCCACTTATGTTTTCGGCCATGAACTTACACATGCATTGGCAGGTCTTTTAAGCGGGGCTAAAATAAAAAAATTTAAAGTGTCGGCAAATAAGGGCAGTGTTACTTTAACAAAAGATAATATTTTTATAACTTTATCTCCTTATTTTTTCCCGATATACCCGATAATTATTATTCTTATATATTTTTGTCTCGGTTGGTTTATGGATATAACAAAAATATATTCGTGGTTTTTGTTCTTTTCAGGTATGGCTCTTGCTTTTTATTATGCACTAACTTTTTATGCAATTAAAGTCGGGCAAGAAGATATGAGAATTTACGGGAAGTTCTTTTCTTTTGTTTTTGTTTGTTTTATTAATATAATAATGGTAGTGTTTGTTTTGGTTTGGATATTTCCTAACCATATATATGTAAAAGATTTTTTTGTTAATGTGTTTAATGACGGTATAAATTTTTATAAATATATTTTTGCGGGAGTGTATAAATGCTTGGCTTTCCTAAAGACGAAATAAAAAGAAAAACTTTTCATATTCTTTCTCTTATTTATGTTGCCGCATACTGGTTTTTACCCAAGAATATAGTTTTAGTAGGACTTTTAATAGCTATAATAATTGTTTTAATCGGTGAATTTATAAGAGCAAGAAACGAAAAATTCAATATTTTTATACTAAAAGTTTTGGGTGGTGTTCACAGAGAATCCGAAACTCATAAAATGAGCGGTTTACCGTGGACACTTTCCGGTGCGTTTTTAGCAATACTTTTATTTCCGGAAAAAATATTTGTGTTGGCAAGTTTCTTGTATCTTGCTTTCGGTGATGCTTGTGCGGCTCTTTTCGGTAAGGCATACGGAAAACATAAAATTTATGCGGGCAAATCTTTGGAAGGATCGGCGGCTTGTTTTGTCGCTTGTTTGATAGTAGGTTTAATAGTTTTACCGACTTGGCAGTTTGCCGTTGCGGGTGCACTTATTGCCGCTTTTATAGAAACAATACCGTGGCCGTTGAATGATAACTTTTGGATGCAAATAATAAACGCCGGAATATTAACATATATTTCAAGATTTTTCTAATGCATGATTTTAAAAAAGATACTAAACTTATAAAAAGATAACAGTATGAAGACTTATAAATAAAAAGTTGCAGGAGGAATATTTATGAAAAACATTATTATTATTTCTGTTCAACAAAGAAAAAGTGTGTCCGGTGCGGTTCAGGAAGTTTTAAGTGAATATGGTTGTCTTATAAAAACAAGGTTGGGTATTACAGACAGTACGGCAAAAAAATGTTCTCAAACAGGTCTTATAATATTGGAATTTTTGGGCAACAAAAGAGAAATAAATTTGATGACTAAAAAGTTATCCAAAATAAAAGGTGTTACTGTAAAATCGGTTTCAATATAGTTTTGTTTCGGGAGAAAATTATGAAAAAGTTTTTAATGTTAAGTTTAAGTTTGTTGTTCGTTTCATCTTTAGTGTATGCAGATATTAATTCGGATTTGCAGATAAAGAAAGATAATACTCAAAAAGCGGGTATTTCTTATACTGTAGTGGTTTCCGGGGATTCCAACGGAGATTCTCCTAAAGAATATACCATAACGGAAAAAGGGAATGCAAAATTGTTTGAAGCTCAAGCATATGAGCAAGAACATATGATTCTTGTTAGTGATAATAAAATGTATCAAATTCCCGCTATGCTAAAAACAGAAAAACAGTTGCCTCTTCCTGTTATGGTTTTAAGCGGGGATGCAAGATCCGGTTTTGATAAAGAAATGGAAAAATTTAAAGTTCCTGATTATAAAGATTTTAAAGTTGCAGGTAAAGAAACCGCAAACGGTTATCAATGCCAGGTTTTAACAAAAGTTCTTTCAAGTGAACAAAGGGAAGATGAATACGGCGGAAAATATTTAACACAGGATTCAATGAAAGTTTATGTTACTGAAAAATACGGTTACCCTACAAAAATAGAATCTGTGTTTACAAGTAAAGATATGAAAGGTAATGTGATACACAATGAAGTAAGCAGCACCATAGATTATGTAAAATTTAATACAAATATATCCGATAAAATCATTTCTTTACCCAAAAATGCTATGGTTATGGATCTTTTAAATCAAAAAACATTTGATACAAAAGCAATGAAAAATCAATATTTAAATAAACTTAAAGAACAGTATAGAGATATTCAATAATTAATTAAAATTAATGTAAAGAACTTCTGCTTTAAAACGGCAGAAGTTTTTTTGTTTATTTCATATAAAAAATGATAAAATACATAGCATAAAATTTTATAATAATTTATCGGAGTAAAAAATGTACTTTTCAAAAGCTTTTATACCAACATTAAAAGAAGCACCTTCGGATATGGACAATGTTTCCGCAAAACTTATGGTAAGATCCGGAATGGTAAAAAAATTGGGCAGCGGATTGTTCGAAATTTTGCCTTTAGGGCTTAAAACATTAGGTAATGTAATAAATGTTATCAGAGAAGAAATGTCTTCCATAGACGGTCAGGAAGTAAAGCTTCCTTTACTTTTACCAAAAGAATTGTGGATAGAAACAGGAAGATGGAATGTATACGGTAAAGAACTTTTCAGAATAAAAGACAGAAAAAACGCAGAGTTTGCACTTGCTCCGACACATGAAGAAGCAATAACGGACCTTGCAAGAAGCTTTATAAGATCATATAAACAACTTCCTGTAATGTTATATCAATTCGGTATAAAATTCAGAGATGAAATAAGACCGAGATTCGGTGTTATGAGAGCCAGAGAATTTTTAATGAAAGATGCATATTCCTTTCATGCAACCGAAGCGGATTTGGAAGAATATTATAAAAAAGTTTACGATGCATACGAAAGAATTTGTAAAAGATGCGGCTTTAAATACAGAGTAGTAGAAGCTGCTTCCGGAGCAATAGGCGGAAACTTTTCACATGAGTTTATGGTTCTTGCGGATACCGGTGAAGAAGAAATTGCCTGGTGTAATTGCGGGTATGGCGCAAACTCCGAAAAAGCCGAATGTTTATCTGATATTTATGAAAAATCCAACGAACAAGTTTTGGATATGCAGGAAATTTCCACACCTAATGTCGGAACAATAGAAGATGTTTCAAATTTTTTAAATTCTTCGGCACAGAAATTTATTAAAACTATCATTTATGTTGCAGACGGTACTCCTGTTGCAGTTCTTGTAAGAGGAGATTATGAAATTAATGAAATCAAGTTGCAATCGGTAATAGGTTGCAGTGAACTTGAACTTGCAACACCAGAGATAATTACGGATGTTACAGGTGCAAAAGTGGGATTTGCAGGCCCCGTAAATTTAAAGAAAAAAATAAAAATATATGCAGACTATTCAGTTGTAAATATTGTTAACGGTGTTATAGGTGCAAATAAAGATGATATGCATATAAAAAATGTAAATTATAACAAAGATTATAAAGCAGATGTCGTTACCGATTTAAGAAAAGTTGTTCACGGTGATATTTGCCCAAGATGTAAAAAAGAAAAATTACAGTTTTCAAGAGGTATAGAAATAGGACACATTTTTAAACTCGGAACAAAATATTCAAAATCCATGAAAGCAACATATCTTGATGCTAACGGTAAAGAAAATTTGATGGTTATGGGTTGTTATGGTATAGGAGTAACAAGAATACTTGCTGCTACAATAGAACAATCTTACGATGAAAACGGTATTATTTGGCCGGTACCTCTTGCAGCTTTTAAAGTTATGATAATACCTGTAGATTTTAACAATGAACAGATAAAAGAAACGGCATTAAAAATTTATGAAGAATTGAAAAAATTAAAAATAGATGTCTTGCTTGATGACAGAGACGAAAGAGCCGGTATAAAATTTAAAGATGCCGACTTAATAGGTATTCCGTTTAGAATTACTATCGGTGAAAAAAATCTTAAAAACGGTAATGTGGAATTTAAAAACAGAAAAGACGATAAATCTCAGGCACAAATTATAAAAGTTGAAGATGCAGTATCAAAAATAGTTGAAGAACTTAAAAAATACGGGATATAAATAATGGAAAACAAATATGATATAGCTGTTATCGGTGCAGGACCCGCAGGATATAATTGTGCCGTAAATTTTTCAAAACAAGGGAAAAAAGTTGTAATAATTGAAAAAGATAATTTAGGCGGAACTTGTTTGAACAGGGGATGTATTCCTACAAAATTTTTGTGGCAGGCAGCATCGGTAAAACAGACAATATCAAAATCTTACGAATATGGTCTGAAATCATCTTTGGAACCTGTAAATTTTCAAGAAATAATAAACAAAAAGAATAAGTTGGTTGAAAATTTGGTTAAAGGTGTCGCAAGACTTTTAACTGCAAATAAAGTTGATGTTATAAAAGGTACGGCAAGTTTTAAAAATAAAAACGAACTTATCATAAAAACCGAAACCGAAGAAATAAGTGTAGTTGCAGATAAAATAATTATTGCTACAGGTTCGGAAAGTAAATCAATCCCGAATGTTGAATATGATCACCAAAAGTATATTGATTCCACCGATGCTTTAAACTTAACAGAAGTTCCTAAAACAATGCTTGTTATCGGTGCCGGTGCAATCGGTATAGAATTAAGTTCCATATTTGCAAGTTTCGGATGCAAAGTTACTTTAAGAGAAATTTGTCCTCAAATTTTGCCGAGTGAAGACGGTGATTTGGCACAAGAACTTTCAAGAGTTTTGGCAAGACAAGGTATAAAAGTAGAAGCGGGATGCACGGATACTTTAAAAGATAAAGATAGTTTTGAAAAAATATTGATAGTTGCAGGCAGGAAATCCAATGCCGACGAACTGAAAACAGAAAATATAGGTTTAAATTTAGATAAAAGAAATTTTGTGGCAACACAAAATTATGCAACAAATGTAAATAACATTTTTGCCATAGGTGATATTACCGCTAAAGGTTTTTTGGCATATACGGCAGAACAGGATGCAATAAATGTTGCAGAAAATTTACAGTCGCAAAATCCTATACCGAAAGTTGTTTTTTCGTTCCCGCCGGTAGCTTCGGTAAAAGCTGTTGATTATGATGAGTACAAAGATATTGCTTTCGGTAAATCATCTTTTATTTCAAACGCAAGAGCTCAAATTGAAGGGCAAAGAACAGGTTGGGTAAAAGTTGCCGCAGATAAAGTTTCCAAAAAAATTATAGGTGTTTGGGTAATAGGCGTAAATGCGGACGAACTTATAGAATCTGCAACAATGATAATAAAAGCAAATATGAAAATTACGGATTTATCGAAAGATATGTTTTTCCATCCGGGACTTGCGGAAATACTTTTGGAAGCAACCAAAAATTGCTGAATCAATTTTAAAGATAATTATTGTATGATTAACTTAAATTATGCAAAGTTGCGAATATTGGAAGTTACAACCACATTATTATCTTGAATGTCTATTATATGAAAACCGTACACATTTATAATCGTTGTGTTATTGATTTTTGAAATTTGTTCGTTTGTTTGCCCTTCAAAATGAACATGTCCGTGGAACCAAATTAAAGGATTGAATTTGTTAAGAAATTTTTTAAAACATTTAAATCCTTTATGACAAATATCGGTTTTATCATGTATGCCTTCTATAGGAGCATGGGAAACAACTATTATTTTTTTCTTTTTCCTTCTAAATATAAAATCTTTTAATTGTTGAAATCTTATTTTTCTTGATACTTTTGAAACTATTTTTGCCATTTCTTTTTCGGTGTATTGGTAACCTTTCATATTGTATCTCATGGAACCTTCAAAACCAACTAAAATATATTCACCGTAAACTTCCATTCTTGCATGAATATTTATTCCGCCCAAACTGAATTGCTGTTCATTATCGTAAATTTGTTCCACGATTTTTTTAAAATAGTCTTTTACCGGCGCTTTGTTTAATGTGGGATGATTACCTTCAACAAAGAAAAAATATTTTCTTACAGTATCTACAACAAATTCCAAATAATCTTTTGATAAATCTCCGCAGGATATAATGAAATCTATTTTTTTTACGGTATCCGGATGTGTTAATATAAAATCCTGAAGTTTTATATCTTCTTTATCTGATACGGCAAGAATTTTCATAAGGTATCCTTATTTATTTAAAATTACTTTACTAAGTTTTTTATAATATCAGTAAAAATCGAAGGAATAATATCAAGAAATTTCTTATCTTTGTATTTTGCCATAAAATCGTGAGCAGTAAAATCGAAACCTACATCGTGTCCGGCTCTTTGGCTTAAGAAATATTTGTGTTTTTGTATCCAAACATATAAATCCGTATAAGTTCTGTTTGCGAATTTAGATAAAATTTTTTCTTCTATCATTAATTTTACGGCAGGCAAAAATCTTTCCGCATACCATTTATAAGATACATACATTATCGGTTTTTTTGAAAGTTCGCCGTTGTTGTAATTTTCTTTGAAATCCAATATTTCCTGATTTAATATTGCATAACTTTTAAGTTCGGTAACTTTTAAAGGATGTATTAAAATTTCGTTATTTAGCATTGTTGCTTTTTGAAAAGCGTTTTCTTCAAGCTTTATTAAAAATTTCTTTGTGCTTTCCGAATCAAAAGTATAGTTTTTATCTTTGGATAATTCAAAATCGAACTTAATTTCGGTAACATCCGCATCTATATATTTTGCTTTAAATTCGTTTTTTGCAACCGCAACTCTATGATGTCCGTCTATAATAAAATAATTATCAAGCATTTGATAAACTTGTATCGGTTCCAAGTTTATACCTTTTTCCATTAAAGATTTAATATATTCGTATCTTGAACTTCCGTCAGTCCTTTTTGGAAGTAAAGTTTCGGAAAAATCCAAATATCTTCCCAAACTGCCTATAATTTTATCTATGGGGATAGCTTGAACCCCTTTAGATTTTAATGTATATACAGGTACATTCTTTTCTATTGCCGAAAAATCTACTAATATTCCGTCTTTATCGCTTGCCATTTTTTCCTCTGCAAAATAAAAAATATGGGTAGAGAGGGAATTGAACCCTCACGGCTCTTGCGAGCCTCAGGATTTTAAGTCCTGTGCGTCTGCCAGTTCCGCCATCCACCCATACTTACAACTTTTATTAAAAAAACATATTGCTGCTTAGTATTTGGAGATTATACAACTTTTTTATTAAACTGTCAAAACACGATATATACGGAGTTGGTTTATGCGGAAAGTTTTACAATCAGTTGACAATAACAAGTTTAATTTTAGTATTGTTTTAATGTTTCTCTAATCTTATCATCAAGCCATTTTGGCTCTATTACTTTAACATAAGGTAACCAATGGAATATCGTAGGTAATATTTCTTCTTCTTTGGCTATTTTACATTCCAATATTAAAGAACCGTCTTTGTTTTCTTTTGTTATTTTTTGTAAAGGGAAATATTGTTTCACTTTAAAATATTTAGATACATTTTTATTAATGGAAAGTTTTACCTTTGTATCTCTTTTCATTTCAAACCAAATCGTTGTTGTTTCTTTTAGAATTTTGTTTATATCTTTTGTTTCTTCAAAATATTTATCTTTTAAAGTTATTTTTGCAATGCTGTTTATGTTATATTTTAAAACTTTATTATTATGCCACAAACATATTAAATACCAAAAACCTTCAAAATAAGCTATCTTTATGGGCTTTAAATTATATGTCCTTTTGTTGTTAACAGATTCAATTTCAATATATTGCTTGCTTTTTATTGCTTGTTCTATGTTTTTTGTTTTATCGGACATTTCATATTTGGGGCCGGTTTGAAACTTTACAAAAAACGGACTGTCTGTATTTTCAGACAATATCCTTTTTCTGAATATATCAAAACTTTTATCTATCTTTTTATTCTTTAAAGAATCTACAAAAGAATTTAACAATACTAAAAGACCGGCTTCCGTATCGGATAACAGCATTTTTTGTAAAGAAAATCCTTCCACAAAAGCATAAGCACCTTTTCGTGGATTGCACAAAGGAAATTCGGCTTCTTCTATTTCTTTAATGTATCTTTGAATAGATTTTGTAGACACTTCTAATTCTTCGGCAAGACCTTTCGTTGTTACTTCTCCACTGTCCAACTTGTTCAAAATAAATATTATTGCAGACATTTTATTCATAATCATAAAATTCCACCTGTAATACAATTTTCTGTATTTTATCAAAAGGACAGGCAGTTGTCCACTTAGAATGTTATATATACGATATGGCTGTATTGAAGAATAGAGAGATGGATACGACAAACAACATAAAAGGAAGGGGAAAATAACTAAACAAAAAAATCATTAATTGTAGATTTGATAAAAATTCATGCGAATTTATTGAGATAAAATGACAACAATATATTTTTCATCATTATTAAAACAAAAAAGATATTTACCTTTCTATAACAGGTTAGTAAAACTGTTTAAAAATAATAATTTGAGTTGTAAATTTGTTGAAGGAACGAAAGATATTTGGATGCGGGATTTTATGCCTGTAAAATCTATGGATGGAAAATATATTCAATTTGATTATCATCCAATATATTTAAAAAAATATCCTAAATATATAACGGATGGTAGTTTAATTGCAAAACAATTAGGAATAGAAATAATAAAAACGGATATAAAACTTGATGGCGGAAATTTTGTTTGTTATAACGGAAAAGCAATAATAACATCGAGAATATTTAAAGAAAATCCACAATATAAAGAAGAAAATCTCATAGATAAAGTAAAAGATTTACTTAAACTTAACAAAATAATAATAATTGAAGAAGAATATGATACTTACGGGCATAGTGACGGTATGGTTAGGTTTGTTGATGATAATACTGTTTTAATTAACGAATATCCTAAAAAACATATTAAATATAAAAAGAAATTAACCGATGTTTTAGAAAAAGAAGGTTTAAAATATATTGAAATACCGTCAACCGATAATATGACAAAAGCAATAGGTTTATATATAAACTATTTACAATTTGAAAACATTATAGTTTTACCTGCTTTTAATATTGATAATGACAAAAAAACATTGAAAATGTTCAAAGAGATATTCAAGGAATATAAAATTCTTCAATTGGATTGTACCGAAATTGCCAAAGCCGGTGGAGTTTTAAATTGTATTAGTTGGAATCTTTAACGACAATGTATAATTTGGAATTTATAATGTATAATTAAAGAAAAAATAATGAGGAAAAATAAAATGGGAAATGAAATAAATGCGGAAGCTTTTTTTGATGGAATAGTGAAAGAAATAACAAACGATAAAAATATTAAAAATAAAGAGTTAATAATAAAATCGCTTGAAAATAAAACATTGGATAAATATTTTGAAGATTGTAGTGATACAAAAGCAATAATTCCTATATTACAAAAAGTAAACGAATATTTTTTAAAAAATTGTGAAATTCATTTTAAAAATATAACAATAATACCAATAGAAACCGAAATATATTTTGCAAATAAGCATCGTCATGGTGCTTGTCATGAAAATGATTTACAAAGAAAAAATTTTGGTAGGTTTTATTTTCATAGAAGAGGAAAAGCCAAAGATCTTCCAATTGATATTATTAGAGGCGGAGTTGATATATGTATATCTAATGATGAGACTTATTACTTGTCAATTTTAATTCGTAGTGCATATTTCAATGCTGATACAGATCCTGTTATTGGAATACGAAAGGTTGTAGATAGAATATTATTGGAATATTGTAATGATAACAAAGAAAACTATAAGAAAATAGATACTATAATTGAAAAAAGAAATAATAGAGAAAAAATAAAACAATTTGAAGATTTAATAGATTTACTAATAAAAGAATTAGAAGAAAAAAAAGAAATACTTAAAAAAAAGGGAAAAAGTTCAAATAAAATAATTGAAAAACATTGCAGAATAAAAGGTAACGATTATTTTAGTTCTTATAATGAACTTAAAAAAGCAGAATTAAATTGCTTTTTTAAAGAGGAACAAAAAAAGTTAGCTGAAAAGAATAGTATTTATAATGATAAAAAATTTTTTAGAAAAAAATAATTAATTATAAAGGTGTTGTATGGAAAACATAAACAAGATTTTAAATGATTTTTCTAAAGGTTTAAACTTGCTTGATGATTATGATCATCAACAATTAGATAAAAAAGGAAATTCTAAAAGAAAAGCCATAAAAATAAAAACTCAAGACTTTTTAAAAATCATTGATAAAATGAAAGGTGAATTTGCAAGTGATGTTTTTGCTGTACCTAAAGATAAAAGTTTTGAAAGTTCCGTTAATCAAGTATATCAAACTTTCGATGATAAAGATCTTTATCCTACATTAGAAGAAAAAGCAGCTATGCTGCTTTATATGGTTGTAAAAAACCATAGTTTTGTTGACGGAAACAAAAGAATTGCTGCAAGTTGTTTCTTGTATTTCTTAGATAGAAACAAAATGCTTTATGATAAAACAAATAAACCTGTTATAGACAGTGCCGCATTATTTGCATTAACCCTGCTTATTGCGGAAAGTAATCCTAAAGATAAAGATATTATTTTACAAGTTGTTATTAGTGTGCTTAACAGAAATTAATTTTTGTCATTTTGTCTTTGCGAGAGAAACGAAGCAATCCAGTGTCCATGCATCCATACTTCCATGCATCTATACCACAAAATGTTTTGCATTTTTAACGACACCCTGCTGTCTGCTTGGTATGGTATAATATATAAACAATTAGCAATTAGAAATTAAAAGGTAATATTGAAATAATTTTGTTTAGGGGAAAATATGGGAAGAAGATTATGTATCGGAGATATTCACGGTATGTATTCAAAATTAACTGATGTTTTGAATAGATGTAATTTTTCTTCTTCCGATACTCTGTATTGTGTTGGTGATTTGTGTGACAGGGGGGAAGAAAACTTAAAAACTTTAAATTTTCTAATGAGTTTAAATAATTTTCATCCGGTTATCGGTAACCACGATGTTTGGCTTGCAGAGTATTTAAGTTATAAAATGCCGGAAAATACTTTTCGTGTTTGGGCTTATTATAACGGCGGAATGAATACTTTTGTAGAATTTTTGGATATGTCGGATGAAGAAAAACTAAAAATTTATGATTGGTTAAAAAATATTCCGTATATTATACAGCTTGATAATAAAATTATATTACATACACCTACACCTAAAAAGATTCTTAAAAGAATAAAAGAAGGATATAATTTAGAAGAAATAACACTTGCTAACATAAAAGAAAGCGGACTTTTACAAGATGAAATATATGATGACCAGCTTTGGAGTAGAAAAGTTATAGCATGTTCAAAATATGTAAACGATAAACGAAGATATAAAAAGTTTTATGAGAAACAATTTAATAACAATTCCCCTATAGTATTTGCAGGGCATACTCCATTACTTGAACCCATATATGATGAAAATATGAATATTTGCCTTATAGATACTGGTGGTTTTGCAACAAAAGAAAAAAATGAAATAGACGGACATATAACCGTAATTGATATAGATACATTTGACTATTGGCAAAACAACAATATCCAAAAGCAAAACCTTTTAGATACCATAAGAAAATAAAGAAAAATCTTTTGGGCTTAAAGTAATATTTGTTTGCCCTTTAGATGCTATTTCAAATAATATTTTATTTAAAATACCGCTTAATATACTTTTTAATCCCCTTGCACCTGTATTGTTTTTTATGGCTTGTTCGGCAACATATTCTATTGTTTCTTCAAGTATTTCTAATTTTATACCTGCTTCCATAAATACTTGCTTATATTGGCTTATAACATTATTTTGGCTTTCTGTTAAAATTTTTATTAAGTCTTGTTTTGTTAATGCATTTAGAATTACTTTGTTAGGTAGTCTTCCTATAAATTCCTGTAAAAAACCATACTCTATTAAATCTTCCGTAGTAACTTGTTGTAATATGTTTAAATTATCTTGTTCTATAACATTATCTTTAAAGAAACCTATACTTTTTCCTTTGTTTGTTTTTTTTCTTTTTTCAATAATCTTTTCCAACCCACTAAAAGCTCCGCCTAAAATGAACATAACATTTGATATATCAAATTCTCTATTATCAAACATTCCAAAACAACAATGTGTGGTACTTTCAAATATTTTTAAAAATTCTTCCTGAACACTTTTGCTACCTATAATACCATCTTTTTCTTTACTAATCGCAATTTTATCTATTTCATCTATATAAATTATGCTTATAGGAAATTTATTTCCTTCCATAGTTTGTTTACATTTTTTTAATAATCCAACAAACATTGATTCTGGGGATAATCCTACATATCCTGTTTCAGTCAATTGACTTGCATCTGCTATATATATGGGAATATTTAATATTTTACTTAATGTATTACAGATAAATGTTTTACCTGTTCCTGTTTGACCAATTATTAAAGTGTTTGTTTTATCTATTTTATCTTTTTTATTTTCATCTTTGTTTAGTCTACATTTTATTATGTGTTCATAAACTGCTGCAGAAATGTTTTTTATTGCATTATCTTGTCCTATAACATAACTATTTAATTTGCAATATAATTCGTTAGGTTTTATATCGATAATATCATTATTAATGGATGTCGTTTCTTCTTTTGAAGTTATTAACAAATTAAATAAATGTTCGTTTAATTCTAAACCGAATGAGTATATTATGCATTTGTTTTTAAATAATTTTGAATTTTTGCCAATTAAGTTTATTATTGTAATAGGTTTTGTAATATTTAATTCAATAAGCTCTGATACTAAGTCTCTTCTGCTAAAATGTTCATTTCTAATTTGGGCAATAGCTATTCTTATCAATGCAAATCGTTCTATGATATTAAGACTATATAGCTTTATCTCTTTAATAAAATCAATATCGGCTTCTTCTTCCATACTTCTCTTATCTATCATTTTAAACAATTCAAAGATATTTTTTCTACGGTGTGTTTCACTATAAAAAAGTTTTAAAATATCATTGATGTAAGATTCGGAAGTATAAGTTGGGAGTTTTGTTAAAGGTTCAATTTTACCTTCTTTTATTTCTTGTTCATTAAATAATTCGTTCATCTGTTTATCCTCCTAGAAATTATAAGTTTTTTATCATTTTACAAATACAGTGCGACAACATTATGTCTGTTTGGTAATATTTATAAAGAAATTCTTTTGCGACATAGTGTTGTCTATATGCTTTTGTAAAATACTGGTAAAGGATATTTGTTAGGGAGAATTATTATGAATAATTCCATGGAAAAATTGACAAGAAAACAACTTGAGAATTTAACAAAAGAACAAGCTTTTGATTATGCAAAAAAACTTGACTTTAACAATATTTCAAATGAACTTATTTACAAATTTTCAGGATGGAAACTTATTGAATATGCAGAAAGTTTAAATTTTAAAAATGTTCCGAAATTTATAGTTGATGCAATATGTAAACGAGGTGGTGGTTATCCTTCTGATTATGCTGAAAGAATGAAATATAAAAATGTTCCAAAAAAGATTATATATAAAGTAAGCAGAAACGGAAGAGAATCTTATTTGTATGCAAAAGGAGTTGGTTTTAAAAATGTTCCAAAAGTAATTACTGATAGAATAGCAATGTATCCATATTGGTCTTATTCATATGTAAGGGAGATTTTTATGAATAAAAAATTACCATTGACCAAAATAGATTCAGTTAAATTACCGCAAAACATTTTAAATACGGTTAAAAATTCAGGCTTGTATAACATTGTTTTAAAAAAAGGAAATATTTTCAGTTTTAATTTTAAAGATGAAATTGAACCTGGTAAATATTATAAAGTAAATGTAAATAAATGTCCCGATGAACTTAATAAAGAAATCATGGAAAAAGTTTTTGAAGAAGAAAATCCGCATGTTTGGTGTAATAGTACATGTCTTGCTAATTTTTTACCATTTGATTTTACTGTAAATAACAAAAAATATTTATGTGTATGTGAGTATATAAATAAATACAGCTCTATGGAGATTATAATAACCGAATATACCGAACCAAAAATACAATCTTTCAGTAAGGCAGAAATAATATGCGATAGATTATGGGAACCCCATTTAAATAATATGTTTTTTGAACATTGTGCAAAAATAATAACAGATAATAAATCGGAAAGAGTATCTCATTGGATAAAAGAATTATGGTTATATTGCGGATGGATTCAATACGATAGAATAAAACCAAACAATAAAACAATATCTTATGATTTAATGAGACAATATTTTTTCGGCGGTTGGGGACACAATTATGATTTCTTTAAAAAAGATTTATTTAATGCCTATACCGAAATAAAGAAAGTAAAAACCGAGATACAAGACAAAAGCAATGATAGATTAGCTTTTGTAAAATTCAAAATATTTTTAAGAAAAACTATGCAGATGTTGTCTAAACAACAATTAACCGAAGAAAAACTGACAAATTTAGCAAAACAATATTTAATTTAAAAAGGAGCAAAAAAATGAGTAAAAAGAGACAAGGAACAAAAGAAGACAGAGTACTTTGGTACACAGGTTACAACTACTTTCGTAAAGGAGAATATGAAAAAGCAAGAAAATTTTATAACGAGGCAATAAATAAACAACATGATGAAACCGGTTATCTTATGATGGGGATTTTAAATGATAAATTGAAAAAATACGATGAAGCTATTGAAAATTTTAATAAATATGCAGAAAGTTCAGACAAAAATAAAAGTATTGCTTACGGTTATAGAGGTTATACAAAGTTAAAATTAGGATTATATAATGATGCTTTTGATGATTTTATGTTATCAATAAAGCTTAGAACAGAACAGAGAAAGATTGAACAGAATAAATATTTAAATGAGTTTTTCAAATTAATAGACACATATAAAAAAATAGACTTAAACAATAAAGATAATAAAGCTGTTAGTATCATAAAAATTAATAAATGTTTTTCTGATTGTATTTTCTATATTGAAGATAATGATTTTGAAAGAGCAATAGAATATTTACAAAAATTATTGCAAATGTATCCAAAACTAATTAATCCAGAAAAACTGTAGAATAAATAAAAGTTTATATTAGTTTTTGGTACAATTTTGTAAAATGTTTTTATAATGAAAAAATGAACAAATAGGAGTAAATTATGCAAGAAATAAAATGTCCTAAATGTGGTGAAGTATTTAAAGTTGATGAAGCAGGTTATGCTGCAATAGTAAGCCAAATTAAAAACAAAGAATTTACAAAAGAAATTGATGAAAGAATAAAACAAATTAATGAAACTAAAAGCAAAGATATTGAATTAATGAAAGATAAATTCAAATCTGAACAAGAAAAAATAGAATTGGAATATAAACATAAAATTGAAGATTTAGAAAAGCAGATAGAAACAAATAAAACAATCTACAGTGCAGAAAAGGCAAAAGAAATTGAAGCAATAAAACAAGAAAATATTAAGTTAAAATCTCAAATAGATTCAAACGAAAAAGATAAAACTATAGCTATCAATTCTGCACTTGAAAAAGTAAAAGAAGATTTGAATAAAAAAGAGCAAGAAATAATAACACTTAAGGGAAATATTGAAATTGCAAAAAAAGAAGAAATAGCATTAAAAGAAAAACATAAAAATGATTTAAAAGCAAAGGATGAAGTAATAGCTTCTTATAAAGATTTTAAGATAAAGTTATCTACAAAAATGGTAGGTGAAACATTGGAACAGCATTGTTTAAATGAGTTTAATAAACTTCGTGTTACGGCATTTCCAAAAGCTTTTTTCGATAAAGATAACGATGCTAAATCTGGCAGTAAAGGTGATTTTATTTTCAGAGATTTTACCGATTCTGGGATTGAATATATTTCAATTATGTTTGAGATGAAAAATGAAGTGGAAACAACAGCTAAGAAACATAAAAACGAAGATTTCTTTAAAGAGTTAGATAAAGACAGAAACGAAAAAAATTGTGAATATGCTGTTTTAGTATCAATGCTTGAAAGTGATAATGAATTTTATAACACAGGAATAGTGGATGTATCATACAAATATCCTAAGATGTATGTTATAAGACCACAATTTTTTATTACAATAATAACACTTTTAAGAAATGCAGCATTAAACAGTGTTAATTATAAAAATGAACTTGCTGAGTATAAACAAAAAAATATAGATATTACAAACTTTGAAGATAGACTTAATGATTTTAAAGATGGTTTCCAAACTAATTATGGTCGTGCAGGGAAAAATTTCAAAGAAGCCATAGAAAAAATAGATACTACAATAAAAAATCTTGAAGATATAAAAGAAAATTTAAGAAAGACAGAAAATAATCTACGGTTAGCGAATAACAAATTGCAAGATTTAACCGTAAAAAAATTAACGAAAGGCAATCCTACAATGATAGAAAAATTTAAAGAAGCAGAAAACAAAAAGAAAGAAAATTAAATTTAAATACCGAAAATATTTTAAAAAATTTATAACTAAATCCCCAGTAATTTTATTGGGGATTTTTTGTTTTGAAAACATTTTTTTCGCGACATAGTGTTGTCTATATGCTTTTGTACAATATTATTGGAAAAGAAAAGATTGTAAGGATGTGTAAGATGATAAATGCAATATTTGGAATGAGTTTTAGCGGTTTAGTTGAATTAGCAATAACCTCAGTATATTTCTATTATGTATTTTGTTTTTTTGTAGTGTTAATTGTCATTACATTGATACAAATTTATGAAAAAGATTGGGAAGGATTAAAAGAAACTATTGGTTGGTATTTTTTAGTAGCTTATGGAATCTTATTTGCTATATCAATATTAAGCATTATTGTAGGTTTTATATTTCAACAAGATTTTGCTCAAAATGGTATACAATTAAAAACAATCTTAATTTTTTCTGTTATTAGTTTTGTAATAGCACAAATTTGTTGGAAAATTGGTGATAATCTTGCTTTTGGAGAACAACATAAATTTGAAAAAGAATGGGGAACTGAAAAAGAAATTCAAAAAATAATAAATATAGTTGGATATGATAATTGGCTATTTAAAATATCTAAAAATAGAGAAGAAAGAATAGAATTACTTAGAAAATTAAGAAACAAAGAAAAAATAGTTTATATAGACAAAGAATTACTTTATTGAAAAAAATTAAGGAGTAAAAACTATGATAAAACTTGAAAGAAATAAAAATATAAAGAGAGAAGTTTGGGATTTAATAGCGATAAAAGGTAAAATCAGCAAAATATTAAATAAATATGAGATTGAAGTTTATTTTGTTGAAGAAAACGGAATAAAATATTATGAGTTTTTTTACCACCCTTCTCATGCAGGTTTTTTTGTGGAACAAACAACAGAAATTACCGAAAAAGAAATAATCAGTTCGTTTAAAGAAATGTTAGCTCTTTTAAAGAATCCGATAGAAAAACAAAAAATTATAGATAACTTCATTAAAATAGAACGATATAAAAAGGAATTTGAATTTGAAATGGTTCGTGAAGATATAGATAATTATGAAAAGCAAATAGAAGATTTTGTGTTAGAGGCACAAGGAATAAAGAAAAGACATGATATAAGATTAAGATTTAAGTTGTTGAAAAAAACAGATAAAAATTTATGGGAATTCAAAACAGATAAATATATTTTTAAATTGAAATATGAAAGTATTTTGAACCGATATGCCTTATATTGTTTTGAACAAGGAAAAGAAAGTCAAAGTTTTCTTAATGCTTATAATAAAATTATTCCAAAAAATATAGAAGATTGCATTGTTTTGAAATTAGAAGAAGGAAATATAGAAAGAGAAAAAAAAGAATATATAAATAAAATAGATTGGAGTAAAGCTGTTAGAGGTATATCTTGGAATGCTAAAGAATTTAAAATCTCTTTAAATAAAGACGGAACTTTATATTGTGGTAACAAGAATAATTTAGGAAAACGTTGGAACTATGATATTGTAAAGTTTATGGATGTGTACGATAAAGACGGCAATTGTTTAAGTTCAATGAAGGAATATGAAAAAGTATGGATTGAAATATATGATCGAGCAATAAAAAACGGATATAAAAAATACGAAAAATTTAAATAATTTACGCGACATACTGTTGTCTTGATGCTTTTGTAAAATAGTATTACAAAAAAATTTTATAGGAGAATAAATATGAGAAATTTTAAAATTGTATTAATGATGTTATCAGTTATTTTTGTTAGTAGTAATTTGTATGCAGTTAAAAATCCAGGATTTAATAAATTAACACACCAAAAAGCTTTGTTTTTAGTAGAAGATTTAAGAGATGAAAATCCAGTTCTACACAGAAATACAACCCAATGCCCTTCATGTGGGCAATATGGTTTAAAAGTAACGAGTTATCTTATAGCCGGAAATATTAATTGGCCTAACAGATATGTTTGTGTTGCAATCTGTAGAAATTGTAATAAACTTGTTATAACGGACATGATATATGGTGATTATGTTGACGGTCATCCTGAATATAAATCAAATGGTAACGGAATATGTTCAAAAGAACTTTATAACGGCAAATATAAATAAAATTATTCAAGAATTAAAAGGATTCAAGATGAAATGTAAATTTTGTGGTAGTGAAGACACGAGAGATTTTTATATCTCTTATGCAGCAGGTAAAAAATGTATTGAAAGATTTTGTGCAGCATCTTGTAATGATTGTAATAAAATTTTTTTCTACATGTCAGAATGTGAACTACCTAAAATAATTTCAAGTGAATATACAATACCAAAGGAAGACGAATAAGGGAATATAACGATGGAAGAGAAAATAAATAACAAAGCACAATTAACAGCAAAAAAACTCGACTGGGTAAATATTGTTAAAGGTATTGTTTGGGATGGACTTGAATATAAATTAAAATTAAATTCTGATGGAACAATATTTGCAGATAGCAAAGAAGAAACAAGAAATATGTCAAAAGAAATAGTTGTTCAAATTATGGATTTATATGATAAAAATAACAAATGTGTAAGTAAATATAAAGATAATAGATAAAAAAACAAAAACACAGTGTGGATTTAGTCACTTTACTTGCCTGCACTATAAAAATAGAGCTAAAGGAGATAAAAAATGAATTTTTTTACAAAAACGGAAGCAGATTATAATCTTAAATACAAAAAAAATTGGAAAAATTATGGGAAGAATAGATGGATTGGTGTTTTTTATGATGATATGTTTGAAAATGACAAAGATAAAATTTTTGAAGAAAGTATGCCTATGTTTATCGTGGTTACTTGGCATTTGACAGGCTTTTCCGGGTATATAAACAGTTCAGTATTTCCAAAACAAAAATGCCCTTGTTGTGGAAAAGAAACTTTAGTTCCGTATTCTTGTGGCGGCTCAGGATTATCAGGTGCTCATATAATAAAATTTCATTGTTTAAACTGTAAAGAAAAAATTGCATTTAACAATATAAGGGATTATTTTCATTTAATAAGAGATTACTGTTCAAAAAATAGAGATAAACTGAAAAAAGATAAATCTCTTGTTCAATTAAAAAACAAATAGATATCGTTACATAAACTAATAAAAAAATAAATATAAATTATAAATCATTATAACGACATACTGTTGTCTACTTCTCTTTGTAAAATATTATTGCAAAAGAAAATCTATAAGGAGGTATAAAATGATTTCAACAATAATATCAGTGGTAGTATTGTTATATTGTGGATACTTAGCATTAATATGGGTAATAATGTTTATATCTCTTATTATCGGTGTTTTTAGTGGTGATCGGGAAGAGTTCGGAAAACTTTTTGGTTTATTTTTGTACTTTAACGGTTCATTAGGATTTGGCTTAACACTAGGAGTTTTTATATTTGGAAATCTTTTAAATTTCATGACCGAAGGACAGTTTGCTATACAAATAATTAATCCTAACAAAGCAGGAATAATTCTTTTGGTCAGCAGTGTTACTTTCTATTTAACAGGTAAAGTTTTGATGAGAGAGAAAGAAGAAGAGAAACAGAAACATAAATATGTAACATTAAAATCAGGAAAAAGAGTTCAAATTTATTAAATGGAGAAGAATATGAAAAGCATTGTAAAGTTTGCACGAGGAGAATGTGGGTATAATGAAAATAGATTAATAGGAATTAAAGGTAAGATAGGTAGGATATTAAACAAATATGAAATTGAAGTTTATTTAATAGAAAAAGATGGTATGAAATATTATGGTTTCTTTTACCATCCTACACACTCAAATATTTATATAGACCAACCAACCGAAATTACAGAACAAGAAATAATTAATGCTTTTAAAGAAGTATTAGCTATATTTAAAAATCCCGTTGAAAAACAAAAAATAATAGACGATTGGATAATACGAGACCAACAAAAATTAAGATGGGATATAGAAAACAATAAAAAAGAAATGGATACTTTTGAAAAACTTGTAGAAGATTTTATTTTGGAAGTCGATGGAATAAAGAAAAGACCTGATATCCGAGCAAGATTTAAGTTACTAAAAAAGATTGGTAAAAATTTATGGGAATTTAAAACAGATAGATATATTTTTAGATTGGAAAAATATAAATATAAAAATATCTGGTATGAATATGAATTAAAAACAATTGACCTTGAACAAAAAGAAGAAGATGAAATTGATAAAAGTTTTCGTTGGGTTAGTAGAACACCTGATGATGTTGAGGATGCTATTATATTTAGATTAGAAGAAGATAATATAGAACAGAAAGCAAAGGAGCTTATAGATTGGACAAAAGCATATAAAGGAATACCTTGGGATGCTTTAGATGGTGAAAGAGAATATATGTTATCTTTAAGGAAAGATGGAACTTTAAGGGCTCTTGCCGAAGATGATGCTGCTGATGAGAACCATGTATGGTATTTTACAACTGTATTAAGTGGTATGGATATTTATGATAAAGATGGTAATTGTTTAATGACAATGAAAGAATTTGAAAAAATTGAAGACAAGATGATAAAAGACGGATATAAAAAATATAAAAAGTGAGGATGAACGATATTATGAAAATTGTAAAAAAAGAAGGCAGACAACTTTGGTTTACAGGTTATAACTATTTTCTTAAAGGAGAATATGAAAAGGCAACAAAAGTTTATGAAGAAGTAATAAACAAAGAGCATGATGAATACGGATATTTATTGATGGGAGTTTTGAATAAAAGATTAAAACAATATGATGATGCTATTAAAAATTTCAATATGTTTATAAAACTTTCTGATAAGAAGAAATGTCTTGGATACGGTTATAGAGGTTTAACTAAATTGAACATGGCTTTAGATAAACAAGCTTTTGAAGACATAATGAAATCAATAGAATTGAAAATAGAAGTTAAGAAAAAAGATATTAAGAAAGAAGAATTGGACAAGTTTTACAAAATACTAAAAACATATAAGAAAGGTAATGTTAATAATCCACAGAAAAGAATATACAGCATTCCTATTGATATTTCAGGTTTCTTTAAATCTTGTATTTATAATATCGGGATAAACAATAAGTATGCTATAGACTACCTGCAACATTTATCAAACATATATTCCCAAATATCTACATGGAAAACTATACATAAAGGATGATTAAAATGATAAAAGAAAAATTAAAACCTATATTGTTGTTTGTTTCGATATTATTGGTTATTGTAATATTTGCATTATATTTAGGGTATTATATGTATTACGAAGGATATATTGCCGCCGATATAAAAACTTGCGATGGTATAAACTATTCCATAGAACAAATTTTGTTATCGGAAAATTCTCAAGAAAAGAAAAAAGAATTAATAGAAAAGTTATGTTCATATACGTATGCGGAAATAAGTGTAGAAAATCTTTCAGATGATACTATGTTTTACAAGAAAGAAAGTGATTTTAAAAATGAAAAACTTTTTAAAGGATTAGGGTTATCGGCAAAAACAATAAAAATAAAAGAAGATTATTATTCAATAAGATATAAAATTTATATTCCAACATTTTATACCACTATAAGATATTGTCTGTATTTAGGCAAACACATAACAAAAATATAAAATGTTCTTCATTTTTATACATCTTTTTCCTGGAAGTGCAAAGTATGTGTTGCTGTTGAAAGGTTAAAGGGTTTTTTGTAGAATAATATCCGAAAAATAAGAGAATATTGTTATGGCAAACAAAGATACAGACAAGAAAGTTTTAGTTACGAATAAAAAGGCATATCATAATTATCATATTTTAGAAGAATATGAGGCGGGTATTGTATTGTCCGGATATGAAGTTAAATCTTTAAGATTGCACAATGCAAGTTTAGTTGATTCTCTTGTTCGCTTTAATAATAACGAAGCTTTTTTGGAAAATGTATATATTGCTCCATATTTACAGATATCAACACATATTCAAGAATATCAAGCTAAAAGACTGAGAAAATTGCTTTTACATAAAAGAGAAATTATTAAAATATTTTCAAAATCGAAAGAAAAAGGTTTGACTGTTGTTCCTCTTGAAATATATGTATCAAAATACGGTAAAATAAAAGCTTTAATAGGTCTTGCAAAAGGTAAAACAACCTACGATAAAAGAGAAGATTTAAAGAAAAGAGATATTAATCGTGAATTGGCAAGAGAAGTTTTTTAGTTTTTTTATCTTCAATTAAAAATATGGAATACAAATCAAATTTTATATCATTAGAAGCATCCGCCGGTTCAGGGAAAACTCATAATTTGGCAAAGAGATACATTTCTTTATTGCTTGATTTTGATTCTTCAAAAAACAAGCCTCCGTTAAACAACATTTTAGCTTTAACATTTGCAAATAAAGCTACAGTTGAAATGAAAGAAAGAATAATAAAATATTTGAAAAAAATGTCTTTAAAACAAGATGTTAAAGATGTGTTGAGTGCCGTTAATATTTCCAAATCAAAAATTCCTGCAAATGCCTATATGGCTGTAAACGACATAATAAAAAATTTCGATCATTTTAATGTTAGAACAATAGACAGTTTTATAAATTTGATAATAAAAGCATGTGCATTAAAGTTGGAAGTTTCTCCTAATTATAAAATAGTTGATACTTATGAAGATTACATAGATTATTCAATAGATGCTTTTTTGGATAAATCTTTTGAAGACGACAAAGTAAGAACTGTTCTTGATAGTTTTTTTGAACAATATAATATAGACGGTTCTTCTTCTTGGAATATAAGGAAAAATATATTTGACACATTCAAAAAACTTTATAAAAAAGAAATAATAAAAAAAATTTCCGAAGGCGGAAAAAATACTAAATATTTTGAAGGCATTTCAAAAATAAATTCGAAATTTATAAATTTATGCAAAGATATTTTAACCATAGACAGATTAGATGAATATACGAGAACAAAAATTAAAGATTATGCTCAAAAAATAGTTTCGGGAGAAAAAACTTTATTTAAAGATGATATAACATCTTTTTTTGCAAATGAGGATATTAAATATAAAAAAGAATTTTTACCCGGCAAAAGAAATGCAAAACTTGACGAATGTTTTAAAAAAGGGAAAGCTGTTATTTGCGAATTTATGGAATTCAGAGCAAAACATTTCTATGATAATTATATAAAAATGTTTGATCCGATTTTAGATGAATTTGATAAGAGAGCAAAAATAGATTCCGTAATGTTTTTGCAGGATATTAATAAACAAGTGGCTAAAGTTTTTTATGAAGAAAATTTAGCTCCGGAAATATATTTAAGTTTATCCAATAATTTTACGGATTTTCTTATAGATGAATTTCAAGATACAAATCAGCTCCAGTGGCAGACGTTAAAACTTATAGTTGAAGAAAATCTTTCAAAGGGCGGCTCTTTCTTTTATGTGGGGGACAAAAAACAAGCTATTTATGGATTTAGGGGCGGCGATTATAAAATTTTTGATGTTCCCCGATTGGAATTTAAAAAATATAATCAGCAGGATGAATTTTTGGATACCAATTACAGAAGTTGTAAGGCAATAGTTGATTTTAACAATCAACTGTATTGCCGGGAAAATATAATTAAATTATTAAATGCTTTCGGGAAAGAAAAAAATTTAAATAATATAGATAAGTATTGTAAAGGGATAATAGAAGTTTTTAAAAATTCCCAACAGAAATGTAATAAAAAAGAAACAGGTTATGTTGAGGTATCATATAAAGAATATTCCGCCGGAGAGGATGTTGATGAAATAGTGAAACAATATTTATATGACACAATAGAAGATATAAATAAGAGATTTTTAAATAAAGATATAACAATAATTTGCAGAACAAACGACGAAATAAAAAAAATAGGTGAATGGCTACTTGAGAAAAATATAGAAATAGAATCTTTTCAAACATTAAATATAGTAAATTCGCAGATAATAAAAGAATTGTTTTCCATATTGCAATTTTTAAATATGCCTATAGATAATGTTTCGTTCATTTCGTTTATAACAAGCTCGGTTTTCTTAAAAGCCACGGGTTTAACAAAAGAAGATATTCTTAAATTTATATCGGAAAATATGATTGGAGAACGGAAAATCGGCAGCATTTATATGACATTTAGAGAAAAATATTTTGAGGTTTGGAAAAATTATATTGAAGAATTTTTTAACAGAGCAGGATTTGTTGCCGTGTATGAAATGGTGGTGTCACTGATTTCAAAATATAAAGTGTTGGATAATTTTAAAGAATATTCCAATATAATATACAGATTTTTGGAAGTAGTTTGCGACTTTGAAAAAAATAATCAGGGATTGGGCAATTTTATAGATTATTTTACGAGCTTTGCAAAAAAAGAAAAAGATGGAAAAAACGATAAATTCTTTATAAAAATTCCTTCTTCAAATGCAATAAAAATTACTACAATGCACAAATCAAAAGGTTTGGAATTTAATGTTGTAATAATTCCTTACTTTTACATAAAACAATTAGGTTCAAATGACAATACTTTTCCGGTTGAAAACGAAGACGAAGTGTCATTTTTAAGAATAACTAAAAATATGACAACTTATTCCGAATATTTGAAAGATATTTATTATGAAAAACATTTTAAAAACATGTCTGATGAATTAAACGGGTTATATGTTTCAACAACAAGGGCTATATGTGAATTTTATGGTCTCATACTACACAAAAAAGAAACAAAAGAAAGTGTTATTGAAGTATTGGTAGATAAAGATAAAAGAATATTCGGTAAAAAAGAAAAAATAAATATAAAATCTAAAGATGAAGATGAAGAAAAAGTTAACGATATTGAAATAACATCCACACAACTTGAAGATATCGTAGATATAATAAACTCAAGTTCTACAGAAATTTACGGCAAAAAACACAAAGATGTTTTATTGAAAGGGAAAATAATTCACTATGCTTTATCTCAAATAACGACTTTTAATTTAAACAATTTACAAAACGTTGTTGAACAAGCTGTTACGGAAACTCAAAATATGTTCCCGGAACAAAGTATAGATTGGCTTAAAGATAAAATTACGAATTTATTATCAAACAAAGATATAGCGGTTTTATTTGATGAAGGAAATGTTGTCTTTAACGAAAAAGAATATGTTGACGGATTCGGTAACACAATAAGATTGGATAAAATAATATTAAAGCAAGACAGTGTAATTGTAGCGGATTTTAAAAACAGTATATACGATAAAGAGTATATAAATAAACAAATGGAAAAATATGTCGAGACAATAAAAGAAATTTATCCGGAGAAAAAAATTTGTTGTTATGTGGTTGATGTTGAAAATGTAATTTTATATGAATTTAATAACGGAACAATATGAAAAAAAGTAAAATATTTAACATCGATTTAAATAATAATATTGTTGAGTATGTATCGAAACATATTCTTGAATTGAGTGTCGACAATGAAAACGATTTAAGTAATATTGCTGTTGTTATGCCGTCAAAGAGACCTTCACTGTTTATAAAAAAAGAAATTTCAAAAAAAATTAATAAACCGTATGTTCCGCCAAAATTTTTTACATTTGAAGAATTGGTAAATTCGATATCTGCTTTAAGAGGTATTCAAAAAATATCTGCAATAGACAGCAGTTATATAATTTACGATATTGTTCATAATAAGCTTAAAGTTCCGAATTTTTATCAATATACATACTCCTCTTTTTTTCAATGGGCGAACGAAATATTGAGTTTTATAAATTTATTGGATTTGGAAAAAATCGATAACGACAAACTTCTTAATATCCAATTACAAGCCGATATAGGTTTTGATGTTCCGAAAAGTATTAATGAACTTTTAAAAAATATAACCTTTATAAGAGACGAATTCCATAAAAGAATTGAACATTTCAACAAGACAACATCTGCATATTCTTATTGTATGGCCGGGAAATATATAGGAGATTTTTTCAAAGATTTTGACAGAGTTATACTATTTAATCCTTATTATTTGAATAAGTCTGAAACGGAAATGTTTAAAGTTTTGTTTGATAAAAATAAACTTGATATCGTTATAAAAGGAAGTAAAAATAATTGGCCGTATTTAAACAAGATATATAAAGATTTTAATTGTGAGCCGATCGAAACAGAAGATGTTTTACCGGAAAATATTAAATTTTATGCTTCTTACGATGGCTATTCACAGGCATGTCTTGTTAAAAATTTAGTACAAGAAATACCTAAAGAGGAATTTAAAGATACTGTGGTAATAGTTCCCGATAACACCATATTACAAGCTGTTGCCGGAGAACTTTATTCGGTTACGAAAGATATAAATATTGCCGTCGGGTATCCTGCGGCAAAAACCACGGTTTTTTCTTTGATGAAAGATTTAATTACAACACATTTTAACAGAGATAAAACAAACAGGTACTATGTAAAAGATTTTATTTCAATAATATCAAATCCGCTTGTTAAAAACATAAGATTTATCGGAATGCCGGCTATTACAAGAATTATTGTTCATGAAATAATAAATAATTTTAATTTTTCGAATAAAAAAGCATTATTTAAAACTTATCAATTTATTTCTTTGGAAGAAATTCAAAATAATGTAATTTTGCATGAAAACATTTCAAAAAAAATAACTGCATATTGGCAAGAAGTTTCTCCGGAAAGAGTAAAAGAAATTATTAACATGCTTTTTGATACGTTGTTTTATAAGTTTGAAAATGTTTCCACATTGGCTGCTTTCGGGAAAGCTGTAAATAATATTGCCGATATTATAACTCAAAAAAGTTTAATAAATTCTTATTCGTTTAATATAGGCGCACTTAATATAATTTATTCGATAGCCAACCAATTTATAAATTCAATTTGTGCCGATGACATTTTTTTACAAAAAGAAATTTTTAAAATATTTGAGAATCTTATATCTCAAGGGAACATAAACCTTGCGGGAAGCCCTTTAAAAGGGTTGCAGGTACTGGGATTCATGGAGGCAAGGGGACTTTCTTTTAAAAATGTATTTGTTGTATCCATGTCTGATTCCGTAGTTCCAAAGGTAAAAGATATTAATCCTCTTATTCCGAAAGATGTTATTAATTTGTTAAATGCAGGTTATTTGGAAAGAGAAATCGATATCCAAAAATATCAGTTTTACGGTTTAATTGCCGGAGCAAAAACAGTCCATTTAATTTATCCTAACGATAATGTTAATGTAAGAAGCAGATTTATAGAAGAACTTGTTTGGAAAAAGCAATATGAAACAAAACAGTTAAAATCGGTAACGATTAATTCAGTAACGATGTCTGCAAAAATATTCCCGAATAATAAGCCGATGTTCGAAAAAAACGATAAAATAAAAAATTTTTTATCTGATTTTGTTTATTCGGCAACAAGTATTGATACATATATGAATTGTAAATTGAAATTTTACTATAAGTATGTATTAAAGTTGGGGGAACAGACCGATTATGACGATGATCATGAAAGTATTAATATAGGTAATTGTGTTCATGATTTCTTGAATGAAATTTTTTGCGGCGGTTCAACAAAAGAAATGTTAATGAGCAAAACAGAAGCTTATTATGAGCAGGTTTTAGAGAATAAAATAGATAAATATTTTAAAAATGTAAAAACCGGTAAGATGTATTTGTTAAAAAAACTTCTTAAAAAGAAATTAAATGATTTTAGAAAAGAAGAAATTCAAAGAAATTTCAAGAAAATTTTATATACGGAAAAAGAATTTTCTTCTCAAATAGAAATTAACGGTAAAAAATATAATTTAATGTCGAAGATGGACAGAATAGATGAAAACGAAGACGGAACAATAAGTATTATAGATTATAAAACCGGAGAAATAAAAGCTCCTTTATCCTGTACCGATATTACACTCGATGAAAGTACTTTGTCCAGAAAAGAAATAGCAGAAAACATAAACTCTTTTCAATTGATAATCTATAAATATTTGTACGAGCTAAACAATACCGATAAGACGGTATCTCGTGTGATGTTATATTCTTTAAAAAACTTAACTTTTCAACCTTTATTTAAAGATAAAAACAAAACAGAATTCGACACACTGATTAGTATGCTAAAATTCGTAATTGCCGATATTAACGGAGATGAACCGTTTAAAGCAGAACTCTACGATGATGTAAAATGTGAACAGTGTCCGTATTTTTACTTGTGCAGATAGTAACAATTTTGTATAAGTATATGTCTAAGTTATAAGATTGCTTATAAAAGGAGAAAGAAATGAAAAAAATAATTGTTTGTATAATGTTGTTTCTTCTTGCAATGGTAAATGTGTATGCTGATAAAACGACAAATTTGTTTGTAATAGAAAGAAGCAAAAATGCCAATGTTGTTAACTACGATGCCGTTTTAACGGATGAAGGTAAAATTAATGAAAACAAACCGATAGATGCTTATTGGCTGTTGTATGCTTACAAAAACGGAGAAAGAGAAGAGTTGAGTGCTTTCGACAAAAAAGCCTATGGCTTTAAAGTAAAATATAATGAAGAAAAAAAATATTTTGATTTTGTATTAAAAGCCGTAAAAGAAAAGCCAATGATACTTAATTTGTATAACGGAGTTGCAAAAGTTGTTATAAAAATAAACAATATTGATTGCTTTTTGGAAAAAGTTTATATTGATTCCGTTGACGGTGCTTTAGGTATACCGAAAGTAAATTATTATGAGTTGTTTGGTACTGAAATTGAAACGGGAGGTATTCAACAACAAAAAATAATGGTGAAATAACTTTTTTTTTTGTATAATATTAGATTATGAAAAATTATATTACTTTTTTATTATGTTTTGTTTGTTTTAGTTTGTTGTCGTGCGCTTCAACACAAACCAAAGGTGGTGCAGTAAACAGTGAAGTTTATGTGTCCAACAGTGGTGATGAAGATTTTAGTATTCAGAACCAAGTGATGGATGGCATTTCTGCCGTTCAAAATTCGAGGAATTATGTATTACAGCCCGGAGATTTGGTAGAGATTAAGGTTTTTATGGAATCGAGCATGGATAGAATTTTAAGAATTTCTTCGGATGGAGTTATCACATTTCCTTTAGTGGGAAACATCAAAATAGGAGGTTATACTATTGCAGAAGCGGAAATTCGCTTGATAGACAAACTGAATTATTATATAAAAAATCCGCAGGTTTCCATGCTTATTAGAGAATATTCGAAACAAATGGTTTATGTTTTGGGACAAGTACACAGACCCTCGGGAATATCTATTCCTCCCGAAAAAGATATTACCGTTTTAGAGGCAATAATTTCCGTTGGAGGTTTTACTGCCATTGCGAATACATCCAAAGTGAAAATTTTAAGATTGGAAGACGGAAAACAAAAAAGTATATATGTCGATGTTGGAGCAATAACCAAACAAGGTAAAAAATCTCTCGATGTTAAATTGTTGCCCGGAGATGTTGTTTTCGTTCCGGAGAGTATATTTTAGAGGAAAGTAATGAACGATAATTTTTTAAATAATATGAACACCGTATCAAATGAAGACATAGACCTTATGTATTATGTGTCCATAATACTAAAGAGAATATGGTTATTGATAGGAACAATTGTTATATGTGTTGTAGCTGCTGTTATGGTTAATATGTATATGCAGCCAAAATATAAGTCTGCTGCTCTTTTGTTAATAGATAAAGAAAGTACCGGAAAAATAGATAGTTCCACTTACGGTTCTTGGTCAAGTGATAGAGAGTATTATGGAACGCAACATAAACTGTTACA
>JAEEGG010003008.1_pt1 | contig 42612 bp, 28 predicted proteins | sample 9134161 | NCBI WGS metagenome assembly JAEEGG01 (sample SAMN16246543, study PRJNA631951) | gut metagenome | biome: gut microbiome; feature: rumen; material: CR-attached | host: Bos | place: Iran: Karaj | collected 2018-10 | reverse complement strand
TTTTATTCGTCCGGTTGCCATTCTTTCGTTATTTCTTTTTCTCTTGGCACGGATTACGCGGCTCTCTTTTTGAGAAACGCTGCTTTTCTTTGTGTGCAGCCAGCCGTGTCTTTTATAAAAAGCCGTGTAATCCGTGCCTAATTCTTAAAACTCGCTAGTAAAGTGGAACTTGATGTTCTTGAAGTCTTCCTGCGCCATGCTCAGCACATAGCCACTGTCGGCGAGGAAGACATCACGGCCCTCCTTGTCCTTAGCCATATACTGATACTTGCGCTTCTTGAAGTTCTCGAGTTCAGCAGGATCGTCGCTCTCAATCCAACAGGCCTTATAGAGATGAACCGGCTCCCAACGGCATTTGGCGTTGTACTCGTTCTCCAGACGGTACTGGATCACCTCGAACTGCAGCTGACCGACGGTGCCGATAATCTTGCGGTTGTTAAACTGGTTGACGAACAACTGGGCCACACCCTCGTCCATGAGCTGGTCGATCCCCTTTTGGAGCTGCTTGGCCTTCATGGGGTCGTCGTTCTCGATATACTTAAAGAGCTCTGGCGAGAACGAGGGCAGTCCGCGGAAATGGAGCTGCTCGCCCTCGGTGAGCGTGTCGCCAATCTTAAAGATACCATTGTCGGGCAGACCGACGATGTCGCCTGGCCATGCCTCGTCGATGGTGCTCTTGCGCTGCGCCATGAACTGTGTGGGCGACGAGAAACGCAGCGTCTTACCCTGACGCACATGCAGATAGGGCTGGTTGCGCTGGAACTTTCCGCTGCACACCTTACAGAAGGCAATACAAGAGCGGTGGTTGGGGTCGATATTGGCGGTAATCTTGAAGATGAAGCCAGTGAACTTCTTCTCTTCGGGGTTCACGTCGCGCTCCTCGGCCTTTGTTGGGCGTGGCGACGGGGCAATCTCAACAAAGCAGTTGAGCAGTTCCTGTACACCGAAGTTGTTAAGGGCTGAGCCGAAGAACACGGGTGCCACCTCTGCCTCACGATAGGTCTCCACGTCTAACTCGGGGTACACACCGTCGACCAGCTCCAGGTCCTCGCGCAGCTTAGCGGCATTCTCCTCGCCTACACGACGGTCGAGTTCATCGCTGTCGATATCAACCTCCACCTTATCGGTTACACGCTGCTTGTCGGGTGTAAAGAGGTCGAGCTTCTGTTCGTAGATGTTATATACACCCTTGAACTTAGCGCCCTGGTTGATGGGCCAAGACAGTGGACGGACCTTGATTTCGAGTTCCTGTTCCAGTTCGTCGAGGAGGTCGAAGGGGTCGCGACCCTCACGGTCCATCTTATTGATAAAGATGATCACGGGTGTCTTACGCATACGACAGACGGTCATCAGCTTACGGGTCTGGGTCTCCACACCCTTGGCGCCGTCGACCACGATGATGGCTGAGTCGACAGCCGTCAGTGTACGGAAGGTGTCCTCGGCGAAGTCCTGGTGACCCGGGGTGTCGAGGATGTTCACCTTATATTCTATATCTGAGCCTTCCGGCGTATAGTCGAATTCCATCACAGAGGTAGATACAGAGATACCACGCTGTTTCTCTATATCCATCCAGTCGCTGGTGGCGGTCTTCTTGATCTTATTGTTCTTTACGGCGCCCGCCACTTGTATCTGTCCACCGAAGAGAAGGAACTTCTCCGTCAGTGTAGTCTTACCCGCATCCGGGTGCGATATAATCGCAAATGTTCTTCTACGTTCTATTTCCTGATTCATACTTCTTTTACTTTTAGGCACGGATTACACGGCTTTTTATAAAAGACGCAGCTTTTTTTTCGTCCGGTGGCCATTCTTTCGTTACTTCCTTTTTTCTTTTAGGCACGGATTACACGGCTTTTTATAAAAGACGCGGCTTTTTTTTCGTCCGGTGGCCATTCTTTCGTTACTTCCTTTTTTCTTTTAGGCACGGATTACACGGATTAACACGGATTTTTTGTTTTTTCTGTTCCGTTGTATCGCTTGTTCTCCGTGAATATCTTTCTCTTTACCTGTACTGAATGACCAAAGTTTATCAGTAAGCCTACTTTCTTATTGCATGCCGTAAGATAGTTTACCAACTGCCATTCGTGCTCAGGTCTTAAATCTACAACTGCTTTTAATTCTACTATAACTTTATCTTCTACTAGCATATCGGGGATATAATGTCCCACGACTTCACCTTTATAAAATACATCTATCTGTTTCTGGCACTCACACTTCATTCCACGACCAGTTAATTCTTTGTAGAGAGCATTTCCGTAAACAGATTCAAGAAATCCGAATCCCAGTTCCCTGTGTACTTCCTGTGCAGCTCCAATAATCTTTCTCGTTATTTCTTCGTTATATAACATAAAAATAAATCCGTGTTAATCCGTGTAATCCGTGCCTAAAAATGCCAGCCTAAAAATGCCAGCCTAAAAATGCCAGCCTAAAAATCTAGCTTCTCGATGCACTGCTTGAGGCTCTCTTCCCAGTAGGGGATTTCGAGGGCGTAGGTGGTTTTGATTTTAGTCTTGTCGAGCACGGAGTAGTGCGGACGGGCGGCGGGCGTAGGATACTCTGCGGTGTGCAGGGGGCGCACGTGACAGTCCTTAATGCCTGCGATACGGTGGATGGCCTTCGCAAAGTCGTACCACGAGATGACGCCCTCGTTAGAGAAATGATAGATACCTGGCACCACACCCTGATTGATGGCGGCGAAGATGGCCACGGCCAGGTCGCGCGCATAGGTGGGTGAACCGACCTGATCGAAGATAACGCCCAACTCAGGTTTCTCGTTACCTAAGCGGATCATCGTCTTCACGAAGTTGTTGCCAAAGGTAGAATACAGCCATGCCGTACGAACGATCATGGTCTTGGAGCATGCCTGCAGAGCTGCCTTCTCACCAGCGAGTTTCGTAGCGCCATAGACACTGTTCGGACAGGTGGGCTCATCCTCGGTATATGGGATATGATTGGTGCCGTCGAACACGTAATCGGTTGAAATCTGAATCATCCATCCCCCACGTTTCTCGATGGCCTTGGCCAGCAATCCCGGAGCGGTGGCGTTCAGCTTATGGCACAGTTCCTGGTTCTCCTCCGCCTTATCCACGGCTGTGTAGGCAGCGCAGTTCACAATGCCGTCGATCTGGTTGTCGGTGACAAAGCGGTTGATGGCTGCCTCATCGGTAATATCCAGTTCTTGCTGAGGCAAGCGACCTTGAAGGTCGAGCGCTGCCACATCGGTATTAAAATACACGTGCTGGGGATTATTCTTCTCCAGCAGCTGTATCTCGTTTCCAAGCTGTCCGTTACATCCTGTTATTAATATCCTCATATGCTTTTTTCTTCTTTAGGCACGGATTAACGCGGCTCTCTTTTAGAGAAGCGCTGCTTTCCTTTCGCGCAGCCAGCCGTGTCTTTTTATTAAAAGCCGTGTAAATCCGTGCCTAATATTATCATTCGAACTTAAGACCTTCTTCTTTATCTTTTTTGTAATAATCAGAGAGCATGCCGATGAAGGTGGTGATTTCCTTGACGGCATGTTGCGTGTCGGGCGAGATGTCCTTATGCTGCAAGCGCAACAGCATCACGCCATAGAGGGAATTGAAACAGGTCTCTATCTCGTTCTCCTCCTTATTGGCACCACGGTTGCGCAGTTCCACGATAAACGGGAGCACCTTGTAGTACTCTGTGTTGTAGAAAGGGAACTTGGTAGACTGAAGCAACTGACTGTGAAGCTCGATGAGCATCTGCATCGTCACCCGATTAATCTGCAGATGACCCTTCTCACGGCAACCTTCCTGGTTCATCATCCGAATCAGGTTGCCATACCAGTCGATTGCCTCTTCCTTCTGTTCGTCGCTATAGTCGAAGCGTTCTATCCACTCGCGCTTGATACGCGTCAGCGAGCAGTCGAAAGCCCTGATAGTATCCTCGACCTGCCACATATACAGCAGATATTCGGCAATATTCTTTTTTCTTAAATCCTGTGCAATAAACATATATCCTAAAAAAATCTATACATAAAAAAGCATCACTTAGAAGAAACGCACCAGATTGGTGGTTGTTCCCAAGAGCATAATCACCGAACCGATAATCACGGCAACGCCGATAGCCTGATTGATAATCTTGATGCCGTTGTTATCGAACTTCGTACGAATCTTATCGACCAGCCATGTGAGGCCCCACCACCAGAGCAGCGCACCGCCCACAATGCTCGCAAAGCCCACCAGCATCTCGAAAGGATGGTTGGGCAGCACAAACGCGAACTGGGCATACATGGCCAGAAACAGGAATACGATAAGCGGATTAGAGAAGGTTACGAGAAAGGCCGTCCACGCGTTATACCAAAGCGAACCCTTCTGCAGGCCTGACTGGTGCATCTTTCTCGTCGGATCGGAACGGTAAGTGTAAAGACCGAAACAGAGCAGCATGATACTACCTGCGATCTGAAGATAGAAGCGATTCTGGTCATTGGTAATGAAGTCCATCACGAACGACATACCGAAACCTGCGAATGCTGCATATATAATATCGCTAAAGGCTGCGCCAAACCCTGTGGCAAGACCAAACCACCGGCCTTTGTTCAGCGTGCGCTGAACACACAGGATACCTACCGGCCCCATTGGGGCACTGGCAATTACCCCGATCATCATCCCCTTGAAGATGAAATCTAATATATTTATTGGTACATGAAACGGCATAACGGGTGCAAAGGTACAAAAAAAGGCTGAAACGGGAAAGAAAACAAAGGTTTTTCACAAAAGGGAATCGTTAATTTCCGTAAAAATGAGAGATATCCGCAAGTTTTTCTTTACCTTTGTGGCTTGTAAGCGAAAAATCAAAATAAAAATAAAACTATAACAATCATGAATGAACAAAATGCATTGCTAAAGCCGTATGTTATCGGCTTAGACTTAGGAGGAACAAACTCTGTATTCGGCATCGTAGATTCCCGAGGCGACATCAAGGCCACCACAGCCATCAAAACCGGTGGTTATGAGAAGGTTGAGGACTATGTTGATGCTTGTGTAGATGCCCTGCAGGTCATTATCGACCAGGTTGGCGGCATAGAGAAGATCAAAGCCATGGGTATCGGTGCTCCTAACGGAAACTTCTATAACGGAACCATTGAGTTCGCTCCAAACCTGCCTTGGGCTCACGATGGCGTAGTGCCCCTCGCCAAGATGTTCAGCGACAAGCTGAATGGCATTCCCGTTGCCCTTACCAACGATGCCAATGCCGCTGCTATCGGCGAGATGGTCTATGGTGTGGCCCGCGGTATGAAGAACTTCATCGTCATCACCCTTGGAACGGGTGTAGGCTCTGGTATCGTGGTAAACGGCCAGCTGCTCTACGGACACGACGGTTTTGCCGGTGAGTTGGGACACGTGACAATGGTTCGCGGTGAAGAAGGCCGTCTCTGCGGTTGCGGTCGTACTGGTTGCCTGGAGTGCTATTGCTCAGCAACAGGTGTAGCACGCACTGCCCGTGAGATGCTGGCAAAGACCACCCGTCCGAGTCTGCTTCGCGAGATGAATCCCGATGATATCACCTCACTCGACGTATCCATCGCTGCAGGCAAGGGTGACGAACTGGCCAAGGAGATTTATGAGTTCACAGGTAAGATGCTGGGTGAGGCCTGCGCCGACTTCGCAGCCTTCTCATCGCCTGAGGCATTCATCTTCTTCGGCGGTATGGTTAAGGCCGGCGAACTGATTATGAAGCCCATACGCGAAGCCTACAACGAGCACGTGCTGAAGATATTCAAGAACAAGGCACAGTTCCTGGTTAGCGGACTTGACGGCGCTTCAGCAGCTGTACTCGGTGCTTCAGCTATCGGCTGGGAGGTTTAACAAGAAGAAACAAGGAAAGACTAAACAATGAAAAAACTACTATCTACTACTCTGCTGCTCATGGTCTCAGGACTATGGGCAGCAGCCCAAGAGGTGCCACAGATTGCCAATGTCATGGCCAGACAGACCACGTCGCTGAATGGTGAATGGAACTACATCGTGGATGTTCAGGAAGAAGGCTATTACGACTACCGCATGAACCCGATGCGCTCGGGATTCTTCGTCAACGCAAAGCCACAGCGCCCTGAGGATCTGATTGAGTATGACTTCGACAAGAACCCCACACTGAAGGTCCCTGGCGACTGGAACACACAAGACGACAGACTGTTCTTCTATGAGGGAACGGTATGGTACAAGAAGAGTTTTGAATACCACCCGCAGGCGGGCAAGCGCACACTGCTCTATTTTGGAGCAGTGAACTATGATGCGCACGTCTACGTGAACGGTCAGAAGGCCGGTCACCATCAGGGCGGCTTCACACCGTTCAACTACGATGTGACCGACTTCATGAAAGACGGAGAGAACGTGGTCATCGTGAAGGTTGACAACAAGCGCCATGCCGAGGATGTACCCACACAGATATTCGACTGGTGGAACTATGGCGGCATCACGCGCGACGTCTGTCTCGTCACCGTTGAACCGACCTACGTTGAGAACTACAAACTGCAGTTGAAAAGCTTAGAAGGCAGATTAGTGAACTTCAGCGTGAAGCTGAATCGTGAAGAGGCAGGGAGACTTGTGACGCTAAGCATTCCTGAGCTGAAGATAAAGAAGACCCTCACCACGGCTGCCGACGGCACAGCCAGCATCAGCATGAAAGCCAAGCCTCAGCTATGGTCGCCCGAGAACCCTAAATTATATAAGGTGGAAATCAAGCTGGGCGAAGAAACCATCTGCGACGAGATAGGTTTCCGCACCATTGAGACAAAAGGCAAGCAGATTCTGCTGAACGGTCAGCCCATCTTCCTGAAGGGGATCAGCATTCATGAGGAAAAGCCCAACGGCGGTGGACGCGCCAACTCTACGGAAGATGCGCATACGCTCCTGTCATGGGCCAAGGAACTGGGCTGTAACTTCGTACGCCTGGCTCACTATCCCCATAATGAGTATGCTGTTCGTGAAGCAGAGCGCATGGGTATGCTCGTATGGTCGGAGATTCCATGCTACTGGACGATTGCCTGGACAAACCCCGACACCTATGCCAATGCAGAGCGCCAGCTGACCAATATGATACTTCGCGACCAGAACCGTGCTAACGTCATCATCTGGAGCGTGGCTAATGAGACCCCGCACTCTGAAGCACGCGACGCTTTCCTCAGCAAGCTGGCCAAACGTGCCAGAGCTTTGGACGACAGCCGTCTGATCTCCATGGCTATGGAGGTGACCTCGGCATCGAACTATCACAACAAGTTGCAGGACAACATGCACGAATATGTTGATGTGGTCAGCTTCAACCAGTATATCGGCTGGTATCGCGATGTGAACGACGCACCGAAGATGACATGGGAGATTCCATACGAGAAGCCTGTCATTATCAGTGAGTTTGGAGGAGGCGCCAGATACGGTCTGCATGGCGAGAAGAACCAGCGATGGACTGAGGAATTCCAGGAGAATCTGTATCAGGAGAACACGGCTATGCTCGACAAGATCGATGGTCTGGCAGGTACCACCCCATGGATCCTGAAGGACTTCCGCTCACCACGTCGCGTGCTCACAGGCATTCAGGACTTCTACAACAGGAAAGGCCTCTTCAGCGATAATGGCGAGAAGAAAAAAGCCTTCTTTGTGTTGAAAGACTGGTATAGCAAGAAATAATCATCAACATAGACCAATATGGCAGATATCTTAGAAGAAATCGTTGCAAACAAAAGAAAAGAGGTAGAAGTATTCAAGCAAGAGCTTCCTTTTGCTCTGCTGGAAGAGAGAGTGAACAACATCAGAGGCGGTCTCTCAATATCCATGTCAGCCAACCTAAGGAACTCTGGTTCCGGCATCATAGCCGAGTTCAAGCGCAAGTCACCGTCGAAAGGATGGTTCAGCAAAGAGGCATCGATCAAGGTGATTGGCAAGAGCTATGAGGAAAACGGTGCCACGGCGATGAGCGTGCTGACCGACACCAAATACTTCGGTGGAAGTCATCAGGATCTGACAGACGCCCGTATGGCAGACATCAAGCTGCCCATACTGTATAAGAACTTCATCATCGACGAATACCAGCTGTATCAGGCCAGACTGTATCAGGCCAACACGGTTCTTCTGATAGCTGCCTGTCTGTCGAAAGACGAATGCAGACAACTGATAGCAAAGGCTCACGGACTGGGCCTGGAGGTGCTATTGGAGATGCATACAGAGGTAGAGACCGAATATGCGGAACTGGAGCCCGACATGTGCGGCATCAACAACCGCAACCTCGGTACCTTCGTGACCGATGTCAACAACTCCATCCGCCTGGCAGGGCTTCTGCCCGACAACATCGTCAAGGTGAGCGAGAGCGGCCTGTCGAACCCAGAGACCGTGAAGATGCTAAGAGGACTCGGTTTCAGAGGTTTCCTGATGGGAGAACACTTCATGACGCAACCTGACCCGGGAGCTGCTTTGAGTCAGTTTATAGCAAAACTGCAATAACACAAGAGGGGAACGATAACGTTTACGTTATTTTTCCCCTTTTTTAGTTCATGGTCTCACACTTTATTCGTATCTTTGCACAGCAAACTACTAGAAATAAATAATGTACTGTATGAAGAAGTATTTTCAATTACTGGCACTTTGTCTGCTGTTCCCCATGACCCTGTCGGCTCAAGGCTGGAACGACGCAGAATACAAACAGATAGAGCAAAGCATCCGTGTACCGCAGTTCGCAAACAAGACGTATCTGATTACGAAGTACGGGGCAAAGGAGACGAATGCCGCCGCACAGAACCAGAAAGCCATCCAGAAAGCCATCGACCTCTGTTCAAGGAAAGGCGGCGGTAAGGTCGTTGTACCTGCCGGGCATAAGTTTCTGACCGGAGCTATCACACTGAAGGACGGTGTAAACCTGGAAGTGCAGGAGGGAGCCGTGCTTGAGTTTGTTTTCCTACCCGAGTTATACCCGATCGTTGAGACATCATGGGAAGGGCTGGAGTGCTTTAACCTCTCCCCATGCGTATATGCCTTTAAAGCCAAGGATATTGCCATCACCGGTAAGGGCATCATCGATGGTGGCGGCAGCAACGACACATGGTGGCCCTGGAACGGCAGTCCGCGCTTCGGATGGAAAGAAGGCATGATCAGTCAGCGCGGTGGCTCACGTGCCCGTCTGCTGAAGAACGGTGAGGACGGCATCCCCATGTATAATGAGAAAGGCGAGCGTTCACCAGAACGTGTGTTCGGTGCGAAAGACGGACTGCGCCCACAGCTGGTGAGCTTCAATAAGTGTGAAGGCATCCTGCTGGAGGATATCACCCTGCTACGCTCTCCTTTCTGGGTGATTCACCCCCTCCACTCTACCGACATCACCGTACGACGTGTAAAGATGATCAACGATGGTCCTAATGGCGACGGTTGCGACCCGGAGTGCTGTGACCGCGTACTGATAGAAGACTGCTTCTTTAATACCGGCGACGACTGTATTGCCATCAAGAGCGGGCGCAACCGCGACGGCCGAGAGCGTAACATGCCCTCGAAGAATATCATCATCCGCAACTGTGAGATGAGAAACGGACATGGCGGTGTCGTTGTCGGTTCTGAGATCTCTGGCGGTTGTCAGAATGTCTATGCCCACGACTGTGTGATGGACTCTCCTGAGCTGGAGCGTGTGCTGCGTATCAAAACCAACAGCTGTCGCGGCGGCATCATCGAGAACATCAACATGAAGAACATCAAGGTGGGTGTCTGCAAAGAGAGTGTGCTGAAGATCAACCTCGACTATGAGCACAACGAGATCTGCTGCCGTGGCAACTACCCTACCGTGCGTAATGTCTATATGGAGAATGTCACCAGCGAGAAGTCACAATACGGTGTACAGATTATCGGGCTCGAAGAAGACACCTACGTCTATGACATCAACGTCAAGGACTGTCATTTCAACGGTGTGAAAGACGGAAACCTCATGAGCGGCAAGACGCGTAACATCAACTTCGACAACCTTTTCATCAATGGCAGTCTGGCTTTGCTCAAAGTCCCTTACGAGCATTACTCCGAGTGGCTCACCTATTCTGAGATGAAAAGAACACCGAAGTCCTACCTCCTCGACTTTGCCAAAAAGCCCCGATGGAGCTATGTGATGGGTATCGAACTGGAATCGATGCTCGACACCTACCTGAGATACGGTGGTGAGGACATCCGCAAGTACTGTCAGGAATATACCGACACCATGATCAATGCCCGAGGCGACATCCGTACTTACAAGATTGAGGACTATAACCTCGATCAGATTCGTACCGGTCACTTTGTGGCTCGCATGTATCAGCTCTATCCGGAGAAGAAGAACCTGCTGGCCATACAGACCCTGATGAAGCAACTCAGGAACCAGCCCCGCACCATTCAGGACAAGGTATTCTGGCACAAAGCCATCTACAGCTATCAGGTATGGCTTGACGGCATCTTCATGGGTCTGCCCTTCTATACCATGACAGCACGCGACCTGCTGAAAGCCAAGGACGCCAGGAGAATCTATGACGACGCCGTCGATCAGATTACCGTGACCTATCAGCGCACTTACGATCCAAAGACAGGATTGAACCGTCATGCCTGGGATGAGACCAAGGAGATGTTCTGGGCTGACAAGGCGACCGGACAGACCCAGCACTGCTGGGGAAGAGCGCAGGGTTGGTTCTCGATGGCACTCATCGAACTGCTTGATGCCCTTCCCGAGAGCTACGCGCGTCGTGCTGAGGTCATCGACCTGCTACAAAAGGACCTTGACGCCATCATCAAGTGGCAGGATAAGGACAGCGGCGTCTGGTATCAGGTGATGGATGAACCCGGACGCGAGGGCAACTATCTCGAAGCCACCTGTTCCTCCATGTTTGCCTATGTGCTGTTGAAAGCCTACAACAAAGGCTATCTCGGAACCAAGTACCGCGATGCAGGCATCAAAGCCTATCAGGGTATTATCAAGAACTTCATTCGTGTGAATGCCGACAAGACCATTTCCCTGACAAAATGCTGCGAGGTGGCAGGCCTGGGACCCGGTGTCAGTGCAAAAGTGCTGAAGGCGGCTCCCAACGTCAAAGAGAACAAACGGCGCGACGGCTCGTTTGAGTACTATATCAGCGAACCTGTACGCGACAACGATGCCAAGGGCGTAGGTCCGTTTATCTGGGCATCACTTGAGATAGAGAAGTTAGGATATAATGTAAACAACGTGACGGCCTCCATAGACCGTCACGCTGTTGTTAATCGTAATAACCCCGTCATCACCGAGGCTGACAGGCTGTCGTCTCTCTCAGTGGGCAACGGACACTTTGCTGCAACGGTCGACGTGACAGGTCTGCAGAGCTACCCTTTTGAGTATGAGACAGGTGTGCCCCTGAACACGATGTCGGACTGGGGATGGCATGAGTTTGAGAACACCAAGGGACTGACACCACAGGAGAGTGAGAAGGCCTTCGACTTCGGACACGGCCATCAGGAAGTCTACGCCGTGGAATACAAGAAGGATGAAGACGGGCGCCACAAGGAGGCTACGGAATATTTCCGTATCAATCCCCACCGTCTGAACCTTGGTACGATTGGCCTCAGCCTCAAAGACAAACAGGGACAACCGCTGTCCCTGGCATCGCTCAAGGCTATCCGTCAGGAACAGAAGCTATGGGACGGGGAAATAGAATCGACCTTCAGAGCCGATGGTGAACAGGTGGAGGTAAGCACGGGCGTTCATCCAGACAAAGACGCCCTCTATGCCAGGATCAAGAGTAACCTGCTGAGAGACCAGCGGGCAACCGTCACACTGCGTTTCTCCTATCCGACAGGAAAACATGCCGACGACGCCAACGACTGGACGAAGGCAGAAAAGCACAAGTCGGTCGTCATCAGTCAGGACAAAAACTCTGCTCTCATCAGGCGGACGCTCGACAAGACCGTCTATTACGTACGTCTTCAGTGGGAAGGTCACGCAACGCTGCAAGTCTGCGACAATCATGTGTTTGAGTTGACGACAACCGACGACGTTCTGACTTTTGCCGCAGAGTATCTGAACGAGGCTCCTGCAAAGGCCATTGCCTATGAGTACGATCAATATCACAAGGCCACCCTGCGCCATTGGAACCACTGGTGGAAGGCAGGTGCCATCGTTGACTTCTCCCAATGCACAGCCCCGCAGGCCAAGGAATTGGAGCGAAGGGTGATTCTCTCACAATACCTCACCCAGATCAACTGCGCCAACAACATGCCGCCACAGGAGACCGGACTGACGTATAACTCATGGTTCGGACGCCCCCATCTGGAGATGACCTGGTGGCACGTGACAGACTTTGCCTTATGGAACCGTCCTGAAACCGTTGCGCAGATTCTGAGATGGTATAACGATACCGCATACCCTGTCGCACGCCAGATTGCTGAGCGCCAGGGGTTCAAAGGCGTGCGTTGGATGAAGATGACCGACCCATGGGCCGGTGAGGCCCCGTCAAACACAGGCTCGTTTCTCATCTGGCAGCAACCCCATTACATCTATCTGGCCGAAGAGATGTACCGGGCCAAGCCATCGGCAGAGACCCTGAAGACCTACGGCGAGCAGGTAGAAGCCACTGCCGAGTTTATGGCCGATTTCGTGACCTTCGATAAAAAGACCGGGCGCTATCAGCTCAGGGGAGCCACCGCCATGCAGGAATCCATCACCAAAGACATTGCCTATAACCAGCCCTTCGAACTCGCCTACTGGCAGTATGGTCTGGCAGTAGCACAACAATGGCGTGAACGCCAGGGTAAACAGCGCATAGCGCTTTGGGATGATATCATCAACAAGCTCTCGCCCCTACCCGAAGCTGGCGGCATCTATACTGCCGGAACACCCCTTGGCGGCACCATTATCTCAGAAGCCTTCGATCCCTTCGACGCCACAGGCAAACCCGTACAGACCTTCGCCGACAAATGTCGCAACGACCACCCTGCCGTTCTGGGTGCCTGCGGTATGCTGCCCAGCGAGAACACCCCTTATACCTTATTATATGATAAAGAGCGAATGAAGCAGACGCTCAACTGGGTGATGCAGAACTGGAACTGGCAGACCACATGGGGATGGGACTACGGTATGATAGCCATGACTGCCGCCCGTCTGGGCGATCCAGAGACAGCCCTCAAGGCCCTGCTCATCGACAGTCAGAAAAACACCTATCTACCCAATGGCCATAATTTCCAGACCCCCGACCGCCTGCGCATCTATCTCCCAGGCAATGGTGCCCTGCTCACCGCCATCGCCATGATGTGTGCCGGTTGGGACGGCTGCACCGAGCCCCTCAACCCTGGCTTCCCCCACGACGGTACCTGGAACGTCCGCTGGGAGGGATTGCAGAGAATGCAGTAAACAGATATCTAACGTAAACGTTTGCAGGAGAAAATCGATATGTTTTAGTATTATTTCATATAATAATCCGTAACTTTGTAGCCAATATATGAAATCTAGAATTATAAACTTAAAATATCTCTTTTAATAATTTATTTATCTATAACTAAAACTAACGTGTATGAATCATCAAATCAAAAGAGCCTCTATGGCTTTGCTTTTGTCTGTGTTCTGCTTCGTAGCTTACGCTCAGAAGTCAGTCACGGGTACAGTAAAGGATGCTACAGGTGAGCCCATGATTGGTGTAAGTATTCTCGTAGACGGCACTACCATCGGCGCAGTGACCGACTTCGACGGTAACTTCACCATCAAGGACGTTCCTGAGAAGAGTGTCCTGAAGATCTCTTACATCGGTTACAAGGATCAGAAGATCGACGTGGCTGGTAAGAGCAGTATCAATGTAACCATGCAGGAAGACGCTGCAGCCCTCGATGAGATCGTGGTTGTGGGTTACGGTACGATGAAGAAGAAGGACCTGACGGGTTCGGTTTCAAGTGTGAAGACCGAAGACCTGGCTAAGGTTGCCGGTGCCAACGCCCTGGCTGCCATGCAGGCTAAGGTTCCTGGCGTAGACCTTCAACAGAGTAACGGCGGTCAGGCCGGTGAAGGCGTGAGCATGACACTCCGTGGTAACCGTTCACTGCTGGCAGGTAACGGGCCACTGGTTATCGTCGACGGTGTGGAGTACGGCTCTACTCTTGACATCCCCGCCAGCGACATCGAGTCGATGGACATCCTGAAGGATGCCGCCTCTACCGCTATCTACGGTACAAAGGGTGCCAACGGTGTTATCCTGATTACCACCAAGCGCGGTTCTGCTGGCCGCACCAAGGTCAGCTTTAACGGCTATCTGTCGTTCAACAGTGCTACCGGTATCGTGAAGCCCATGTATGGCGACAAGGAGGTGCAGCGTCTCATCGACAAAAAGAACTACGAGGATGCTGCAGCTAACGGCTGGAACTTCACCAACTCGGCTACTGCTGCCGACGTGCTGACCTTCAACCTCGAAGACGGTACACCGACACTTGACATCTACAACAACAAGAGCTATACCGACTGGCTCGACATGGTGCTCGACAGCAGTGTTTCGCAGAACTACGAGGTATCAGTCCAGGGTGGTAACGAGAAGACGAACTTCAACATCTCTCTGGCTGCCATGGACGACAAAGGTCTGCTGAAGGGCGATGAGTACAACCGCTACACAGGTCGTGTGAACATCGACCACCAGATAAATAAGATCGTAAAGGTAGGTGCCAGCCTCTCTTATGCTTACAAGAGCAACGACAAGATGGCCGGCGGCGTATTCAACCAGGCACAGAAGATGACCACCATCACCCACGCCTACCTCAACGACGGCAGCATCAACGCGACACCTAACCCCTGGTATGCCGCCCACTGTTCGCCGCTGCTCAACGACGATGGTGCCTACCAGCGTAACATCGAGAGCAGCCGCTTCTTCGGCAGCGCTTATCTGCAGCTGAACCCCATCAAGGGCATGACGCTGAAGTCGCAGTTCACCGCCGACCGCAGCACCTCTCGCGACGGTCAGTATCAGGACTATCACAGTCAGGTTCGTTATCAGAGTCCTACAACGACCTATATCAGCAATGACCGCAGCACTGGAACGAAATATGTATGGCAGAACACCGCCAACTACAACAAGGAGATTGGCAAGCACGACTTCACCGTTCTGCTCGGTCATGAGATGTCGCAGTATGTTTCGGAGACCAGCAGCATCAGCGGTGACGCTGGTTCTGAGAGCTATAAGAAGAGTGCTTTCTACGATGTGAGCAAAATTGGCACTCCTACTGTTTCTACCAGCTACGTAAAGAGCTCTATGCTGTCATTCTTCGGACGTGTGAACTACTCGTTCGACGGTAAGTACCTGCTGCAGGCATCAGTACGTGCCGATGGTAGCTCAGTACTCGCCGAGGGTCACAAATGGGGTTACTTCCCCTCTGTATCTGCCGGCTGGCGCCTCTCAGAGGAGAGCTTCATGGCAGGCACCAAGTCTTGGCTCGACAACCTGAAGTTCCGCGTATCATGGGGTCTCTCTGGTAACTCCGCCATCTCGGCCTATCAGACACTGGCAACCATCTCTTCTATCGTTCCCAACGCTACCGACAAGGCACCCATGACCATGGCTAACCCCGATCTGACATGGGAAAAGACCGCCGCTCTGGACTTCGGTCTCGACTTCGCCATCCTGAACGGTCGCGTTTATGGTAGCATCGACTACTACAACAGCAACACCTACGACCTGCTGTACTACAAGACTGCGCCCCCTTCATCGGTATTCACCAGCACCATCTCTAACGTCGGTAAGACCAAGGGCAGCGGTATCGAGATCTCGCTGGGTGCCGTACCCGTTAAGACCAAGGACTTCACCTGGGACCTGACAGCATCAGCAACATTTGCCAAGGACGAGGTAAAGGAACTGGCCGACGGTATCGAGCAGTTTGTCGATGGTATCAACATCCTGAAGGTTGGCGAACCTGTATCAGCATACTATGCATACGACATGGACGGCTGCTGGGGTATCGGCGAGTTCGACCAGTATCTGGCTGCTCACCCCGGTTTCGAGAAGCCACAGGCTGACTACGGCGATCCCGGTACACCGAAGGTTGTCGACACCAACGGCGACAACAAGATCGACGACGCCGACAAGATTGTCTACAACCGCTCACCGAAGGCTATTCTCGGTCTGGGAACCACCCTTACCTATAAGGATTTCTCACTGAGCATTCAGACCATGGCCCGTCTGGGTGGCTACCTGAGCTACAGCGGCTACGGTCTCTACCTCTACGATAACGCAAACTGGGGCGACCTGAGCTATTGGACTCCCGACAATCAGGGTGCCGACATACCTTCTCCTGGATGCGCAGGTGCTACACCAACCTTCTACAAGAGCGCCATCCAGATTCAGAAGGGCGACTACTTCAAGATCAAGGACATCACCCTGAGCTACAATCTGCCGAAGAATATCGTGAAGAAGGCATTCATCAGTAATGCACGTATCTACTGTTCTCTGAAGAACTACTTCACCTTCAGTCACTTCGACAACTACGACCCTGAGCGTGGCGGTGCTGTAAACTTCCCGCTGATGAAGCAGGCTGTAGTAGGTCTTAACGTAACTTTCTAATCTTATAATGAATATCGATATGAAAAAGATATTAAGCATGTTATTTGCTGCCACAGCCATTGGCTTCGGCGCAACCTCCTGCTCAGACTTCCTGGAGGAGGACAACAAGACTGGTGAGACTGCCGACCTGGCGTACAACACCATATCGGGTATCGACGGACTGATTCAGTCAGCTTACACCTACACACACGGCTGGTGGGGTAAGGAACCGTCACTCGGACTGTCTGAGATGGGCAGCGACCTGTTTTATTTCGGTTACGACAACAAGCAGAAGTCTATGCTGAAGTATGACATCTCTGCAGAGGCACTTGGCAGCAACGTGGCCGACAACCCCTGTCTCGACGAATACTGGGAGATGTTCTATGCCGGTGTCGACGTATGTAACAACGCCCTGAAGTATGTGCCCGAGTGCAGTGTGATCGACGACAACAAGAAGGCAGCCTACCTGGCTGATGCCTACTTCCTCCGTGCGCTCTACTACTCACAGATGGTAGCTCTGTGGGGTCCGATTCCCTATAACTCAGAGCCAGTGAACAGCATCAACAACACACCTGTACGTGTGCCGGAGGCTGAGGTATATGCCAATATCCTCGCCGACCTGAAGCTCTCGATGGAGAACTATAAGAAGGCCAACGTCATGACTGCCAAGGCAGCCACCGGTACCGGTCGCGCCTACTACTATTCTGCCGAGGCGCTCTATGCCCGTGTAGCACTCTACGCTGCTTCATGGCTGGGACAGAGCCAGTACTACAACGAGGCCCTGACTGCCGCTACCGATGTTATCAACAACTCGGGTGCCAAGTTCTACAGCCGCTACAGCGACACCTGGAACATGAATAACGAGGAGGCTACCGTTAACACAGAGAACCTCTTTGCCGTTCACTATTCAAACGACCTCTCAGCAGGTCGCGACAACTGCGTGCCCTACCGTTACTCTGGCGGTGGTACAGGTCAGTACAACTCGCTCATCACCCGTACAGGCTATGGCCGTCAGGGTGGTAGCGCCACTCACCTGATGTTCCCTTCACTGTGGAACAACGGATGTGACGACATCGGTCCTAACGGACAGACAGACAAGTCGATCTTCTTCCGTATGGCTGCCGGTAAGACCACCATCAAGAGTAAGATGACAGGCGAAAACATTGAGTGCGGCAAATACTACTCTCCCTACGGACGCGGATTCACCCGTTACCTGCCCTCACTCTACTTCTGGCAGCTGCTGGAGAGCGTGAAGGAGACCGACCAGCGCTACAACGGTACACTGCTTACCAGCTACCGCATTCCTTACGAGCTGTCGCAGAACGCTGCAAACTACCCAAAGATGGGTGAACAGGAGTTCAAGGACTACGAAGAGGCTTACAAGGAAGACGGCAACTATTTCAACGGTGGTGGTATCGCCATCCTCTACAGCATCCTCGACGGTGACTCTGAGGAAGGTAAGGCCCTCCAGGCTGAGGCTAAGGACAAGTACCGTCTGCAGTTTGCTTATGGTGGTGACATCCCCGTTTACACCAGCGGCGATCCTAAGACCGCTCTGCCCACTGAGGGTGGTAAGGCCAAGAGTGATGTATATGGCGACGCCCGCTACAAGAGTGAGAAGATCGAAGGCCGCCGTTCATACCCTTGCATCAAGAAGTATCTCGACGACCAGTACAATGCCAACTATCCCACTCACGATCTGAGCTATCGCGACATCATGGTGCTCCGTCTGGCAGAGATGTACCTCATCAAGGCTGAGGCCGAGCTCGCTACCGGCGGCAACGCTCTGGCCACGATCAATGAGCTGCGCAAGGCCCGTGCCATCAGTGGCAAGGACAACACCATCAGCGGCACCGTCGATATCGAGACTATCCTGAAGGAGCGCGCCCTCGAGCTCTGCGGTGAGTACCAGCGCTGGTTCGACCTGAAGCGTACCCACACGCTCATCAGCCACGTGAAGGCTTACAACGCACAGGCCAGCGGCAACATCGACGTGAAGCATTACTACCGTCCTATTCCTCTCAACGAGCTGGAGGCTGTAACCAACCGTGCTTCAGTATCTGTTGCTCAGGATGCAAACGGCGTACTGCAATACACTTCTACAGCAGAAGGTATGTGGCAGAACCCAGGCTATTAATCCTACAGATTAAGATAAGCTGAATAAGAAAGGTGCGTTCCGTTTCAGGGACGCACCTTTCTTTTCCATGCCCTACTTCGGGCAATGATATTTTTCCTCAGACACTCACTGTAAAGCTACGGTTCACAGCTGTGGATGTCGCCTACATTCAAGAAGTCCTTGTAGGCAGGATATTCAGAACCGCTATAACCGCTGACCACCAGCACATGATATTCAGGTCTTTCAGCAGTTTATTGATTCTGCTATGACGTTATTGTTATCGTCAGCACCAAGTTGATTACCTGATGCTGACAACAATCTTCTTCTGGTCTCTGTCGTCGCTGGAGTTGCCAACCATGAGCTCATACTTACCAGGAACGACCCGCATGGTGTTGGTCTTGACATCCCAACCCTCGAAGCAATTACGGGGCAGATCGATGGTGACATTCTTCGACTCTCCAGGCTTAAGGGACACCTGCTGATAGGCACGGAGCGTCTTCAGCGGACCTTCCTTGTCGGACAGATTGCGGATATAAACCTGAACAGTCTCAAGCCCCTCCTTGGCTCCCGTATTTCTCACGTTCACACGCAGCTTCTGACCGTTATACGAGGGCTTACCTATCTCAAACTGCGTGTAGCTCAGTCCGAAGCCAAAGGGGAAGAGGGCCTCACCCTGATAATAGCGGTAAGTACGGTTCTTCATCGTATAATCGAGGAAGTCAGGCAGTTCGTCGGTATTCTTATAAAAAGTCACAGGCAGTTTTCCACTGGGGTTATAGTCGCCATAGAGCACTTCTGCCAAAGCCGTTCCACCTTGTTCGCCGCCATACCATGCCTGAATAATGGCATCGCACGATTCGAGTTCGGGCGTGAGCGCCATTGCCGAGCCAGAGCAATTGACGAAGACAACCTTTTTCCCTGCCTGATGAAGCATGGCCAACGTCTCGCGCTGAGCCTTAGGCAGTTCGATACTGGTGCGGTCGCCTCCCTTGAAGCCTTCTTCGTTGACACGCATCTCCTCGCCTTCGAGTTTGGGCGAGATACCGCCAACAAAGACAACCGTCTCTGTGTCGCCAATCTGTGCCAGCAGTTCCTGATGGGTAGGTGCCACCTTATGCTGGATATCGAAGCCGAGGAACGCAAAACCGCCCTCCTGCACATAGTCTATCTGTACGCGGTAGTGCTGTCCTGCCTTTACCGCCATCTCCTTCTGAGCACCCTGGATGCGCTGACGCACCTGCCAGATGTTCACAAGTGTATCGCCATTCACGATGAGGCGCACCTTGTCGTCGCCATTGATGCTGAAGATGACCGTCTCGTCTCTTGTGGGTATGAAGGTGGCATCCAGACGGGCAGAGAAGTTCTCAAGGTTCACACCAGGCGCAAACACAGTGTTACCGCCATTGCTCAGCATGATGGGCGACGTGAAGTTAGACGTAGCAGCTGGTGCTCCCTGCATCTCTGTATTATTATAATAGGTGGCCTGCATGCCTTTACCACCAAGGGGTGATTTCAATTCGCCAAACCTGCTCTCAAAGACCTCATTACGGGTCAGTCCGCATCCACTGATGAACTCGGCCTGTGGTGCCAGAGTCTGAATGCCTTCGAGGGCAGTAACGGTGCGAGTGGCGAAACCGGAGTAGTTGCCCCACTGCATCACACTGTCGACGGCATTAGCACCGAGCACAACAACCTTTGCGCTTTTCCGGAGAGGCAGCACGTTGTTTCTGTTCTGTAACAATACGATGCTCTTACGGGCCATATCGAGCGCCAGTTGCTTATGGGCATCACAAGCCACGACACTCTCAGGAATCTTCGTCCACGGGTTCAAGTCATCACTATCGAGGTCGCCCAGTTCGATACGGGCAATCAGCAGGCGGCGCAGACTTCTGTCGAGATCGGCCTCCTTGATATCACCACGGCGCACGGCCTCGGGCAGATTCTTATATTCCGAACCGCACTCCACATCAGTTCCAGCCAAGACGGCCTGAGCAGAGGCTTCTGCCTGATCCTTGGCCGTGTTATGCCATTTAGGCAGGAAATCCCGAATGGCCCCACAGTCGCTCGTGATCAGTCCGTCAAATCCCCATTCGTCGCGCAGGATCTGCTGTTCATAACGGGTCTGCGAACAGCAGGGCTGTCCGTCTATACGCTGATAGGCACACATCACCTCAGCCACCTTACCCTCCTGCACCAACGCCTTAAAGGCAGGAAGATAGGTCTCCCAGAGATCGCGCTCGGGCAGATTCTCCACATTGAACTCATGGCGGTTCCACTCCGGACCACTATGCACGGCGAAATGCTTGGCACAGGCCAGCAGTTTGCGATACTTGCTGATACCGAGGTCCTCACCGTTATAGCCTACCCCTTGCAGACCGCGCACCACAGCCAGTCCCATCTTCGATGTCAGATAAGGGTCTTCACCATAGGTCTCCTGTCCACGTCCCCAACGGGGATCACGGAAGATATTGATATTCGGTGTCCAGAACGACAGGCTCTGATAGCGTTGGATGTCGCCGCTACGCTTAGCCTGTTGGGCTTTTACACGGGCCTCGTCGCTCACAGCCGTAAACACTTGGTGAAGCAGGGCGTCATCCCACGAAGCAGCCATACCCATTGTGATGGGGAAAACGGTGGCGAAGCCATTGCGGCCGATGCCATGGAGCGCCTCGTTCCACCATTGGAACTGCGGGATGCCCAGTCGTTCGATGGCGGGAGATGTGTCCATCATCAGACTGACTTTTTCATCAAGGGTCAGTCTGCCTAACAGATCGTCGGCACGCTGGGAAGCAGTGAGATTTACATTCTGATAAGGAAGCATCTGGGCATGAAGGCCTGCCGCCAAACCAAGGCAGCACAGCAAGGAGAGTAGTTTGTTCATATTCAACTTTGTTTTGATAATCTTGAAATTATTGTTTTTGTTATTTCTGCGACAAAGTTACGAAAAGTCGAGAGCAAAACAAAGGAACTCGTTCTTTTTTTTGCCGAGACGGAGTAATTTCGCCATCTTTGATGGCAAAGTTACGAAAAAAAAGAAGAAACATACCATATTCTATTTTTTTTCATATCTTTGTGGTCAGAAACATCTAAGGACCAATGAAACAAAAAAGACAATGGATACTGGCTGCCATCCTGACTTTATGGTGCAGCAGCGCAACAGAGAGTTGGGCTCAGTTGCAAAGAACAGAGGATTTTCATAGTCGCTATACGCTGACAGAAGCGGTGGTACTGAGTCGTCACAATATACGTTCTCCACTGTCGGGGCCCGAATCGGCACTTGGCAGAATCACACCCCACGAATGGTTCGACTGGTCATCGGCACCAAGCGAACTGTCGCTACGAGGCGGCGTGCTGGAGACGATGATGGGACAGTACTTCCGCAAATGGCTCGTGGACGAGGGACTGATGAAAGAGAACGAGACACCAGCCGAAGGGACCATACGTTTCTATGCCAACTCCATGCAGCGCACCATCGCCACAGCACAGTACTTCTCGTCGGGCATGCTGCCCGTGGCCAACATCGCCATCGAGCACCATTACGATGTGGGGACGATGGACCCTGTTTTTACACCACAATTGACTACCGTGAGCGATGACTATCGTGAGCGAGCACTACAACAGATTGCCGAGCTTTTCGGCAATGGCGAGATGGCTGGTATTGGACAGAAGATGAGTGCCAGCTACTCGCTACTGGAGCAGGTGCTCGACATCAGTCGGAGTATGGCCTGCCAGCAGGGTGACACCTGCAACTTCAAGACCGACGACACGGTAGTGAAACTGGAACTGAACAAAGAGCCTGGCATGACGGGCGGACTGAAGCTGGCGTGCTCGGCTGCCGACGCTTTAGTATTGCAATACTATGAAGAGCCCGACAAACAGAAGGCAGCCTTCGGAGAAAACCTGAATGAAGAAGACTGGAAGAAGCTGGCCTCTATTCTGAGCAGGTATGGCGAGGTGCTGTTTACCGCTCCCCTGATAGCCGTCAACGCGGCTCATCCGCTCTTACAGGAGATGCTGACTGAGCTGCAGACTGAGGGGCGCCACTTTACGTTTCTCTGTGGTCACGACTCCAACATCGCCAGTGTGCTGGCTGCCTTAGGTGTGAGTGACTATGAGCTGAAAGGGGCCATAGAACAGAAGACACCCATAGGATGTAAACTCGTTGTGGAGAAATGGCTCGGAACCGACGGCAAGGAATATGCAGCCCTGAACCTCTGCTATCAGAGTGTAGACCAGCTGCGACAGCTTCAGTTGCTGACACTAGAGAACCCACCTGCTGTGTACAGTCTGCGACTGGAGGGACTAACCGCCAATGACGACGGACTCTATCTGCTGTCTGACCTGAAGAAACGACTTCAGGAGCGGATAGACGAATACAACTCGCTGACAACGGGCATAACCACTACACGCCAAGAAGTGGCATCGCCGATTAAAACCTGAGACTGCCGTCGTAATTGAAGATAGACTTATCGGTATCTACCTCCTGATCGTAGAAATGAACGGCACTGTCGTTCATCTTAGGATGCTGGGTCTGAATCAACTTGATAATCTCTGCTCCAGCCCAAAGGGTCGGGCCATAGCCATGAGCAGCCATCACGTGAACAGGACGATAGGCGTAGAAGGCTGCATCGAAAGCCATGCCTGTACCTACACATACATTCTCTACCTGTCCATTCTCATTGACAGAAGCATTCACCGCCTGCCAGCCAAGAAGCGCTATTGGTCCGAAGGCCTTGGCATCGAGCCAGCCTTGATTAACAGCATGAGCCAAGCAATAGGTATAGATGGCTGTAGCAGAGGCTTCAAGATAGGTATCACTGCGGTTGAGCAACTGATGCCAGTAGCCGTCGTGATGCTGGAGTGCTGCCAGAGAGGTGGCGTGGGCCTTGAGCAGTTTCAGGATGTCAGCACGCTGGGGATGATCCTGCGGCAATACGTCGAGAACCTCACACATCGTCAGGATGGCCCAACCGTTAGCACGTCCCCAGAAAAAGGCGGGATGAGGATCCATCGACTCCACCCAACCATGACGGAACAGTCCCTTCTCCGGAACCCACATACGACTAGCAAACTGAAGCACCTGACGGGCTGCCTCATCATAATATCTGGCATCGCCAGTGAGACGCCCCATATAGGCCACGGTAGGAATACCCATGAACATATCGTCGAGCCACACGGTATTCTTCTGTGGACGGAGGCGGGCAAAGGTGCCATCGCTCAAACGATACTCTTTGTTCATGATATAGTCGGCATAATTGTCGATGAGTGGGCGCAGAGGCTGTTTGGCATCCCTGAGCAACGACTTGATCATGGAACAGCATACGGCTCCTGCGTCGTCGAGGGCATGCGGATCGATGACCCTGCGGATATTCACATCAATGGTCTTATGCTTGGCATACACCTCCTGGGCAACAGGAAAAAGAGCTGCCAACAGCTGGTGGCGACGGGTGACATAAGCGAGATAAGTCTCGTCGCCCGTAGCGTCGTAAGCTGCCAGCACACCAGAGTAGGTGACGCCCCACTCATAGCTGGTAAGGCGGAAGCCGCCCTGCTTCAGTTGGGTATCAGCATCGAAATCCTTCAGACTCACCTCTCTGCCCGTTGACTTATCGACCAACAGAGCCGGGGTCTCTGCATCGATATAGCGGAGTACACGGTCCATGGTCTGTTTCACGCTCTCGGCCGTCGGAATGCCATAGCCCAACTTGTAAGCGGGCTTCATGAGATGGAGCGGTGTATTGTTATCGTTGATCTGCGCTCTTCCAGACAAGGGGAGAAGAGTAAAAAGACAAAAGAGCGAAGGGAATATGATTCTTGTTTTCATAACGTTTTATTTCAGGAATGGATTAACGGTATTGTCAGGCCCCAGATAGAAGCCGGGTTCTGAGGGTTGGTTATACCCTACGTTCTGAGCTGCCACTGAGAGACGATAGGGAATGTCCTGCATCAGGCAGTTGATGCGGTAGTCGGTAGGGATGGGCGATACAAAGATACGCAGTTCACTGCTGTCAGGCGTGCGTGCTATCACCTCCTCACGCCAGTCGCCCAGGATATCAGCCGACAGACATGGATTCGACTTGGTGCCGTTGTTGAACACCACACCTGGGAATCTCACTACATCGATGATAGCATGATTGGTCCAGTCGTACTTCGAAACGGTTTCGCGGTCGAGCAGTTCACGCAACAAGTCACCATCCCACCAGATGCCAAAGTTGACCGAGAGGTGGCGCCCGTTGAGTATGAGATGCTGCTGGTGCTGGGGATCGTCGGGGTCTTGTGCTGAATAGATGACTTCGCCCTTGATATTACGGATGCCATGACTGTCGCTGCTCCACATCTCAAGTCCAGGATTAGTAGGATCGATATCAGCTGCCATACAACGGCCTACATCGCTCTTCGAAGGTACCTGGAAAATCACCTTACCTGTGGCGGCATCGCGGAGATCTGAGCCATCGCGACGGTTCTCATGACAATCCCACACCTGAAGGCGTGTGCTCCGGGGGTCAAAGGCCATCAGATGGATGGCATCACCATGCCCCATGCCTGTGTTATAGAGTCCACGGCCATCATGATCGACAGCCATCGAGCCGTAGGTAATCTCGTCACAGCCATCACCATCGACATCGGCCACACGCAGGTTATGGTTTCCTTGTCCTGCATAGCTGGCCCACTCTGGTTTGTCGGTATCGAACACCCAGTGCTGACGAAGTTCATGTCCATCCCAATCCCAGGCCGCAATCACAGTACGGGTGTAGTAGCCTCGGCAGAAGATGGCAGAGGCATGTCTGCCATCGAGGTAGCCCACGCCAGCCAGCATACGGTCGGAGCGGTTGGCATAGCTGTCGCCCCAGTCCATCAGATTGCCACGCTCAGGGATATAGGGTTTGGAGTCCATCACCTCGCCAGTGAGTCCGTTGAACACACTAATGAATTCCGGACCTGCAAGGATGCGGCCTGTCATGGGTCGTTCCTGACGATTATACTTACCCCACTCCTTCTCGGGTGTGGGATTCTGAGCATCGGGCTGCGGACGATAGCGATAGTCGGCAAGGCTATCACCTATGACACGGCCCTTTGAGTCGCGGGTGCCGTCAGCAGTACGGACAATAAACTCTGCGCACCCGTCGCCATCAAGGTCATATATAATAAAAGGTACGTAGTGGGCACCACTACGAATGTTGATTCCCATATCGATACGCCAAAGCAGTGTGCCGTCAAGACGATAGCAATCGAAAAGCGTAGGACCAGTAAAGCCATCGTGAGCATTGTCGTGAGCGTTGGTGGGGTCCCACTTCAGGATAATCTCATATGCTCCGTCGCCATCGACATCAGCCACCGAGGCATCGTTGGCAGTATAACTATAAGAACGCCCGTCAGGGGTTACGCCGTCAGCAGGTTTCTGAAGTTTCACAGGAAGATAGTCTTCGGGGGCATCGGCTGCTAGGACGTACTTTCCTTTTCTGCCACCTCCTCGCACCTCATAGACGGCATCCCCACTCAAAGGCTGCTCATCGATGAAGAAGGTACCACCCTTCTTCAATGGACTCTTGTTGAGTTTCTGACCGTTACGGTATACGTCGTATGGCTCTCCTACCCTATCCGACATCAGCGTTCGCCAACTGAGAATGACCTTTCCCTTTTGGGGAATGGCAACAACACCACGATCGAGATGTTCGATATTCATCTTCTTTAAGTTATAATGGGGGCCTTCACTTCCACGAGGCATCTCATTCTTGCTGGCACAACCGGAAATCATCCCCGATAGCATTGCGCCCAGCACAATCTGCTGTATCTTCATATCTAATTCAGTAGTTTATGCGTGCAAAGTTAGTCATTCCCGACTAATAATAACCATATTATTTGATATTCCAACCCTATTTTCTGATAAAACAAAAGCCAGTCCACATTCTGTTAAGCGGACTGGCTTGCTTATAGTCTGTATAGGAATGACTACTTCTTTTCCCCAGCCTTCTTGGTAGCAGTCTTCTTGGCTACAGCCTTCTTGACTGCCGGTTTCTTCTCGGCTGGTTTCTTCTCGGCCTTAGCGGGCTTTGAACTCTCAAGTTTCTCTAAACGAGCCTTGAGACGAGTAATCTCCTTGTCCTTCATCTCAATCTCATCACCCTGGTTCTTGATGGTGGTGAGCAGACTCTCGAGCTCATCATTATCAATGTCGAGCGGATAAAGTGCATTCACCCTGTTGATGAAGTCGCCCAGGATATTCATATAGTTAGTGAAAGCATCGAACGGGCCGCTATAGATACCACGGTCAAGACCAACGTTAGAAGGCTTGGTGGTCATGAAGCGGAAATTGTTGCTTGCCTGCAGGTAATCCCAGTCCTGATTGATACGGGGGTCATCGGCAATACGCAGGCGATCGGCTACGCTATAAAGTTTATTAAATGCCTCGTGCTGCATAGCGTTACCAAGCCAGGAACTGACATCGCGCTCTTCATCGACCCACGACAGCGTATCGGGCACATCAAGCTGACTGACGCTCTTGCAGGCCTTGCAAATCTCAGTAGGCGTCATGAAGTTGATACCTTTTGCCTTGGCGCAGGCAGGCAGTGCACGGATAAAGTCGAGAATGTTGGAACTAAGCGGCTGGGCAATACCCAGGGCAGACAGTTCCATGAAGATATTAATGATCTGCTCTTCTTCAGGCATTCTGGCAATACGATCGATATAAGCGTCAGCAAAGAGAGGATAGCCATCCCACTCTGAGTTGTTAAAGCGCAGAGAGATATCATCACTCAACTCAATATCACGCAGCAACAACTTGAGGTTGGGAGCCTGATTGCAGTGATACAGATAATGAGGCGACTTCCAGCCCAACACATGTTTGGCACCTTCGGTGAGCATGCCCTTAAAGCCCAAGGCTGCAATCTGAGCACCGATATCATCGCTGTAGATGAGCGAAGAGTTGCGAGCTACGGTTGGCTTCCTGCCAAAGAGTTCTTCAATCTTGGCAGCCTGCTTCTTCACATCGAGCGCAAAAGTCTCGGGGTTGGCCAGTGAAGACAGACCATGGCTGTAAGGCTCGGCCAGGAACTCCACACAACCCGTATCGTTCATCTCCTGCAGTTTCTCAATCACCTGCGGGGCATGCAGTTCCAACTGTTCGATACCAGTACCCGACAGAGAGAATGCCACCTTGAAGAACTTACCATTCTCCTTGATCATGTCATGGAGGGTATTGAGGGCTGGCATATAGCTACGCTCGGCAATGTCGGTGATGCTGCGCTCGTTCTCGTAATCGTCGTAGTAATAATGATCGGTACCGATATCGAAGAAACGGTAGCGCTTCAGATGAATAATCTGATGTATCTCGAAATATAAACAAATCGTTTTCATATCTTTTACTTTTTTACCTTTTTACTTTTTTACCTTTTATTCTTCCCATCCCAAAGTCCTTCTATAGAGCGTGCGTATCCAGCGCCCCACCTTCTCCCACGTTATCTGATCGACCTCGTTCTTACCCTCCTCCTTGAGATACTGGAAGAGCGACTCGTTGTGGCAGATAGAATAAATGGCATCGGCAAGCGCGTGGATGTCCCAGTAGTCAACCTTGATACAGTTGTCGAGAATTTCAGCACAGCCCGACTGCTTTGAAATGATAGTAGGCGTTCCGCACTGCATAGCCTCCAATGGCGAGATACCAAACGGTTCGCTTACAGAAGGCATAACATATACATCAGAGTCTTTCAGGCACTCGTAAACCTGTCGGCCACGCATGAAGCCCGGGAAATGGAAGCGATCGGCAATGCCACGCTCAGCGGCAAGCTGTATCATGGCATCCATCATATCGCCAGAACCCGCCATACAGAAACGCACGTTACGGGTACGGTGAAGCACCATCGTGGCAGCCTCAACAAAGTACTCGGGCCCTTTCTGCATGGTAATACGGCCTAAGAAGGTAACCACCTTTTCCTTACCCGTATGGTCAGGACGTGGAATATCCTGGTATTCCTGCGGCAGCGGATATACGGCATTATGAACCGTATAGCACTTACGAGGATCCTGATGATACTGGTTGATAACCGTCTGACGTGTCAGCTCCGACACACACATGATACAGTCGGCCCAGTCCATGCCGTTCTTCTCTATCGAGTAAACTGTGGGGTTAACTTTACCACGGCTGCGATCGAAATCAGTAGCATGAACATGAATGCAGAGCGGCTTTCCGCTCACCTGCTTGGCATGGATACCGGCAGGGAAGGTGAGCCAGTCGTGAGCATGGATGATATCGAACTCCTCAGCGCGAGCCACCTGACCAGCGATAATAGAGTAGTTATTGATCTCCTCGTGCAAATTGCCAGGATAGCCCCCGGCAAACTCCATAGCACCGAGGTCGTTCACATTCATATAATTGAAATCGGCATAGATATGTTCACGAAGTTTGAAATAGTAATCAGGATCCATAATGTTACCTACACGCTGCTTCACATAGTCGTAACTGACATCGCGATAAACTATGGGCACAGCATTCATGGCTACGATACGACAGGCATGCTGGCTTTCATCGCCGAAGGGATGAGGCAAACACAGCACCGTCTCTATATCGCCCTGAGCTTTCAGTCCTTCGGAAATACCGTAATTAGCTGTGGCGAGTCCACCGAACACATGAGGAGGATACTCCCATCCAAACATTAATACTTTCATAGTCTATCCTCCTTATTTTTGATATGAATACTTATCCATGAGCTGTAATGTACGGAGAATCTCTGCAACGTTCATAGCAAACGACATGGCACCGCGTCCGTTGAATGGCGGGTTACCATCGAACAGCTCAGAAATAGTTCCAATAGCATGATAATCCATCTCGTCCTCATAACCCACCAGCTGACGCTCGATGAAGCTGAGACGACTGCGCTTGTATAACTTCAGACAGGCTTCCATATAAAAGCCTCCCAGCCAAGGCCAGGCAGTGCCCTGATGGTAAGCGTAGTCACGCTGCGTCTGCGGCCCAACATAAATGGGGTTATAGCCACCGCTTTTCGGTGAGAGCGAGCGCAGTCCCTTTGGTGTCAGCAGTTCACGTGTACATATATCCACCACACTCTTCATCTGCTGCTGGTTCAGCGGCGAATAGTCGAGCGCTACGGCAAAGATCATATTCGGACGTACACTCCAGTCCATCATATTTCCATCTACATAGTCGAGCAGATATCCATATTCGTTAACGAACGTATCAACAAACGAAGCCTTCACCTTGGCAGCAATGGCCTCAACTTTCTCAGCACCTTTGACATCGCCTTTCTCCGCTGCCATTGAAGCGCAGAACTTCAGCGTGTTATACCAAAGGGCATTGAACTCTACGATATAGCCAGAACGGGGAACAACAGGCCTCCCGTTAGCTGTTGAGTTCATCCAAGTGACAGCCTTATCACGACCATTAGAGTAAAGCAGCCCATTCTCGTCAAGGCGGAGGTTAGGATGCTTTCCATCCAGAATGAAACGTACAATGTCCTGAAGCAGTTTGCCATACATCTCAAAACACTTGTCGCGACCTACCTCCTTAGCATACTGCTGCATGGCCCAGACAGCCCAAAGGGGCACATCGGGCTGCTCCACCTCATACAACTTTCCTGTAATGGGTTTCTCGTCCATAAACTCACGAAGCGCCTTCTCTGCGGTCTTCATAACCTTCTCGAAATAATCGACCTCACCAATAGAGAGCGTCAATCCCGGAAGAGCAATGAATGTATCGCGAGCACGCGACTTGAACCAAGGATAGCCAGCCAACAAGTAACGGTCGTTGTTCTTCTCACGCTTATGGAACTGATGAGCGGCAGTAACCAGACAATGATAGAAGTTATCACGAGGCACACGCTCGCCAACCTCTTCATCAAACAGAGCCTTCAGACTCGAAGTCTTTATCTGCGAAGTCGATCCGGAGAAAATGATACTCTCGCCTTTCTCGATTGGCATTTCGAAGTAGCCCGGTACGTAGAGGTCCTCATTAGAAGCATAACCACGTTCCTGCTCCTTGGGATATTCCACGCCACGATACCAGTCGGGCTGGAATATGAACTCGTTTTTCTTTGAGAACTGCATGTAAAGGTCAGGGTATCCGGCATACATACAAGTCTTGATGCCATTGTCGACCTGACTGAACTCACGGCTGGCCGTGTTGTTTTCATGAGTAAACTGGCGAACGGAACGGAACGCCAAGAAAGGACGGAACCTCAAGGTTGTGGCAGAATGAGCCTCTACCAATGTATAACGGATGAGAATACGGTCTTCATAATGCTGGAAAATCACTTCCTTCTTCAGCACTACGCCACCGACACGATAGGTTGTCGTAGGTACAGTCGTGGCATCAAACTCACGAATGTACTTGTGTCCATTAGGACTGAAGTTATTGCCTTGATACTTATGCAGCCCCAGGTTGAATGCTGCTCCATGCTGGATGACCGTACAGTCGAGCGAGGACAAGAGCACATGGTTATCATCGTCGAGTTCCGGTACAGGTACAACCAGCAGACCATGATACTTACGCGTATTACAGTCAACCAGCGTTGAACTGCTATAAGCGCCAGATCGATTGGTCCTAAGGAACTCACGACGAAGACTCTCCTGCAGGTTTGTCATCACGGCTTTTTCTAATCGTAAATAACTCATAGTTCCTGTAAAGGTATTTTAATAATAGTAATACATTAGTCTTTAATTCCCCAAAGGTAGGTATTTTCAAGCAAGTGGCAAAGGAATTCCCGATATTTAACAAATATTTAAGCAAAAGCTGGCAAGTTTCAGTAACTTGCCAGCTTTTTTATGCGGGAATCAGGAAATTAATCACTTCCAATTCAACATTGACACTGAAGGCTCCTACAGGTGTTTTCATCAGTCGTCCATCAACGCCAACCATGGCATGTTTAGCCGACTCCACCAATACTTCTTTCGTGCGGTAGGGGTGCACACTGCGGTGATTCAGGAACCTGCCAGTCACCAAGAGCCATAGTCCTTCAATAAGCTGAACCACCTCTGGGTGATAGACCACCGAGACATCAAGCATGCCATTATAAGGTACGGCATTAGGTGTCTGACCATACCCAAGACCACTACCAATACAAACGGTCATCACCTTACGGTCGATTACATCGCTATTGATCTTCAGTTTCATCTTATACTCCATACGATGGAAGAGCATGACAAACAGTGACGAAACAAAAGACAAGGTACGCGAACCAAACAGGCGACGGGTCTGACGGCGCAGATTCATGATATCAGCCGTCATACCGATATTGACGCAGTTAAGGAAATAGCGATGACACCGCTCTCCACGGGCATTAGAGTAACGGATACAGCCCAGATCGACCTTGCGCACTCTGTGCTGGACAAGCCAATCAACGGTCTGTTCAACCTTATACTCATCGAATTCCCAGAAACGTGCAAAGTCATTCATCACGCCATTGGGAATAACACCTAGAGCAATACTGTCTCTAACAGCCTTTTCTTCCATCATCAGACAGTTTACAGCATCGTTCAGCGCAGAGTCGCCTCCAACAATGACAATGGTTTTGTAGCCATTAGATATCATCATCTTCATCAGACGTTCCACACTATTACTCGTCTCGCTCTGCACAAAGTCATAATTAACCCCGCGCTCATCGAGCACTTTCTGGATTTTCTCCCAACGTTTACGTTTGTTGGTGGCACCTGCCTTTGGACAATACAAGATGCCCCACTTTCCTGTTTCTACTGCCATAATTGCCTAATACTATTTATCTTTTCCTCCATCGGGAGGGTCGCGTCTATCCAATGAATCACAAAGCCCCGTCGCTCCATTCCCCTGAACCACGTCATCTGACGTTTGGCAAACTGGTGGATAGCAATCTCCAGACGGGTAAACATCTCATCATAAGTGGACTGCCCTGTCAGATACTCCGTCACAAACTTATATTCCAGTCCGTAATAAATCAAGTTTTCTGCAGGAATACCCTCATTGAGCAAGGCCTTGACTTCATCAACCATACCGTTCTCCAAACGAGACTTCAGGCGACGGGTGATCTTCTCACGCCGCAGTTCACGATCGATATCAATACCGATAATCAGCGAATCCACTGACGGTAATTCACGCCGAGGCGTAGGATGCTCCAGATTGTAAGTCTCTATCTCAATGGCACGAATGGCACGCTGACACGAGTCCACATCGGTCTTGTTATGCATATTAGAACCGCTCTGCGCCTTCAGACCTACAAGCATCTCAGTAAGTTCGCCCAGCGACTTGCCTTCCAACCTATCACGAAGTTCCTGGTTCTGAGGAACAGGCGACAGCTTATAACCTTTCAGTACGGCTTCGATATAAAGTCCTGTACCTCCACAGAGAATAGGCACTGTGCCTCGGTGCCGTATTGCTTCATAGACATCGAAGAAATCCTGCTGATATTCAAAAAGATTATATTTCGTACCCGGCTCACGGATATCTATCAGATGGTAAGGAATCGGCTGACCGTCAACGACATAGTCTTCCAAGTCCTTTCCCGTTCCGATATCCATCCGACGATATACCTGACGAGAGTCGGCCGAGATAACCTCGCCACCAATCTCTGCTGCCAAGTGAGCTGCGACAGGCGTCTTTCCTGAAGCAGTGGGTCCAAGTATCGTTATCATCTTCTGCATATCGTTTGCAAAGATACATAAAAAAAGCCGTCCGACAAAATCAGACAGCCAGTTTTTTGATATTATATCCTTATTTACTTCCTGCTATGAATTCATTACCATTCCATGTCATACGCTTCTCAATCTTTCCAGCAGGTACGTAGAAGGTGTAGACAATGGTCTTTCCCCGACGAGGCAGACTATGCGTCGTAGCAAATGTGCCAGGAGGAGCATCGAACTCCAGACCTAAATCCACAGCAGAAGCCACTCTCATCTTACGGGTGGTATTGTCGTATTTATAAAATGTAACACCAGTATACTGTCCGGCAATGGCTTGTCCGTTCTGGTAATAGTCATTAGAAACAGCCACCAACTTGTGCTTCCTATCGGCATAATTCCAATAGCAGCACTCAATGACCATTCTGTTTTCCCCCATCTCAGATTCTTCGAAACCCACATAACCATTCTGCGTATCAACAATGATATCACAGTCTGGCATCAAGTGCATACCATTGCGATAGAGATCCCAGTTCTGCTTCATCGAGCCCCATGCTTCGCCCAACTCATTCTGGGAGAAAATGGCTGTCATGAAATCTTTTACGTTAGGAGTTTTTCCTTGGTAGTTCACAGTGATATCCTCCAACCCATCATCATATACCAATGGTTCTGTTCTTGTATACACTGGTTTCATGCCATCCCAAGCGAAGATATGCTTCAGGGGGTCACCATTACCCCACTCTTCTACAACCATGTCCTTGCCGATTTTAGGCAACTTATAAAACATCTGTGTGTAAGGAGCTCTGTCATTCCACCTATAGCCTTTCAGAATTTCCGGTTCTGGGGTGAGCATTTTCTTGGCAGGATCGAAATCATAGAAGCACACGAATTCGATAAAGGGATCAGTAGGCTTGCCCATACGTACAGCTAGCAGTCGATGACCATTTGACCGATTCCATACACATGCCGTCATATATGCTCCATCAGTGCCTCCATCACTCACATCTGCATAGCCGTTGTCAACATCCACAGTAACGATGAGCGACGTCTCCTCGTCAATCACACGTTTGTCAAGTCCCTGTTCCATCGTTTCACAGATGGCACTTCCCATCCACGTGGGCCATATGCTATTAAAGCGTTCGAGAACGATACCCAAGCTACCGTTGATGACGTTGTCGATAGGCTTGGTTTTCCACCCCTCCTCTATCACTGTAAGTGGACAGGACTCGAAATACATGTCTTGCGCCTGTGTCATCATTGTTGAAACAAACACAACAATCAGCAGGATGATTCTTTTCATACACCTTTAATTATATAATATTAGTTTTGTCCTATGCGTGACCTGACAGAGAAGCCACCCTTCAGATCCTCGACAGTCAGTTCCACCAGCTGTTTCTTGCTAAGGTTCGATTCGCCTGCCAAGCGGTTAGCCTGCTGCTGAATGCTCTTTTCAAACACATTACGGGCAAAACGGGCATTACCGAAATTTCGGTCTTTATGAGCCACGACATCATTGAACTGTTCCTTAAGAAAAGCTTCGGCACCATCGGCCAGGACATACTGATTCTTCTTCATATACATCTTGAAGATTTCAGTCAATTCTCCGCCAGAATAGTCAGGGAAATCGATATAGCGATTGAAGCGCGACTGAAGTCCGGGATTAGAGTCGATAAAACGCTTCATCTCATCCTTATAGCCGGCAATAATCACCACCAGTCGGTCACGATAGTCTTCCATACGTTTCAACAGCGTTGAAATAGCCTCCTGACCATAGTCGTTGCTGTTGCCTCCTTCAGGAACAAGTGAATATGCCTCATCGATAAAGAGTACTCCATCAAGAGCCTGACGAATGACCGTATCCGTCTTAAGTGCTGTCTGTCCCATATACTTAGCCACCAATCCGCCACGGTCGGTCTCTACCGTATGTCCCTTCTTTAACACACCAAGATCTTTGTAGATACGTCCCACGATACGGGCCACAGTGGTCTTACCAGTACCTGGCGATCCATAAAACACGAGATGATAAGACACCTTGGCAGTTTTCAGCCCCTGTGCCTCACGCTGTTTCTGCAGTTTCACGAAGTTGGCCAGTGAGCGCACTTCTTTCTTCACGTCACCCAAGCCAATGAGTTCGTCGAGTTCTGCATAAGGATCACCTTCCAACGGTTCATTTACAACGACGGAGTCATTCTTCTCCACCTGTTCTGTCTGTTGCACGGATTCATTAGCTGCATCTTTCTGTTCTTCGTCATCAACAAAGATACCGACAACGACCAACAACACAACGAAACCTATACTCAGACAGCCACAGCCCTTGAGCGTTTTACCCATCATCTCCTTAAAGTCATTTATATCCATGCCAAAAGAATATCTTTATTTTCTACCTTACGTTATTCTGGAATTATTTGGGGCCGACATCTCGGGGCTTAATACTCGTGTCGAGCGGATTATCCACAAATTTAGTTTTCCCCTGCAATTGCTCAGATATGTCGATGCTGCCAAGATTCTGTATGGGGTGATATATCTCACATCTCATCAGATAGAAGGTATTATCGAGATCAAAAAGAGGTGCATCGCCCCAATTTGCGAAGAAGCGGCAGTCAGAGAACGACAGTCCCTCGTTGCCCCATCCTTCGACAAGTGCAAATTCACGGTTGTTAAAGAAGTCACAATCGGAAAACCTGACAGCTATGCAACTGCGCAACTGCATGATACCATAGGTACAATCATGGACGTTAGAGTTAAGCATTGCAAAATCAGTGGTTTCCATGAGGTCGAGTCCGTATGTCCCACAGCCATACAAGTCGCAATCTTTCACCACGTTCTGTCGTCCGCCATTCATGCCGATAACACCTCCAGAGCAATAGCCGCCTTCTGTATGACCGATGGTGAGGTTCTGCACTTCACAGTGGTCACAGTTTATGAAATAAAGACAATAAGAATAGCGGGGGTCTACCTCTATACTTGAATTCTTTCCACCTCTGATAATCAGATTACTCATATTGACAAGAGCCAGCTGCTGTCCGTCAAACACACTCTCACTCACTACCAGAGGTTTCTTACTGACAATCGCTGAGGCATCAGCAGTCCAGCGCCTTCCAACGCGACCATTAAACTCTTCTTCGTTCTCAAGAATACGAGAGAGGTTCAGGTGCACATTGTCAGCAATCTGCACGATATGGTTCGATCGCAGATTAGCAATAAAACCGGCTTCATTGTAGACCACACTGACCTCCTCACCATCGAGCTCGTCAGGACCACGCCCATCATCGGCAAGTCCGCCAGGAAAGTCCTCTGGCTTGGGGAAATAGCCACGCTCTTCATCGGGTACCTTCTCCTCGCTCTTGATAAGCTGAATGTTCAATTGTTCAATGATATTAAGCCGAATGTCTTTATTGTTACTACCTGGCTTATACCAAGGCTGGGCACCAAAATGCTCCTGAAGGTCCTTCGACTGGAACTTCCAGCCATGACGGGCAAGAATCTCGTTGCGCATCAACCGTAACTCTTCCTTAGAGAATCGGGCCAGATAAGTTGTGTTCAGCAGACAATTGGCAAGCTGCTCACTCACTGGTTGCTGCTCCATATATCGTTCAAAAGCGAGACTATTCTCCAGATTATCAGGCGTCAACGTCATCTCCCACACTGCGTCGCCCTTGAGATTACGCACGACGAGAAAGTACATACCCTCCTGACGGATATACTGCACCCTCCAGCCAACCTTAGCACGAAGAGCCTCAGCCTCCTCATCAGTACCAGTGAGAATATACTCACCAGACTTGTCGGCAACCTTTGTCAGATGGAATACGAATCCACCCTCATGATTACTTACGCCATTCATCGTGACACTGTTACCCACCACTTTTGCGGTAAAGAGTACAGCACCGTCAAACCACTTGCTGTTATTCAGAATGGTCTGTGCCTGAGCGCCACAGAGGACGCACAGACACAATACCATTGATAATACTATCTTCTTCATAAACGTTATTCTGATTTACACTTCTGTCACAGAAGCTGTTGCCGAACCTTTCTGTTTAGCCTTAGAAGCCAGCTCCTTCAGTTTATCCTTGCCTTTAAAGGCAAATACCCAGATGAGGAAACCTGCCAGAGCCAGGAGAGTGATGCCAAGCAGAGGACGATAGAACAGCCATGCGATGGCAATGATAATAAGACTCCATGCGATACCAATAACCGTGCATACAATACCAATGCCCCAACCAAAGATATTCGCGATAAAAGGAACCACCTTGAGAATCGTCGAGAGGAAGCCAAAGATGCCCTTCAATCCGCCAATCACCATCAGGATGCCAACCAAACGGAATATCCAGAGCAGGGCATTGTTCGACTCTTTAGCTGCGTCGATAATCTCATCACCGCTCTTTTTTCCCATCACCAGTGTTTGGAAACGCTTACCGTTCTTGGCTTTGAACGGCTTGAAGCTGTCGCCATCTACCACAGCCATCACAGTCACCTTGGCAGGTACCACCTTCTCGAATGTCACGCGAACGTCACCAACCTCAGGAGAACCTGGCACACGACCATAGTAAAGCACATTTCCTGCCTGATGGATATACGCCAGATCTTTTTTGTTTTCGGCATTAGCCATCAGACTGTCTGTAACAGCCTTGATAGAGTCGTTATATGCCTGAATAGAATCAATCACCGCCTTGGCTGAATCAGAGAGCAATGCTCTGACAGAATCGGGGATAAGTAACTGCTGAACAGGCTGTTGCTGTTGAACAGGTTGCTGTTTCTTAACGACACCATAGAAGCGCTCATAGGCTGCCTGAGCAGCCTTATCAAACTGCTTCAGCAGATCCTCGCTGATGGCCAGTTCCATACCTTCGTCCGAAGATATCTGGTGAATCAGGCTCTCACTCAGCTTATAGGCGCCAAACGATACATTCTCGGCATACTGCTCAGCATCCTCAACAGTAGTGAGCACCATATTCTTCTTCTGATAGGCAGGATCCTTGAACTGACTCGAGTCAATAGGACGCCTCACCCACTCCTTTGAATATGTATAGGTTGTTGTGGTTACTTCCTTACCACCCAGTTTGTCTTCACTCTTCTCCTGGGCATGCTCTACCCACTGGTAGTATTCCACTGTACGATGCATGGCTATCGCCTTGGCACCAATGCCAAACTGAGCATCGATAAGCGAGTCTTCCGTAGTAGCCATCGCCGTACCACAGATCAATTCCCCTTCCAGCGATGCGTCTTTCTTGTTAGGATTCTCCATTTCCACATAGGCATTCCCTGCCTCGTTAAGCATCTTCTCTGTTTTCACGGCACGTCCTTCGTTCCACCACAATAATGCCGTTCCAAGTACGAATAACAGCAGGCCACTGCCAATAGCCCTGAACGAATTGCCCACACGAGTACCATACCCAGTAGTAGATGTTTCTGTATAAGCCATAATTTTAATGTATTAAGTTAATATGATCAAATGTCAATGAATACAGCTATAGTTTGAAGAATCCGAAGAAATACATCACGGCCACGCGACGCTTATTGGTCATCTGCTCTACCTTACCGATAATAGAACCATTCTTTCGGATATCGCCGTTATTCTCAACCTTTCCGACAATGGAACCTCCAAGACGGATATCACCGTTCGACTCTACTCTACCGATGATAGAGCCGCGCTTGCGGATGTCGCCATTGTTCTCAATCCTGCCTTCGATGGAGCCGCCAACACGGATATCACCATTTGACTCGAACCGGCCCACGATGGAACCATTAAGGCGCACGTCACCATTCGACTCAATCTTACCAACCACACTGCCACCCTTGCGAAGCGTGTCGCCCATCACGTTGACATTCACTGCTATTAGTAAAGCAACGGCCATAGCCAGTCTCAAAAAGTTACTTTGTTTTTTCATCTCTCTCTTAAGTTTTTAATTTTGTTATTAATATGGTTTGATTTATTTATTATGCTTTTTCAACTGTTGACGGATTCGCTCGTCGACGAGGGCTTCTAACTCAGGTTGCAGTTCTGCCACCCGTTCATCAACCACCCGTCTGACGAGTCTTTCTTGGTCCATCAGAAAACCTAGATAGTCTGTTGCCAGTTGTCTGGCTTGCTTTTGTCGATCCGTCTTCTTTTGCATTTAGCTATTTATATATATATATGGCTAAAGATATATCGCTGCAAAGATACAATGATTTTTTTTACATCATGTGAACATTTTCTTCCAAAACACCCTGCAAAATCTTCCAAACTGCCATATATACCCCCTAAAACGAATAAAAAACAGGTCTTTCGAGTACAATGGAAGAGAAATAATTGTATATTTGCAGAAAATATTCAATTAACTAAAACCAGCATCATTATGAAAGTAGGAATTCCAAAAGAGATTAAGAACAACGAGAATCGCGTGGGCATGACCCCTGCGGGAGTAGCAGAATTATCACGTCGCGGTCATGAAGTGAGTGTGCAGCACACAGCAGGCGAAGGCAGCGGTTTCTCTGACGACGACTATATCAAGGCCGGTGCCCGCATACTGCCCACCATCGAGGCAGTGTATCGTGAGTGCGACATGATTGTGAAGGTGAAAGAGCCCATCGAACCAGAATACGAGCTCGTTCGCCCCGGTCAATTGCTGTTCACCTATTTCCACTTCGCCTGTGAGCGCGACCTGACTGAGGCCATGCTCAAGAGTAAGGCTGTCTGTCTGGCCTACGAAACCGTTCAATTGCCTAATGGCTCACTTCCCTTGTTACAGCCCATGAGCGAGGTGGCCGGTCGCATGGCGACACTCAATGGTGCATACTACCTGCAGAAGACCAAAGGTGGCAAGGGTAAACTGATTAGCGGTGTACCAGGTGTGAGTCCTGCCAAGGTGCTTGTCTTAGGCGGTGGCGTGGTTGGCGAAGCAGCCGCAATGATGGCGGCTGGCCTGGGAGCTGATGTGACCATCGCCGATATATCCCTGCCCCGTCTGCGCCAGCTTGACATCGAGACGCCTGCCAATGTTCATACTCTCTACTCCTCTGAGCATAACATCCGACAGATGCTTCCGACAGTGGATATCATCGTGGGTAGCGTACTCGTACCAGGCGACAAGACTCCCCACCTCATCACCCGCGAGATGCTGAAACTCATGGAACCGGGCACAGTACTCGTCGACGTTGCCATCGATCAAGGCGGATGCTTCGAAAGTTCACGACCTACCACCCATAGCGGCCCTGTGTATATTGAAGAAGGCATCGTACACTACTGCGTGGCAAACATCCCCGGCGTTGTACCCAACACCTCTACCCTTGCCCTGACCAATGCGACCCTGCGTTATGCCATTGCTCTGGCCGACAAGGGCTGGCAACAGGCATGCAAAGACGATTCCGCCTTGGCCAAAGGACTTAACATTGTAGAGGGGAAAGTGGTTTACAAAGCCGTAGCCGACGTCTTCAATCTTCCTTGCGGAAATATCTGATACAGACTTTCCGCAAGACAGAAAATATTACTGTCCTCGATATTGTGAGGGAGTCACGCCATAGGCACGCTTGAAAGAGCGGCCAAAGGAATTTGTCTCGTCGTAGCCACAAAGGGTGGCTACACGGGCGATAGACATATCAGGATTGTCGGTCAGGAGCTTGGCGGCACGCTCCATCTGGATGGCTGAGATGAAGGCTTTGGGCGACTCGCCTGTAACACTCATCAGACGACGGCGGAAAGTCTGCACACTCATATTCATCTCCGAGGCAACAGCCTCGACACCATACTGACCTGTAGAGAGACCATCGTTGACCACCTGAACAAGACGCATGACAAAGAGACGATCTTCAGTGGCTACGTCCTCCTGAGACTTCTGCTCAGTCTCCTCTTTTATTTGTGGTTCAACCTCGCCCACCTCAGCAATACGCATATTCTCTATCTGGCGGATGAGTTCCTGCATGCGCAGACGATCACGACGACTGCGCCACAGACCAAACCCAAGGAGAGCCAGCAGCATGATGACCCCAACGATGAGATAGATACGACGCATCTGAAGCAGGCTGATGTTCTCGGCCTGAAGTTGGTCGTAACCATACTCAACGGCATACTTGGTCAGCAGTTCACCAGTATCCTTATCATAAATCGAGTCACGAAGCGCCATATACCGGTCGTTATGCTCCATGGCCTTATCCGGATCGGTGTGGCGAAGCGATTCGTAAAGTCCCTGGCGACTCATAGCCTCATTGTAGAGGTCATGCTGGGCAAGGAAAATGTTCAAGGCCTCATTGAAATAAGTAACAGCCTCAGCGTCGTTGCCTTCGTTATGCAGCATCAGTCCCATCTGATTACAGGCGATACCTAATGAGTGTATGTTACCACTGGCACGTAGCCCGGGGATAGCCTCATCGAGCGCCTTACGTGCCTCATCATGACGTTTCAGGGCAATCAAGGCACTGGCACGCTCAGCCTGTCGGACTGCCATCTTATCCTTACGGCCCAGCTTTTGCTCCATCTCATAAGCCATGGTGGCATACTGCAAAGAGCGCTCATCCTGCTTCAGGTAGTGGTACACCTCAGAAGCCATGCCATGCAGTATGGCCAGACGCTGTGGATTGTCGGCTTTCTTAGAATACTCTATTCCCTTGAGAACATATTTTTCAGCTTCCTTAGGTTGGCGCATCGACATATAGATAGCTGCCAACGTATTGAGGCTTGACGACATAGCATCAGGATCGCCCGACTTCTCATCGAGCACATAACACTGCTTTGCATACTTAGCTGCCTCATTGAAATCGCCAAGACGGATATTGATAATAGCCAACAGGTTCAGGCAATCGGCCTCGCCCTCGGCATTACGCTCACTACGCATGGCATTAAGCGCCTGAGTAGCCACCCTCTGAGCCTCAGCATACTGCTGAAGACTATACAGGCTATCGGCCTCATTCGCTAGTAGTTCGCCCTTACTGCCATCAGCGGCCAGAGCCTCCAAAGGCAGCAACAGGGTCAAAAGGATACACCAGAAAAACGTCTTTAGTCTCATTTCGGCGACAAAGATAATAATAAGTGAGCGAATAACCAAAAAAAAGCACAAAAAAAAGCCGCCCGATATAAAATCGAGTGGCTCATGGTTTACCTATATGGGCTAATATTATTTCAGCTCTGCGAGGTACTTAATGGTGCGAACCATCTGAGAAGTGTAAGAGTTCTCATTGTCGTACCAAGAAACAACCTGTACGAGTGAGTTACCGTCCTCCATCTTGCTTACCATGGTCTGGTTAGCGTCGAAGAGTGAACCGAACTTCATACCGATGATGTCGCTAGAAACGAGCTTCTCCTCGGTGTAACCGAATGACTCGTTCTGAGCAGCCTTCATGGCAGCGTTGATGCTCTCAACAGTTACATCACCCTTAACAACAGCGTGCAGGATAGTTGTAGAACCAGTTGGAGTTGGAACGCGCTGAGCAG
>JAEEGG010003007.1_pt1 | contig 42623 bp, 29 predicted proteins | sample 9134161 | NCBI WGS metagenome assembly JAEEGG01 (sample SAMN16246543, study PRJNA631951) | gut metagenome | biome: gut microbiome; feature: rumen; material: CR-attached | host: Bos | place: Iran: Karaj | collected 2018-10 | reverse complement strand
GTCCTGGCCACTTCCTGATGCGATACTATCAGCTGTTCCCTGCCAAGAAGGACTCGCTGGCACTCGACTTGCTGATGAGCCAGCTTGAGAACCAGCCCCGTACTGACGAGGGTGTCTGGTGGCATAAGGCCATCTATGCCCGTCAGGTGTGGCTCGACGGCATCTTCATGGGACTGCCTTTCTATACGCTGGCAGCCCCCTTCCTCGCTCCTGGCTATGAGAGGGATTATTATGATGACGCCGTGGACCAGATCACGAAGACTGACCAACGGACCTATGACGCTGCCACCAGACTGTGGAAGCATGCCTGGGACGAGACCCACGAGATGTTCTGGGCCAATCCCACGACAGGTCTCAGCCAGCACACTTGGGCAAGGGCCTTGGGATGGTTCACGATGGCGATGGTCGAGATACTCGACGCCCTGCCAGAGACCTACGAGCCTCGCCAGCAGGTGATCGACCTCTTCCAACGGGCGATGACGAGTGTCGTTGAATATCAGGATGCAGCCAGTGGTGTATGGTTCGATGTGCTCGATGTCGACGACCCGCGTAACTACCTCGAAGCCACAGCCTCATCGATGTTCGCCTACTGTCTGCTGAAAGGGCATCGCATGGGTTACCTCGACGACAGCTTCCTTGAAGCCGGCATCAAGGCGTATAAGGGTATCATCAAGGAGTTTGTGAAACAGAACACCAATGGTACCATCTCGCTGACGAAGTGCTGTGAGGTGTCGGGCCTCGGGCCAGAGAACAAGCCCCATCGCGACGGCTCGTTCGAATATTATATGAGTGAGAACGTGCGCGACAACGATCCCAAGGGCATCGGACCCTTCATCTGGGCTTCGCTGGAGATGGAACGTCTTGGCTTCACCGTTCAGAATCTGGACACGCATACAGCCGTCTCTGCTCCCAAGGCCATCCGCCCTGCAAACGGGACCCGCTATGACCTGCTGGGTCGCAAGATTGGCAGAAGCACCAGAGGTATCATCATTCAAGACGGCAGGAAAAGTCATACTTTTGTTTGGTGACGACTTCCTCAAATATGCTATCTTTTCTTCTACCTCTATTGAATTGTTGGCATTTGTCTGCAAATGTACTGTGTTTTAGTTATTTACACGATATTTTACTTATTATTTCCATCTACTAAACTTCTACAAATCCTCTACTTTTCCTCTACTTAACATCTACCACATCTCTACAATCTGAACATGACATTCTTTATGCAGCAATAAAGGCACCTTATTCATCAATAAGTGCCATCTATTGAACGATAAGTGCCACCTATTCTTTGATTAAGTGCCGCCTAGGCATCACTATATATTCCCAGGGTGGGAACATTTTGTTCCCAGTAAGGGAACTCTACGTCCCCAAGGTGGGAATTCTAAATCCTCCTAATGGTAACAATGCCGCATCTTCTTTTTGAAAGATAGATGAATAGTAGAGGGTTTGTAGAAGTATAGTAGAGGATAAGTAGAGGCAAAAAAGGGCAAGTACCTTTGACAATCTGCAACTTACGAACTTTTAGTAGAGGGAATATGCGATTTCATTATAACACAGAATATGATGTAAACGCAATGCTCCTTGCTTTCATCAAGGAACACGGCGGGTGGAGCATTACATATTGAAAGGCGTTACTGACGCTTTGTTTTTGGATCCATCGAAACTACCACAATCGATATGCAGAACCAAGACAAATGCAGGGATACCTGTGTCAAAGAATCGTTACTATAAATATTAACCATTTGGTTATCAATGTGATAAGGTTGCAGAACCGTGTCAATAAACGAAGAGCTCTTGACAAAGAGGCTTTTTTGTTGTATCTTTGCATCATCAAATCAAAACGTTTACGAACATGACAAGAGGAAAATCTATTTGCAATGTGCTGAAGACCATACGGAAGCAGGTAGCTGATACCAATGAGATTAGGTATGAACCGCGTGAGTGTCACCATCAGGGTGAGTGCCGAGGTACTTGTCCAGCTTGCGAAGCAGAGGTGAGGTATCTTGAGTCGCAGTTGAACATCCGCAAGCAGTTGGGGAAGGCTGTGGTCATTTTGGGTATTTCTGCAGGACTGTCTGCACTTGCCAGTTGTGGTGACAAGGCGAAGAAGGTAGCCACCATGAGTGAAGAACAAAGTAAACTGATGGAAGGTAAAGTCATGAGGAAGCCAGCAAAGCAACTTGACGGGGATGTGGAATATCGCTCACCTGTTGATACCGTCATCATTGAGAAGGATCCTTCGAAGGTCAAGAAACGTACGGCTAAGGTCGCTTTCCATGAAACGAATAAAGGCACGGATTCGATAACGCAAGAATCACTTGATGAAGGCCAGCCCTTTGAGGTGTTAGGCAATGCTGATGCCGTTATTCCACAACCAGAGCCTCCTGCTGTAGGAGAAATTAAGCCTACACTTATGGGTGATGTTGTTGAACAAATGCCGTCTTTTCCTGGTGGCCCCCAAGCATTGCTTAATTATTTGTCAGAACATATTAATTATCCGGAAGGATACGAAGAAACTTGTGTTCAGGGCAGGGTTGTTATCACTTTTGTTGTTGAAAAAGACGGTAGTCTTTCAGACGTAGCGGTTGTGAAAAGCCTTGAAAAGGCATTTGACGAAGAAGCGTTACGTGCTGTCAAGTCGATGCCGAATTGGATTCCTGGTATGCAAGACGGAGAACCTATCAGAGTAAAATACGCAGTTCCCGTAAACTTTCGCCTAAAATGAAAACGCCACTAATAGGAATCTGCCGCCACCGTCTTGCCACCGATGGGAAGGGTGTAACTACGCTCGTCGCCTTCCACGGATGTCCGTTGCGCTGTAGGTACTGCTTGAATGCGCAGTGCCTCAGGGAAGACGGTGTATGGCGGAGAATGGATGCACTGGATATTCTCAATGAGGTAATGGTGGACGATTTGTATTTTAAGGCAACCGCTGGAGGCGTGACGTTTGGAGGAGGGGAGCCACTCCTAAGAAGCGATGAAATCGCCAGTTTCTGCAAACTGATGCCGGCAGAATGGCATATTTCTGTTGAAACATCCTTGAACGTCAGTCTTAGGAATTTGCAGACAGTGGCTCCTTACGTTCATCATTATTATATAGATGTGAAAGACATGAATCCAGAGATCTATCGCCGTTATACCTCCATCAGCAATAGTCAGGTCATCGACAACCTTCGTTGGCTTTCAGACCATGAAGACCCAAAGAAAGTAACTATCCGGTTGCCACATATCTTAGATTACAATACAGAAAAGGATATTGCCAAAAGTCGGAAACAGCTGGAAGCAATGGGATTCCAGGATTTCGACTGCTTCGATTATATCATTCCGGACGAAGCACGCTGATATCCATTTTCTTGTTGAGCCTGCTTTTGGTGCTGCGGACGGCCTGTTCCGAACAGCAGAAAGAGCCGGCCTTTTGCTTATCGGTCTTGCCGTAATATTCCATCACACAGAAGAAAGTCTCCTTGGGCGTCAGCGTCGAAGAGGCCTTTTCAAGAATTGTGGTTAGGCTTTGGTCGATAAGAGGAATGGCCTTGAGCAGAGCCTGTTCCTCGGCCTTCCCCATCTGGCTGATATTCTGGTCGTTGATGATGGCGAACAGAACATCGATTCCGGCTTTGGTCTCCTGAATCGTCGGCAATTCATGATGATGTCCGAAAGAATCTGCTGATGGTGTTGTTCCAAGATTTTTAAGCTGTTCTGTTAACTCATGTCTGACGGAAACAATACGTTGTTGGTAGGAACGTGAAAGCATCTTGATACGATGGAGATACCAAAGGGCGACGCAACCAAGCAGCAGGAGCAGAAGGATGACAGCAAGAGCATATAGCTGTCGTTTTTGCGCAGCTTTGGTGTGCTCCACCAGCATCTGCACATCCATCACATTCATATAGACATCAGGTGACAGCGTCTGCATCAGCAATTGCAGTTCCTGTTGCTTACCCTCGCGATAATAAATGTAGCAGAGGAGGGAAAGGGCTCCGCATTCGAGGGTAGAGTCCTGGCTGAGCATAAAGGCACGGTATGCATGTGTCTCGGCTTGCATAAGGGAGTCGGCAAACATCTCCTGCCAAGCCATCTCCTGATAGATGGTCGCACTGTCGCTATACTTCTTCTGACGGGAAGAAGTCACACCATCCTGCTGACAGCCAGATATCAGGCATACGAGTACCAAAAACCAAAATACCAAATGCTTCATTTCGACTGCAAAGATACAAAAAAGTTTTAAGAATGGTGCTTAGGGTGTGTGAATTATTTATGACTCTTTATTCGCTGTTGTGTCAAAAGCGTATGTCGCATGGCGTCAAATTACTGAGATTCAACGTTTTGCAATCATATGATGTGTCAACCTTGATGGAGGTATTGCAAAATAAGGAAATCTGTTGTATCTTTGCACCGACGTACTTATCATGTCAGTGTTAATCCTTCTGTTTTGAACAGAGCCGCCAAGTGGTGTATTTTTCATTTCACACGCACTTGACGGCTCCGTTATGTTTGTTCCGTATGATGACTCTTTTCGGCCTCATCCCTCACATTTTCTTCGGAAATGCCTTTATATAAAGGAGAGGTGGCATGTGAGAGGTTCTGAAAATCCCTCACTTATCCCTCCCGTCATCTCTCCCATGACACTCAAGCATCATGAAATGGAATCGGCTCATCCGATCGCTATTTATGCATAAGAGAATGTGAAGGATCATGGGAGGGATAAGGGAGGGATATGTGAGGGATGAAGGGAGGGATGAATCTTTGGAGACACCTTTAAATAAAGGATTTCTGCTTAAAAATGTGAGGGATGACGAAAAAAAGTTGTTTCTCCTCTGTGTCACGCTTAAAATGGCTACGATTAGAAGTGTAACCATATAACCTCTGAGCAAGAAACAGCATGACTTTGTCAACAAAATTCAAAATAAGACTTTTTAGTCCAACGCCTTGGTATCTGCTTGATATACAGATAGTTGCAAAGCCTTGGTGTTTGGGCTAGGGAAAACCGGACTTTAAAGTAAGTAAACTAGGAGTTTAATTACTGCAAACTCCTAGTTTGGACTATCTAAAGTCAGCCCTTTCTCCAAGCATTCTTCTTTTGTAAAACAATTTCGATCTGTAACAACTGTAGCTGTAGCGTAGAAAGTGGGAAAATGGGATTCGGGTAGGTCTTTGTCTTCTTTTTATATGAGTTCATTTAAACATTTCTTTGCAGGCATTGTCTCGAAGCTCCTTGAAACGGATGGTCTGAGGGCTGTCGTTCAATATGACATTGTAGGAGTGAGGTACGCCGGTCTCAACAAACGAATCCACTTCTACGCCAGCCTTTGCTAACTGTTCCACAAAGGCTATATCCTCATAAACGAAGAGATCGAGGGTGCCGACGATGAGGAACGTCTTGAGTAGAGAAATACTGGGTAAGATATAAACGGTTGGTACCAATAGCTTTGGCAAGCTGGGAAAGGTTTAGGTCGTGCTGTAAGTAGAGTTGCGTATCTATGCAATGCTGCTGTAGCAATACTCCAATATTCGCAGGCAAAGCGACTAAGGTCGAGCGGTTACGGTTAGCCTGTAAAAGGTCTTTGGACGAGGATTGGTAATCGCTGGCCTCTGATTCGGCAGGAGCAAATTGGATGCTCAAGTCGCTTAACGTTTCTACCCGCCACAGGAGATAGAAGATAAGTACTAAGATAATCATCTGCATGGCATATTGGTAAACTGGGCCTTCGCTGGTAAACACATAGATAGCGAACACCAACATAATGATGGCCAGCACGATGAAACTCTGCCACACCTCCTTGTGTTCCAGGTCTGCAAAGTTGTCGCGCAGCCAGCGACCATATCGTCTCAACGCGCGTACCATATATATTATTAAGCCAATGCACATCAACAGGGAATAGACATATACCATCGGCTGAAGGGCATAACTACGAGTGGCAACATTGAATGCTCCTACTACAACGATTGGTGTCATCATCACGGCAACATGCCACAGCGGTCGCCTGCGGTCTTGCAGCATAGCGAACAATACGATGATCGCCACAGGAAATAATGTCATACAGTCAAACAATCCGCCTATAAGGTCAATCATCACTATATCCTCGCTTGAGGAGAGAAACAAGATCGGCATATACCACAGATGATTCAAAGCGAGAATCGCAAAGAAGGCTGCAGTCCACCGGCGCAGGCGTATTGGTGTCGTGATGTCTGGGGCAAAGGCATTACCCCGACGGAACAGCAGATAGCAGCTAGCCATCACAGCCGTAGCAGTTACTACTGCATAAAGCATCATATAGAGCATATCTTCCCAGATCTGGTCGTACATGATAGATGAGCCTTTGCGTGTAAAAGTACTAAAAAACTGGGAATTATCAGTTCCAGGCGCGGATGAATTGGCCGTCGAAGGCGGCCTGGTAGCGATAAAGCTGACGGCCACCGCCTTCGCTGACGACGGTGCCGTTGTTGACATCGTAGGTACGATCGCACTTATTGCAATGGAGCAGGGTGCCGTTGTTCTGCCAGGACAGGGGATAACGGGTGCCGCCATATTGCTCAAGGCAGTTGGCACACTGGCCCTCATAGGCGATAAGAACATTGTCGTAGCTGCTTGTGCCGATAATGATGCAGTTGTTGGCACCTAGAATGCAGCTCTGCTGGTTCTCACGATCGGTAGTGAGTGGTACATCCTCGACGGCACCATCGTAGTTGCGGGTAGTCTTGATATGACGAATTCCCTGTTCTAGACTGGCCTGAACGTGACAGAAATGACCAGGATTGCCAATAATGCCAGTCAGTTGACAAGGCATCGGGTGGAGCTGCGTATCAAAGAGGAAATAGCAGCGGTACTCGCGATAGACTGCGTCTTCAGCGTTGCAGGCAGATAAAGACAGAATAACGAAAGACATAGTAACATAATAACAAATATATTTGACACCCCTTGCTTTCATTTATATTATTGTTAATATGTTACTATGTCTTCAAAAATTACTTTGTCTCTCCAAGCAGTTCGGCTTCAGCCTTGGTCATGCGGTCGAAGTGGAAACCATCGAGCGTCTGCTGCATGAGAGCCTGAATCTGGTCGTTGCAGAGATTGCCGATGGAGCCCTCGTGGGTGTGATGGATGTCGTGAGAAGCCTTGAACGTGCCTGCCTCGATGTCGAGTCCCACCTTCTTATAGGCATCGCGGAAGGGCATGCCATTGGCAGCGAGGCGGTTCACTTCCTCAACAGAGAACATCGGATCGTACATCGGATTGTCGAGGATGTGCTCGTTGACCTCGATCTTATTAATAATGTAGGCCGCCATCTGCAGACAGTCCTTCAGTTCGCCAAAGGCAGGCAGGAAGACCTCCTTGATGATCTGCAGGTCGCGGAAGTAGCCCACGGGGAGGTTGTTCATGATGAGCGTCACCTGCTGAGGCAGCGACTGAAGCTTGTTGCACTTCGCACGAATGAGTTCAAACACATCGGGGTTCTTCTTATGCGGCATGATGCTAGAACCTGTGGTACATTCCTTGGGGAGCTTCACGAACGAGAAGTTCTGGGAGTTGAACAGGCAAGCGTCGAAGGCCATCTTGGCGATGGTGCCAGCGATGGTGGCGATGGCGAAACCCACGTTGCGCTCCATCTTGCCACGACCCATCTGGGCATAGACCACGTTGTAGTCCATCGAGTCGAAGCCCAGCAGTTCGGTGGTCATCGTGCGATTGAGTGGGAACGATGAGCCGTAGCCAGCCGCAGAGCCAAGCGGATTGCGGTTGGTCATCTTATAGGCAGCCTGCAGGAAGAGCATATCATCAGTCAGACTCTCGGCATAGGCCCCAAACCACAGACCGAAACTCGACGGCATGGCGATCTGCAAATGAGTATAGCCTGGCATCAGCACATCTTTGTACTGATTGCTCTTCTGGATGAGTTCGTCGAAGAGAATCTTCACCTCGTCGGCAATATCCTTGAGTTCGTGACGGGTAAAGAGCTTGAGGTCTACGAGCACCTGGTCGTTGCGTGAACGGCCAGAATGGATCTTCTTGCCCATGTCACCTAACTTACGGGTGAGCAGCATCTCCACCTGAGAGTGAACATCCTCGACATCATCCTCAATCACGAACTCGTCACGCTCTGCCAGCTGATAGATGTTCTTCAACTCTGCCAATAACTGTGTCAACTCGGCTTTCTCCAACAGGCCGATGCTCTCAAGCATCGTGATATGCGCCATCGAGCCCAACACGTCGTACTTGGCCAGATAAAGGTCCATCTCGCGGTCACGTCCGACGGTGAAGCGCTCTATCTCCTTATTGATCTCAAAGTTCTTTTCCCAAAGCTTCATATTACTCGTATTTAACTAGTGCCAAGGCGTCGGCAATCTTCTCGACAGCCTCCTGGAGGGGTTTCTCGATCATGCTCTTGATGAACGGATTGAGCTCGGCCTTGACTGTGACTTTCATCTTAGAGTTCTGCTCGTCAACAGGCAGCACCTGAATCCAAACGTTGAAGGGTACAGGCGACTGGACGGTTTCAAACTTCACGCACTTGGGCTCCTCACGCTCACAGATGCGCAGTTTCAACTCACCGACGGGCTGCACATTAAGACCTACAGTATCCTCATCGAAGGTAAAATCATTAACCTTGTCCTCAGGTATACGATCCTTCACCTTTTCCAGATTGCGCAGGTCGCTGATGTTGTTGTAGACAGCCTGCTGAGGGTACGGTATCTGCTTCACACTACTCTCGAATTTGCTTTCGCTTCCAAATATTCCCATAATTCTTTAGTTTACGGTTTACAGTTTACGGTTTACAGATGATTACATCTGCGGTAGTACAGCCTCCAGTCATATCAACTGTAAACTGTAAACCGTAAACTGTAAACAAATTATTGTTTCCACGTTTCCGGGCTCTTGCGCCACTCGGCGAGCACGGCCTTGTCTTCTTCCTTGATATAGCCCGTCTTGGCAGCCTCCTCGATGACGGCCTCGTAGTTGCTCAGGGTTATGAGCTTTACGCCAGCTTCCTTGAAGGCTTGTTCAGCCACAGGGAAACCATAAGTGAACGAAGCCACCATACCAACCACCTCTACGCCATAGTCACGCAGGGCCTGGACGGCTTTCAGGGAAGAACCTCCGGTAGAGATAAGGTCCTCTACCACTACAACCTTCGCACCTTTCTCTATCTCACCTTCAATCTGGTTGCCCATACCGTGGTCTTTCGGCTTCGGACGGACGTATGAGAACGGCAGTCCCAACTGATCGGCAACGAGTGCGCCCTGGGCGATGGCACCAGTGGCGACACCAGCCACTGCCTCAGCCTCTGGGAAGTTCTCGAGGATGGCGTGACAGAGTTCGAGTTTCACGAAAGAACGCAAGTCGGCAAACGACAGCGTCTTGCGGTTGTCTGTGTAGATGGGTGACTTCCAGCCCGAAGCCCATGTAAACGGGTCGTTAGGCTGCAACTTGATGGCCTTGATATCCATCAGTTTCCGTGCTAATTGATTCTTTATTTCCATATCGATTACGATTTGGGTGCAAAGTTACGAAAAAAGCCACAGATTCCACAGAAAAACACAGAATATTTTGATTATCACAGAAATTACTCCGTGAGAATCTGTGAAATCTGTGGCTAAGATTTGGCAAAGCCGAGTGTGAGGACACTGACTTTCACATTGTCGGCCTTGACAAGTTCTTTGGTGCAGGCGATGATGGTGGCACCCGTCGTGACCACATCATCGATGATGAGCAGATGCTTGCCTCGGATAGACTCACTATCGATGAGTTCAAACACTTTCTCGACATTCTCGTTTCGCTCCCAACGACCCTTGTTGGTCTGGCTGCCCTCAAAGGCGTTTCGCCTCACCACCTTATTATATATAGGGAGTCCTGTGATCTCACTGACACCCTTGGCAATCTCCATACTTTGGTTGTAACCACGCTGGTGCAGTCGTTTTTTGGCCAGTGGGACAGGCACGATTCCGTCGATTCCATCGAAGAATCCGTTAATCTGCAACTCCTTTGCCGTCATCCTACCCATCACGCCTCCAATCTCAGGATGGTTCTTGTATTTCAGCATATAGATGATATTGGCGGTCTCTGAATGAGCCTCATAGTAAAAGAGGGCTGCCGCACGTTCGATGGGAATCTGAGCCCAGAACAACTTCGCCATTTCGTTGTCGTAAGGCGCTTTGCCGAAACCGGTTCGAGGCAGGTGAAAATTACAGCGGCTACAGATAGTTTCCTCAGTGATGGTCAGCCTGTTGTCGCAGACGACACATACCCGAGGGGAAATCAGGTCGAGCAGACGATGCCAAAAGGAAATAACCATGGGGATTTACGATTGATTAGTCCAAGGAGTCGTCGATTTCCTCAAAATCATCCTCTATGTCCATACATTGGCGGATGAGGTCGAAGGTGAAGCCGCGACTGAGCGCAAAGCGGGCGAGTTTCTGATTGAGTTCGTAGTCATTTGCAGCCCGGATGCTCTTGCGCTTTTGTTTCAACAGGGGGCGGAGGACATCAAGATACTCCTTTTCATCGATTTCATCGAGCACTCGTTGCTGGATATCCGCATCGATGCGTTTCTGCCAAAGGGCCTGTTGCACCTTCCGTCGGCCCCATTTGTTATAGCGGATCTTGTCTTTGACGAAGGCACGGGCATAGCGTTCGTCGTCGACGTAGCGTTCCTTGATGAGACGGTCGATGATACGGTTTTGTACGGATTCATCGAGTTCCCAGCGTCGCATCTTGTCACGCATCTCCTGCTGGCAGTGTTCTGCCTGGGCACAGAGGGCAGCCAATTGCAGGTAGGCTTCTTGTTCGGTCATGTCTTTTTTCATATCTTAGTGGCTTTAAGGAATCGGGGCTTGCCGAACTGGTCGCGGCGGATGGAGATGTCGTGATACGACATCATACGCAACAAGTGGGCGAGTTCATCGGCATAGAGGGAATTGATTTCGAAGAACAGAGAACCCTGAGGTTTCAGGGCATCAATGGCATATTGAGCGATGGCGTGATAGAAAAGCAGCGGGTCATCGTCAGGCACAAAGAGTGCCAGATGAGGCTCATGCTCCAACACGTTGCGCTCCATTGCCGACCTCTCTTTCTCACAGATATAAGGGGGATTGCTCACGATGAGGTCGAACTGAGGAGTGAGAGGTGAGAGGTGAGAGGTAAGAGATTTTTCCAAGATGTCACGATGCTCGAAAGTAACGTTGGCGCCAAGGGATTTTGCGTTATCAGCGGCGATGCGGAGGGCATCGTCGGAGATATCCCAAGCCGTTACCTTAGCATCTGGCAGTTCCAGCGCCAACGTAATGGCAATACAGCCACTGCCTGTTCCGATGTCGAGAATTTTGGCATCGGACTGACTCGGACTAACTCGGACTTTTGCGTCAGACTGATGTGGACTCTCTCGGAAAGTCCGTGTAAGTCCGTGTTTGTCCGATGCAAGAATCCATCGGCAGAGTTCTTCTGTCTCTGGCCTGGGAATCAGCACGCCTGGTGCCACATGAAACTGTCGTCCGAAGAAGTCGGTTACACCTATTATATATTGTACAGGCTCCCCTTTTTCCAGTCGTTGCATGTTTTTTTCCAGTTCCGTTTGGTCATGTGCAGATAATTCCGTAACTTTGCCGCAGAGAATATCTGTCCACGACAAACCAAAGCGTACGTCGAGCACCCAACGGACGATGGCTTTCGCCTCGCCAGCCTCATAAAGTGGAATCAGTCTGTGCCAGAGTTCTTCGTATGTCATAGTGGGTGCAAAGATAATAAAAAGTAAAAAGGTAAAAAAGTAAAAAGGTGAAAAAATGATGATAGACGACGAAAAATTCATGCGACGGTGCATCCAGCTGGCCAAGAACGGGCAGCAGAATGCGAAGCCGAACCCAATGGTGGGGGCAGTGATTGTGAGTGCTGACGGCCGTATCATCGGTGAGGGATATCACGTGCGATGTGGCGAAGGGCATGCCGAAGTGAATGCCTTTGCATCCGTTGAACCTGAGGACGAGACCCTGTTGCCTGGGGCTACAATGTATGTCTCATTGGAACCCTGTTCCCACTATGGCAAGACACCTCCCTGTGCCGATCTGATCATTAGGAAAAGAATCAAACGTGTCGTCGTGGGTTGTATTGATGAATATGCAGAGGTGCAGGGACGAGGCATCAAAAAACTCCAGGATGCAGGCATCGAAGTCGAGGTTGGTGTACTTAAAGGGGAATGTAAGGATCTCAACCGTCGTTTTTTCACATTCCATCGGGAACAACGCCCCTATATCATCTTAAAATGGGCACAGACGGCCAACGGTTTCATCGATGACCATTTCCAACCTATACAGATCTCCTCCGACTATACCAAAATGCTCTCCCATAAGCTTCGTGCCGAGGAAGATGCCATTCTGGTAGGGCGTGTCACAGATAAGCGAGACCATCCTCAGCTGAATGTTAGGGAGTGGTGTGGTCCTGACCCCAAACGCCTCGTCATCGACCATCAGCACCCTCTGAACCTTGACAGTCTCCATGCGCATGGTATCCAGTCGCTAATTGTAGAAGGTGGTGCACAGACACTTAAATCCTTTATGGAGGAAGGACTATGGGATGAACTCCGCGTGGAAACGAATCTCTCGATGACGGTTACTGACGGTACACGTGCCCCACAAATTCCTGCCGAGGCTATGGTTACCGAAAGTCATAAGTACGATGATAACTTGCTCGTGACCTATCGTCGCAGCCATTAAGAACAGAATCGCATACCAAAAATAGTCCCCGAAGGTGTGAATCCTCCGGGGACTATATATATAAATAAGGTGTACCTTACTTCACGAGAGCCTCACGAGCAGCAATGATCTTATCCTTTGCCTCTGCGATCTGGGCCTTCAGCTCAGCAACGGTCGTAGCGTTGAGAACATTCAGCGGAGCAAGAGCTTCAGAAACAGGCTGAATCTCGGGGTCATATTGGCCTAAACGGTTCAGGGCGTCGAGGATGAGCACCACACGGAAAGTAGTGTTGGCAGCAGCCTCATCGGTGAAGGTACTGAGATACTTGTCTGCGTTCTGGTTAGCCAGATAGAGCTGCTCAATGAGCGAGGCAGCAGCAATCTGCCAGAAATAGTTCAGACGACCGTTCTTCTCCATCTCCTCGTAGAGCTTCTGGGTGGTCTCAGAGACAGAGGCATTATCCTCATTGTCAATAGCTTTGAAAGAAGGATCGTTGATGTCGGCAGCCAGCTTGGTGATGGCCTTGTCGTAGTCCTCAGTAGGCATCTCATAGAGCTTGGCAACTCTCTTGTCAACGTCAAGGGCACTCAGCAGACGATACTTCTCTGAGAGGATGGTAGCGTCCTCAGCAGAAGCGGGATCCAGGAGATAGTCGGGCTTTACCTGCTTCTCTTCCTTGGTGAGTTGGATGCCACCATTGCCGTCAGCCTGCAGGAAGGGAACCATCTTCAGCTTACCGATCTCAGATGCGAGACTGTCGACGTGCATCTTGATGCTAGCCTCAATCTGCTCCTGTTCGAAACTCTTCACTACTGAATCAGCCGACTCAGCGTTCTGTGCGGTTTTGTTTCCGCATGATGCGAAAACAATTGCTGCGAATGTTGCAGCGAGAATTGATAATTTTTTCATTTGCTTTTTAATTGTTTATTAATAAAAGTATTTAAAATATAATCATTTTCTAATGATCTTTCCAGGCCAGTCTGTCAGGAGGAGTATCGTCAGGATGATACACATCAGCAGCAAGACAGACATATTAAACCACAGCGTCTTGATGTGCCACGAGCCAATGATCTTCTCACTACTGTAGAAGGGTGCGCGGCCGCATTGGCTACGAGGCGTCAGGTAGATGATGCTCATACGAGGCACGAGATGACCGTCGATGACATCAAGCATCTGACGCTGGTCGGCTCCGATGACACAATCCTCCAATTTGATGTTATAGTTGTCACGCTTCAGTTGCAGGATGCTCTCCTTGCCCTGTTCACGTATCATAGCAGCCATCTTGTTATCAGCCTTGAGCGTTGCATCATTGCTCCGTTTGGCCAGGATATTCTCCGCCTCTTTCATATAGTCATAGAGAGAGGTATAAGAATAGTCTCCCTGATAGGGCTTCATCTGACAATAAGAAATGATGTCAGGCAGGTTCATACGGATGGTCTCCATATGCTTAGGATCAACGGGTTTGCCTTTCTTTTCCTCGTCCTTCTTGGTTTCCAGCTGCGACTGAAGCTCATTGAGAATACCCATATTATAGAACTGGTTCTCATATTTCTCCTTGTCGAGTTCAAAGAACGGTGCTTCGTAAGGATTATCCGTAAACGACGTGACGGCCAGGGCCTCGTACGACCAGCGTGAGGGGATGATGTCACCAATCAACGGAACATTACCCGTAGTGCTCTTTGGTGTCAGGTCGGAGAAGCTCACCACCAGTCCACACAGCAGAATCTGAGGAATCAGCAGCATCGGAATGCTGATATAGATGGCCACGACGGAACTCAGACACTGTGACAGCAACAGTCCCATGAGGTTGGAGAGGAAAGCGGTGACGAAGAGGATGAGCCACCACTCTGCAAAGAGTCCATGCAGTCCCATGATGTAGTTGCCCACCAAGATGAAAAGCAGCGTCTGTATCAGTGAGACACCAGCCATATAGATGATCTTCGACCAGATATAACTGCCGTATGACAGATGCAGGAAACTCTCGCGCTTCAGCAGGGCACGGTCCTTGATAATCTCCTCTGCACTGCCGCTCATACCGATGAAGGTGGCGACGATGACAGCCATAAAGAAATAGCTGACGAGGTTCTTATTGTCCATCACCGAATAGCCTTCAGGTGGCGCATAGCGGGTCAGGAACGAACAGACAAGGGCCAGCAGAGGAGCCTCCAACAGGGTGATGCACAGATACTGGACGTTAGTAATCTTCGTGTGGATGTTGCGTCGCAGGAAGATGGCAAACTGCTTCAGCGGTCCGGGCTTCTTCTGGTCTGAATGGGGCACATCACTGACAGTAGGCTGAGGCAACTCAGGACGGTTGTCCAGATACATCTTATGCCACTGCTCTGGCGTGACCTTTCTTTCATCAGAGATCTCACCCGTATTGTTAAGTGCCTTCTCGTCGATGATATTGAGTACGACCTCCGGATTCACATTGCCACAAGTAGGACAAGCACTGGTCTCAGCATCAGCATAGGCCGCAGCCTCCTTGAAATAAGTAATCGCATTGATGGGATTGCCGTCATAGACAGGATAGCCGCCCTTATCCAACAACCACAAACGGTCGAAGAGCTTGTAGACGTCGCTGGAAGGCTGGTGGATATTCACAATGATCAACTTGCCCTTATAAGTCTGTTCCTTCAACAGGTTGATCACCATCTCCGTGTCACTCGACGACAGACCAGAAGTGGGCTCGTCGAGGAAGAGTACTGCTGGCTCACGGATCAACTCCAGAGCGATGTTCAGACGTTTACGCTGACCACCGGAGATATATTTGTTGATAGCAGAACCGACTTTGAGATCCTTGATGGCATCGAGTCCCAAATCCTTCAGTGTCTTCGTCACGCGGGCATCGATACCCTTCGCATCCATTCCCTCAAAGCAGAGTTTGGCGGTGTACCAGAGATTCTGATAGACCGTCAGTTCCTCGATGAGCAGGTCATCCTGAGGCACGAAACCTATCAGATTCTTTGCTTCCGGCTCAGCGATATCATGGCCATTGATGGTGATAGTGCCTTCCTGGGGTCTCATGCTGCCATTGAGCAGTGAGAGCAACGTGGTCTTTCCCGTTCCCGAGCCACCCATGATGGCCAACAGTTCTCCGCTCCGAAGCGTGAAGCTCAGGTTATGGGTACCGTTGTTGCTGTTGGGAAATCGGAAATTAATGTCACGGCCGCAGAACTCCACCTGACGATTCTTGTCTTCTTCGAGACCATTAGCCTTCTGATAGGCACGCAAGATCGTAGAGTAGTAGACTGGCTTGCGGTTCTTTCCTTTCAGCACACTGCTCTGCAGCCACACCTGATAAGCACCCGACAACACTGGTACGTCATTGAGCATTACCGTGTCAGAGCCTGTGTAGGTGAAAAGCAGCATACCAGAATGAGGATCGAGCAAGGTCTTCAACTGACCGTCAGTGTCCTCTAACTCATGAAACATCACCTGTTCTGTCTCACGGTTGGCCACAAAGTCAGCGAACATCTTGAACTGTTCTTCCGGAATCTCCAGTGTCTCCACCATGGCCTTGAACAGGTCATCACCATGACCTTCCTTATAGCCACAGAACTCCATCAGTCGGAGTAACAACAACGATTTCTCTCTTGTTTTGATCTTTCCGTGAAGGGCGGAACAGATTGAACGAACGCTGCCCTGAGTGTCAAGGTCCTCGTCGTCCATCAGGTCATAAGTACTCCGGAGATCGCCATAAAATCCTAAATAGGTATCGATATTCCGGATACCAAACTGGTGGCGCAAAAAGTTCACAAGCATGGTTTCTGCCCATGCTTCATCCACTTGTTCTTTTTTGCCAAACAAGGCAAACAGACTTAGGAAGCTGGATAATAGAATATCAGTCATCTTTCCTGCAGCGTAATAAAACTAATAGGTCAAATTGCAATTTTGCTTGCAAATTTAAATAAAAAATCAGAGTATAAGCGCTTGTAGGAGTTAAAAAGAATTAAACACCTTATAAACTAAGGTCTTTCTTCTTATTTCCGGCCAAAATCGGCAGGAACTTCGCCCCATTTCTGAGTTTCCCATTTAATAATGGGATTACGATAGTTGTGGGTTTGAAGCCAACGTTCGGCACGGGCGATGATCTGAAAAAGCTGTTCCGTCTGAGGGGTACGTTCCAATTTTGTCTTGCACTTCCGCTTGGTCACCCAGAGGATGGCGTTATAGCTATCGGAATAGATTGTCTTGTTATGAAGACCCTGTTGCCAGCAGAGAGCAAGGGCGTGGACGATGGCCAAGAACTCCCCGATGTTATTTGTACCGTGAACTGGGCCATAGTGAAACACCTGATAACCTGTCTGCAAATCGATGGCCTGATATTCCATCGGACCAGGATTGCCTGAGCAGGCTGCATCCACAGCCCACGCATCGGCCCGTACCTCCATCGGCAAAGGAAGTACGGTGTCGTTGCGGTAGTCAGGAGGGTTCTGTTGGGACATCAATACAACTATTTTTATTAACGACAACATAGACAACTTGGACAACTTTTTAACTCGGCCAAGGCCGAAATGTTGTTTTAGTTGTCCAAGTTGTCGTTAGATTACATACGTTCAGGGACTTCGATGCCGAGGAGGCCCATGCCGTTCTTGATAATCTTGGCAACGTTCTTGGCCAGCATGAGGCGGATGGCCTTCTTCTGCTCGTCGGGCTCGTTGAGGATCGAGTAGTCGTGGTAGAACTGGTTGAACACCTTGGTCAGTTCATAGCAGTAATTGGCGATGCCTGAGGGCGAGTAGTCCTTACCTGCCTGCTCCACGGCTGCGCCAAACTCATTCATCTTCTGAATCAGTTCAACCTCCTTCTCGTTTAATTGAGAATTGAGAATTGAGAATTGAGAATTATGATTACCTGCTTTGCGGAGAATCGAGCGGATACGGGCGTAGGTATATTGGATGAAGGGGCCGGTATTACCATTGAAATCGATACTTTCCTCGGGATTGAAGAGCATGTTCTTACGTGCATCGACTTTCAGGATGAAGTATTTCAGGGCTCCCATACCCACGATGCGGGCAATCTCACGGCGCTCCTCTTCGGTCATATCGTCGAATTTGCCCAATTCCATCGAGGTTTTATAGGCATCCTCCACCATCAATGCCATCAGATCATCAGCATCGACAACAGTTCCCTCGCGCGACTTCATCTTACCATTGGGGAGCTCCACCATTCCGTAAGAGAAGTGAACGAGTTCCTTACCCCACTTGAAGCCCAGACGGTCCAGCAGGATAGAGAGCACTTGGAAGTGATAGTTCTGCTCGTTACCCACCACATAGATCATCTTGTCGATGGGATAATCCTGGAAGCGCATTTCGGCCGTACCGATGTCCTGTGTCATATAAACGCTGGTTCCATCGGAGCGAAGCAGCAATTTCTGATCGAGTCCCTCGTTGGTGAGGTCTGCCCAAACGGAGTTATCGTCGTGGCGCTCGAAGAGTCCCTTGGCAAGACCTTCCTCAACTTTGGCCTTACCCTTCAAGTAGGTCTGTGACTCATAATAGATCTTATCGAAAGAGACGCCCATCTTCTTATAGGTCTCGTCGAAGCCGGCATATACCCAGTTGTTCATCTTCTCCCACAGGGCACGCACCTCAGGATCGTTCTGCTCCCATTTCACCAGCATCTCATGGGCTTCCTTGATAAGCGGAGCCTCCTGTTTGGCCTTCTCCTCATCCATACCCTGAGCCACTAATTCCTTGATTTCATCGCGATAATGCTTATCAAAGGCCACATAGTAATCACCTATCAGATGGTCACCTTTCTTACCACTCGACTCAGGTGTCTCACCATTGCCGTATTTCAGCCAGGCGAGCATCGACTTACAGATATGGATACCACGGTCGTTCACGATATTGGTCTTCACAACCTTGTTGCCGTTAGCCTCCATAATCTGTGCTAACGACCAGCCTAACAGGTTGTTACGCACATGACCGAGGTGCAGGGGCTTGTTCGTATTAGGTGAGGAATACTCAATCATCACGAGGGGTGAGTCCTCTGTGGCTTGCTTCATGCCGAAATGCTCATCGGCATCGACAGCCTTGAGCAGTTCCAGCCAGGCACCATCGCCAATGCAGAGGTTCAGGAAACCCTTCACCACATTGAACTTCTCCACTGCCGGACAATTATTTACCAGATATTCGCCAATCTCCTGGCCCGTCTGCTCTGGTGATTTACGCGCAGCCTTTACAAAGGGGAAAACCACCAACGTCAGGTTACCCTCAAACTCACTTCTCGTCTTCTGCAGCTGCAACATCTTTTCGGACGCTTCCATCCCATAGAGTGCCTTCACGGCCTCACCTGCAGCCTTACTGATCAATGCTTCTATATTCATCCTTATTACAATTTTGGCTGCAAAGGTACGAAAAAAGCCACAGATTCCACAGATTCTCACTGAAAATTTCTGTGATAATCAAAAATTCTGTGCTTTTCTGTGTAATCTGTGGCTCTACTTAAGTTCTTTGCTCGACAAAAACAAGCCCAAAAAAGTAAGGAGGCCGTTAAGCATCAGCAGTTCATAGCCGAAGTGGTAGTTCCAAAGATGTTGGGAAGCGACGTCAAGGGCATAGCAGAGTAAGGGCGAGGCGAGGCAAATATAAGGCACCAGTCTATCATTGGGCTGTCTGTTTGTAAAGAGTCCGAAGACAAATAATCCGAGTAGTGGGCCATAAGTATAACTAGCAAGGATATAGATGGCATCAATAAGCGAGGTGGAATTGATCTGACGAAAAAGAAGGATAAAGAGCACGAAGAAGAGGCACATCGCGATATGCGTCTTTTTCCTAAGTGCCTCATTATCAGGCTGACGACGGATGTCCACACAGAAGCAGGTAGTCAACGAGGTAAGAGCTGAGTCTGCACTGGAGAACGAGGCTGCTACGATGCCGATGATAAAGAGATAAGTGGTGATAGGTAAGAGGTGAGTATCGGCCACGCTTTGAATGAAGGTGGGGAGCAATGCATCGCCTTTCAGACCAGTACCAAGAACCATTGTCAGTAGCACACCGAGTGCAAGGAAGAGCAGATTGGCTGGGACGAAGGCGACACCATAGGTACACATATCCTTTTGGGCATCACGTAACGTCTTGCAAGTCAGGTTCTTCTGCATCATATCCTGATCCAGTCCTGTCATGACGATAGCTATGAAGGTCCCACTCAGAAACTGCTTCCAGAAATTATAGGGCGACAACCAGTCGTCGAACACGAAGATGCGGCTCATCTCACTTTTGGAGATCACGTTAACGGCCTCACCGACAGACAGATGCAGATGTTCGATGGCGGATAGGATAATCAGGATGAGTGCCGTAAAGAGACAGAGTGTCTGGAAAGAATCGGTAAACACCAGCGTCCCGATACCTCCACGACGAGTATAGAGCCAGATTAACAGCACCATCACCACCACATTCACCGCGAATGGGATGCCGGCTGGCGTGAAGACAAACTGTTGTAGGATGATACAAATCACATAGAACCTCACCGCTGCGCCCGTTATCTTCGACAATAGGAAGAAACTGGCGCCTGTCATATATGAGCGGTTCCCCAACCGCTGTCCCAAATAGGTATAAATGCTCGTGAGGTTCAAGCGATAATAAAGCGGTAGCAATACAAAGGCAATCACCAGATATCCCACGATGAAACCGAGGCACATCTGCAAATAGGTCATCTGAGAGGTGAGCACCATCCCAGGCACAGAAACGAAGGTGACGCCAGAGATAGAAGCACCAACCATCCCAAAGGCTACCATATACCAAGGCGCACGACGGTTGGCCCGATAGAACGTCTGGTTATCTGCTCGTCTGCTTGTCAGGCGACTGATACCGAAGAGAATGGCGAAATACGCCAAAACAATTGCAAGAATCATCATAACTGCCGCAAAGGTAATGATTATTTTACCACTAAGGACACTAAGTACACGAAATTTAGATATTTTTGTGTCCTTTGTGTCCTTCGTGAACAAAAAATGACTACCTTTGTGGTCGAAATGAACATCCGAGACCGCCAGATCCTACTGATTGCCTTGCCCAGCATCGTGTCGAACATCACCGTACCTTTGCTGGGAATGGTCGATGTGGCCATCGTGGGTCACATGGGCAGTCCTGTCTATATCGGAGCGGTGGCGGTAGGCTCGATGATATTCAACCTCGTCTATTGGTTGTTCGGTTTCCTTCGCATGGGTTCCAGCGGTCTGACATCACAGGCATTAGGACGAAGGGATTTGTCGGAAGTCATCAGAATACTGGTACGTTCGACGATGATTGCCTTCACCATCGCCCTGTTGCTTATCCTCCTGCAGGTACCGATGAAATGGGCTTCTTTTGCGCTGATAGGCCCTACTGCAGACGTCTTGCCTTACGCAGAAACCTACTTCTTTATTGTCATCTGGGGCGCTCCTGCCGTCTTGGGACTCTACAGCCTCTCGGGCTGGTTTATTGGCATGCAGAACACGCGTTTCCCCATGTTCATCAGCATCATGCAGAATGTGGTGAATATCCTCACCTCATTGACGCTGGTCTATGGCTTTGGGATGAAGATCGAGGGTGTGGCTTGGGGTACGGTTATTGCACAATATGCCGGTTTCATCGTGGCTTTGAGGCTTGTCTGGAGGTATTATGGACGACTGTTTCGGAGGTACGGGGGGACGGGGGTACGGGGGGGCGAGATATGTCTGTGGCAGGTGTATTCTCGTACCTCTGTACCCCCGCACCCCCGCACCCACGAGATTTCGAAATTCTTCAAAATAAATCGCGACATTTTCCTCCGCACGCTCTGTCTAGTGGCCGTTAATCTCTATTTCACTTCCGCAGGTGCCCGCCAAGGGGCTGTCATCCTCTCTGTCAATACTGTGCTCATGCAACTCTACCTCTTCTTCTCCTACTTTATGGACGGCTTTGCATACGCAGGCGAGGCTCTGGGGGGAAAAGCGTACGGAGCTAAAAACGCTACAGCCTTCCACGAGACACTGCGAAGGCTATGGATGTGGACGCTCCTGGTGACCATTGGCTACACCTTATTGTATATAATGGGAGGCCGATGGATTGTCAGTATGCTAACAGATGAACCGCAAGTGCTTGAAACCTCTCGCGAATACCTGTGGTGGGCGTGGCTGATACCGGCAGCTGGCTGTGTCGCCTTCATCTGGGACGGTGTCTTCATCGGTCTGACCGCTTCTCGTGGTATGCTCGTTTCCTCATTCCTTTCCACCCTCACCTTCTTCGCCGTCTGTCATATCTCCCTCCTCACTCCACACTCCTCACTCCTCGAAAATCACTTTCTCTGGCTTGCGATGATCGTTTACCTCGCCATGAGGGGCATTTTGCAAACAATTTGGTATCGATTAAGAATATTTAACGGAATTTGATGCAAGGTTTTTATGGTTTCGCAGTTATATAGGTAAGAACCAATTAAAATGAAACGAATATGAAAGTAAGATTTAACCGTTGGTACGATGGTGTGTTGACTGCCTTGCTGTCGATGCTGGGCTTTGGGTGCTCATCTTCTGATGATCAGACTTTTGTTGCAGAGTATGGGATGCCGGTAGTCGAATATCAGGTTAGGGGACAAGTGACGGACGAAGCAGGTACGCCCGTTCAGGGAATCAAGGTATCACAGAAGCTGATATTCCTATCAGCAGAAGGGAAAAAAGATATTTTGGGTATAGATTCCATTCTGACCGATACATCAGGGCGTTATCAGTTGAACAGCTATGGTTCTAATAACTACAAGAAGCTGTTTGTCGAGGATGTCGATGGTGAGGCCAATGGCGGCGAGTTCCTTAGTGATACACTCGATATTGACTTTGAAAAGGCTGTGAAAACAGATGATAAGTACAGCTATGAATTGAATATGGACATCAAACTGAAGAAGAAATGAAAGCCACTCCGCTGACTCTCAGGAAGAAACTCGCCTTGGAATTGTGGCGACAACAGAACAAGATGGCTGTCGAGGAACACCCTTTGCGACAGTTGTTTTGGGAGTGTACATTACGCTGTGATTTGAAATGTCGGCATTGTGGCAGCGACTGCAAGATGCAGAATGCAAAGAAGGATATGCCCAAGGAAGATTTCTTCCGAGTGCTCGATGGAATCGCGAAAAAGACGGATCCACATAAGGTGTTTGTCATCATCTCCGGTGGCGAACCCCTGATGCGTCAGGACATCGAACAGTGTGGAGCAGGCATCTACCAACGGGGCTTCCCCTGGGGCATGGTGACCAACGCCCTCCATCTTACACCACAACGCTTTCAGGGTCTCATGAAGGCTGGCATGCATTCGATGACCATCAGCCTCGACGGCTTGGAGGAAGACCATAACTGGATGCGAGGCAATGTAAACAGTTTCCAGATGGTAAGTCAGGCCATCGATATGCTTGTTGCGACAGAAGGATTTGTGTTTGATATCGTCACCTGCGTGACCCGTCGCAACTGTCAGAAGCTCGATGAAATCAAGGAGTTTTTGATTTCCAAGGGTGTCAAGCGTTGGCGACTCTTTACCGTCTTCCCTGTAGGGCGCGCAGCCCTCGATCCGATGATGCGACTGACGAATGAAGAGTTCCGGGGTGTGTTCGATTATATTAAAAAGGTACGCGAGGAGGGTCGCATTCGGGCCGATTACGGCTGCGAGGGGTTCCTCGGCAACTACGAGGGCGAAGTGCGCAACCGTCTCTTCTCCTGTCAGGCAGGCGTCAGCGTCGGTTCCGTGATGGCCGACGGTTCCATCGCTGCCTGCGCCAGTATCAGGGCCGACTACAATCAGGGCAACATCTACGAAGATGACTTCATGGAGGTGTGGGAGAACCGTTATATGCTGTATCGCGACCGCGAATGGATGCGAAAGGACGAATGTGCCGACTGCAAATACTTCCGCTACTGCCAAGGCAACGGCATGCATCTCCGCGATGGCGAAGGCAAACTCCTACTCTGCCACCTGAAACGCCTCCAAGACGCTTAGCCCCGCATCTCTCCTACGCCTATCTCATGACTTTCTTGCCATGAACGATGTAGACGCCTGGAGCCACACGCTGCCTCCAGCTGCCGTCTTTCACCTCATCCTCCGTTGCCACGCAACGGCCCAACAGGTCATACACGCCCAGCGGATAACTGCGTCCATTCGCCACATGCTCTATATCCGGCTCCTCACCATTCTCCTCATCATCAAATATCATAGGCACGAACTCAATACCCCGCGTCGCCTTACGGGCACCGCTACCAGAACCACGATAATAAATCTTATTATGTAGCACATAGCGGTTGTTTCTCAGCCACAATGACTGTGATGCATTGTGCTCCTTATTTGGGTTTGCATTGATATAGAAACCTACACCAGATTTTGCTTGTTCAGGCACAGGAGCATCAATCTCGCCAGTTGAGGCGTTTTCCGTTACATTGCTTATAAATGGCAGTCCGAGGGTATATACATTACTTCCGTCGCCTAACAACTGCTCTAGATATTTGCCTGTAAATATGCAGCTTTCTGCTGAAGAAGGACTGTTTGATGGCAAAGCCAATTTTATATTACCGCTATTATCCGTAGTTCGGATGATGACAGGCGTACCGGCTGGCACAAACCTGCCAGCAGCGTATGTTTCGTCCACTGCAGGAACTTTAGTCGGATTCAAACCACCATCATTCCATGTATCGCAGGTGTAAGCATCATATTTAAGAACACCTTTGTCATCCTTTGGCAACAGCACGTCGAACGGTGCACAGAAGGTGGTATAGTAATAATCGTCACCACCATTGTTCGTTGTTACCTTCAGTCCTTGCTTGTCGGCTGGTTCTATACACCATCTTGCTTCGTTAGTTGGAGAATTATGATAATATTTTAGGTCGTATTTATTTCCTGACTGACCATAGTGCAGATAATTTCTAGTACCAGGGTCCAGTTTATTGGTTATCAGGAGGACTGCGCCACCAATATCTATCAAAGAGAATTTAGTTGCACTTCCTGCTGTAGCAGTCATCACTGCATCTCCATGATCATCATCAATTCTATTCCCCTTTACATAGAGGCCCTGTGTACTCATGGTGACACGTGGATTAACCTTATCATCATTATCATTAGAATCGATACCTCCATCAAGATAGAAGATCGTCGATGGGTCATACTCTGTTGCAGGTACAGGAATGTCACCTCTTGTGGCATCGGTTACTGTATAGCCATTATTTAAGCCTGAAGAACCGAAAGTAGTGCTTACACCTTTCTTGCTGTAGAAGTGCATGGGAATAGCATCCGACTCATCGGTGTTTCCATCAACATCGACCTCCATCTTGTGCAGATAACCGCTGGCATAGCGAACTGGACTGACACCAGGTGTACCAGGTACAGAGTGCAGGCGATAGTAACCATCAGCATAGTCAACGATGTTATCATCGTCATATACTACCTTCTGAATCTGCATGATATTTGCACCTGCTTCTTCATACAGTGTCTTGCCAGATTTTTCCCGGCCTGTTTTTGGCGTAGTGGTTAATCCGCCGATATATCCAGCTCGCTCATAGTATGGCTCCACCAATGTCATATCTAGACCAAATGCCCAGTCGGTGGGGGTGGTACTGAGAATAGTATAGTTAAGATCGTTATTACAATCACCATTAATATCGCTGTCAGTGTCACATCTCTTGACGTATAGCCTATCACCAGAATTGTTCATGACAGGATGAATACGGAAATAGCCATCAGCATCACCTGCCAACAGTTCGAATACCTCATAGCCATAAGGTATTGTACTTCCATCTGGTTTTGCCATTTTCAGGTTTGTGTTAGCAGTCAGCGTAGGTGCCGTCATCACACTCTCTGAGCCATTGCTGTTCTTCACCATATATCTGTTATACATCTTGAAACCGTAGGGATCGCCAACGGGGGTCCACAGATAGTCGTTGGTATAGCGCGTCTCGCGTCCTTCCATCGATTGCAGGCCCCAGGCGTTGGTATAGTGAGCTAAGTATGGTGTTGTACCATTGTATGTCTCAAAGGTGTACCATAGGTTCTCACTGGTACTCTTCACGAAATCCAATCCGGTATTGGTGGCAACGTTTTTATCGAACTTATAGACGATATTGACTCTTACCGTCATATTAATAAGGTCTGCATCATCCATCAGTCTGGGTGTATTCTCATCTAACTCCAAACCCTTGTACAAGTTGTTAAGCGTGACATTTTCACCACTCAATGTTTTGGTTCCCGAATCGTAATTGTCCCAAATACCGTCGATATAGAAGTAGAAGGAGCAGTTCGGGCGATAGAACACCGTGGGAACTTCCAGCACATCGCCAATTCCCACAGCACCAGCATCATGGCAATAGGTGTAGGCTGTGGTAGTTGAGCCGTCGTAGACATTGATAGTCTCACCTAACTGATATGTGTCGCCTGCAACCCCTGATGTCTGAGACGTCAAGTCGCGCTGGGTAGTACCAAATATCCTCTTGGTCTTTAACGTACCGCTATCCAACCAGGGGATATCGGCATATTGCCCTTCATCAGGATTGGCTTCTTTCTCTTTCGTACAAGTATTTGCTATTATCAGGCGATAAATCAAATTATGCACAGACAGTGCAAAGATGGTGAACTTACTGGGGGCTTCGGCAATTGAGGCTCCACCAAAGCCCGTCAGACGGTTGGTGCCACTAGTCTCTTGCAAGATTCCATAGTCATAGCCCTCCTTCTTCAGCAGCATGTAGGTCTTGTCTGCGGTTGCACTTAACACGTCGTCACCATCCACATATTTACCGACGGTATTGTGTCTGATCTGGATAGCGTATGGGTCTTTGCCATAGAAACGCCATACATACTGTGCAGCGCCATCAAGAGCATGACTTCCAGCGCTAGTGATATTATCACCATCTGTTGTCTGCATCATCTTGTCACCTTCCCAGATGATATTATAAGGAAGACTTCCATCAATACTGAGTGCAGCATCCTTAGAGCCGGGGGCTCTGCCTCCAGTCGCATTTCGCTTATTCGGTACTTTATAGTACGTATTATTCACGTCGTATTCCTTGTACCGCACAAACACCTCGTCGTTATAGAGGCCTAACAAAGTTATCAGTTTTGTATTGTCAATGACAGCATATGTGTCATCACTATCGTCTGCAGGTGTTCCGTTTTGATTGATATCAGCACCGCCATAATATTCATAGTCCGATGTTTTCAGCAGTGGCGTCTGAATGTCTTCCGGCAGGTAGGGCGCATAGTTGTGTTCTGCGGCCACTGCTCCAGTCTGCGTATCACTGACTGCAAGCTTATTGCCAGAATCATTATTAGTAATGACCTTATAGGTATAGGTATGTGTCACGTCATCATTCAGAACCAGTTCTGAGGCATCACTAAGCGCATTAGATTTAAACGTAAAATGATTAGCATCTGTTTCGACACTACTTTCTGCGACAATCTTTGCACCCACACTGGTAGTCATATCTGCTCCATTGAGGAATGAATAGGTGTACGTACCGAGGCCGACTCCAGCTGCCGCAAAAGCATATCCGCCATTGGGATGAGACAGGAGTGCGAAGCGGTCTGTGCCATCTACCTTGACACCTGTCCCCATCGGGTTAGGATTAAGATTCATGTCTGTCGTATAGTTGGCTTTACGGTTGAATATCTGCACAGCGTATGGGTCAACGGAAGAACCATAGAATTCGGACTCGGGATCTACGGGAGACGCCAAGAATTTCCACTGCCAAATCCTATTTGCATCAGTCCCGTCAACAGTGGCAGGCTTAGGCGTTCCTTGAAGTAATGACACGCCATTGCCGTCTGAAGGATTAATTTCATTCGTGTCACCACACTTTACATTCTTACCATCGAGCTGTATGGTGAACCACTTGCCCTGCAAGATTTTATCATGGTCATTATCTGCCTCGCCCCAATAGCTATAGCGCACATATACCTGATTGATCAAGTCGGTCAGTCCGGCTTCAGCAAATGTTCCTGTAATCTCTTTGCTTGAAACGTCCTTTTTAGCTGCCACGTCACTACCAAAATCACTATTTATACTGGCAACAACCACTTTCTTATACGAATAATAAGAAGTGATTTTGTAGTAATAGGTGCCATCAGATGAAAGTGCATTAACTGCTGTTTTAAATGCAGCCAAGTCTGCTGCTGTCACTTGTGTGCCACCTTCATGACTCGACCAGTCTGTACTATTACTATCTTCTGTTGTCTTAGTTGTTCCATCTACCGTCACCTTTCTATATAGAGTCGTTGGACCTATCTGGAAGTAGTGAGTACCTTCTGTAGCAAGAGCCTTTGAGTCAGAGATAAAGTCGGCTTCATCTGTTGATGACTGCTGATGTGCTTCTGCATTTGTCCACTCGGTTTCCGAACTATTAGTTGTGGTATAAGTTGCATCCGTTGCTGTGGGACCTGCAACATAACCTTTCGTTACGGTGACTTTCCTATAAGTATAAGGTGATTCTTCTGTACCAGCGCCTATCCTGAAGTAATAGTCATCCAAAACAGTAAGCGCTTTTGCGGCAGTTTCCATTTCGGCATCGCTCGCAACTTCCTTCTTGAAATAAGTAGAAGAAGCTACATTGTACGAAGCCTCGCTACTTTCAGTAGTTGTTAATGCAGCATGATTAAAATAATACTTAAAGTCCGTAGCCAATGGACTCTTGAAGTGATCGGGAATATATGGTGCACTTTCGCCGCCCGACTTGTAGCGCAGGGATTCACGACCTTCGTGATCAATGATGTGATATTCATACACATTGGGATGAACGAAGAAGGTGGTCTGCCGCCCCATCGACCTCCAATTGTCGACTGTCGCCTTGGTATGGTCAACAGGATCTTGCAGTGTGGTCAAATAAGGAGCATTAGCATCCACATCAATTCGTTTGGTATGGTCAAAGCGTGGCATCAACTGCATATTGCCGTTGGCATCGGAAACAGCCATGAAGGTCTGGTTCGACATTTGGATATTCGTATGGTCGTAGCCCTCGCTGCCCTTGCTGGTACCAGGGGTATAATCAGTGAACTTATCTACAAACGTCAGGCCATTAGTACCTCCCACACCTGAATAGTCACCAACCAAAATACCACTGCTCAACGACGTTTTGGTAATATGCGTTGACATATATTTTCCATTCATTACATTTTGCAGCTGGATGTTATAGGGGTCAAAACCTGACATCCCATACGTCTTATATCTTTTCTTGGTGCCAGCTTCTGTCAAAGGCTCCTGGTCGTCAACATTATTGGATGTTCCCCATATAATACCCATCTCCTCATCAATCTTCAGGTTCGGCCGGACATACCATAGATTCCTGTTGTCGATAACGCCATCTTGTGGTTCTTTATCTGCGTAGAGTGATGTAGGCGTGACAATCATGTCATAAACCTCGCCTTTGTCATCTGGAACGGCAGAACCCTGGCGGATAGGTTTGCTCATGTAATAATCCTTTGTGTCAGTATCAGAGTTGTCTCTGGCAAATCTGTGATTCTGAATAACCAGAAACTTTGAGAGCGTTTCTGTCTCTGCGCCCGAATCCTCATAATAGGCGTACGAATAACTCTTCTCATACTCATCTTTCACGGTATAGGTGACGAACTGGTCGTTGAAGGCACCCTTATTGTCTTTTACACCCGTTGCCGTTTCGGGAGGCAGGCTGGCGAGTGAGGTTGAGGTGTAATGCTGGCCGTTTACCGTGATTTGGTTCTGTTCTACTCCTTTCTTTAAGACCGTATATTTATGGCATCCCGTTGCCTTTGTAGCACTGCTATAGAACTTGTACTCCTTCACCAACGGGCTATCGTAGGCTCGCAGGGCATCTAGTCCCTCATCAGAAGAATAAGGATTAGGTAGCGGTTTACGCATAATCTCCCAGCCGTGACGGTCGAGCAGCACGAGCACAGGAGGAATGACGGCACTCTCTATGTTAAAGGTTCCGTCACCCATTTCGAAAGTCTGGAACCAGTGCTCGAGTTTCTCCACGACTTTACCTGTACCTGTACCTTTGTCATTATATCCGTTCCAGCGTTTGCCATTGGCAATCACTTCGAAGCTGTGCCAATTATCTCCACCAACGCCTTTTTCATCCAGTTTTGTCTTCAGTGTGGACTGAAGTTCTGACGGCACCACCCATGTCGATTCGTTATTACTGAATTCGTCTTTGTAGGCTCCACTGTGGTCCTCGTCTTCCTTTACTTCAATTTCCAGCACGCACTTCTTAATCATGTCGTAGGTCTTCCAGTACTGCTCAAACGTATTGACCGTGCGACGTGTGCCCTCTACTTCATTCGTGGTCACCAGCTTATATTGTCCCACAGAACCCAGTATCATGTATTCCGTTGGCTCGACGGATGCAATACCCGGCAATATGCCACAAGTGACGATATGCTTTGTTGTAGGGTCGGCATCTTGGTTGAAATGTACAGCATAGGTCTGCAAATACGTGGGATGGGCAACACTGTTGAAGGATATCGTGTTGTAGGAGTGAATCTTCACGTGGTAGGGGTCGTTATTGTCGCTTTCAAAATACCACACCCAGCGTGTGCGTGTACTGGCACCGCCGCCCATCTGCTCCTCATTCATCGCTGTGCCATAGATGTTCAGGCTGCCGTCGCCATTACAATAGGGATAGACGGCCTCTATCGGGTCCTCTGTCAATTTGTCTCCACCATCCTCCAAATGGTATCCGCCTGCATGAGGATTGAGATACCTTAGCATATAAGGGCTGCCTTCATCGAAGTTCACGAGATCGTTCTTCTCGTAAGTAACGTAGATTTCATCATGGAAGGGTTTTGTTACATTGACATCATAATAGGTTGAGGTTTCACCTATTTTGAAATAGAAATGCCCCGTCGACTTTAGTTCTTTTGCCTGAGTGTCCACGTCACCTTCGTCAATTGCATTCAACCGATGGTTGTCATCTGCTGCTGCCCACTGTGAACTATAATCCCCTGATGTCTTCGTGTAAACAGCCTCCAAGTTATCAATCTTTTGGGAAGCATCTGTTGGCGTGTATTCATCACCAGTGATGGTGATATTTTCTTCACCGTAATAATTATAGGTGGCAACCAGCGGGCTTTGATACTCGGCGGGCAAGGCAAGGTCAGGGGTTTTGCTTGTCGCCTCCAGCAATTTGTGCTTAGCCTTGTCTATCAGATAGTACTTATATTCTTTGGTCTGGTTCAGAACAAATGCCAGATGCGGGAAACCATGTTCATAGGTTGTATTATTGTATATCTTAACGGTATTGTCCGCAGGGCATCCAATGTTATAGTAAGTGGTACTGGCATCCACCTCATCTGTGGCAACCATCACCTCATAGATACCCTGATTGATACTGCTCTTGGCAATGAAGCGCTGGGCATGGGCTCTGGCTTTGTCAAACGCAAGAGCTGTTCCATCACTGGTGGTAGGCAAGTCGCCATTTATTATCACCCAAGCGCCCACTTGCCTTGTTTCTGAAGTTGTTCCAGTGCCGTCATCATCATATATGGTAGGATTAGGAATCTCCGTATCATTTGCATGATCGGCGCCCCAAAGTTCTACTCTAGCCTGCATGTTTTCAATAATCATGAAGTAGGGGTCGCGGCCTCTCAGTTTCCAGAGATAGGCCTTCGTTTTCAATGCGTCTGTCGAGGGGCTCGCATTCGTCTTGATGACAACATTTTCCCCAACTTTCTCACAATAGAGAAACCGTCCGTTCAGTTTGACATTGAACTCCTGATCCTCGCTCAACTTAATGGGCTTATTGTCAAGCTTGGTAGTGGTATATTTCACGAAGATGTCGTGATTTTCATTAGGAGTCTCTGTAGTTTCACCGTCTAAACTTGCTCTGCCTGTGCTACCGTATGTCTTATAGAACGTAATTGTCTCATCCAAAATAAAGGGACTGACAATAATGCTTGGGATGCAGGCAACCGAAAGGGGAGAGAAGATGGTCTGGCTGACAGAAGCCTTTGCGGCTATGTTGCCCGCCTTGTCCACTATCTTGTAAGTATAAGTGCACTTGGGCAGTTCCAACACCTTAATGCGGGTTGAGGATGTCGTGCTGTATTCAACGGCACTTCCGGCATAAGCTGCTGCAGCCTGATTGATGGTAACCACGGTCGCTGTTTCTATTGCGGCATTACTGGTATTATACTCCTGTATGGTCAGTGTAAACGACTTACTTTCTCCTCCGTTGGCTGCTATCGTTGCCGTCACAGTGGCCGTGCCGTCAGAACGCACTGCTCCCCTGCCGGAAGATAATGTCGGAACGGTTGCTGTCACCTGACTAGCATCTGTTCCACCAGCCGTCACTGTGATGTAGTTACCATTCGCGTAAGTCAGCCCACTGATATTCAGCGTGACAGTTTGGACGTTACCACTTGTCAGGTTTAAGGTATGAGTCTTCGTGGCGTATGAGTATGCCTCATTTATATGATCGGTCGTCCAACTCCAATAGCCTTCGCCATCAAACAATTGCAGCTTGAAGTTTTTGTCAGAGTCAGGGGTACCATCGTCTGGTATCTGCCACTGGTAGCCTGCCGTTACTGATGTGTTGGCTGTTAACGCTGTTTCTGTCGTAGGAGTTCCTGCAGCACCAACGTAAGACGGACTGGCTCCTGATGTCAGGCTGCGACTGACGACGCGCAGCTCGTAGGGGTCACCAATAAATGCGTACTCACTGGTCTTCTCGTATTCGCCATGAGCACCGTTGTTCTTGAAGTAGGCAGAACCGTCGTATTTGATTTTCTTTCCGTTTTCTTCCGTACTTCCCTCGTCCGTCATTTCATACCACGTGGCGGTTTTCCATGTGGCATCAGAATATTCAGCCGCCGGCGTGATGGCCGCAAAGGGAAGACCTGATACCGAATAGCCCACATAAACATCGTAAGGCTCTGAAGTGAGTTCAGAGTAACTGGTAATCTCCTGAGTAAGTGCTGCGTCCTTATAGAATTTTCCGGTAAAGTTGCAATACTTACGGTCTAACGAAGTGGGAACATCTTCCGTTGCTATATCATCGTTCTCTATGGAGTATTTACTCATCTTGACGGAGGCGGTCACATAATTACCAAAAGGAGTCTTTACCTTGAAGTTGACATCCTTTATCTCGTACATCTCCTTGTCTGCCGAGTAGTTTGTACACGCAACCTCTGTGGTTTTTAACTTTAATGTTAAATTGTTATTCTTGGATGCGTTGTTGTTATTTTCATTAGTCAAGTAGTAATATTGGTAGACTCCGCCCGATTTCGTGGGATCGCTGAAAACGCCTTTATCACTAACTGTTCTACTGCCCATAAAGACATAGCCATCACCTTTTGTGCTGTTCAACAAGACAAATGAACTCCAGATAGGATTGGTCAGACCATGGAAGTAACCAGGCTTTTGGTCATATTCTACATCGGTTACATTTTTATTGGGATTTTCCGTTTTATACCTGATGTGACCGTCGCTCGTCAAGAACATATTTTCAGTGGAGCGAGCAAAGAGGGTACTGCCCTTATAGTACTTATTGACGAACTTACCGCCATCAATATTTTTTTCTATAAAATAATTATCCTGATTATAGGCAGAACAGATTGTGATATTGTATGGATCTTCTCCTGTATACTTAAACAAGAAATGAAACTGCGATTCTACGTCTGCTTTGGTATTTTTATTGTCACCACTCTGCCAATAGGTCGTGATGCCGCTTTTACCGTCAGAAAGGTCAACCTTGACAAACTCCTCGCTGGTCAATTCTTCAGCAGTCACATATTTTTTAGGGACGATTGCCGGACGATTGTTTCGACCTCTGTTATAAGCCAGGAAGCCGCCACCTATCGCGATATTGTATATTTTAGAACCATCAAGTTTGGCAATGCCATTATCCGCCTTATAGGTATAGATGACATAGATGTGGCAATCAGTGGTAATAGAAGAACCTTCTTCCAATGGCGTGGCACTGTCGCTAATGGTGTAAGTATAGGCTTTGGTAAGATACTGATAGATGTCTTCAGGATTAACGCTTTGGGTGACATCATCTGCGGCATAATACGTGAAATTCTCTGCCAGCGGACTCTTGAAATGGGCAGGCAACTCCACCTGTGTGCCATTGTCTACAATGACCCTGATGGCCTCGACACGGATATTCTCCTGAAAATTCGTTCCGTCTGCTTTCTTCGTCGTAAACGGCAAAGTCAATACGTGATAGGTCACCTTCGCTGCCCATGCCTCGTTCATTGTGCCGCCTGCCAGTAGCAGGAGCAGCAGGGTGAAGATTCGGATGATATGTAGTCTTGTCTTTACCATTGCTCTGTGAATTTTTCTATATTCACAATCAGGGCGTATTTGCTGATTGTGAAGGTATAAGTATAGCTATACCCAGACTGCCAAGTGGTTGGCACTGTTGTAGAAAGAGTTTCAGTCTTCGGAGTGCCCCAGTCGTCCCACGTGATGTTTACTTCAATCTCACCTGCCCAGCTTTGAGGAACCATTATGTAAGGATCACCGAGTGGTACAACATTGTTGGGATTGTCTTTAAAATCGGCATTATGCGTAGCCACAAAATTGTCGGTTAACTCCGCTGGTGTCAAAGATGACCATGTTGAAACATTACCATCAAAAGAACAATTTCCACCCGTCTTTAAGTCCTTGAAAGTAATAGTGTTGATGTGTACATCTGGATGATTAGCCGACAACTGAAATTTGATACGGGCGAAAGGATGCTTAAAAGTCATTGTAACACCATTATTCCCCGGGTTTTCTTTGTCTTGATTTAAAGTAAGAGCATAGATAAACTCTTTCAAACTGCTACTTTGCCCTGCAGAAGTCATGGGCAACTCTGTGCAAATGAATTGAGGATTGCGAGCGGTTGTATAGCTAATACTTGTAATATAATCAGGTTTTGTCGCTGGCATATAGGCAAAGAAGTCTAAAGAACCTGAGTTAGGCCAACGATAGGTAACATTATGAAAGGCCCAATTAGTGGAGTTCCAGTCTACCTGAGTAGCTGGGTAATGCACTGTTATCGTATTCGCATCATACATAGTGCAGGTAAAGTAGCATTCTTCTTGGATAGCAGCCTGGTTATCGAAGGTCGTGGCCCTTGTGCCTTCCATCACACGCCAGACATCGGCGTTGAGGCGGATTTCTGAATCTTTATCGTTATTATTATTTGTACTATTGGGGGCATCGTCGCCAGAACATCCTGACAGCAGGATTGCTGCCAGAATGAACCATTTTGTCTTATGTCCTTTTTTACCCTTCATTTCGCTTGAGTTAACTCATTTCATCGTTTGAGTTAACTCGATTCATGATTTGAGTTAACTCACGTTTCTGAGGGTCCTAAATCTCGCAGGCCCTCCACTCTGTAATATTTCTCTCTTCCGACGAGAAGGCAATGCCCACCTTGGTCACAGGGCGGCCGTCCAAACGATACTTCTCTGCATAGCCGCGTTCGTCGATCTGCTGTAAAGCCTCATCGGCACTCTTGTCGTATTTCAGTTCCATCACATAGATGCCCTTTGGCATCAAGAGTGTTATATCCGAACATCCCTTGGCGCTTGGCTCCTCACACCTGACATCGGCACCGAAAGCAACGAGCAACGTGTAGAGCAGTGCGTGATAATAGTGTTCATTGCGGTTCTCCCTCTCCCACTGATATGGCACGCCTGCATAGAATGTCTTGATAGCCTCGATGAATGACGACAAGTCGTTATTGCGGCGGAACACCTTGTAGGCCTTCATCATTGCCGATCGGTCGCGATCATCGCTCTCGGTGTTGGTGACGTAGCTGTAGAGACAACCGGCGAAGCCCTTCCTAACCTCCTCGTTGGGGAAACCCAACGTATAGAGGTCATCCTCCTCATCATAGCGTTTGATGGTCAGATAGCCGCTCTGATAGAGTACGGGTAAAGGAGTTTGGTAACTATCGAAGGATTTATTGAAACCGTCCGACTCACACTCGGCACCGTCCACGTCGTTAATCTCTAATGGCGGCATCTCACGAAGCATAGCGATAAGTGCGCTTGGTGTAGCACTGTCAAACCAGTACTTCTCTATTTGACCAGAACTCAGGGCACTCACCATGCTGAAAGGATTGTATATGTCGGTCATGCCTTTGCTGAAGTGATAGCCGTCATACATGCGCTTCAGTTCAGCCAGAGTTTCATCGTAGGTCTTGCCGCGACTGGAGGCCATCTGCTCGATATCGGGGCGCAACTGTGTGTTCAATTCCTCCTCAGAGATACCACATATCTGCTCGTATTTGACAAGCATGGAGATGTTCTGCAAGTTGTTGAGTTTCGAAAAGATACCCATCTGCGAGAATTTAGAGATGCCTGTGATGAACACAAACTGCAAATGGTCATCGAGACTCTTCAGAGGGCCGAACAGATCCTGGAAGCGCTCTCGCACGATGGCTTGCGTTTCTGGGACACCGATGCTGTGGAGCATCATACTATCGTACTCGTCACAGAGTACTACCACCTTGCGGCCCGTCTTCTCGTGGGCAGTACGGATAATGGCTCCCATTCGGATACTGGTGTCTGTATCGCCAGAAGAAATACCATATTTTTTCTCGTATTCCGACAGCGTATTGTCTATCAGAGTATCCAACCGCTCTATTGACGTGAGATTGCTGGCACTGAAGTCGAAACGGAGAACGGGATATTTCTCCCACCGCCAATTTGTCTGGGCAATAAACAGTTGCGGCTGCTCGATGCCGTCCTCTGTGGTGAAGGCCTCGAACAGTTCGCGGCGACCCTCGAACACAGCAGCCAGCGTAGATATAAGCAATGACTTCCCGAAGCGGCGAGGCCGACTCAGGAAGTAAGGACAACCCTCCATCATCATCCTATAGATGAGGTGGGTCTTGTCTACATACAGGTATCCTTCCGTGCGAAGCTTCTCGAAGCTCTGGATACCTACCGGATATTTTCTCATTGTCGTCATTCCACACTTTTGCCTTGCAAAAATACACACTTTATATTACTCTGCCAAACAATTTAATGTTTTTTATATATTGTACGCGCGAGCGCCCGCGATTTAAGGCTTTTCGCCCCAGGCACGCACACTTCCAAGGCATAGGTTCGTTGGACGATAGGCATAGGGCAGACAGGTTGTAGCATCGGAGATGGCAGGCTCTAGGCATACTCTACCCATACTGTTTGAGTATGCCTAGAGTATGGCTAGAGTATGGCTAGAAGCAGCTTAGAGTATGGGTAGAGTATGGCTAGCCGATGGATTTCTTGCGGCATGGCTTCGTAACACTTTTTTGAAAGCCATCAAAAAAGTGCTGGAAGGCTTCGTAAAAATCGCATGATTATCCTTCTGTGAGAACCCAGCCTTATGTGAGAATAAGGCAAGGTTATTTGACGATAACCTTGGGTTATTGAAACTGAAATCTTTTGTTACAGAAGGGATGAGTTTTTTTTGAGTTTTTTCGTGGCCGGCTAGCAGAGATAATATGCTGAAATACAGCTATTTACGCAGGCAAAATGAGTTTTTTGAGTTTTTGGACTCAAAACTTTTAATATTCTCCATCATTTATTCTACTTTTTTTGGACCCAAAAACTCAAAAAACTCATTTTGGCGTTCTAACCATCTCATTATCAATGATATACTCTTTGAACTTGGGGTTCAAAAAACTCAAAAAAAACTCAAAAAAACTCATTACAGAATTCTGGTCGACGCGAGGTAGATGCTCGTCACATTTGGGTGACGCATTCCCGAATATACTTTTTCTTAACTTAAAAGCCGGCAGAGGATTTGCACCCCTGCCGGCCTATTATCGTTTCTTTCCTTTTCTCACAATGTCACAATGTGTCAGACACTATGTGAGTAGAACCCTTGTGTTACGAGATTATTATGGTGCAGCTACATCTGTTGTAGCAGAAGTTACCCAGAAGTCAATTGTACAGTCTGGCGAGAATACAATAACATCACCAAGAACTGGTTCAAGAGTTGTTGCTGCAGAAGTTGTGTTGATAGGCTGGTAGCCACCGCCAGCAAGGTCTACAATATAAGTGTACTTGTAACCTGGACTCCAACTAACTGTTATTGGCCAATAACACCACTGTTCTGCTACAAGCCGATTAGATCTTGCTGAACCATTATAGTTATAAATTGCCATTTTCATAGCGATATAAGCGCCATTGACGGTTGGGGTCGACGAAGCCGTTCCTTGCGTTGCAGCAGCGTAAGCAGAGAAAGCTGTCTGTGTCTGAGGAATAAGCAGCCAAGGAGCAAAACCTGAACTTGACAAATCTGTTGCAACTTGTTCTCCTGTGAGCGTCTTAGACAATGTCTGGTCATACTTATTTGTATTAGCATCTGTTACATCTGTGCGACTCCAGTTTGTGCTTTTTACAAGTGCAGCCCCGGCTGTAACATTTCCACTGCTTGCATCAACTGTAGCTTCCTGAGGTGTGGTTTGACCACCAACGTCGGCAGAACTCGTTGAATAATTATAGTCATAGTTAAACTCACCTGTAGTATTCAGATAACCGATACGAACACCTGTGATGTCGAAGTCTAAGTTGGCATTGGTATTTTTAACTTGAACTACTATTTGTGACAAAGTATGACGGAAATTCAGAACAACAGAGCTTTCTTTTGCTGTCAGTTCTTTTCTTGCCACCATCAAATCCATCTGGTTGGCTGCGTCTGCTTCAGGCGAAAAAGCCTCTACTTTACCAGGCGTTCCGTCTACTTGAGTACCACCATAGATGGCTGTGAAAGTCATTTTGTCACCTGTATCGAAAGCAGGCCAGTAATATTTGTCAGATGAAGTAAAACCACCTGTACTCTGTTTTGTAAAGTCAGCCTGAAAATACTTAGAGTGACTTGTTGCACTTGCATCGTACCAATCTGCATAAACGTTGATAACGTCACCTACAGCAAAACTCGTTCCTGCCATTGGGCCTGCTGTGCTACGAGTAGCGCCATCAACCAAAGACCTGAAACTGATAGCGTCGCTTTGATTGACCGCTACGGTCTCGTCGTTGCTGCATGAATAGCTTACAGCTAAGACTGCAGCTAAGATTAATAAATTTTTTCTCATAACCATAAATGTTTTAAAGTGAATAATTTTTGTTCGTTCTCGTTTATAATTTATAATTGTTTATTACTTCATTTCTACATATCCACGTCTATCTCTTCGCTTTGCCAGCCATCGACGGTAGGCTGGAAGCCGGAGCCGTTGACGATGGGCTTGGGCAAAGGCAGGCCGTCGAGCTCGACATAAATCTCCTCCTCGGTAGAGGAGCTGCTGCCATGTATCTGTTCTGTCACATTCTCCGTATAGTACCACTTGTTGCCATCGGCCAGGATTGCGTAGATGGTGAGCAGATGGGTATTGGTGTCACCCTCATCAGCATGCGGACAGTGGCCAAAGGTACGGAAGTGCATCTGGAGCGTCGACTCATCGAGGACCGTCACAGGGAAAGCCTGAATGACGAGTTCGTCACCTGGCTCGCCCGACTCTGCCCAAACGGAACCAACAAGACCAGAGAGCGCACCACCGAACTGGCCTGTGTATTGCAGATTAGGCACGTTGTGGATGGTGATGGTAATCTCTCTGACACGTGTCGTTGGCTGCATGGTGATGGTGGTGGCCTCAGCACCAGGCTCGGTGTCAGCTGCTGTCAGCGTAAACTCGCTGCTGGTGGCGATCCATAGGGCATCCGGCTCTAAGATCACACGCTGAAGCTCGGTATCTGTAGCTCGTGGCATATCCGAACGGCTCAGCTGGGTTCCCTCCTCGATACTCGAGTAACGGGTGTAGGCGCTGATGGTGTTGATGTGTCCCCAGCCGCGATAGAGGATGGTCTCCGTATCGTTGTTGTAGGCAATAGCCCTATAAGTGCCTGGCTGCAGACGGACCACACCCCCACTGCGCCCAGGGAAGTCGTAGCGTATCGGCTCGGCATACTCTGTCTGCATATCGTAGAACAGCACCGTCATGCCTCCCTTGGTCTCGTCAGGAAGGTCAGACTGCTTGGTGTTGTCGTCGGAGTCCTCCCAGTCGAACACCACACGGACTTCCGCCCAGTGGTTGTGGTCGTAGCAGAGATCCTTGTACTCACAGCTGCACAGCAGGTATAAAGTGAAGAGCGACAGATAGGTGGAGCGCAAGTCCTGCAACCTGCGAGCCCTCCACTGTGTATCTCTATAAATATGCATCATATCTCTCTTCACCTTTTCACTTTTTTACCTTTTCACCTTTCCCTAAATTCCACACCAGCGAAACCTCTGCCTTGGTGGGTCCCCACCAGTGGCGGTTACGGGTCACCTGCCACACATAGTGGTTGTCGATGGGTTCGTACTCCTTATACTCGCCATCCTGGAAGCCCAGTCCCAACGAGAAGTCCAGATTCAGCTGTCTGCCGATGCGCATCGAATAGCCGTACTCAACACCACCGCCAAAGCCAAAACGGGCTGCCTGATAACCCTTGCCTCCCCACTCCACATCGTAGGTGAGTCCTAACATATAGGCTCCGACATGATGCCCCCGGAAGGTCTCTTGCCCCAGGTAACGACGGACATTGAGGTAGCCTCCATAACCCTGCCAGTAGCGATGCCGGTTGTCTGAGGAGAACCACGTGAAGAATCCGTCGAGTCCCACCGTCCACTGATGACCCACGTTGACTTCGATGCCGACATTTGGGATGAGGACCGCGTCGTAAAGCAGGTTGGTCTTGAGCGCCAAGCGCTGAACAGGCGGCACAGTATCCTGTGCTCCCGCCCGTATCGGAGATAATGCAGAAAGCATAACCATCAACCCACTGAACCGTATAAAATGTTTTAGCCTCGCTTGCAAATTCTGATAATATATCGTGCCCATTATATAATGAACGGGTACAAATATAAAAAACATTTTGACACAAAACCGCATCTTCACTCCATTAGTGGTGAAGATTTAAGTTTTTTTAGCACAAAAAAGACGCAAATTACCTGTTTTGGGCCTCAGAAACGCCTTCAAGAGCGATTACTTCGAGTGCCTTCTTGACAATCTCGCTGCTCTCGTTGAAGATGGAGAAATATTCACTCATATCCCAAAGGTCACGGGCTATCAGGGCCTTCATCTGCACACGGAGATAAGGTAATGTCTTCTCGAGTTCAGCCTCATCCTTGGGCTTGACATTCTGCTTCTCACCCTCAGCCACAACGGCGTCGATCAGACTCTGGGGCACCTCATAGTTCTGCTTGAAGTCGGCAAAGTCAGTCCAGCGGGCCTTCAGCTCCTTGCGATGGTTATCGACAAAGCGCAGGTTCTGCTGGATAATGATGCCCTTGGCTGCCAACTGCCGATGGAAGGAGGTATAAAGGGTGGTATCGAGCGGAACGAAGTAGTCGGGCATAATGCCTCCCCCGCCATAGACGGTACGATGCTCACGAAGGGTCTCATACTTCAGGGAGTCCACAAAATGAACGCTGTCAGCATTGGTCAGTTCGCCACTCTTCAGACGATTCACCATATCCATCGCATAATCCTTGGCGTCACCTTTCTTATAAGGCTTCTGGATGCAACGGCCTGAAGGCGTGTAATAATGGGCGATGGTGAGACGGATCATAGAACCGTCAGGCAGGTCGATAGGACGCTGCACCAGTCCCTTGCCAAAGGTTCGACGGCCGACAACCAGACCACGGTCCTGATCCTGGATGGCACCAGTAACAATCTCTGCGGCAGAGGCCGTATAGCCATCAACCAGCACCACTACCCTACCATCCATAAAGGCACCGTTGCCTCTGGCTGTATAGTCTGTACGGGGAACTTTCCGGCCATTGGTATAGACGATGAGGTCACCACGATTCAAGAATTCGTCTGCAATATCAACGGCAGCCTTCAGATAGCCGCCACCGTTCTCCTGAAGGTCGAGAATCAGATGCTGCATGCCCTGCTCCTTCAACTGGCGGAGACTCTCGATGAACTCCTGATGCGTCGTCGCGCTGAAATTGCCGATGCGGATATAGCCGATGCCAGGACGGATCATATAGGTAGCATCGATGGAATGGACAGGAATCTTGTCGCGGACAACGGTGAACGTGAGTGTCTCGCTGATGCCTGAACGCACCACACCAAGCACCACCTTTGTCCCTTTCGGCCCGCGAAGGCGCTTCATAATCTCCTCCTTCGACATCTTCACACCTGCAATGGCAGTATCATTGACAGAGATGATACGGTCGCCGGCGATGATGCCCACCCGTTCTGACGGGCCGTTGGAAACGGGCTGGATGACGATAAGCGTATCCTCCATCATATTGAACTGGACACCAATACCCTCGAAGTTACCGTCGAGCGGTTCTTTTAGTTCCTTCACCTCCTTTGGAGTGGAGTACGACGAATGGGGATCCAACTTGCTAAGCATCCCCCGGATGCCATCCTCCACCAGTTTCACCTCATCGACGCTATCGACATAGAGGCTATTAATCACCATCTCGGCATACTGCAACTTATGAAGGCTTTCGCTCATTCTTTGCCCATATGCCGTTGAGAAGCACAATAAACTGCAAACTATAAACAATAATCTAATCATAACTTTCTTCTGGTCTGTCTTCTTCAATGACAAGGTTATCGATGATGAAATTCTGACGCTCCATCGTGTTCTTGCCCATATAATATTCAAGGAGTTTCTGCACCTGGTCGTTCTTATGCAGCGTCACCTGTTCCAAACGGATGTCAGGACCGATGAAACCGGCGAATTCATCGGGCGAGATCTCACCCAGTCCCTTGAATCGGGTGATCTCCGGATCGGGTCCTAAGTCATTGATGGCTGCCTGTCGCTCCTCCTCGCTGTAACAATAGCGGGTGATGAAGTCGCTCTTCTTGTCCGACTTGGCATCAGCCTCGGCAATCGCCTTCTTGCTGCGGATCTTCGTCCGACGGTTGCGTACCCGGAAGAGTGGCGTCTGCAACACATAGACGTGACCCTTCTTAATCAGTTCAGGGAAGAACTGCAGGAAGAATGTGATGATCAGCAGTCTGATGTGCATACCGTCGACATAGGCATCGGTAGCCACGATCACA
>JAEEGG010003005.1_pt1 | contig 42644 bp, 28 predicted proteins | sample 9134161 | NCBI WGS metagenome assembly JAEEGG01 (sample SAMN16246543, study PRJNA631951) | gut metagenome | biome: gut microbiome; feature: rumen; material: CR-attached | host: Bos | place: Iran: Karaj | collected 2018-10 | reverse complement strand
GTTCAGAAACCTCCTTTGAATATGATTGCCTCGGTCAGCTCAAGAAAAGCACAGATCCAGACGGCTTCGAAACTTCATACGACTATGACATGGTTGGTCAACTGGTTCACAGAAAGCATCCCGATGCTGGTGATGACCGATACAAATATGACCCGGCGGGGAATTTAATATATCATGATAATGCTGCTGGAGAGCACTTGGATTACCGTTACTATTACAACCAGCTGACAGACCTTCTTTGTTCACAACACTCAGCCAACAACGTACACTATGAATACGGCACGTACAACAGTACAAATTTGGCGAACAACTCGGTGGGCAAGGTGACAAAGCAGGAGGATGCCTCCGGATGGCATACTTTCAAATACGGGAAGTTGGGCGAAGTGATTGAAAATATTCGTACTTTTGCGCTTCCGTATGATGCCCAAACCTATACGTTCAAAATGAATTTCGGATACGACAGCTGGAACCGCATAATGGGAATGACCTACCCTGATGGGGAGGTGGTTACGTATGACTACAACCTCGGCGGTATGCTGAAGAGCATTTCCGGCACAAAGATGAACAACGCCTATCCTTACATTGACAGCATCCGCTACAACGAGTTCGAGCTGAAAGAGGCGGTGTATTACGGCAACGGCACACGGTGTACATACGGATATGACGTTCTGCAAAGGCTGGCCACGTTGGCTTCCTATACAGCCAATAACGAACTGATGCAGAGGCTGAGATACGACTACGATGCGGTAAGCAACATCACCGACATCGATAATTCCGCAGGCATCCTCGCCAATGGATTGGGAGGGAGATACCATAACCAGTACCAGTATGACAGCCTATACAGACTGACGCATTCGGAGGGCACTTGGCTTGGGAATCCCTACACGGACTACGAACTGACAATGGCATACCATCCCAACGGACGTGTTGGCCGGAAGACTTTGACAGCCGGAATCGTAAAACAGACACCTATGGCAAACTCCTTCAACTCGGTCGGCTATGACAACAGTTACCACTACACGAACACCAGCCAGCCCAATACGCTGACGTACATAGACAACAACGGCCCGCAACAGTTCTTCCAGTGGGATGCCACGGGGAATATGACATACCATAAGAACACGGCTGTCTCTTTGGAACGCTTCCTCTGCTGGGACGAGCAGAACCGTTTGCAAGGAGTGATGGACGACAAATCATTGTCTGTCTATCAATATGATGCCAACGGCGACAGGACGTACAAGCTGACGGGAGACTACACTTACCAGAATGTTAGTGGCACATGGCGCTATTTCTACCAGCTGGACAATGCCACCCTTTATGCATCCCCCTATTTGGTTGTCACCCCGAGGGGCTACACCAAGCACTACTATGCAGAGAGCGAGCGCATCGCCAGCAAGCTGGGAAACGGCGGACTACAGGAACTTGGTCATCCCTTGGCCGACGAGTTCCATGTTCACGAAAAGTTCATTGCCAATACAAGCCACGCCCAAAACGTGATATACGAGTGTCTGAACGCGGGAGAGGTGAGGGCATACCCACCCTTATCATACCTTTACGAGTTGACGAGCGCATCCCAGAGCCCGGAGAATGAACGCTATTTCTACCACCCCGACCACCTGGGCAGTAGCAGTTGGATTACGTTTACTGACGGTGAGGCTGTCCAGCACCTCCATTACCTGCCATTTGGCGAAGATTTTGTGAACCAGCAACACACGGTCGTTGGTGCCATGTACACGTTCAGTGCCAAGGAGAAAGATGCCGAGACGGGGTACTCGTACTTTGGCTCCCGCTACTATAACTCCGACTTGAGCATCTGGCTGAGTGTGGATCCGATGAGTGACAAATATCCTCATCTGTCTAACTATGTCTATTGTAGTAATAATCCGATAAGGGTTGTAGATCCGAATGGAGAAGATGAATACGAATTTGACGAATGTGGAAATTTGATAAATACTATTTGTAACGACAAAATAGACAAATTTCACATCTTGGATAGCGAAGGAAACAGAAAGTGTAGTAGTAGGGATTTCAAAGCTAATACTTTTTCTATTACAAAGGATGATTTGTTCGGAACTCTAATGGAAGTCACTAATGGCGAAAACCATGAAGAACTTGCCCTTGATGCGTTTGAATTTTTCGCAGATAACACAGAAGTTGAATGGGAATGCATTACAACAGATAGAACTTCATATGTAGGAACTTCAAAAATGAATCATTCCACCAACATAAACAGTGAAGTTTTAGGTAATGGAGAATCTCTAAAAATACATCGTCATAATCATCCATCAGGAAGCCCTTATCCATCAGGAGAAATAAAAGTAGTAGATGGAGTTGTTCAAAGAACTAAGGATAGAAAGGCTGCTGAAAATTTTGAACGTATCTTTCCTAGGGCCATTTTTGAAATATATACCAAAGGTGGCAATTATCAACAATATGATAAAAATGGTATAGTGATTGAATCCTCCATAATAATAAATCCTTAAACAATATGAAAAAACTGATACTTTTAGCAACATTTTTTCTTATAAATTTGGACGGTGCATGGTGCCAAAGCGCTATAAGCATTTATCATCTTTCCGACGATTCATTAAAAAGCCTATTTGTTGATTTTATTGAAGCAGAAAAAGCGTACAATTATTATACAGAAGACTGTATGTTCTTTTTACATGTTTCTTGTGTCGATACATCACTTTGCTTTATTATAGAGTCTGGACCCAGTAATCAAACATCTTTAATATCAGATTCCACAATTTTATGGCATGAATCTTTTGGAGATATCATCGTCGTGGAATTATACAATCATTATTTTTACACTTTTATATCAAATTGCGCAGACAATAAATTACCTTTGACACAGACAGAAAAGAAACTTTATACAAAAAAAATTCCATTGAGTATTGTGAATAATGAAGCATCTTCAGAGGAAGAGACTTTCGAAAGTTTCATGTTTATATGCTATCATGATGGCGATTATGAGATAATACAACGTTTTTATAGGTCATATGGGAAATTGTAAGAATGTCTGAGATGCGCTTTAGGGGTGACCAGGTACACTTATAATATCCCCGAATTTCGGACAGCAAGTTAAACCGAGTTGTTCATCATTAAAAATTTCAAAAAAATGAAAAAAGTATTTTTTATCTTGGCGATGGCATTCGCCGCAGTAACAGCAATGACCTCTTGTTCCGACAAGGTGGTGACCCGAGAGTCTTTCATCGGAAAATGGAATGCGGATTACAAGTGGGAACCTGTAAACGGTTCCGCCCCGACTAATCCGTTTGAGGGTGTCACCATCACATTTACTATAAATGCGGATGGCACCTACGACGAGAATTGGAGCGACGGCACTCATGAGCAAAGCACCTGGTCCTACGACGAAACGACTGGAGACTTGTTCTTCCACCACACACATTGGACCGTGGAGAAATGCACCAGCAAACAAATCAATCTTTATTACGACAAGGATTCCCAGTACACTGGCTATGCTGAACGTATGACGTTGAGGAAAACCAAGTAAAATTGTTCTCTTTGGGCGACCGGGCACGCTATCCGTTCAAACTGCGCACTGGCGTGCTTGTAAACACTTCTATCGTTGTCGCGGAATCAAAGACGTGGAAAACGCATTCGACCATCATGAATGCGTTTTCCACGTTTATAAACCATATTGCTGGAATCAATTGTTGCTTACGTAAAAAAAACTTTTTTTGAATTTGTCGCAAAAATATTGTATTTTTGCGACAAATTTTTAAGGTATAATAATATGCAATCTATTGATGATAAGATACTTGAATCTGTTAGAAAATGCGGAAGAGGGACTGTGTTCACCCCTTCGCGTTTTTCGCAGTATGGGACAGCCGTCGCGGTGCAAAAGGCACTTGAAAGACTGACAGATGAGGGCCGCATCATCACCCAATCAAAGCCTTTATGTACTTCACCTCCGAACATACCGCCCATCTTCCAAGCCCCCGCATCTCGCCTATTGGGACGCGGACGGCACCATGCGCCCCTCTCCGCGCAGATCCGCGCGATCTGCGGAGGCATTCCTCGCCAGCGCACCCCATTCTTAATTCTTCATTCTTAATTCTGAATTGGTCGTACACGTTCTCCGCCAAAGAGAAGAACTCCGAAACCGGCCTATCCTACTTCGGCTCACGCTATTACAGCTCGGATTTGAGCATCTGGATGAGCGTGGACCCGATGAGTGGGAAATATCCGCATCAATCGAACTATGCTTACTGTAGTAACAATCCTATAAAAGTTGTTGATCCAGACGGGGAGGATGAGTGGGAGGTGAACCAATCTGGTTATATTAGACATATTGAGAATAACAAACCTGATCGACTGTATGCTGTGTGTGGTTTTGGGGAAGAAGGATGGGGGAAACGAAAAACGAATGTAGAACCTCTTGATGTTGATAAGTCTATTATGGAAACAATGAGTAATTCTGGCAAATACACCACTTTCTCTGCCCAAAATAACGGAACAAAAATGGATGTTTTTAAGAAATGGAGGTCACAGTAATGAATACTAATAGAATTATATATTGCATCACATTTCTTTTCTTGTTTCATACTGCAGATCTAAAAGGACAAAGGGGTATCCCTTCGCTTTTCCCCGATACAATTTCATTTCAGCATCTCTCTATATGTAATGAGGACATCGTTCCTGTATTAAAGTGTGTTGACAGCTGTTGGGACTGTTCCTCTTTCTCAGATATTTTTTCTTATGCAACTATAACACCACATAAAGATACTGTGAATGGGAGGGTATCATGGAATATAACCATTGAGCAATTATACGATTACCCTGTGTTTACGGTGAATTTGTTAGGGTGGTGGTGCCCTTTTTTTACTACTGGTCTCCTTGTTTTTAATAATCGCCGAATAATAGTTGGTGTTTTGCGAGACTCGTCGGATCTCAATGAAGATTCGGACAGTCAATCAATCGTAGAGCGGTATTTCTGTTGCGACAATGACACAGTCTCTTTTACTCGTAGTTCAACTGAAATGATAATATCAGAGTCCGAATTTATCTATCGAAGAGACACTGTGGTAAGTAAATACGGCATTGGCATTGGCCCTCCCGAAACACACACAAACACTTCTTATCCGATTATTGAATTTGATGTTTTAGACTCTAATGGCTCTTGTACAATTCTTGGAGATATAAAACCTATTTATCTATATTAAGTCAACCAATCGTTTCCTATATTCCTTACCGATGAACCGCCTCCCCACATATCGCCCGCAGCCCGCGCAGAATCCCGCAGATTTCAGTCCCGATCCATCCCTTCGCGGCAACGCATCGCCCGCATCGCGTTCAGCACGGCCAAGACGGTGACACCCACGTCAGCGAAGACGGCCATCCACATTGTGGCGAGACCGGCGGCGGCGAGCAGCAGCACGGCGACCTTCACACCGATGGCGAAAGCGACATTCTGGCGGGCAATCCGCAATGTCCGGCGGGCGATCCAGATGGAGGACGCGATTTTGGAAGGTTTGTCGTCCATCAGCACCACGTCGGCGGCTTCGATGGCGGCGTCGCTGCCCAAACCGCCCATGGCGATGCCCACATCGGCACGGGCCAGCACCGGCGCGTCGTTGATGCCGTCGCCGACGAACGCCAAAAAGGTTCCGTCCGGCTTCTCCTGCAAGAACCGTTCCACATAGTCCACTTTCTCGGTCGGCAGCAGTCCGGCATGGAACTCGCTCAACGACAGTCTGTCGGCAACATCCTTGGCCACCTCCTCACGGTCTCCGGTGAGCATCACCGTGCGATGAACACCCAGTTCCCGCAACTGTGACACCGCATCGGCGCTATCTTCCTTTATTTTGTCGTTGATGACGATGTGGCCGGCATATTCGCCATCGACCGCCACATGGATGACTGTGCCGACGAGATGGCAGTCGTGCCACGTCGCGCCCTCCGCATCCATCATCTTGGCGTTGCCGACACAGACCCGCTTGCCGTCCACTGTCGCACTCACCCCGTGACCGGCAATTTCCTCCACATCAGACACCTGACAGCCATCGGTAGCCTCATCGGGGAAGGCATCACGGAGGGCCGCCCCCACAGGATGGGTGGAGAAGTGCTCCACATGCGCGGCGAGATGCAAAAGCTGCCGTTCGTCGAGTTTCTCCGGGTGCACGGCATCGACCTGAAACTGTCCGTGCGTGAGCGTACCCGTCTTGTCAAAAACCACCGTATCGACCTTGGAAAGCACGTCCATGAAGTTGGCGCCCTTTATGAGGATGCCGTTCCTCGAAGCGCCCCCGATGCCGCCGAAAAAGGTGAGCGGCACGCTGATGACCAAGGCACACGGGCAGGAGACCACGAGGAAGAGCAGGGCGCGGTAGAGCCACACCGGGAAAGCCGTGGCGAAATGGCCGGAGAAGAGTGGGGGCAGCAACGCCAACGCGACGGCCGCGAAGACCACAACAGGCGTATAAATCCGCGCGAAACGGGTGATGAATGTCTCGCTCTTGGACTTGTGCTCGCCGGCATCCTCCACCAAACGGATGATCTTCGACACGGTGCTCTCCCCGAAGCTCTTGGTAGTGCGCACCTTCACAACCCCGGAAATGTTCACACAGCCGGAAATCACCTCATCGCCAACGCCCACCTCGCGTGGCATGCTCTCGCCAGTCAATGCCACGGTATTCAGCGCAGAGGTCCCGTCCGTGATCACCCCGTCAAGCGGGATTCTCTCGCCGGGACGGATGACGATGGTCTCCCCTACTTCAACCGTTTCAGGATTGACAGTCAGGGTGTTGCCGTCACGTATCACGTTGGCCGTGTCGGGACGGATGTCCATCAGGTGAGCGATGCTGTCGCGGCTCTTCCCTTCGGCATAACCTTCGAAAAGTTCGCCGATTTGGAAGAAGAGCATCACGAAAACGGCTTCCGGGAACTGCGTCTCCGCACCGGGCAGGAAGCCGATGCAAAGGGCGCCGATGGTGGCCACCGACATCAGGAAGTGTTCGTTGAAGGCCTCGCCGTGCGCCAAGCCCTCCGCAGCCTCCTTCAGCGTGTCGAAGCCGATGAGCAAATACGGCACGAGATATACCAGCAGCAACTGCCAGGTAGTCAATGCAGTGTGTTTCTCGATCAGTACCGCTGCAATGAGCAGCACGACCGTGACGACAATTTTGACGAGCTGTTCCCGCAAGCCATGCTCGTGGTGATGTTCGTGCTCGTGTTCGTGATGATGTTCGTGGTGATGTTTTTCCATAATAATACTTTTTCCCTTTAAGTTTCAAGTCGCAAGTCGCAAGTCTCAAGTCGCAAGTCTCAAGTCTCAAGTCGCAAGTCTCAAGTCTCAAGTCGCAAGTTTCAAGTCGCAAGTCCCAAGTCTCAAGTCGCAAGTCTCAAGTCGCAAGTCTCAAGTCTCAAGTCGCAAGTCTCAAGTCTCAAGTCTCAAGTCTCAAAACACGGGGCAAAAGTACGGTTTTCATTCCGCAACCGGGTTGCAAACACGGCCGTCACACCGCATTTGCAACCCGGTTGCAGGTGAGTAAAAAGGAAGATGTTACTTAGCCAAATTGAAGAGGCACGTGAAACGCAAACCGATGCTGAAAGGAACGGCTTTGTCGCCAAGGGATTCGTTGCTGACGATGTAAGGAACCGAAGATGCCTCCGGATAAGCACTCAGCATATACGTTCCCTTGTGCTCTTTCACATTGTCGTTCAGGAATCCGAAATCGAAATAAGCGCCCAAGTAGAAACGTGCACGGGGTTGCAGCGGATTGTCAAAAGCGACAAAATTGCCGAAGGAACCGCCGATCTCAAACCGGCCCAAGAGCTGGAAGTCGCGAGTATAGGACACCCGTTCGATATCCTCAGCATCCCAGACCACAGAATGGTCGTTGAGGGCAGGTCCGAGGACTGAACCATTGCCATAGAAACTAATGGAGGGCGCCACACCGGCCTTGAAATAGAACTTGCCGAACTCGCCGCCAAGCATCACGGGGATGTTCAGCCGCATATCGTGCAAAATCTCGGTCGTGCCTTTGGGCACAACCACCAAGCCGAACGGAATATCCTCACCTGAGGAATAACCGTAAACACTGTAGTCATACTCAAGCCCCACGCCGAAGGTAAAGTGATTGTGGTGCAGTTGATAACCGACACCAACATTGTCTGTCAATCCGCCCAGGCAGTTGACATTTAACGCGGGTTTCGCTTGGAAAGAGGTGGTGAAGCCAAGACCTCCGTTCAAGGAGAAGAAATGGCGGGTCGGGTGCTGTGCACTCAGACATCCTGCGATCATCATGCAGGACATCAACAAAATGGCGATTCTTTGCTTTTTCATTTTTAACTTTTTTTGTGATTATATTTTTTCCGATTATTGTCTTTATTGTCGTTCCTCGAAGAGGATGATTCTATTTTAGCAGAACGATTATGGTTTGATTTTATTGTCAACCCATTCCGGATCTGCCGCACCCTTCCTTTGTTTTCCGGGAGGTCGGCGAAGAAGAAGAGATGCTGGTCCTGCCGTTCCTGTTTGCTTTTCGCGACATGCACTTTCTCGCCCGTATAAGGGTCGTAACCAAGATAATACATCGCTGTGGCGTAGGTCATGGGCGTGGGCGTGAAATCCTGCACTTGGTCGGTCATCAGCCGGTATTGGTGGGTGATGTCGCAGAGGGTGCTCATCTTCTCGACGGTGCATCCAGGGTGGGAGGCGATGAAATAGGGGATCAATTGCTGGCTTTTACCGCAACTGCGGTTTTCCGCGTTAAAATCCCTTAAAAAGCTGAGAAAATGGTCGAACGAAGGTTTGCGCATGAGCGCAAGCACTTCGGAATCGGTATGTTCCGGGGCCACTTTGAGTCGTCCGGAGACATGATGCCGCACCACCTGCCGCAAGTACTCGCCCAGTCCCAGTGTCATTTTCTCCCGTTCATCGTCCGTCAGCAGCATGTCGTAACGGATGCCGCTGCCGATGGTGATGTGCTTCACGCCGTCGGTGTCCATCACTTTTTTGTACAGCGCGGTGACGGCATGGTGGTCGGCCAACAGGTTCGGGCATTTTTTCGGCACTAGGCAGGAAGGCCGCGCACATGTCTCGCACTTGGAGAGGTCCCTGCCGTGCATCTTGTACATATTGGCCGAAGGACCGCCCAAGTCGCTGATATGTCCCTTGAAATAAGGGCGTTGCACCAGATCTTCCACCTCGCGCATGATGGACTCCTCCGAGCGCGAGGCGATGGCTTTCCCCTGATGAGCGGCGATGGCGCAGAAGCTGCAGCCCCCGAAACAGCCGCGATGGATGGTGATGGAGTTCTTGATCATCTCGAAGGCGGGAATGTCGCCGCGCTTCAAGTACTTGGGATGCGGGGCATTCATCATCCTGTCGAACAGGGCAAAGTTGTCCATCTCCTCTGTCGTGGCCACGGGGAACGGCGGACGCACAATCACATTTTGACTACCATACGGTTGAATCAGAGTGCGCTGCACTCGTTTGTTCGATTCTTTCTCCATCGCCACGAAGTCCTCGCCGTACTTCCGCTTGTCCTTCAACTCTTCGGCATAATCGTGCAGCAGAATCGGATTTTCGGATTTGTATCGGTCGATACTATTGTCTATATAAGCGATCTGCGAGCATTCGTGGAGGTGCTGGCGCCAGTCAGACTGTTGCATCAGCCGGGCCAACTGCACGATGGGCCGTTCGCCCATGCCATAGACCAGCACATCCGCCTGACTGTCAAGGAGGATGGATGGTTTGAGGGTGTCGCTCCAATAGTCGTAGTGTGAGAGCCGCCGCATGGAAGCCTCCACACCGCCGAGAACTACGGGGACCTCGGGAAACAGCTGCTTGAGGATGCGGGAATAGACCGTGGCAGCATAGTCGGGACGGAATCCGGCTTTTCCGCCGGCGGTGTAAGCGTCATCGCTGCGCAAGCGCTTGTTGGCGGTGTAGTGGTTGACCATAGAGTCCATGTTGCCGGAGGTGACCCCGAAGAAGAGTCGCGGTGTGCCCAATTTCTTGAAGTCGCGAAGGTCGTCCTGCCAGTTGGGTTGCGGCAGGATGGCCACACGCAGCCCCTCGCGTTCGAGCACACGCCCGATGACCGCCGCCCCGAACGACGGATGGTCCACGTAAGCGTCCCCGTTCACGATGATGACATCCACATAATCCCAACTCAAATAGTCGAGTTCCTTCTTGGTGATGGGTAAGAAATGTTTGCCCTCTGACATCTCACTCTATTTACGCGGCAAAAATACACTTTTTCGCCGTGCGAAACAGCGTTTTCACAGAATAAGAACCATCTGCAAACGAAACGCCCTCACCTCCCTGTTTCTTATTCTCACCAGCGGTACAGGCATTGCACCTTCAATTCTGTCTTGTGCGGTTTGTCGATGTGCGTCAACCCGCTGCTGACATCGTTTTTGTCCAGATAATGCGTCCGCGAGAGCCGCACCCACACGCTGAACCGTTGTACCTTGTAGCGCAGCAGCAGACAGGCGCGCATACCCTGATAATAGTAGGAACCGACGGTGAATGCGTAATAGACATCATTCTCGTAGGCATACAGACGCTCGTCATAATTGTCGGTGTCGAAATAGGCGATTCTGAGGTGGAGGCTGAGCTGCGGTTTCGGGAAATTGCAGGCCAGGTCCTGATACATCAGAATTCCTTTTCGCCATCGGTTGTCGGTCGAACTTTTGTTGAACACCATGCTGACTTCCGTTTTGGTCTTCAGCATGGAAATCGGCGCACAGTTCCACTGCAATCGGAAACGGTGCCGACATTGCTCGTCTAACCGATGCATATACATGTCCTCGCTTTCGTTCTTGGGTCGGTTTCTCCACTGGTATCGGGCTGTCAGCGAGCTTTTTCGCGAAAGGTTGCAATTCACTGCAACACCGGCGTCCATTCCGGGCACAGGCGAATCTGTCCGATAGCTCAGCCAACGGAGCCGATAATAGTCGAAGAATATGTCCGCCTCCACTTTCCGTGAGAGCACCAAATGTCCGGTGAGGTAGGTCCCGAACTCCCCGCAATCACCCGACGAAGCGCGGAATCCACGACCCATCGGAGACTGGTAGCCCGTGGCATAGTAGCGCAGCATCGCCGCGACACGGAAAACCGGCGACACGGGGAAGAGCGCCGCCTGCAGCAACGCGGGGTGTCCTTTCTCATCTACGGCGGCTTCCCCGAACAGGAGCGCTTTTCCCACCACTGTCCTATACGACAGTCCGGCGTTCAGACGGTCGGGATGGAACAACGACTGCCAGCGTTGCTGCCAGGAGGAGGTGTCCGCAAACGAACCGAAGCCTATCAGCTGCAGTCCTATGCTGAATCGAGCCCGGCGGTGGGAAATGGCGCCGCCGAACGCCGTGCTGTGGTCTTCGGTGATCCGTCCCGCGAAAACACTCCCTGACCAATTCGAATTGCCGAGTGTCACCGCGCCGCCACGGAAGAGGGTGCTTTCGTTGGTGGTGGCCACCGGGCGGATGCCGTCGCCAAACCGACGCGCCGCCGACACACCGCCCCCTCGTCCGGACATCATGGACGACCCCAACACCAGTCCTTGTCCGAAGTTCAAACGATAGTCCCCGACCACGGCGCACTTCAGCCACCGCAGGTTCTTCACATAAAGGGAACCCGAATAATGGTCGAATCCCTGTTTCTGCTCCCCGCGAAAAAAAGCCTCGCCCGCGTCCTTCTCCCCTGCAATCCGGAAACCGAAATGATTGCGGATGCTGTAGTCGTAGCGGAACTGCACATGCGCGGGGGAACCGTCATAGTGGTTCGCCCGCGAGGTGTCGTATCCTGCCTGCCTTTCCAACACCTGCCCGTATCGAACCCACAAGACGTTTTTACCCTCTTTCAGCAGTTGCTTGAACGTCGGGCGATTCGGCGGCGGAGGCTTCACCACAGCCCTTTCCGCCAGCAATTGCATATCCGATTTCGAAAAACCGTCAATCGCAGGAATCTCATAGAGGCTATACAACTGGCCATATTCTTCAATATACAACTGTAGTTGATAATATTGATAATCAGAAAGTTGTAGATTATTTACAGCCACCTCGTAACTCAAATCGTTCAGATTGGGCTTGGCATTCCGCTGTATTGCCTCCACACGTTCCAGCAGTTCTTCCGTTACATCCTCTGATTCATCCATTTCACCCGACTCGCCAAGCTCATCCAGCTGCATCTCCCAATGTCCGACAACATCTTCGACCACTCGCACGGAATCCCACTGCGCCCACCCCCTCCCGATGCCCGACAGCATCAAACAAACCATGATTAATATGATATTTTTTGTTTTCATCTTTTTTTGATTTAGACTATGACTTTGGCTATTGGCTTTTAGCTTTTGGCTGGCTGGCGAGAAATCTGAAAGCTGAACTTCACCTTCTATCACCAACTTTGCCGTTGATTTTCGTTTTTCTTAAAAGTAGCCGATGCCGAGTTGCGGCGACAACGAGACACGATAGTGCCATGCGGCTTGCGCCGAGAACAGGAATCTGCCACACAGCCATCCGACGTAAAATCCAAGATGACTGTTGGAGCAGTCGGCAGCGAGAAGCAGTGGCGGGAGAGGCTGGGTCACGACGCGACAGCCTACCTCCCATGCACCTGGCAGCGTTTTAGACATCCTCGCGGACACCAGCAGTTTCCGCGCAGGCACATACGCGCACCCAATTGAAAACCTCATCGGAATAACCTCCTGACCAACAACGCCGTAACGTAGCATGAACGGATTATACACCGAAGCATCGATCACCCATTTGTCCGACACCTTGCAAGCTGTGGAAAAGTCGGCGCACAGGGAATGTCGTGGCGGATAGCCTCGCGCATGGGCCATCAAGTAAAAGATCCTGGCCGTCATTGCGAAGCGGTCACCAAAATTCCGCCCATATCCGACACTGAAGCGGAAATCACCGTATTGCGCATATCCATAATGATTTACGGAAAGAAGGGTCACATTTTTCCGAAACTTAAGCACGCCCGTGGCATCCGCGAACATCATCTCCTTCGTCCCAAAGTCGTTCCGGAACCGCACACATGCATACGTGGATGAAAAGCAGGCCGGAGCGGAGGATTCATCACAGATCTCAGCGGAATACACGCGCAAAAGCGCATCCTGTGCCCGAAGCATGTTTACCCCCAGTAAACACAATACGCTGAAAACCAATATTTTCACTATATTTTTCGTTTTCATTATGAGAACATTTTGTTTCACGGCAAAAATACATCATAAAAAAGCGTTTGTCAAGTTAAAAATTGTTAATATTTTACTGTCAATATTTTTAATATATACAACAGTAGTATGTACCCGAATTAAATGTATTTTTGCGGCATGACAGACAATAGCAGAAACATCCGCATCGAGGATTACGATTACGCCTTGCCGGAATCGCGCATCGCGTACTATCCCGCGACCGAACGCGACAGATCCAAACTTTTGATTTTCAACAAGAAAGAAGACAAAATCACAGACACCGTCTTCCACCAGTTGCCCGATTATCTTTCCGAGAAGCAGTGGTTGGTGTTCAACAATTCGAAGGTCATCCATGCGCGGTTACTGGTGCACAACGCCACGGGTGCCGCCATCGAGATCTTCTGTCTGGAACCTCTTTCGCCATCTTCCGACCCCGCCGTGGCCTTCACGCTAACTGGCAGTGTCACATGGAAGTGCATGGTGGGCAATGCCCGGAAGTGGAAGCATCCGCTGGAAATCGAGGTGCCATTGGGCGAGCGGACCGTACGGGTCCGGGCCGAGCGCGGCGAAGCGATCGAGGGCACCTTCGAGGTGACATTCTCCTGGTCCGATTCCGACGTCTCTTTTGCCGAATGGATCGAGGCTTACGGCAAAGTGCCGCTGCCACCCTACATTCACCGCGAGGCGGAAGAGAGCGACACCGAGCGCTACCAGACGGTCTATGCCCGGCACGACGGCTCTGTGGCTGCCCCCACCGCCGGCTTGCATTTCACCGACGACCTTCTGCGGTCGTTGAACGCCAAAGGGGTTGAAACCGAATATGTCACGCTGCATGTCGGGGCAGGCACCTTCAAGCCCGTCTCCTCCGAAACTATCGGGGGGCATTTCATGCACGAAGAAAAAATCCTCATCACCGAGGATTTTATCCATAAAATGTTGAAAAACAGCGACAAGCAGCTCATCGCCGTCGGCACAACCGTCACCCGCACGCTTGAATCCCTGTTTGTGGTCGGAGCCAAACTGCACCTCGGGATGGAAAATCCGCTTTTCGTGAGCCAGTGGGAGACCTACGACAACCCGAAAATCCATGAAGTAACTGTCAATCAGTCGTTAACCGCCATTTTGGATTACCTGAAACAACACGACACGGACATGCTTCGTGCCAGCACATGCCTCATCATTCTGCCCACCTACACCCGCCACCTTGTCAACGGCCTGATTACCAACTTCCACCAGCCCAAAAGCACGCTCTTGTTGCTGATATCCAACTTTTTAGGCGACAACTGGAAACGCATCTACCAGCATGCGTTGGACCACGAGTACCGTTTTTTGAGTTACGGAGACTCGAACTTGTACTTTTAGCGTTGGATTTCCCGGAAAATTTCGTATTTTTGCCGTCTAAAAACAACTAAAATGAAAGGCAAAGTAATTATCGTATCCGCTCCATCGGGAGCCGGCAAAACATCCATCGTCAGACATGTCCTGGAGTTCCTCCCCGAGCTCCGTTTCTCCACATCCGCGACCACCAGAGCCAAGCGCGAAGGCGAAGTCGACGGGCGCGACTACCATTTCCTCTCCGTCGAGGATTTCAAAGAGGGAATCCGCAACGACGACTTTCTCGAATGGGAGGAGGTCTATGCCAACCAGTTCTACGGCACGCTCAAAAGCGAGATCCAGCGCATCTGGGACGAAGGAAAGACCGTGATTTTCGACGTCGATGTGAAAGGCGGACTCAATATCAAGAAATATTTCGGCGACGATGCAATGGCCATCTTCATCGAACCGCCGAGCATCCAGGAATTGGAGAACCGGCTGCGAAACCGAGGCACCGAAACCGAGGAGTCGCTGCACAAACGTCTGGAAAAGGCTGAATACGAGATGACTTTCGCGCCGCAGTTCGACAAAACCATCCTCAACGACGACCTCGATGTCGCCCGTGCCGAAATGCTTCAGACCGTCCGGGATTTCCTCAACCAGGAATGAATCGCGGAAACCGACATATTGCCATTGTGGGCGCAGGCGCTTCCGGATTGTTTCTCGCCAAGAAACTCTCCGAGGACAAGCGTTTACGAATTACCGTTTTTGAAAAAAACAGGCAAATCGGGGCGAAACTGCGGGCTTCCGGTGGCGGCAAGGCCAATATTTTCAACCGTGAAATCCGGCCCGAGCACTACAACGAACCGGCTTTTTTAGCGAAAATGCTGCAAAAATACACCCCCGAACGACTCGAACAGCAGTTCGCCGACTGGGGATTGGTCACCGTCTCCGATTCGGAAGGGCGCGTCTATCCCGCCTCGCAGTTTTCCCAAACCGTGGTCGATGTGCTGAACGATCTCCCGGAGAATCGGGTTGAAATCGTGACGGAACACAACATCCAACATCTTGAATATCAAAATGGCAAGTGGTACGTTGACGATTTTCCGACCGCATTTGACGCCATAGTGCTCGCTTCGGGATCTCCGGCAGGCATGATTCCCAAGAACCAGCGCAACTATAACAGCTACCTACAACGTATTCCGCTTAAAACCAGAACTTTAGAAGCATCCTTGTCAGGCTTTAAGCTGGCACGGTACCCGAAATCGCTCTCCGGATGCCGAACAAAAGCGATCGTCTCGCTATATCAATCCAACAGACTCATACACAAAGAGTTCGGCGAAGTAACCTTCAAGGATGAGGGTGTGTCAGGCATTGTGGTCATGAATTTGTCGGCATACTACAGACGGCTGCCGTCACGCGAGAACTGCCGTCTGGAATTCAATCTTATCTATTGGGACGAACGTTTCGACGCGGTTTCCTATTTGGCAAAATATGGGAATGCCGTCGGACTTCTGCACCCGAAGTTAGCGGCACTGCATCATGCGAAACCATTCCCCGTCACCGCCCTTGCATTCCCCATCGAAGACACCTATCCGATGGAGTCGGCGCAGGTGTGCCACGGCGGCATCGACTTGTCAGAGGTAGACGAAAACTTCGCAGCGAAAAACCATCCCGGCATGTACATTTTAGGGGAAATGCTGGACGTGGACGGAGTCTGCGGCGGTTACAACCTGTTTTTCGCATTCGCCTCGGCAGCTGTGGCGGCGGAGCATCTGCTCGGCACATCGGACGGCCGTTAAAAAACACCTGTCGGCGAATCGAAAAAAAATGTATCTTTGCCGCCTGAAATTTTTGGCAGTACAGCTGTCGGGTCCCATAGCTCAGTTGGTTAGAGCAGCTGACTCATAATCAGCGGGTCCAAGGTTCGAGCCCTTGTGGGACCACTTTTCAATTCACAATTCACAATTTTTCCATTTATCATTCGCAATCAAAGTTTTGCAAAAAAAAATGTATTTTTGCATCAAAATTACAAGTATGCGGAAAAGGTCAGACATATCATCCCTTTTGAAAAGGATCCTGTCGGTGCTGACACTGGTTCTATTGACCGGAACTCTGCTTATGGTTCCTGTTTCTTGCAAAAACAAAGCAAAAGACGGCAACCGTTCCCAGCAAGAAGAAGCGGGTGGTGCTGACGGAACTGAATTCGTGAACAACCTGGATGACGTCGATTCCACGTTTTTCCAAGCCAAAGGGTACTTTTTAGGCAAAATAGACAACCGCGCTTGCATTCTGAGCGTCGAAACCGCCGACAAAAGCGGGGTGATCGGAAAATATTATCGAATCGACACGTTGAAGAGCAGCGCGCGCCCTATCCATTTCAAACTTCTGCGAGAAGGCAATCAATACAGACTTGTCACGGATTCCATCAACAGTTTGGCGACATTTTCCATCGCGGCCGGTTCATCTGCAATCCTCGGCTCCATCACCACCCAAGACAAACCAGGGAAGACGTATCGTATCGACTTCAAGCATTACACGGCGCCCAAATACACCGTGCCCGCCTCCGATCGCTACCTCAAACCGCAATACAACTTCTCGTTGCTCTCCGATGTACAATACGGGAAGGCGAAAGGTTTCTGGACCAGCTACCCCATGGAGAACGACATCAACTTCACCAAAGTGTTCCTCAAACTGCTCCCCAAAACGGCATCATCCAAATTGCGGGAACTGCTCTTGGACTTATATGTTCCTGAAAACGACACTCTTACAAAGCGGCCGTTGTTGGTGCTGCTCCATGGCGGCGCGTATTTTGTCGGCGACAAGGGCACCAAGAATATGCGGGGGTGGTGCGAGCATTTCGCGAAATGCGGCTATGTGGTAGCCTCCATCAATTACCGGATGGGATTCACGATTTCCAAAAGTTCCATTCAACAGTGTGGTTATCAAGCCATTCAGGACTCACACGCCGCGCTTCGGTATTTGGTGGCGCACGCCGACGAGTACCATATCGATCCCGACCACATCTTTCTCGCGGGCACGAGCGCGGGCTCCATCACCGCTCTGGCCACTGCTTTCATGAACGACAAAAACTGTCCGCCATTCGTGGAAAAACACAAGTTCCGGAAGAAATGCGGTTCGCTGCACACTTCGGGCAACGAATATCGCGACAATGTGAAAATCAGAGCGTTGGCCAACATGTGGGGAGCCGTTTACGACCTCCACGAGCTGGACGGACACCCTGTACCGGTGGTTTCTTTCCACGGCACCGCCGACCATATCGTCCCGTTCGACAAAGGCATCCCCTTTGCGGAAGTGAAAGGCAAAATGGGCGAGAAATTATTCGACGAGATGTACGGTTCGAAATCCATCCACCAATATCTCGACTCGCTGCATGTGCGCAACAAGCTGTATCCGCTTGACGGCTGCGGCCACGCGCCCCACCAAGAAAAAGACGGCAGCCTGAACCAGCACTATCTGTTCATCCAAAACAAGATGCAAGAGTTTTTCTATCCCGAGTTGAAATCGAAAAGCAAACTGAAGCACGACAACCACGACCCGCTACTATACTGTCTTGAGGATGAAGGGATCACACAGCTTCACTGGCGCGCAGAGGGAGGCATTATCCTGAGCGTTTCCGACGACGCCGTGCGCGTGGTGTGGCTTGACGACGCCCCAAAACATCTATTGTCTGCAAGCGGACTCAATGCGCTCGGCGTGCCTTATCAACAAAAATGGCCGCTGTGAATGTCATGAACACAGCAGTGAAAATCATTGTTGAAAAAATATTTTCGCAAAGGGTTGATTATATGCAAAAAAAGTCTATTTTTGCCGCTCGAAAATTTTAAACGTAAAATATCAAAAACAGTAAGAAATAATGGCAAACCACAAGTCATCTTTAAAGAGAATCAGAGCAAACGAAAAGAAAAGATTAGCAAACCGTTACTACTCCAAAACGATGCGTAACGCGTTGAGAGACATCCGCGCCATCAGCGACAAAGGCGAGGCCACGCAAAAGCTGTCAACCATGACCGCCATGATTGATAAACTCGCCAAAAGAGGCATGATCCACAAGAACAAAGCCGCCAACCTGAAATCAGGTTTGATGAAGAAGATCAATGCCCTCTAAACCGCTCCAAGAAGATCCGGATTTCCGAGTCGCCGTGCCCGTGCAGGTGCGGATGAGCGATTTAGACCCCTTCGTCCATGTCAATAACGGCATCCAATGCCACTATTTTGACCTCGGGCGGAGTTTTTATTTGGAAAAAGTGCTACAGGACCAGGTCGATTGGACTACCATCGACCTGGTTTTGGTGCATATAGACTTGGATTTCCTCGCGCCCGTGGAATTCCACGACCAACTGGTCTGCGAGTCCAAGATCGTCGAAATCGGGCATAAGAGTCTGAAAATGCGGCAGCAGCTGCGCGACACCAGGACCAACACCGTGAAAACCACCTGCTTCAGCGTCCTCGCCGGCTTCGACCGCCAAACCCATCAGTCCATCCCGATCCAAGAGGAATACAAAAGGAGGATTCAGGAGTTTGAGGGAGTGGCTGTTGGCTGTTAGCTGTTAGCTGTTGGCTGTTAGCTTTTGGCTGTTGGCTTTTGGCTGTTGGCTGTTAGCTGTTCACTGGCGAGAAGCTATTACCGGATAACTTAGACTTAAGACTTAGACTTAGACTTAAGACTTAGACTTAGGACATAGACTTAGACTTAGACTTAAACTTAAACTTAGACTTAGGACTTAGACTATTCCCTTGACACCACGCCCCTCGACCCTAAAACCGTAAAATGCTCAGTAAGAACCGCATATCCCAAATCCGAAAGTTGCACGCCAAAAAGTTCCGCGACGAGAGCGGGCTGTTTTTGGTGGAAGGCTACAAATGCGTGGAGATGCTGTGCGCTTCCGATTTCGGGGTGGAAGAGATTTTCGCGACCGAGTCGGCCTTGCGAGACAACCGTTGGCTGCAAGGGCGCGAGGTGACGATAGCTTCTGCCGAGGAGATGGCCCGCATCAGCACCATGCAGACCTCGCCGGAGCTGCTGGCCATCGCACGGCAACGCACAGGACTTCCCGGCATTCCCACCGACCGGCCCGTCCTCGTCCTCGACCATATTTCCGACCCGGGAAACCTCGGCACCATCATCCGCACCGCCGACTGGTTCGATATCCGGCACATCGTCTGCTCTCCCGACTGCGTGGAGTTCTACAACCCGAAAACCATCCAGGCCACCATGGGTTCTTTCGCGCACGTGAGCGTCCACCGTCTTCCGCTGGTCCCGTTCCTCCAACGCGAGGGCACTCGCCGCCGCATCCTCGGCACCTTCCTCAACGGCGAGTCCATCAGCCATTTCGAATTCCAGGACTCCGACATCGTGGTTGTCGGCAACGAGTCGAACGGCATTTCCGAAGAAGTCGCCGCAGCGGTCACCCACCGCATCACCATCCCTTCGCCTGTGCAAGGCCGCGACACCGCCGAGTCGCTCAACGCCGCCATCGCCGCCGCCGTGGTGATGTCGCTTTGGAGACTGTAACAAACACATTTTCACAGACTCATACACTTATCAAGAACGCATCTCCTTTGTGGTTTTTACACAAAGCACTTGTTTTTGTAAATTTATTTTCGGAATAAAGAACAATGTAACTGAAAAAAAGTATAACTTTGCACCCAGAAATTCAAAATCAAATGCTTATGAAAAAAAGTTTACTATTTTTGCTGTTTATGTTTGCCGCAACTTCTTTTGTGTTTGCGCAAACCGTTGTCTTCAGCGACAACTTTGATTCCTACACGGCCGGCAGTCATCTGGCGCAGTCGAACCCGGCTTGGACCACGTGGAGCAGTGCTCCCGGCTCTGCCGAGGACGGTGTCATTTCCTCTGCACAAGCCTCTTCCGCCCCTAATTCGCTGTATATCACAGGGAGCAACGACCAGGTCTATCCGTTCGGCAATTACACGACGGGGCATTACACGTTGACTTTCAACTACTATGTTCCTTCGTCAGGCAACGGCGCCTATTTCAACATCCAGCACATTCTGCTGCAGCAATGGGCATTGGAGTGCTATTTCAACAACAACGGAACCGGTTACCTTTCCGTTGGCGGTGCAGAGATCAACTTCAACTATCCGTCCAACGCTTGGTTCCCTATTGAATTTGACGTGGACATGGACAACGACCAAGCCATCCTCACCGTCAACAATGTCCTTGTGCACACCTGGCAGTTCAGCTATCAGCAGGGTAACACGAGTGGCATCAACCAATTGGCAGGCATCAACTTCTACGCGGGTGCGCCCAACAATGCATCCGGCACGTATTACGTCGATGACTTTGTGGTGACGGAGGTTTCCGCAGCCCTCGTCGGCGAATTCGCGGTGACGCCCGACAACCTGACGTTCGCCATTCCCCCGCAAAGCACGGCTTCGCAGACGGTGACGATGAACAACCCCGGCACCGGCGGCACCGACTTCTATGTCACGACCACCTACGACATCCCGAACCCGAACACCACCCCGACCACTGAGACCGATCTGCATTATTATCTGGACGAGCCTTACACCTTCGTGGGTTGGAATGGTGCGGCCGACGATGTGGATCTGGCTATCGGCTATCCGGCTTCCGCTCTCCAGCAGCACATCGGCAAAACGCTGAACGAGATCCATGTCTTCATGAATGCCGCGCTTCCGACGGCCAAAGTGCGAGTCTATGGAATGAACAATTCGCTCCTGCATCCGGGTCCCGGCGCCGTTCTCTATGAGCAAACCTTCGTCCCGGACAGCGGCTGGAACTCCATCCAACTCACCACTCCATTCGTGATTGACGGCAGCGACCTCTGGTTCGGCGTCTGGTTCGTACAACCCGAAGGCGCCTACCTCGCGCCCCTGGACGGTGCTACCGCAAACGACTACAGTTGCTGGTATAAGAAAGGTTCGACTTGGTACAACCGCTTCAGCGGTTCCGCCTACGACTACAACCTTTGTCTTGGCGGCAAAATCAACGGTACGCCCATCACGCCTTGGTTGACCGTGAGCCCGGCTATCGGCAGCATCAATGCCGGCGGCAACCAGCCTGTCACAGTCACCGCCAACACCAACGGGATGAACGTCAACGACACCTACACCGCCAAGTTACATTGCTTCTCCAGCGACATCAACAACGGCGAAGTGGTGATCCCCGTCTCCTTGTCTGTTTCGATCGACCTCGTCCCGGAATACAACCAAATCAAGGTTTCCGTTTATCCGAACCCGGCCACCGATTTCGTGCAAGTCGCCACCGACCAAATTGAACGTGTGGAGATTTACAACATGATGGGACAGAAGGTGTTCGAGCAGTTCTACGGCGACAGTCACGTGGTGATTTCCACGAATGGTTTTGCTCCCGGCACGTATTCCGTGGTGGTGACCACGCACGGCGACCGAGTCACCAAGCAGGTGATTGTCAAATAAGTCACAACAAGCGCCATGACGCGTTAGTTCCTATTACGGGCGGAGTCGTTTCCGCCCGTTTTTTTTTCAGCTTAACACTTCAGACTTAAAATTATCAACATTTTTTGTATCTTTGCAGGTTTTTATGTAAAGACCATTATCGTATGTTTGCCAAGATAAAGAACCACTTTCTGCACAAGCATATCAATGCGAAAAAGCCCGACAAAGAGCGGAAAATTTGCGCATTGGCACGTGCAAACACTGTCGGGGTGCTGTGCGAAATCACCGACGAGGACTCCTACAAGTCCATCTTCCGGATTTTCACGCAGCTGCAACAAACCGGGAAAACCGTGCACCTCATCGGTTACATTGACGAAAAATTCGTGCCGTTTTACTGTCTGCAGCAACTTTCCGCCGACTATTTCTGCCAAAAACAGCTTACTTGGTGTGGCGAACCCAACATGGTGCAGGTACAGGACTTTATCAACCGCGACTTTGACATTCTTCTGGATTTCAATTACCGCTACCACGAACCAATTGAGGCCATCCTGACCACCGCACGCTCGAAATTTATCATTGGCAGCTGCGACGATTACCAAAACCTTTACGATCTCCTTCTTCGGACCGAGTCCCAAAACTACAACCAGTTCTTAAATTCCGTTTTCAATTACACCCAAAAACTTTCCGGCAAATGAGAACCGATATCCAACAGTCTTTCAAAGGTTTGGGCGTTGCCTTGATCACGCCGTTCAAGCAAGACGGACAAATTGACTTCACACGTCTCGCCGAGCTGGTCAACCGAATGATTGAGAACGGGGTGGATTACCTGCTCGCCTTGGGCACCACCAGCGAATACCCCACCATCGCTCCCGCGGAAAAAGACGATGTGCTGCGCTGCATTTTGGAGACGAATGCGAAACGTCTGCCCGTGATGGTCGGACTCGGCGGCCCCAACACGCATTTTATGATCCGCAAATTAGAGCACCTGGCCTTGTTCGACGTGGATGCCATCCTGACGGTGACGCCTTACTACAACAAGCCGTCGCAGGCAGGTTTGATCGCCCATTATAAGACCTTCGCCGCCGCCACCGACATGCCGGTGTTTCTCTACAATGTTCCCGGCCGCACCTCCTGCAACCTGGAGTTGGAGACCACCCTTCGCATCGCTGAAGAATGCCCCAATGTGGTCGGCATCAAGGAAGCTTCCGGAAAAATGAAACAAATCCTGCAGCTGATCGCCAAGCGTCCGCAAGGCTTTATGGTCATTTCCGGTGACGATTTGCTCACCCTCCCGCTCATGGCCGCCGGCGCCGACGGTCTTATCTCCGTGATGGCCAACGCTTTCCCGAAGAAAGTCGCCGATATGGTACACCACATCATGCGACAGGAATTAGTGGAAGCCCGCAAAATCCACCAGCAGCTCGTCCCGCTCACCGTCGATTGCTTCAAGGAGGGCAGCCCCGCCGGCGTGAAAGCCATCATGTCTGCCATGGGTCTCATTGACAATGCATTACGCTTGCCATTAGTGCCGGTGTCTGAGAAACTGCAGGAGGAAATCTCCCGTTTGTTGGCTGCTGGCTGTTAGCATTTAGCTGTTGGCTGTGGCTATTGTCCCTGTGATGATAATCGCCCAAAAGACAAAATCGAAGATGACAAGCCTGACAATAACTCTCTCCCAACTTATTGTTTCACCACTTTCGTGACCGAACCATCACAGGTCTGCACGAAATACACGCCGCCAGGATAACGGGAAAGGTCGATTTGTGCGGTCTGAAGGAGCGAACAATCATTCGTCCCCACCACGTCTATCATTTTTCCATACACATCGTAAACCTTAATCACTGTGATTGGTGAATTGTGATTAGTGGATTGGATGTGGAGACTCCCATTGGTGGGATTCGGCCAAACCTGGAGTTGTCCGGTCTTGCGGTCGGGGATGCCGGAAGGAGCGCTGTGACCGGTAAAAAACTCGTAGATAACATTCTTGTAATCAACATCATATTGGTTGACATTGTCGTACCACGTATGGTTTCCGCCCACCACTTTCAGATGCTGCAAATCGGTGCCGCAGTCGTAGGTGTAGCGGATAAAGCGAAGGCCGTCATTCTTAAGGTCGGGGAGCGTGTCAATGGTCGGATCCCCGCTGCAGCCGTTGGCATTCTGCCAGTAATCCATGATGGCGTCCACCCCGAGGCCGAGGTTCGAGCCAAAAGCGGTGGAGTTCCCGTTGTAACCCACCACGGGGTCGGTCGTGCCGTGAATGTGAAGCATCCGCACGGGTGCGACTGGGGTCAAGGAGGCCTGTTCATAGTAGATCAGACCACTTACAGGTGCGCACGCGGTGATGCGGTCGCCGTGCTCGATGGCCATGCGATGGGTCATAAAGCCGCCCATGGAAAAACCGGTGAAGAAGACGCTGTCGGGGTTGAATTGCAGCTCGGCCGTCAGCGAGTCAAGAAGAGCCATCAAGAATCCCGCGTCGTCAACATTACTGTTCGTCATCCCCACATTCCACATGTTGCCCATGCCTAAATTGCGGGCCTGCGGCACCACGATCGCCCACCCGAACTCCTCGGCCATCTGTTGGAAGTTATACTCCTGGTCGCAGCGGGTGATGTTATCGCCCAGTCCGTGCAGGAAGAACATAACGGGCAGTGTACCAACGTGATTCGCCGGGGTGCGCACGAGATAGTCGCGCTGTACGCCCTGCCACGTGAAATGTTGGACTTGGGCGGAGAGGTTGCCAAACAGGACCATTATTAACAGAAGGTAAAGAGATTGGATCTTTTTCATCATCGGAAGAGTTTATTAATAATTGATTAGAAGGATAAGGGAGTGCCATAGAGACGTGCCATTGGCGCGTCTCTACAGGTCTTTGTCCGTGATCTCCTCGGCATTGAGCACGAAGGCGCGCAAGCCCTGCTGCTCGGCGGAAACGTCCAGTTCGTGGATGTCGTGGAGCAACGGCTTCACCTTCTCGTCCGGCACGAAAGCCAGCACGGCGGAGTTTAACGTCGGCCAGGCGTGGGTGCCGTAGTGCGGCTCCCCGTCGTGGCTGCCGCGACCCTGCACCTCGTTCCAGAAGGTGAACCCGCGGATCTCGTTCTTGTCTAAAATTTCCATGACCTCATCGTAGAAGGCCTGATATAGGGATATGAAGACTGCTTTCATTTTTCGTATCTATTTGTTTAATTGTTTCTGCCTACCCCACACTGCGGCTTCGCCTTGTGTGGGGTTATTAGCTCTACTGAGCTCTTGTCCCTGCGGGGCTGCTTAAGGAATGTGTTTTGCCCCCCTGCCCTGCGGGCATCCCCCCTAAAGGGGGGAATGGTGCTTCGACCGAGACTTTTTCGTGCAACTGCTAACTACTAACTACTAACTACTAACTACACCTCGTTGACACCGAGGGCTTTGTTGCGTTCGCGGCGGGCACGGCGGCGGGCGGCGCCACGGGCGTTCCACTCGGCGAACTTACTGTAGATGATCGGGATGAGGATCAACGTCACCATGGTGGAGAAGGTCAGACCCCAGGCCACGACCATACCCATGGAGTTCCACATCTCGGCGCCCTCGCCCTTGTCAACGGCCAACGGGATCATACCGAGCACCGTGGTCAGCGTGGTCATCAAGATCGGGCGCAGACGGGAACGACCGCCGGCGACGACAGCGTCCTTGATGGTCATGCCGCGCTCGACACACAAACTGGTGTAGTCGATGAGCACGATACCGTTCTTCACCACAATACCGATCAACATCATCAAGCCGATCAACGCCATGATACCCAACGCCGTACGGGTGACGGCCAAGCCGATCAACACGCCGGTGAGGGCGAAGAGGATGGAGAGCATAATGACGAACGGGTAGGTGAACGACTCGAACTGGGCGGCCATCACCACATAGACGAGGATGATGATCAGCGCCATCAGCATGAACATGTCGCCGAAAGCATCCTGCTGGTCTTCCCACGTACCGCCGATTTTGTAGTCCAACGTGGCGGGGACGTCCATTTGGTCGAGTTCGTGCTGCGCGGATTCCACCAGTTCACTCAACGCGGCGCCCTTGGCCACCACACAGGAGACTTTGACCATACGCTCACGGTCCTTACGGACGATGGTCGGCGGGGTGAAGGTTTCCTCCACCGTGGCCACATCACCCACGCGGATGCCTTTGCCCATGTTGTTGTACATCAGGATGTTCTCAATAGCGTGGATGTCGTTACGGAACTCGGGCGCGTAACGCACACGGATGTTGTACTCGTCACCATCCTCACGGAACTGCGATGCCGTGTAGCCGTTGAAGCGGTTGCGCACGTAGCCGGCCGCCGTTGTGGAGTTGAGCCCGTTCTCAGCTAACTTCTGACGGTCGAAGACCACTTCCAATTCGGGCGTATATTCGTCACGGCTGATCACCACCTCGGAGCAGCCCTCCACCTGCCGCATACGCGCGGCGAGGTCGGCGGCGAACTGGTCGGTGGTGTTGAAGTCGTAACAGTAGAGCTCGATATCGACGGTCGATTGTCCGCCCATATTACCTTGGCCGGTGCTGACCGTAGAGGAGACGATTTCGATATGCTGCCGCAACAGTTCGCGGATGCCGTCGGAAATCTCCGTGATGAACTTGTCACGCTCGGTCTTCTTCACCAAACGGATGTTGAAGGAGAGCAGGTGCGTGCCATTATCGCGCATCAAACTGAAGGTGTTGTCCTCGTCGGGCATACCCACGGAGTAGTTGATGGTCTTGATTTCGTTCGGATATTTTTCCCGAATTTCATTCACAATCTGGTCGCCCAACGCCTTGGTAGTCTCCACGCGGGTACCCTGCGGCAGTTTCACGGTAACGCTCAGACGGGCGTTATCCTGTGTCGGGAAGAATTCGGTGGGGATGACCAACAGCAGCGAAAGGCTGGCCAGGAAGATGACGGAGGCAAGACCCACGACCGTTTTCCGGTGGTTGACGCACCAGCGGAGCACTTTGGCGTAACCTTCGTCCAAACGAATGAGGAATCGCTCGATAGGACCATACACTTTGGCGAACCATTTGCTCTTTTTCGGATTTTTCTTCAGCAAAAGGGAGCAGAGCATCGGGGTCAGCGTCATAGCGGCCGCCAAGGAGACGGCAATCACGATGGTGACAATCCAGCCCAACTGTTTGAAGAGGACACCGGCCATACCGGTAAGGAAAGTCAACGGCAGGAACACGGCGATAATCACCAAGGTGGAAGCGATAATGGAGAGGGACACCTCACTGGTGGCGAACACGGCCGCCGCCTTGGGCTTCGACCCTCGCTCGATATGTGTGGTGATGTTCTCCAACACCACGATGGAGTCATCGACCACCAGACCGATGGCGATGGATATGGATGACAACGAGATGATATTCAGCGTATTACCAGTGGCCAGCAAGTAGATGAATGCCGCTATCAAGGAGACGGGCACCACGAGGGCGATGATGATGGTGGCGCGCCATCTTCCCAAGAAAAAGAGCACGACCACAACCACTAACAGCAAGATAATCAGGATGGTTTCCTCCAAGCTGTCGATGGTATTGGTGATGTTGTCGGAGTTATCGACCAGCACATTCAACTTCACGTCGGCGGGAAGGGAACGTTGAATGTCAGGCAGTTCCTTCAACACCTTCTTACAAATCTGCACCGTGTTGGCGCCGGTCTGTTTTTGGATGATGACCATGGCGCCGCGTTCACCGTCGGTGTAGGACTCCTGCATACGTTCCTGCAGAGTGTCGCGCACCACCGCCACATCTCTCAGATAGACGTTTTTGTTGGCGTAGCTGCCGACCACCACGTCTTCCATCTCGTCGGCACTGTTGAACTCGCCATCCACGCGCATGGAGTAGGTCTTGGAGCCCACATCCATGATACCGAGGGAGACGTTGCGGTTCTCCGCGCCGAGGATCTGGGCGATGGTCTCGATGGTGAGATTGTAACTCTCCAACTTATAGGGGTCGCAATAGACCTGGATTTCACGTTGCGGGGCACCGGCGATGGAGACCGCACCCACACCGCTGACACGTGACAACGGGGAGGAAACCTTGTCGTCCAGAATCTTGTACAACGCCTGCGTGCTCTGTCCCGACTGCACCGACAGCATCATAATCGGCATGTCGTCGGCGCTGAACTTGAACAGGTAGGGCTGGTTGGCGCCGTCGGGCAGTGCCGACTTCACCATATCCAACTTGTCGCGCACATCGTTGGTTTTCTGTTCGATATCCACACCGTACTCGAACTCCAAATAGACGATGGAGTAGTTCTCCTTGGAGTTGGAAGTGATGTGCTTGAGGTCGCTCAAGGTGTTGAGCACATTCTCGATGGGTTTGGACACGTTGTCCTCGATGTCTTCCGCGCTGGCGCCGCCATAGACGGTGAGCACCATAATGGTGTTGCTGTCCATGTGTGGGAAGAGGTCCACCGGCAGCTTAGCCAGGGAGAAGATGCCGATGATGATGACGGCAATGTAAATCAACCCTGTCATGATGGGTCTCGCGACCGCTTTCTGGTATAAGCTCATATTTTTACGTTGTTACTATTATCTCTGCAATATTATCTTTTGGGTAAGGGTGCCGCGGTCGGTACGGACGCGGAAGGTATAGACGCCGCCAGAGAGGCCGGAGAGATTGATGCGATACGTGGGCGAATCATTATTCTCCCCTACGATGGTACGGACAACCTTGCCGTAAATGTCGTAAACCTCAACACCAAGAATGCTGATGTCGGGGGCTGTCACGCGCACGTTCACGTAGTCGCGGGTTGGGTTCGGGTAGAGCATCAGCTCGGTTCCCTGTTGTCCATAATCCTCCACCCTATCAATCAGCGAATCATTATAATGCAACGACAAGTCATCTATGTAGGTTCCGTAATTGGAAGCGCCTGTGTGACGAAATGCTATATACGCCCCATCACCAATGTACGAATCCAAGGGGATATTATAGGATTGGGAATAGGTGGTCAAGTTGCTGATTTCCTGAATCATCGCAAACGTGGTGGTATCATCTGGGGCAGTCATAATCCCCACCTCAACCACGGCATTCGTGTTCGCATTGGTTGCATTGACGGTAAAGGAGAGAATCAGACGGGAGAAATCAACAAAATTCCTATCGATTTCAGGCAGAACGGCCATACATTCCCGTTGGAATCTTAATGCATTATTTCCTCCACCGGAAAGGTATATTTTGGGAAAAGTAGTTTTAGAAATCTTCCTCCAACAGTCAGGAAGCGTTGGTCCGACGGCCAAATCATCGAAATCCCAGGAAACAGGAATCTCCTTGATTTTGAAGCACTCAGTCTCGAAATGCGTCGTACAAGAGGGCATATCAGGATTGCATAGGGCGACCACATAGCAGTCGTAGGCAGTTCCATAGTCCAAACCCATCAGTGTGTGGGTCAGCACGCCAGGATACACGGTGTCCACCTGCCATTGCGTGCCGGAGGAAGGCTTGTAACAGAGCAGATAGGTTTTCGGGTCATGTTGCGCATCCCCCCACGACACGGTAACGGACGTGTCAGTAATGTCCGATGCCACTGGATGATACGGCACCGCGCACGGCAGACTGTCGCAATAGTCAATGGTCAAGTCATCAATATAAATGGAATACCACTTATTGACAACGTTCGGATTCGGGTTGTTATCGCGAAAGGCGATATACTTCCCATCGCCTGTATAGCTGTAAAAAGGAACCGTAACGTATTTGAACTCCGTTCCCACACTATCAATCACCTGTATAGAAGTAAAAGAAGACGGATCGTTCGGGTTGGAAATCACGCCAACTTCCATCGTGGCATCAGGACTCTCTTCACCTCTTCTATTGCCAATGTAAAATGAAATTTGAAGTTCCCTTATATCCAGATAATCGGAATTCACATACGGCATGATGGCTATATTGCCGCTGCTGGAGAAAAAATAGAGGGCTTGCGCTCCGGAATAGGGATATCCGGTGCCTATATAGGGACAGCTGGCGGAAGAACCGGAGACATAGCGGCTCCAGCAGATTGGAACATGATAACCAGTCGTTAGCTCCTCAAAATCCCAAGTCTGCGGCACGGCAATGATGTCGGGGGCACAGTCGGTACGGAACGTGATGCGCGACGACTGTGACCACGGACTGCACAAGGCGATGACATAGACCTCGTAAGTGGTGTTCGGAATCAAGTCTTGGAGCGTGTAGGCGGCGCCGACAACCGTATCGGAAAACCAGCCGGCGGAACCAGCAACAGGACGGTAGAAAACCACATAGTCAGTTGAGTCAGCGTTGGATATCCAAACGACATTTGCGGTTCGGCTCTCCAAGTTCACTAAAGTCAGATCCGTCGGACGCGGGCATGCAGGCGCATACTCCAACGATAGGTCATCGATATAGATGTCCGATGAGCCGGAGGCTCCTAAAGGAGTGGCATCAAAGAAGGCGATGTATTTTCCTGTGTCCGAGTACGTTGATAAAGACACATCCACAAAATGGTAAAGGGTGTCCGTGGTGGTCAGCGTTTGCAGGGCGATGAAGGTGGAGACATCTGCAGGGTCGGTCATCACGCCGACCGTGAGTGCGGAAGAGGTGCAGGTGTTCCATTTTCCGCTCACCTTCCACCAGAAGGAAAGACCCAAATCGTTGGCCTGCAGGGAGTCGGCAAGAACGGGAAGCACCACGTACCAGCCTCGCGACTGCCAAAAGTCCAAAGAATAGTTTCCGCTGTGGGTCATGCCGGCATAATTATAAATGTAAGGGGAGCCGCCTGTGCTTGAAGGACTTGCAACACTTGTCCAGCAGGCGGGCAACGGACGGCTGGTGGTGCCACCAGTATTGTTCGCCTCGAAGTCCCAGAACTGCGGTAATGATTCGATGATGTTGCACACCGTCGTAAACGTAAACGGTTCCGAATAAGCGTCCTGATAGCAGCTCGCTGCAACACGCACCTCATAGGTGGTGTTGGCCGTCAGACCATTCAAAGACACTGCCGGTTCAGAAATAACCCCTGTCGTGTCGTAAAAAACTGTATCACCGTCAACTGGCTTGTATGCAACGACATACCATGCAGAATCTGCATCGTGCGACCAGGACAATATCGCCGTAGTCATGTCCACGTATGTAAGCAAGATGTCAGAAGGACGGTCACAATCGGGCAGGGTCTGCAACTTAACATCGTCTAAATAAAGACTGTTGCCATCCGTGAAACAAGTTTGGATAGCCACATGACAACCTTGTCCGATGAAACTATCCAATGGAACGTCAAATGATTGATATTCCGTTAATAATCCAGAAATCGTATCTACAACGGTGAACGTAGAGGCATCCATTGGATCAGACATCACCCCCACGATTATTCGGCAATTGTTGTCAATTGCTGTCGTTTTAGCATAAAAAGAAAGCATGAGACCGTTGATAGACAATGTGTTTGTGTCGATTGCGGGCAAAGATGCAATACTTTGGTCGGGATGGAAGAAACGTAAGGCATGACTGCCGCTATAGGCTATAGCGTTGGCATTTGTGTCAAAAGCGACCATCGGATTGCAATAGTTTGTCCTGTTCCAGCATTCAGGCAATGGGTTCTCACCAGTACCGGCCGAGTTATTGCCTTCAAAATCCCATATCTGAGGCATCGTGGTTATCCCCTCACAAAGGGTGGAGGCCACAATCATATTGGAAACCAAGCTGGAATCACAATAGGCTGCGAGATATATTTCGTAGGAAGAAGAAGCGCTTAAGCCATTCAACACCCACGTGTGATTATCGGATAATATCGTATCGCAAGTCCAGTCGGTGTCAGTAAGATTGTGATAATAGAGCAACAATGGTACATTGACTTCGCCCCCGTCCACCCAATTCAACGATACGGAATGTGCTGTCGAATGTAAGGCCGATAAGGCTGAAGGCCTTGAACAATCAGGAACTGTATCTAAAATGACATTATCCAAGTCTATGCTAAAATCGGTATAAGTCGGATCAGTGGAAGCATACTGAATAATAATGCGGGATCCATTGCCCGAATAAGTGTCAAACGAGATGTCAAAGCGCTGATATTGATTGGAAATATGGGCGATTGTTTGAATCGCTGTTATGGAGTCGGTGCCACTACAAGGTTCCAATATGCCCACCATCAATTCCGCTGGGAAATTCAGGTTAGATGTCTGTCTTACCCCAAAAGAGAGTTGTAAATTTTGAATGGTTAAGGAATCCGTATTAATAAGAGGGAGGACAACTGTAGGAGGGTATAGATGACTATCTGAATGGATGGGGAAGCGGATACATCCATCGTTTGCACAAGCGCCAACCGTATCGAAAAACACCGTCGCAAAATCTTTATCCCAACAATTGGGCAGGGTAAAGACAGGAACAGTATAATGGTAGTCGAAATTCCACATTTGGGGTACGTTGCACAATGCTGCGCAAGTGGTGGTAAAACCGATGATATTTGATGGCATATCCGGCAAACAATTCGACACTAAATAGGCTTCATACGAAGTGGATGGCTTCAGTCCGGAAAGTGTGAATTGGGGATTTGTGGCCGAGAAAGACAGTGATGTCCAGTTCGTGTCAGAAATTGACTTATAATGCAGTGTGAAGTTGTTCTCCTGAACATTGAAGCCGACCCAAGACAGATGGGCGTAGGTTTCGGTCACGCTGTCCACCACCAAATTCGACGGTTCAGGACAGTTAGGGACAACATCCAAAATAATGTCATCGAGCACGCACGCCCCATTGCAACGCACGGCAATGTATGAACCCGAACCAGAATAATTGTCAAAGGGAATAGAATAGTGCTGGTAGCTTCCGAGGCTGTAACCCGATATTTGTTGCACAGGGGTGAAAGACGCGGAATTGTTGGGGCTATTCATCACACCGATAGTCAAACTATAGGAATCATCCTCCGAAACAGGCATGCCCGTAACGTAAAAGGAAATCTGTAAACTGTTAATATTTAACGAATCCGTATTTATTTGAGGCAATATGGCGTATGTAATGTCATCGGATTCGGCAATCAACGACATCACGCCAGAATGGGCAGGGAAAACGGAATCATTCACTACGTGGGGCAAATGTTCGGGGGTACTGCTTCCGCAGCGGCTCCAGCAAAGAGGGATAGGATAGGATTCCACTGTAAGTCCATGCTCAAAATCCCAAGATTGTGGCACTGAAACTATTGAGGCACAGTTAGTCGTAAAAGTGACTGTGTTGGATGCCGCATCAGGATAACAGGTTGCGGTGACGTAACACTGATAATGGGAGCCCGCTTCGAGATTGGTAAGGAGATACTCTGCTGTTCCCAACACGCCTGTTGTTACCTCATGCCAAACGGAATCAATCTCCGATTTATAATGAACGATGTAGCTTGCGGAATCCGCAGAAGCCTCCCAACTGAGCCGGGCGGAATGCGATTGTAAATCCGTTATTTGCAAGTTCCACGGTCGCTGACAATTAGGAATGAACTGTATCCGAAGATCGTCAACATACATTCTATGATAGTACCCAGCACCTCCATAATACCTAAACGCGATATGTCTGCCATTACCACTATAGGAAGAAAGAGGAATATCGAACGGTTGAATACTGTTATTCAATGTGGTAAGGGTGTCAATTGCCACAAAAGTGCTGGGATCCAATGGATCTGACATCACTCCAACCCGGCAGTCGTTAATTCCCAAATATGAAGCTCCCGTCCTACAAGCATAAAATGAAAGCTGCAAATCGTTGACAGACAAAACGGTGGTGTCAATAGGAGGCAATACAAGACAATCGTAAGCTCCTTTGAGGACAAGTACTTTGACACCCGACACCGCATTGTCGTATGTAATAACAAGAGGTCCTGGGGTATATATGCTGTGCCAACATGCCGGCAGCGGAGCGTTCGCTGTGCCGCCTATGTTCCCAGTCTCAAAATCCCAGAACTGCGGTAACGACGTAATGACACAGCTGTCGGTCTGCGCCACACCCGTAACGATGGCGCAAACGACAAACATCCATATTTGCAGCAATTTTTTCATGATGACCGTTGACTTTTAGCTATTAGCTTTTTACCATAAGCCCTAAACTATAAACCCAGCTTCAATAACCAATAACCTATAACCAATAACCATTATTTCGCCTCCACATTCACTTCCAACCCGTCTTTCAGACGTGCGAGACCCGTGGTGGCCACCATGTCGCCGTCCTGCACGTTGCCGGAGAGCAGCTCGTAGGATTTGTCCAAGTGGCGGCCGATTTCCACCTGGTTGAAGGAAACCTTGCCGTCTTTATAGACATAGACGTAGCGGTTGCCGGAGCCCTGCTGGCGGAAGATAGCCTCGTCGGGGACAACCACGTGCTTCTGGGTGCCGAAGTTGAGGGTCACGCGAGCGTACATACCCGGGCGCACGCGGCTGTCGGTGTTGGCCAACTGCACCTCCACGGGGAAGGTGTGCGTGGCACCGTCCATCGTCGGGTAGATCAGGCTGATACGACCCTTGAACTCCTCGTCGCCGTAGGCATCCACCTTGATGCTCACCGGCGTGCCGACCTTCACCTGCTTGAACAGGGTCTCGGAAATGTTGATGTTCATCTTCACGGGGGTGATCTGCTGCACCTGCACCACCGGCAGACCGCCGAAGAGGTCGCCGCTGTCGTAGTTGCGCTGCGTCACCACACCGGAAATCGGGCTGATGAGGCGGGTGTTCTCCAACAGGTTGTCGTAGGTGGTCTGCGCCACGTCGAGCTGGGTCTTCATCGCATCCCAGTCAGACTTGGAGCATCCGCCGACCTTGTAGAGCTCGTCGATGCGCTGAAAGCTCGTCTTGAGGTTGTCAAGTTGCGACTTCGACTGCTTAAGGCTGTTCTCATTCATCTGCACGAGGACCTTGCCCTTGGCCACGCGATCGCCAACCTCAACGTAGATCTTGTCGATACGGCCACCCGTGAGCGGGGCGATGTTATTTACTGCGTTGGCCTCCACAATGGCGGTGTATTCGTAGGTTTGATCCACATCCTCCGTATGCACCTCCTGCGTACGGATGGTCATCTTCTGTCCGCCTGCGGTGACGACGGCATCCTTTTTCTTGCAACCGCCCATCACCAACAGGGTGATTGCCAATAAGATGGTGATTTTTTTCATATTTCAATTTATTTATTTTTCATCAATCTATGTCTCATCGTTTTTTATCGATCCTAGGGCTCGCCATCGCTCACCCTAGGCTAACATGTACCTGGCTTTCAGCCCTTTTGGAATAACTACTAACTGCTAACTACTAACTACTAACTATTCCACGCCGAGGGTCGCATCCAAGTTCGCCTTTGCCACGAGATAGTTGAAAATGGCCTGGCAATAGGTGAGCCGAGAGGTGGTGAGGGTAAGTTCGGCAGTGTTGAGGTCAAGCCAAGTGTTCATGCCCACCTCATATTGTTTCTTGGCGATGTCGTAGGCTTTCTGCGCCTGCCGCATGGTCTCGCTGTCTGCGGCAAGGTCCTCGATAGCCTGCTGCATGTCGTTCAGGTAGCTCTGCACGCCAAGGCGGAGGTTGCGCTCCACGTCCGCACGCTGGTCACGCATATTTGCGATGTTCATTTCCGACTGTTTCAGCTTATAGTGGGTTGCCGCCCAGCCAACTATGGGCACTTGTAAAGACAATGCCACATAGGAGTAAGGGTAATTGGTGAACTTGCCGCCGTCGTCACCCATGCCGGAATACTGGAAAGCGCCGGCCAAGGCTAGCATCGGCAGGGAGGCACCACGCACAATCTTCTTGGACTGTTCCAACTGGTCGATACCGAGATCCAACTGCCGCAACGCAGAGTTGTACATCAGTTGCACGTCACTCTCAGAAGGCATCGTAGCCGAAAGCACATTTTGCTCATAATCAGACAGCTGTCCGTCGAAAATCACAGGTTCGTTGACATCCATGCCGAGCAAAACCTTCAGTCGCATGCCGGCCAATTTCACCGACTTGGCAGCGGAATTCACTTGCGGACGCTGATTCTGCAATGCCACATCGGAACGCAACTTTTCAAATTCGGAAACCAAACCCTGATTGAACGAATTGGTAACCAAGTTGTTACTCTCCTCAAGATGGGCGTAACTGCTCTGCAACACATCGTATGACTGCTTGGCCAACAGATAGGTGTAGTAGGCTTGTTTCACCTGGTTGACCAACTCGATTTTCGAGGAACGTGCAGACTCCAAAGCCATTTCGATGTCCATGGAGCTGAGTTTCAAGCTCGACCAAAGCGGGAAGGAGACTATCGGCAGACTCAAGTTAGCCCCGACAGAGTAGGTGTTGTCGCGACCCACCTTGATGTTCATCGTCTGTCCGCCCATGTCCATTGACATCGTCTGCTTGAGCAGCGTGCGGTTATAGTTGGCCGCCACCGACACATCGGGGAAGAGTGACACGATCTGCTCCTTCTTGTACTCCCGTTTGATATCGACAGAACGGTCGGCAATGCGCATCGTCGGCGACTCCGACAATGCAATCTCTATGGCCTTGTTCAGGTTGATATGGACGGAATCCTGCGCCTGAGCCAGTGTTGCCATTCCGCATATCATCACTCCCGTCAACAGGAAGACTAAACTTTTCTTCACAATCTGCATATTCGTTTCTTTGCTAATATTCTAAAATACAACGAGTTAATATAAACTTCCCACCTAATTTAAAACGGCTGCAAAAATAGCAAAAAAACGTTACGATGTGTACTAATTACACAGTTTTTTATTTTAATGTGACTTTATCTAAAAAACAGGTCATTGCATGTTGGTCGCACCGCATCGCCATTCACACAAAAAAGACTTGCAATCCACACCAATTCTTCATTCCAAATCCCATATTTTCATCCCTTACTCCCCATTCTACATTCTTCACTTGAACACATACCTGAACCCCTGGACCCGGTTCCAAGCGCCACGGGTGAAGTCGGGGACGGCCACGGGGGCGGAACCGTTCTCCAAAGAGATGCGGGTCAGCGGTCCGAGGCAGCACCACTCGGCCATGTCGTAAACGTCCATGTCGAGCGGCAAGCCGTTCTGCAAACAATAGACCAGCCGGTAGTCCATAATGAAATCCATACCGCCGTGACCGCCCACCTGGCGTGCTTTCTCCTCAAGTTCCTGCACGAACGGCGGCAAATACTTCTGCAACATGGCTTTGCACAGGCTGTCGGGCAGGGCCGCGTGAGCGTTCAGATTCTGATAGTCAGGCGATTCGGTTTCGTCAAGCATTCCCGTCCGGAACAGCAGCTGTCGCACGGGGTATTTGCTGGCATAGCCGTCGGAGCCCACCACCTGGTACATGCGGCTGTAAGGGCGTGGCGTGAGCACATCGTGCTGGATGAGCATGGTCTTGCCGTTAACCGTGCGGATGAGCGTCGAAGTTTGGTCACCGTTCTGAAAGTCGGGGCACTCCTGGTTCATCAACCTCTTCACCACCTTCGGACCGTTACAGGGTTTTGTGTCCATCGCCACAAGGTACTCCATGCGGTCGCCACGGTGGATGTTCAGCACCTGGCAGTCGGGACCGATGCCGTGGGTGGGATAGATGTCGCCGCGATGTTTCATATTGTAGTCCAAACGCCAGTTGTTCCAATATTCCGGCCAGAAGTCGTCGAGGTTATGCAGGTAGGAACCTTCCACGTGCAGCACCTCCCCGAAGAGTCCCTGTTGGGCCATGTTCAGCACGGCGATCTCGAAAAAGTCATAGACGCAGTTCTCCAGCATCATGCAGTGCCTGCGCGTACGCTCGCTGGTGTTGATGAGCAGCCATATCTCGTCCAGCGTCATGGCGGCGGGCACCTCGATGGCCACGTGCTTGCCGTGTTCCATGGCATAGACGGCCAGCGGCACATGGTGCACCCAGTCGGTACAGATGTAGATGAGGTCGATGTCGTCGCGGTCGCACATCGCCTTGTATGCCTCGGTGCTGCCGCTATAGCCCACCGCTCTCGGCCGGCCGAGCTTCTCCAGCAGTTTCTGACACTCCTCCACACGGTCGGCCTCCACGTCGCAAAGGCCCTTGATATCGGTGCCCTCGATCTGCGAGAAGCGCTCCACCGCATCGGGACCGCGCATGCCCAGTCCAATGAAACCCACGCGCACCGTCTCCAACGGAGGGGCGGTCAGCTGCAGGACGTCCTGTTGCCCCGCCGGTCGCTTCGGGACTTTCGTTTTGATCATTTTCGCCGGTTGCGCACTCAAGCCGAACGGCACCAGCAGCAAAACCAATATCAATAGGGAAACGAATCTTTTCATAATCAATGTTTTTATACAAAATTATGGGGGCAAAGATACACAATAATTCATTTGTGCAGGACTACAATCCCTAAAGCATTGATCCATATACATTTTTCCGCCGATGATTCTTGATAATGTTTTCATTTTATCGCATTTTTAAATGTTTCTGCACCTATAGTATGGAAAAAAGGGGAAATGTTACACTCCCGACGAAAGAAAAATTTTTTTTTCGCCGAGGTGTAACATTTCGGTTGTTTTCCATACTTAGTGATAAAAACGAATGCGATTTGACCGTATGAAGATGCGAACCAAAAAGAAATATAAGGTTATGATATACATCCTCCAAGACCGCTTTGTCCGGATTCTATATAATGAGATAGACCTTGGGGCACAACGGGCAACCAGGTGGTTTCCCAGCATGCGAAACGAACATACGTATCCGGTAACAGTGATAAAATTGTGAGAAAATAAAGCTATGAAAGAATTAATAGAACCCATACAGAGTGACACCCCGCTGGCGAAAGCCTTCAATCGTGTGATGGCAAAAATGCAATTGTTGCGTATCATGTCCCTTCCTCGTGTTTTTAAAGATTCTAAAGACGAGATGGCGGCATTCAGGATGCAGAACTACTATGAGACAGTTCTTTGGGAAAAATGGCTGCATGGTGTCCTCGGACGGTTGGAGGAATGGTCAAAAACCATCAGTGCTTACTTTGACGAATTTAATGGCAGTTGGGAATATTACGCGTTATCCAAACGTTTAGATTTCATTCGCGAATTTGGCTCTGACGTAGAAGAAGACTACAATCCGGACGGGAGCATCAAAACGCAAAGTATCACTCGCGAACAATTGAAATACCACACCCTTTTCAGCGACCTCTACCATGATAGTGTGGATATCGTTCAAGACACCGAGCCGCCAGACCTGCATCCTTTGATGAGTGCTCTCAATGCCAATTCTTGTATGTCCATTATTGACGTTCTGCAAAAGATGTCGTGCAAAGGAATAAGGAGCTATATTGTGGACAAGAACGGGAATATTCGCCTTGCGACAGAAGACGACAAAACACAGATGGAAATTTCTGAATTGGCGGAGGCGATTGATTTAGGACAATTGGTTTTTGCAGTCGCTCAACTGATGGAGACGCTAACTTCTGAAATCAAATCCATCTACAAATCAGATCGAGCATTTGAGGATAATCACGACATACTTAATGATATGCTTTGTGATATCACAGCCATACTTCAGCTGAAATTGGATGAGACGAGGTTTTTTAAACAATCAGCCACCGGTTCAACTTGCACCAGAAGCCCTTGATGTTGAGCTGTGCGGAGTAAGCGACCTCGGGCTCGTGGAGCAGGTTGCCAGTGGTTTCGCGGTATTGCCAACGGAGCTGGCGGATGGCGGAGGCGCAGGGCAACGTGTCGATAATCTGATCATAGTAAACCGACAAGGTGGGATAGAGGTTTGTGAAATCGTCGTTGATGTGCCGCGCCATCTGCAGGTGGGCGTCGTCAAGAGGGAGAGATTCGCCGTGCAGCAGACGGTCGCGGAGTTTCGCCAGACTGCACTTCGTGCGATGCGCTGTGACGCGATACGAGAGATCGGTCATCCCAAGGACTTGGGCCACAGCCTCGTTCGGAATAGACTGCTTTCGGTTGAGCATCGACAGCAAGGAACGGAAAAGGACGAAACGATAGTTCGGGTTGAAGGTCTGGTGCGCGTATGCAATCAGGTTGGCGGCGACGGAAAGAATCCACTCGTCAGTTTGGAGAGTGTCGGGGATTTCTGGAACCTCGGAGGGGCCAAAGGGATTAGTGCCGTCACTGACGTTAGTGGTACCCGTGATGTCAGTAGCAGCAGGTGTATCGAAAGTGCCGGAACAGACAACGTCTTCGGCTGAAATTGCCCGATGAAGGAACTGCTTTTCCACAGCGGCACGCACGGCGAGGTAGTTTCGGAAGGTCCTGACCAGCCAGGCCTCTAAGACCTCCTTGTTGCGGATACTTCGCAGCGACCGGTAGGGCGTGCGGTCCCCATCGTCTCCGCCGCCATTCCCCTCGCGCAGGTACAGGAAGAAGTCCTCGACCACATCCTCGAAATCGTCCGCCAAACGGGAGTGGTACACCTCAAAGCACCTTCTCAACTGGAAATTGACCCGATGATGCAGCAAATAGTAAGCCGCCTCGTCCGCCCGCACACCTCCTTGCAACAAGATGTCAATGAAATCCGCCGATGGAACTTCTAGGAAAGGGGAAACTTCGTCTTTGTCAAAGCTGAACTTTTGCATCGTTTTGAATTGGGAATAGAATATCGCAAATATATTGTCTCGTGACTCGTAGAATCTTCTCGAATTCACTGGCAAAGATAACACAAAAAACCGATCCTGTCAATACTTTTGCGTATTTTATTCGACACTGAGTATCAACTAAATATAAAAACTATTTAACTAATCAGGCTTGAATAGTAAATTTTCAGAATGATATTTCGCCAAAAAACAGGTCCTGATCCCACAAAACATACTGGCTCAACCCCCTTCTACCCCACTAACCTTCTAACCTTCTAACCCATTAACCTTCTAACCTTCAACAACCCATAACCCATAACCATTAAAATTGTATCTTTGCCGCGTGTAAAAATCACACGGAATTATGGGAGAAAAAGGAGTCTATACATACGATTATTGGCGTCCGGCAGTGACGGCGGACATTGTGGTGTTCAGCTTTGACGGCACGAACCTCAACGTGCTGTTAATCAAGCGCGGGAACGAGCCCTACAAAGGGCAATGGGCTTTCCCGGGTGGCTTTTTGGACGAGGACGAGACCCTGGAGGAAGCCGCGCGTCGCGAGCTGAAGGAGGAAACAGGGCTCACCCCCAAGCACTTCTACGAGGTGGGGTCGTTCAGCGACTTGGACCGCGACCCGCGGGGCCGAACCATCTCGGTCGCGTTCGCATCCGTCGTGCGCCCGAACCAAATCAAGGCTGTCGCCGGCGACGACGCGAAGGAGGCCCGCTGGTTCAACATCCATGAGATGCCCCGCTTGGCCTTCGACCACGAGAAGATCTGCCGCATGGCCCTCTGGAAGCTACGACTCGCCTTCATCAACTCACCCGTCGCATTTCTCCTCGTGGACGACATCTTCACCCTGCCAGAGATGCAACGGCTCTACACCCATGTATTCAGCAAGGAGTTCGACCGCCGCAACTTCCAGAAAAAGTTCCTGTCGTCGGGCATCATCACCCCCGTGGCACAAAACGACGAGGAGCGGAAATCACCCCACGCCCCTATCCAATATCGCTTCAACGAAGCCGGATACGTGCACCTGCGCGAGAAAATGCTGCGGTGATAACTATTTAAACCACCGTCTCGCAAAGAACTAGCGGACTTTTCAATTACTTGTCATATTTTTTGCCAGGGAAGAAACGGGGAACGCTTTGGCAGTATTTCTCATATTCCGGATATTTTCCGCCGCTGATCTCTTCCGCCAGCGACGAACTTCCCTGGAACAGTACCACCAACAGCAGCGCACCGATCACGCTCCAGTTGAGGATGCCGATTCCGGCGGCGATGGAAAAGAGGTAGAAGCACACCCAGACGGACTGTTCGGCGAAATAGTTGGGATGACGGCTCCGTCCCCAAAGGCCCGTGGTGTTGAATCCTTTGTTGTATGGAGCGGGCAGATCCTCCAACTTTTTCCCTTCTTTGATCATCGCCCACTTGCGGGTCTGGAATTTCCATTGCTGTTCGTCAGCAACGGTCTCCCAGATGATGAACCCCAGCATCAACACGGCCGCAACGGCATCCAACCAACCGAAAGGTTTGTCGGAATTCATAGCCACCAATGCCGGGAAGGTGGTCATCAACACCAGCACGTTTTGGTATATGGAGATGAAGAAGAGGTCGAACAACGCCCAAACCCATCGTTTTTGGAAAGGCGGGCCGGAACGGAGAATGGCCCAGCGGTAGTCCTCTTCCCCTTCCCAGAACTTGAGTTTGTATGCCCCTTTGCGGGCGAAATTCATCGTGAGACGGAGGCCCCAAAGGGTGGCCAGGACAGCCATCACCACCAATCGGGCGCTCATGCCGCCCTTGACGGCAATCACCCACGTGTAAACGATGGGGAGCAGGCTCCAGAGTTTGTCCATTTGGCTGTTGTTTCCGGTGAGCTCGCCCACGATGAAGCAGAAAGCGGCACTGCAGGACACAATGATGCCCAAAATCTTGAGCACTTCCAGCTGTGCTTCATCCAATGTAGGCCCCACAGTGAAATAGAGGATCGGGCAAACCACGATGGACAGTATCAACAGGGTGCCCATCAAAGGGATATTCATTTTCTTCATAGGATTATAATTTTGAGGCGGCAAAAATACGCAAAATGTCTGGATGCGTTTTCGTTTGGTTGAAAAAAATATCTCCGCATATCGTACGTATCCATGTTCTCGTTTGTTTTCCGACATCATCCGAAAATATTGTATTTTTGCCGTGTTGTTGCCAAAACGGAAGATGCTATGATGTGAACGGGTACATATTATAATG
>JAEEGG010003003.1_pt1 | contig 42658 bp, 25 predicted proteins | sample 9134161 | NCBI WGS metagenome assembly JAEEGG01 (sample SAMN16246543, study PRJNA631951) | gut metagenome | biome: gut microbiome; feature: rumen; material: CR-attached | host: Bos | place: Iran: Karaj | collected 2018-10 | reverse complement strand
CGACAAAGTTACCCTCACCTCTCTGAGAATAGATTCTGAAGATATCGACAATCTCAAATGGATGACCAAACTTGAAAGACTGAGTACCGTGGATATCACCGGTTCAATCAAACTGCAGGATCTTACCGGTCTGCCTAAACTTCCTGCTTTGCGCAAGATTTCTCTCAATCATATTCAGCCGAGCGATCTGTCAGTTCTTGCTGCACAGGTTCCAGGTGTTTCCCAGGTTGATCTGAGATATGCTGTGGTTAAAGATCTCGCTCCTTTATGTGCACTCGGTATGCTTAACAATGTAGATCTGTACGGTGCCACCGTTACTGATTACGGTCAGCTGGAAAACTGCAGCAAACTGACCAAGGTTACCACCTACGCATCAAAGACAGCTGACTTTTCCGCTCTCAAGAAAATCAAATCTCTTGAGGAAATCAACGGCGGTCTGACCGATCTGAGCGATGTTTCATGGGTTACCGAACTTCCTAACCTGAAGAAATTCGATGTATTCGCTGAAAAGGTTCATGATTTTGCTCCTATTGCCAAGTCAACCATCGAGGATTTCAAGGTTTGGAGTATGAAGGATGATATCGATCTGTCAAGCCTTGCAAATGCCAAGAATATCAAGAAGTTTACCATCTGGGGCGGTCAGAAGAAGATCGACAACGTAGAAAAGGCTCTTGAAACCATGGAAAACCTCGAAAAACTCGAACTTACCTCTATGGATAAGGGAACTCCTAACCTGGACGGTTCATTCGCCAAGAATCTCAAAAAACTCAGCGAAGTCAGAATTGATAAGCTGGTTACCTTCAAGACTGAGGGAATGGAGAATCTTTCCGCTCTGTCCAAGATTTCCATCGGCAAAGTTACCAATCCTGTAAATGTTGCTTTCATGGAAAAACTGGAGAAACTGGAATCAGTTGAACTTCACGATGTTACCGTTGAAAATTCACAGGCTCTGGCAACCAATCCTCACATCAAGTATGTAAACCTGAAGAATATCAAAGGTTTCGATCTTGAAGCTCTGAAGAAGAATGCTAACCTGCAGAGAGTTACCCTGAGCTCCAAGGATTTCACCAAAGAGCAGATCCAGGGCTTTGCAAGCACTGTTAAGGTATCATACAACTAATCTGTTTCAGACTGCAGTCTGATTTACTTTACGTATCGTTTAAAGGCCGCCAAGCGGCCTTTTTTAGTGTTTATGAATAATTTCCTGGTGTTATCGTTTAATCATACAGAACAGCAGTCCGCACATACAGAACTTCGATGATCCTGAATTAATCAGGAACAGAGGTTGAAACAATCTGCCGTCGTATTTCGGACTGTGAACATGACTGTAGGTCAGCGGCTTCTTGAGCTGACCTGTATACAGGCGGAACAATTGTTTCAGGAAGAGGCTGTTTCATCCGGCATTTTAATTACCAGACATTCCTTTCCATAGAAGGATATGCCATAGTTTACAATCTTCCGGTAATTACGCTCTTTTAAATCACGGTCATAGTTATTTTCTAATCTGTTCAAGTGCCGTTTCAGCTGTCACAGCCAAGTTAGTTTGTCATCAAAACAGTCCACTAAATTGTCAAATTCTCAGCTCTAAAAGGGACCGGTAGAAAACTATCTCTCCGGGATCGAAAACCGGAGCACCAGGCTCCGGTTTAAAAAATTAATGTTACTGTTTACAATGAGCTTATTTCTTCAATGTCAGCTTCTGCACAAACATTTCACTGGCTGGAAGTTTGTCAATCTTCGGATCTTTTTTCAGTACTTCGATGGTTTCATACGAAATGGTCTGGCCAAGATCTTTGGCATTATGAGAAGGTTCATCGATTAAAGTTTTCAGGTAACCGTAGCCGTCCGCACCGGTGGCGATATATTCATTCACAATTACGGTATATTTCTGATCTTTCTTTACCGGTACCCAGCCGTCAGCACTGCGGTATTCGAGATTGCTGATAAATTTACCGTCGGTCACATTGTAGTCAAGATCAAACCTCACACCGTAACCGGTCGGGAATGAGCCGTCGCGGGACGGATTTTTGGTATAGGACTCAATGCCTGAATCGATGAGCTTTTCAAGCTCTTCACCGTTGATTTCCAGTGAAACCAGGTTGTTGGCGAATGCCAGCACATTGTTTACATCAGAATTGTAGATCTTTCCGGGCCACATGAAGGTGCGGTAGTTACCTGCGTTCTGCAGAATAATCGCCCCCGGATATTTCTTGGCAAGAATATAACTCAATGAGGTGCATACTTCGCATCCGTGGATCTGTTCAGTCTGGGTGAACAGACATACCTCGCCGGGAACTCTGGTCTGACACAGTGCATTGTTGTTCGTACCAAGATACTGCAGTCTGGAATGGGTTTCATTGATATAACCGTTTATTAGCTCACTGGAAGGATCTTTCTTCGGATCATAGAATGATACGAAATCAAGTTTGGAAAATTCCTTCATCGCTGCTTCTTTTTTCTTAGGATCCAGCTCTTCAGCATTGGCGGTCTGGAGACTGCTGATGATAATCTGCGGTGCACCATCACATTTTATTACATTGCCGTCCTTGTCGAATTTAACATTCAGTTCACCGAGAATAGCGCCGGTGGAACCTGCCTGTACGATACAGGCATTGTTGCCGTCAAGATTTTTGGCCATCTCAGGATAGTCAAGTTCGGTTGGAACACCGAGCTTGTGCAGCTGGTGACCCATTACAGTGTGGGAATCCGCGGTAATCCATACATCGATTCCGTGTACCTTGGATGCCATCGGAATATCATTCTCCACACCCTGGTGGGTCAGGGCGATGAATTTATTGATCCCCTGCTTCTGCAGTTCTGCCACCAGTTTATTGATGGTATCTGCTTCATTGGTGAAAAAGGTTCCCTTATCAGGTTTGGAGGATGCATTCACCTTGTCACCGCTGGTGATTCCGATAACCGCAATCTTCTCTCCGCCGCGTTCCAGAATTACATACGGATCAACCATCGGTGTAAGTCTGTTTTCAAACGGAACCTTGAGGTTGGCACTCAGTACCTTCATGGCATTTTTGCCGCTCTTCAGACCTGCAACCAGCTCTGCCAGGAAATCATTGCCGTGGTCAAACTCGTGATTACCGATTACCACTGCCTCGAATTTAAGTTCCTTTAAAATTTCATAATCATCGCGGCCGTGATAATAGTTGAAGTAGGTACCGTTACCGGTCTGGAAGTCACCGCCGTGAAGTCTGAGTACATTGCCCTCGCTGTGGGTGTTCATATAGTTTAAAATGGCGTTCATACCGCCGATCTGGGCGAGGTATTTGTCGTTATCGATGGTCAGAAAGGTATTTACCGGCTCAACATATGAATGGCTGTCGTTGACATGAAAGATTTTTAAATCAAATTCGTCTGCGGCATGAGCCTGGGCTCCAAGCAGAGCACCGGCTGCTATAACCATTGAAAGTAATTTTTTCATTTATTCTTTTTCCTTTTACAGTGTGTATCAAATACGAGTGTCTGCTGTTGATCTTCCTGGTAATTTAAATAAAACACTCTATTGTTTTTCAACCCGGTCATTATAACAGATCTGCAGGGCGCAAACCGATAATGCATTCACATTAATGACGGCGTTCTATGAGCGGTCCGCCGTTGGATTCTCTGCAGAGATTGCTGACCATTGTCTGCAAATGGGGCATTTTGAGTATTTGCCCAACCGCCGATAATGAAATCAACAGCGGCTTCTGCCGGCAGAAACGAACAGCAGCGGGCCCGCCCCTGCAGTGCAGCAATTAATAAGGTGACCAGTGCAGACTGCGGTACAGATGCATTCCTCCGCAGATGACTTTTACATCCTTAAATCCGTTCTGCATCAGGATCCTGGCCGCATTGTAGGCTCTCACCCCGACGGCGCAGGTTACCGCCACGGTATGATCCCGCGGCAGTTCATCGAGCCGCTCCCGCAGAGAGCCGAGGGGGATATTCACCGCCCCCGGAAATGAATTGAATCTGGTCTCCATCGGCTCCCGGACGTCAAGTACTGTATACTGCGGATTGTGATTGGCCATCTGCTCTTCAACCTCACTCCACTGTACATACTGCGCCAGTGAGTTGAAATAATTGTCGGCCATGAAACCGAGGAAATTTACCGGATCATTGGCGGAGGAGTACGGCGGAGCGTAGCACAGATCTGCATCCATCAGTTCCCGGTAGGTGGCTCTGCTTCTGATAAATCCGGCCAGCACATCAATTCTCTTATCAATGCCGTCACTGCCGATCCCCTGGGCACCCAGGATCCTTCCGTCCTTTTTACTGAAGAATGCCTTGATTATCACCGGGGTCGAGCCGGGATAATATCCCGCATGGGATTTTCCCGATACCAGCAGTGAAAGATAATCAAATTCCGGATCGCCGGCTTTCATCTGCTCAAGCTGCCTGGTGTTAAGACCGGTGGAGGCGGCGGTAAGATCGTTGATTTTAATGATACTGGTATTCTGACAGCCGCGATAGGCACTGCCTGCAAGGCCGGCAATACTGTCGGCGCAGGCTCTGGCCTGGCGGTACGCCGGACCGGCAAGGGGGATATGCTGCTGTTTTCCCGATATGAAATTGGACACACTGACCACATCCCCGATGGCATAGATGTTGGGAATGCTGGTGCGCATATGTTCGTCAACCCTGATGCTGCGGTCGGTATTCAGTTCAATTCCAGCCGCAGCGGCAAGATCTGAATCCGGCACAATTCCTGCAGCAAGTACCATAAAATCTGCCGTGATTGTTTCACCGTTTGAAAGACTGATCTTAAGCTGTTCATCCATCTGTTCTGTAGCGGTAACGGTGGTATTCTGCAGATATCTGATTTTGCTGACTTTAATCTGCAGATCTATCAGTGCTGCCAGATCACTGTCGAAATGTTTGAGGGCATGAGGCCCCCTGCCTACCAGCACGGTATTGATGCCTCTTTTTTTCAGATTCTCGGCGGTCTCCACTCCCACAAAGCCACTGCCGTACACCATGGCGGTCAGTTCCTGCTTTTCTCCCGCCGCTGCAGCAATCTGATCTGCATCTTGTACTGTTTTCAGGGTGAAAATCCGTTTATGCTCAGGATTGATGCCGGATGGAATGTTCTGCCTGGTACCGGTGGCGATAATCAGATTGTCATAACTGTCGCTGAAAATGTTTCCGTCGGAGAGGTTCCGGACTTCAATACGGTTTTCCCCCGGAATTATTCGCACCACCTCATGGAGGTTTTTAACAGTGATGTTGAATTTCCCCTCCAGTCCCTTAACCGTCTGCACCAGCAGCATGCCCCGATCTTTAATCACTCCGCCCACATAGTAAGGCAGTCCGCAGGTGGCGCTGGATACATATTCATTTTTTTCGTAGATGGTAATCTGTGCCTTTTCATCCAGCCGGCGCAGTCTTGCTGCAACCGTGGCTCCGGCGGCAATACTTCCGATGATCACAGTTTTAGTCATAAGTCTTCTCCGATATTGTTGCACTCTTTCAATTGTACTACAGAAAAATCCGGAATAAACATCCCTGTGCCGATCCGGATCAATATTCAGAAAAACCCGGCTGCACTGCACCGAAAGTTAAAAAAGAAAAAGCCGGTCTATCAGATCTGATAAATCGGCTTATGTCAGAAAAAAATCTTTAGATTATTTGAGCTTGTCAGCAATCATCTTATGCAGTGACTGCAGAGATCTCACCCTGGCCTTTTCATCAACCTTGAATGCTTCACAGGTTGCATAGGCACCGTTCATGGTTGTGGTATAGGCAACCTTGAACTGCAGCGCACTTCTTCTGAGCTGCTTGGAGTCTTCGATAGATCTTCTGCCTTCGGTGGTATTGATGATGAAGTCATACTCTCCGCTCTTGATAAAGTCGAGGATGTTAGGACGACCTTCATATACCTTGTTTACATGGCGGCATTCAATACCGTTTTCCTGCAGCACTTTGGCGGTACCGCGGGTGGCGTCGATTGAGAAGCCCTGTTCAATAAGTTTCTGAGCCAGCAGAGGAAGTCTTTCCTTGTCTGACTTGCGCACTGACAGCAGCACCTTGCCTTTTCTTGGCAGAACGGTGTTGGAGCCGAGCTGTGACTTGGCATAGGCTTCAGCGAAGGTATCGCCCACGCCCATAACCTCACCGGTAGAACGCATTTCAGGTCCGAGCAGCGGATCTACGCCAGGGAACTTGTTGAACGGCAGAACCACCTCTTTCACGCTGTAGTATGGTGGAATAACCTCCTGGGTAAAGCCCTGATCCTTCAGTGACTTGCCGGTCATGATCCTTGCTGCAACCTTGGCCAGCGGTACACCGGTAGCCTTGGAAACAAACGGAACGGTACGTGCTGCACGAGGGTTAACCTCGATCATGTAGATATCGGTACCGCGTACTGCAAACTGGGTGTTCATCAGACCGATAACATCAAGCTCCTTGGCAAGTGCATAAACCTGCTCTCTCAGACGGTTCTGGATATCCAGGGTCAGACTGTACGGAGGCAGAGAACATGAAGAGTCTCCGGAGTGAATACCGCACTGCTCGATGTGTTCCATAATACCGCCGATAACCACGGTCTCACCGTCGCTTACTGCATCGATATCAACTTCGGTTGCATGGTCGAGGAATCGATCCAGCAGAACCGGAGATTCATTGGAAACGCTTACCGCCTCCTTGAAGTAGCGGCGCAGATCTCCCTCATCATATACGATTTCCATAGCACGGCCGCCAAGTACGTATGAAGGACGAACCACCAGCGGATAGCCGATGTTCTTGGCGCTTACCACTGCCTGCTCCAGGGTGGTAACGGTGTCGTTCTGCGGTTGCAGCAGATTCAGACGGTCAACCGCCTGCTGGAAGCGCTTACGGTCTTCAGCACGGTCGATGGCGTCAGGACTGGTTCCGATGATCGGTACTCCGGCTGCTTCAAGAGCACGTGACAGTTTGAGCGGAGTCTGACCGCCGAACTGTACGATAACTCCCTTAGGTTTTTCCACGCGGCAGATTTCAAGTACGTCTTCAAGGGTTACCGGTTCAAAATACAGACGGTCTGAAGTGTCGTAGTCGGTGGATACGGTTTCAGGGTTGCAGTTAACCATGATGGTTTCGTAACCGTCTTCTCTTAATGCCAGTGCTGCATGCACACAGCAGTAGTCGAATTCGATACCCTGACCGATACGGTTAGGACCGCCGCCTAAAATCATAATTTTTTCTCTGTCAGACGGATTTGCCTCGTTTTCCTCATCGTAGGTTGAGTACATGTAGGCGGTGGAGGTTGCAAATTCGGCTGCACAGGTATCTACCCGCTTGTAAACCGGAATAATGTTCCAGCGTTCGCGGATCTTTCTGATTTCGTTTTCTGAAATGTCCAGGATCTTGGCAATACGCTTGTCGGAGAAGCCCTTCTGCTTCATCAGTCTCAGGAAATCCTGATCAAGTCTGCTGCGACCTCTCTTCAGCAGTTCATCCTCCAGCTGTACCAGTTCCTGGATCTGGATCAGGAACCATCTGTCAATCATGGTGTACTGGAATATTTCATCCAGGGAGAAGCCGGCACGGAATGCATCGGCAAGATACCAGATCCTGGATGCACCTGCGTTCTGCAGTTCGTGAACAATGCGATCCTCTGCATCCTCCTCCCTGATGTCGATTTCAGGATCGAGACCTGATTTACCGATTTCAAGTCCGCGCAGAGCTTTCTGCAGTGATTCCTGGAAGCTTCTGCCGATGGCCATAACCTCACCCACGGATTTCATCTGGGTGGTCAGACGGTCATTGGCTTCATGGAATTTTTCAAAGTTGAATCTCGGAACCTTGGTTACCACGTAGTCGATTGAAGGCTCGAAGGAGGCAGGGGTCAGACCGTTGGTGATATCGTTCTTAAGTTCATCCAGGGTGAAACCAACTGCAAGTTTTGCAGCAACCTTGGCGATCGGGAAGCCGGTTGCCTTGGATGCCAGGGCTGATGAACGGGATACACGAGGGTTCATCTCAATGATTACCATGCGTCCGTCTTTCGGATTGATACCGAACTGTACGTTTGAACCGCCGGTTTCAACACCGATTTCACGCAGTACCGCAATGGATGCGTCACGCATGATCTGGTATTCCTTGTCGGTCAGAGTCTGAGCCGGAGCCACGGTGATGGAGTCACCGGTGTGGATGCCCATCGGATCAAAGTTTTCGATGGAGCACACGATGATGCAGTTATCGTTGCGATCGCGGATAACCTCCATTTCGTATTCCTTCCAGCCGATCAGTGATTCGTCAATCAGAAGTTCGCTGATTGGTGACAGATCAAGACCGCGGGTACAGATTTCCACGAATTCCTCCGGGTTGTAGGCGATACCGCCGCCTGAACCGCCCATGGTGAAAGAAGGACGGATGATACACGGGAATCCAACCACCTTCTGTACCGCCCAGGCTTCATCAAGATTATGGGCAATACCGGATTTAGGACATTCAAGTCCGATTGACTTCATAGCCTTGTCGAAACGTTCACGGTCCTCAGCCTTGTCGATGGCATCAGCGGTGGCACCGATCATTTCAACATTGTATTTTTTCAGAACGCCGTTGCGTTCCAGATCGAGAGCGCAGTTAAGTGCTGTCTGACCGCCCATGGTAGGCAGAATTGCATCAGGACGCTCTTTTTCAATAATCTTTTCAACTACTTCCCACTGAATCGGCTCAATGTAGGTAGCATCAGCCATTTCAGGATCGGTCATGATGGTTGCAGGATTGGAGTTTACCAGTACAACCTTGTAACCTTCCTCTCTCAGGGATTTACATGCCTGGGCACCGGAATAGTCAAATTCGCAGGCCTGGCCGATAACAATAGGACCTGCGCCGAGTATTAATATTTTCTTTAAATCTGTACGCTTAGTCATTATCTGCTCTCCTTGCGTGCCTTGATTAATTCGATGAAGTGCTCAAAAAGCGGAGTTACATCATGAGGTCCCGGACTTGCTTCTGGGTGACCCTGGAAACTGAAGGCCGGTCTGTCGGTTCTTTCAATACCCTGCACTGATCCGTCGAACAGTGATACATGGGTTACCCTGATGTTTTCAGGAAGGGTGTTTTCATCGATGGCGAATCCGTGGTTCTGGCTGGTAATCATAACTCTGCCGCTCTTCAGATCCTTAACCGGATGGTTGGCGCCGTGGTGACCGAATTTCATCTTCATGGTTCTGGCACCGGAGGCAAGACCGAGCAGCTGGTGTCCCAGACAGATCCCGAAGGTCGGAATGCCCTGATCCACTAATTCTCTGATTGCGTTGATTGCGTAGTCGCAAGGCTCCGGATCGCCAGGACCGTTTGACAGGAACACACCGTCCGGATTGAGTGCCAGCACATCCTTGGCCGGGGTTGTGGCAGGAACCACGGTCAGTCTGCATCCCAGCTGGGTGAGAATTCTCAGAATGTTCTGCTTCACACCGAAATCGTATGCAACCACATGGTATTTCAAATCTTCCGGTTTCGGACTTGCGTAGCCTTCACCGAGTTTCCATGTGCCGATTTTCCATTCATAAGGGTGTGAGGTGGTCACTTCCTTTGCCAGATCCATGCCTTTCAGACCTGCAAAGCTCTTTGCCTTTTCCAGAGCTTCTGCTTCATTGAGGTTTTCACCTGCCATGATGCATCCGGACTGTGAACCCTTGGTTCTCAGAATTCTGGTCAGCTTTCTGGTATCGATATTGGCAATACCGAGAACATTGTGACGGTTCAGATAGTCGGAAAGTGATTCCTCGGATCTGAAGTTTGATTCAATCATGGTGTAATTGCGGATTACAAGAGCCTGCAGATGGATTTTGGAAGATTCCTGATCTTCTTTGTTAATACCGTAGTTACCGATATGCGGATAGGTTAAAGTAACGATTTGTTTTGTATAGGATGGATCTGTAAGAATTTCCTGATAACCAGTCATTGAGGTATTGAATACCACTTCACCGACGGTACAGCCGTCAGCTCCGATGGAAATACCTTTAAACACTGTGCCATCCTCCAGCACCAATAATGCAGAATGAGCCAAGATGACCTCCAATTGTCTCTTTGAATGTGAATTTACTTAAATAAGCCCTATCCATGTTCACCCGATAGGCCTTATTTAAATATTTTCCGCCGTCTGCTCCCGTGAACTGCCTCTCCGGATTGGCTTTTCAGCCCCTCTTTCTGTATATTTACGGTCATACGTGCGTCCGCTGTTCCGGAAATTTTAAACAGATCACTGTTCTGTATTTAAATTCGTGTAATTTTACAACAAATTAAGGCGGATTTCCATTATAAAAGATTAATAATCCCCTACAAAAAAGGGTTGAAAAGTGCAATTGTTCATTAATTGATATGATTTAATTCTGTGATCTGTTTAACAAATCAGACTTCCTGAAGTTCAGGTTCCGTTCCGCCTCAGCCGGCAGAAGGAACCGGAGATAATGATTAATTTTTGATTAATTTACGGGAGTAACGCACTGTCTGCAGAAGACTGCGGAATTTACCGGAGCTGACGTCAGGATCCATAAAGGTGCAGACGTAGTATTCGCTTTTTTCTGCTGCACAGGTACACCGGAAGTTACTGTAATTAATCATGTTATGCTTTTCCACCTGATTGCACCATGTTATTACGGTGGCTGACGGCTGAATACGGCACCGTAAATATTTCTCTGCTGTTAGAACAGAGATCCCTGTTCGTTCATTCCAGGTTCATCAGCCGGTGAACCGCCCGCCGCCAGTTCAAATTTTCCGTAGTCCTCTCGGCTTTTTAAAATATGCAGGTGTGTCAAAATATGCAGGTGTGATCGGTCATAATCCTTGATTTTGAGCAGTTCGCAGATTTCTTCATGGTTTTCAGACGCCATGATCCAGTTGGCCTCGAAGGCGGGGCTGTTTTTTTCCGGTCCGCAGGCAACCGGTACGAACAGATCCCGTCCGTCCTCCAGTATGGACTTTGATGCAATCAGCGAGCCTCCCTCCCTGGTGGAGGCAATCATTACCACCAGCTGGGAAAGTCCAGCCTGAATTTTATCTCTTTTCGGATAGTTGTACTGTGCAGGCTTTTCCCCCATCGGAAACTGACTCACCAGTGCACCGCCCTCTGCAACGATCTGCTCGGCAAGTCCGGCATTCTCCTCCGGGTAGACATAGTCAAGCCCGTGTGCGAGCACTGCTACAGTATGTCCGTGACATCTTAAAGCCTCGCGGTGTGCAAAGGTGTCACACCCGAGAGCCAGCCCGCTCACGATGGAGAATTTTCTTTCTGTAAGTTCGGCGGTAATCCTGGCCGCAACAACATCCGCCTTGGCCGGCGGCTCCCTGCTGCCGATTACTGCGGCACTGCGGGATGAAGGGGGCAGATTTCCCTTTACATATAAAAGAAACTGATCGAATTTAGAGTGTTTAAGCAATGACGGATATTCCGGATCACAGCTGCACAGGATCCTGACACCGCAGTTTCCGGCAAGTTCAATCTGTTGTTCCGCTGCTGACTTTGCCGTTTCAATTTCACCCAGAAAACCATCTGCCGGTTTTCCGGTTTCCTGATAAAGCAGTCGGGCCAGCTCTCCGGTGGAACAGTCTGACAGACCTCCGGAAAGCATTTTTTTCAGCTTTGCCGGACCGATCCCTTTTACGCCGTTAAGGATCAGTGCCGCCCGGCATACCGTTGAACAGATCTTCATACGCTAACTCCTTTTTCAGATCTTTTACACATGCTGCTGCAACTGCCAGCTAACCGGACAGCTGTTAAATATTGCTGTTTCCTGTTTCTGCAGCTCCTCCGCTTTGGCTGTATTTCTACAATCTATCATTAATTTTCTCAGTGTAAAGATATTTTCTTCTGCGTTTACTGATTCAACCATGGTTGAAAATCCTGCGCTGTTTTGAACTGTTAATATGCAAATATGAACCTGCCGGACGAAAAAAAACAAGGAGCTGAAAATGAATAATCCAAATGCCGTAAACTTTCCCAATACCCACCGATATGCCTTCGGTAATGTGAACTACCTGTACGACTACTACCCGGCCAACCGTTTTCCGGATAACGCTCTTCCCGAGCCCCTTCGCAATATCAGAAAAGCCCTGTGGGATTTCAAAAAAGGGATCTGTAATTTCTTCAGCAGAACACTGGTGGAAAACCTGGTTAATGTCATTGCACAGTCAGGACAGTTCAACAGTGAGAGGGTTGCGGTGCTGTGCGTTCCGGCATCGAGTGAATACAAGACACAGCTGAGATACTCTCTTCTTATTTCCATGCTGAAACAGGTTCTTCCCCGCGCCAGGTTTATCAACGATCAGATCGTGTTCACCGGACAGAAGGCGCAGAAGCATCTGCAGAGCGACAGAAATATTAATTCCTGCTCTCATTTCTATATCAACGGACCGATCCCGGAGCCTGATATTCTCGTCATTGATGATATTGTCACCAGAGGAGGAACCTTCAGTGATGTGGTTCAGATGCTCGATAACAGTTACGGTGCGAAGAGATACTGTTTCATGACGATTGCCAGAACCGTAAGCCCGAACATCCTTCTGTAATTTTTTTTGTTCGTGATCCGGTTCCCGGCAAAAGTTAAAACATCGTTTCAACCATGGTTGAAACCCCTGATCCTGAACCTGGGTGCTACCATGAAAATATGAATTGCAGAGATAACAGACATAGAAATTAAAAGTTTAAAAGGAGATAACACCATGGTAAGAATTTTACGTGATGAAAATTACAAGGTCGGTCCCGTTTACTACCTGTTCAATTACTATTCCAAAAATCACTATCCTGACGATGCTATCAGTGAAGAGGATCGTTTTATCCGCAACGGGATCCTTAATTTCAAGTCAGGCATTGATTCCGAGAACAGAAATGCAGTGATTAATGCCATGGTAGAAGCTGTAATGCAGATCCCCGGGATCAACAGCGGTACGGTTGCCCTGTTCTGTGTGCCGGCATCCTCACAGGGTTCCTCCGCCCTGCGCTACGGTGAACTGCTGGCGCGTCTCAGACAGAATTGTCCACGGGTTCATTTTGTCAACGATCAGGTGGTATTTACCGGTGAAAAGCAGCGCAAGCATCTGCAGAGCGACCGCAGTGCCGGCTCCTGCTCCCATTTTTATATTGAAGGCAGGATCGACGAGCCTAATGTGGTGCTTATTGATGACATTGTAACCCAGGGGCATACGCTGCTGGAAGTATCCCGACTGATTGATAATCAGTTCGGACAGAAGAACTACTGCTGCATGACGCTGGCAAGAACTGTTTACAACAGATAGGGATGTTTATTCCCGGGACAGATCAGGCACGGACAAGGACGAATGGAGTCCTGCCCGTTGCCAGCGATCACCGGAAATTTAGTAATTCTGCAATTTAACTTAACCGGAGGAAACTATGAACTGCTGCCACGAGACTCAATGCATTTTCGGTAAACTGAACTTCGTCGGTCACTACTTTCCGCTGTCGGTTCCTGACTGCTCTATAACCCGTGCCGGCCGGATGTTCCGTACCGCACTGCTCAGATTCAAGAGAGGATCCGCTGATGAGGTTACCTTTGAAATAATCCGCCGGCTCGGCTCCTGGATCCGGGATCTTACCGCAGGTGCGGCCGGGGACTGGGGATTTATTACCTGTCCGGCCTCCAGTGAGGAAATTTATCAAAAGCGCAATGAACCGCTGCTTTCGCAACTGGGCAGTTTTGTTCCTGAGCTTAACATTCTTAATCACCGGATCGAGTATACCGGACGCAAGGCATCAAAAACCCAGGGTTCGAATCTTACTGTGGTTGAATCGGGAATATTCCATCTGCGGGCACCGGTAAATACCAGAAATCTGATTATTTTTGATGATCTGGTGGTAACCGGCAGAACCATGAGCCAGTTTGCCGGCCTGGTTAAAAACCGCAGCACCGAACGGATTGTCTTCTGCAGTCTCGGCCGTTCAGAGTACGGCTGTAACATTATCAGGGTTCCATCCGGAAGTATCATTACCGGTGCCGCCGGCGGTAAATAATGTCACGCGGCGGTTTGCAAAAAATATTCAGAAATCAGAAGAACAGAGGAGAATTATATGGCCATCGCAATAGAACACGTTATTGCAGCAAGCTCGATTAAAGGTGTGGGCAGACAGTTTCTGTTAAGATGTATTGACGACTGCAGTGATGCATCTGAAATCAACTATGAAAATTTTGTAGCATTTGTAGCTCCGGAAAAACATAAGCGGATCAGCAGGGGTGCCGGATCCTGCAGCCCTGAAATTGAGATGAAAGAACTGAAAAAAGCCTATGATCATACCCTGAAGCTGCTTGAACGATCCGCTGATGAAAAAATTTTTTATATAGGCTCAAACAGTTCTAAATATCCGCGCAGACTGCGCCGCAGCAAAGATCATCCCCTGTTTCTGTTCTACCGCGGTAATCTTGAAATCTGTGACACCATGCGCTGTGCCGCGGTGATCGGAACCAGACAGCCAAGCGCAGATGCGCTGAAGGCGGAGAAAAAAATCTGTGACTATCTTGCTGAATACGGCTGGAATATTGTCAGCGGTCTTGCCTTCGGCTGTGATGAGACTGCCCACCGAACAGCGGTTGAATACTGGAAAAATACCGGGAAAGGTACCACCACCGCCATTCTGGCCGACGGGCTGGATGCAGGCTCGATCTATCCGAAGGAAAATGCAGAACTGGCCGATGAAATTGTTGACTGCGGCGGTCTGCTACTGTCGGAATATATTATCGGCACCTCATGCCGGCCTTATTATCTGACAGAACGGGACAAGTGGCAGGCCCAGCTTTCTGATATCGTGATCCCGGTTCAGACCGGGGTTGCCGGCGGTACCTTTCACGCTTTAACCAGATCGGCAGAACTTGATATTCCCTCCTTCATTCCGTATTTAAGGGAATATGACTCCCCTGACTGTGAACAGAGCGACTTGTGCAGAAAAGGTATGATGAAGGCTGTTAAGAAATATAAATGCCTGCCCTTCCGGACTGTACTGGAATTTGACCGTATGTTAAAACTGCGTTGTACCGCCTGATCGGATCACCGGACCGGCCCTCTCTGGTGTCAGCACTGCTGTTGCTTATTGTTTATTACTTATGTTTAAGGCCTGTTTTGTTGAGGTTTACTTTGGGGGAGTATGATTAGGGATTGTTGTTCCATACGTTTTTTTCTGATTGTACGGATTTTTTGAACCGTACGAATTTTTGGACACTGTGTTTCGGGTAACATTACTGCAGAAACTCAAGATTAAACTTACTGATTTTTACGGAGAATAGCTATGACAAGGGATATCCTGCTTTCCATTACCGGCATGACACCGCAGGTGGTTACAGAAACACTTTATGCAATCTATAAGCAGGAGCCGGATAGATTTCCGGAGGAGATTTATATTATTACCACCAAAAGAGGGGCTGAAAAAATCAGAACCACCCTGCTCGGTGATGGCGGAATGCTCAACCGTTTCTGCAGTGAATACAGGCTGCCACAGATTGAATTCGATGAATCTAGACATCTTAAAATTATCTGCGATAAGAACGGAACGCTTATTGACGATGCCAGATCAAAGGAGGATCAGCAGGTAATTGCCGATTTTATTTTCAATGAAGTTCGTAAACTGACTCAGACTAAAGAAAATGGAGTTCCTTATTACCGGATCCACGCCTCCCTCGCCGGCGGCCGTAAGACCATGACCTACCTGCTCGGCTCCTCCATGAATATTCTCGGCAATCCGGAAGACCGGCTCAGTCATGTACTGGTCAGTGAGGCTTTTGAAACCTGTTCTGAATTTTTCTATCCGACTAAAGAGACTCATTTAATCCATGGACACAATATTACCGGTGCCGCCGGCGGTAAACAGGTGGTACTGGATGCCGCCACGGCAAAGGTTGAACTTTCTGAAATTCCTCTGATGTTCCTTCAAACTCTGCTTGATTACAAAAAAACCGGCAGGATCCTTTCATCCTATACCAATGCAGTCCAGGAGATTAACAATTCACTGCAGCTGAAACGGGAAAATCTTAAACTTGAACTTTCGGTGCAGAACTATACTCTGCTGATTAATGATAAGTATGAGGTGCAGCTCGATCCTAGGGAATTCTTTGTTTATCTGATGGTGGTAAACTGTATGAAGGAAGAGGGTGGGTTCGGCATGCCGTCTACCAAAAACAGTTTTGATTCGTACCGTTATGCCATCGAGACATTTTTTAAACTTCTGTCCTCTTTTTCCTGTACTTCAGAAAATGCCAACAACAGCTATCGCAACCAGGTTGAAAAATACCGTAACGCTGTCAAAAGTTTCTGTAAGTTCCTTTGTGATAAAGAAAACGAAGCAATCAATACTAATCCTGATCTTAATACTGAAAATGCAGAATTAGTCTGTAAAGATCGTAAACAAATTAATCTGTTTTACGAACTGGTTGCCAACATTAATAATCATATCGGAGATTTCAGAGGCACAGGCAGAAACAAAAAATCATTTTTACAGCTGAGCGGAGATCCTCAGCCAAATGATCGATCCTACAACGTACTGTTCCCGTTTGAAAAAATAAAAGGATGTGATGACAGTTACAGGCTTAATCCAAAATTTATCGACGCACAGTATCAGTTCTGGAAAAACGCCGTCCGCGATATCGGAGACAAAATCAGGGAAAAGGTCGTAAATCATACTCTGGCAGAACACTACTGCATTAAAAGCGATAATATACTCGGTTCAGGAAAAAAAATAATAGATCTGCCTGCAGAGAATATTGTGATCAGGTAGCTCACAACCGATCGGCGGCACCATACTGAATTCTGTTGACAGTACCAGCGACATCTTTCCGGATCTGATCTATACAGCTGCAGATTCGGCTGAAGCATTACTCCGGAATGATTTACCACACGTTGTAACTTTATGTTCTGCGTTCAACTTACGATCGGAATTTTCGTAAAAACGAAGATACCTTAAGTTTCATAAACAGAACAAGAGGACACAACCCCATAACAACAATTAATACAATGACACCGATATGTATAATTCGAACAGTTTCAAGACTGAACGGACCGAAATATTCTGCGGCACTGTCAATAAAGTCAAACGAATCAATAAGTGCGGAAAAGACTACCAGCAGCGAAAGTACGGCCAGTGATTTGCTCACCTTGTTCGAGGTCCTTTTGTCTTCATCATCCTTTATATTTCGCAGATGCTGATGAAGCGATTCAACGCCCATTGACAGAAATTCGATATCCTTTTTGATCTGCAGCCGTTTGAAAAGATATTCATAGAATTTATTATGGTGATCGTTGTAGCTTACAGAGGAATTAATGCTGTTCATCATAAACATATTAATTCGACCGGAATGCTTAACCAGCTTGTCCAGCGACAGTGATTCTATTTCGTAACTGTCGGAAAAATCCTGATATAACTCATTTGAAAATTTAATAAGTGTAAACTTCTGGTAGTTTATCAGTATATAAAAAAGAAAATAGGAGTTATGCAGATTTCTGGAAAAACCTTTGAGAAAAAATTTATCATTCGAATCATCATAACTCACACAGATAGAGCAGCCGTTCTGCGAGCAGCTGTATACCATGTTTTCATACATGGAGGTCATGTGTTCTTCGATACTCCGCGACAGTCTGAAAGAACTGTTGAATCCGTTGGCTATGTAGTATGCGGTGGTACACAGTTTGCTGCGATCAATATTTTCACCGCCGCGGTAGCAGCAGTAGACAAAATTCATGATAATTGCCGGCAGACATTCAGTTGTACCGCCAGAGTTGGCCTTACCGGATCTTCTACTGTTCAATTTATTTTTTGTCTCGTTGGCACATACCGGGGAGCTGATTTCGTTTGTCATCTGATATCTTACATAAGGGAGAATATTTCTGAAACACCCGGTCAGCCACAGTCCCAGTGAGAATGTTACCGGTGAGGCATTCACATCAACCTTCTTTCCGCTCAGTTCTGAATTATGATCGATAACCTTCAGGGTAAATTTTGATGGTGTTGATAGCTCCATGCTGTCTGTGACCGGAACGGAATCAGAAGTTGGCATAGAAAGTTCCGGAAGAAACCCTGAAATATAGTTAAGACGGAAGCCGGTTGGATCATTAAAGAGATTGTAGAGTTTAAGATATCTCTGAATAATGATCATCTCTTCCGATAAGACCTGCTGATATGAATAATGATAAATGAAAAATCCTACTCCGGTATGAAAGATGAACACTCCTACTTCATCAATGTTTATCCGGTAATTTTTATTTTCCCCGACAGCTGAGTAAAAAGATGCATCAATCCTAAGTTCCAGATCTCCCGAGAGCTGTTTGAGAAAATAACAACCGAGATTATCATGGAACTGACGGTGGTGTTTGAATTTTTTTCTGCCTGCAGGATAATCGCATTCATCCAGAAAACTGTCTCTGATATTCTCAAAAACAGTTTTGCTGAAGGCATTGGTCATTTTGTTGAAACCTTTGGAACGGTTCATTAACTCATAGATTTGATCATAATCGTCAAAATTGAATGGAATGATGTGCCATCCGGAAACAAGACTTATCATCTTATCGTTGTTCAAGGTTAATCTCCGTTAAATATCAGCTCGTGACAGTCATTCTGACAGAATTCACCGATTAAATCATTATCTTTTACGGTGAAGTAATCAAGACATCCGGTGTACCGGTCACTGAAAGGAACGATTTTTTTATTTGACGAGCCTAAAAGAAATCTCTTGTTGTCATGCATTTTTTCAATATACGGACCGCACAGAGCAAGATCCACCACTCCGGCAAGTTCGTCACTGATCATGCTTTCGTCCTTTCCGGTAAACAGAATTATACCAAGCTCCTGCCTTTTAAGACCACTGCACAGTGAATAAAGTCCCTGCTGAAGCAGCGGTTCTCCGCCGGACAGGGTAACTCCCTCGATACCGTATCTGTCAGAGGCTTCAGTGGTCAGTTCTAAAATTTTTTCAAGTGGAAGAATGTGCCTTGCCGTTAAGGGCTGAAAACCAGGATTAGCGCATCCCCTGCATCCGAGATTACATCCCTGAAACCAGATGCAGGTTCTTAAAAACGGACCTTCCACCCTGGTGGCAAGTTTGATCTGTGCCACGTTGAAAAGAATGTCAGACATTATCAGTCAGCCGCCGCTTAGTTGAACCGGAAATCAAGGCCGGTGCGCTCCGCTTTGAGTGACACTTCAAGATCCCCGTTCCTGAACTCCCGTAAATCATCACGGTTGTTGAACAGAAATCTTGCCAGCGGATCCAGCAGTTTGTCATTGATTGCATTAAGAACCTGACGTCCACCTTTTGACCGGTCCAGCCCGTTGAGAATATAGCCGATAACTTCGCTTTCACTGGTCAGTACCAGATTGAGAAGATATTTCTCATATACCCCGCGTATCACCGGATTCAGCTTTGACTTTGCTATCCGGTAGATAAAATCATCGCTCTGAATAAAATTGAACGGAACGATATTATTGTATCCGATACGTCCGAGCAGTTCAGGTCTGCCGATTTCACGGTCAAAGTAATTCTTTACTTTGTCAATGAACATTTTTGCGGTCTGCTCATTGCTGCCGGTGTAGCTGATTTCACTGGCACCGAGGTTAGAGGTAAAAATAATAATGCTGTCGCTGAAATATACTGTTTCACCCCTGGAATCCGTAAGTCTGCCGTCCTCCAGGATCTGCAGAAATATATCCAGGATCCGCGGATTCGGTTTGGCGGCTTTTTCTATTTCGTCAAAGAGAATGACACTGAATGGTTTCTCCCTGATGGCGTTGGTGAGCTGACCTCCCTCCTCGTAGCCTACATATCCCGGAGGTGCACCGATAAGTTTCTGATCAGAATTCTCCTGTCCGTATTCTGACATATCAAACCTGATACAGGCCTGCTCATCACTGAAAAGAAACTTTGCCAGAGCCTTGGAAAGTTCGGTTTTACCGACACCGGTCGGTCCGACAAAGAAAAAAACACCCTTCGGCATGGCTCTTGATGAACTCTTATGCAGTCCGGTAAGTCCCATGAAAGCTTTGATTACCGTAAGTTCGATTTTTTTTATTGCTTCATCCTGACCAATTACGCTTTCCGAAAGGATGCGCCGGATGTTTTTCAGTTTCTGGGAGTCAAGTTTTTCCCACGGGTTGTCCTTCTCACCGTACCGGAACAGATAGAACAGCTTTTCAAATGAAAGTTTCGGATTTTTTCTTGAAAGTCTTGCCAGCTGAACAATCTCCCGGTTTGTGACATCATCAAGAAGATCGATATAATTGGCAAAATTGGCATCCGACTGCAGAGTTTCACCGGGTTTCATTCTCAGATCAAATCCGTCGGAAATTTTTTCCAGTAGCAGTTTGCGTTCATCCCGGTCCGGCCGGCTCAGCGAAATTATTTCCACCTCCGGGTTGGCCTGATAAAGGTTGAGAGGAAGCAGCGAGGATTTAGAGGATATAATAACGACGCAGCTTTCGTTACAGTCAAGTTCATAAGGCTGGATTTTACGTTCTCTGATGGCTTTTGCCAGTAGGGTTACTGCGTCACGCTCCTCATCGGGTATTGACGCTGTTGTAAAAAGAAAATCACTGTAATTGAGAATAAATAGCGCCTTTTTGGAAAGGTCCGTCATGGTTGCATAGACCACCGTGAAGAATTCAGATATTTTTTGGAACCGGGGCTGATTACTCTGCGTTGAACTGTCTAATGCCGGATCATCATCCAGATCCAGCTCATAATTTTCACCTTCTACTGTTACGTCTGTTCCGGTGTTAAGACTGCTGACGCTTCCGTCGATCGCATCCACCGCACCGTCAATACGATCCCAGTATACACACTGACGGTAGTTCATAGTGCGGGCGACTTCGGTCAGGTAGTCCCGCAGTGTTACGATTCTCCCGCTTTCAGAAAGAAATACATCGCCCACATTACCTTCAATGATTACGCATTTTTTTATTCCAATGCTTCGGGCGATTTTTTTGAATCCGTTTTCTATTGACATAAATTAATTCCTCCGGATTATGGTGTCCGACTTCTATATTCCTGGTTACCGTCCTCTAAGATTTAAGATGTCCGGAACTGCTTTTGATGCTCTGTCGCTTCATTGATGCAGTACGGTCGGGATTCTCCCAGATAACCTTTTTCCCGGTAATCTGCATCCCGTAGACTTTCTCCAGAGTTTCATTGAAACCATCCTCATCTTTAAGGCAGGTCATGCCGTCATATCCTTCAAAATGATACATGAACGAACCGTCAAGATTGACTTCAAACTGAACCATTTTACCGTCAGGTCTCTTAACCGCTATATTAACGGTATTGGTCTTCGGATCCAGTTTGATACACTGCTTCAGATCAACGATAAAACCCTGCTTTCTGATTGATTTGAGGATCACGGCAACTGCTTTTTTGCGAATCAGTTCCGCATTGATTTTATCCTCCACCTCCCGGTTGATTTCAGCGAGTGTTTCACTGTCGAGCGGGAGATCCTCCCGGATAATTCTGTCAATCCTGTCAGTCGGAACATTGTATTTTACAATGCGTTCCTTCAGGGAACGGAGCAGTTCTGTTTTACTGCTGTTCAGCGCTTTGTTCCTTGTGTCCGACATTTTTTGCCGGGCCTGTTCAAGAAGCTGCTGCAGATCGTTTCCAGCATCCTTGGAGCACAGCATCCGGTAAACCTGTTCGCGCAGGCAGACATCATCAATTGAGGCAAGAAATTTCTGCTGTTCAAAACTGATTGACGCAGTACCGTTCAGCTGATTCATCATCTCACGGTAGTTTTTTTCCGCTTCGGCAAAAATCTGTTCACGGATGAGTGCCCCGGCGCTGTCAATTCCGTTATAAAGAACTGAATTTAACCTGCCTTTCAGATCTGCTACCTGAGCTCTGATGCTACCGGCTTCACGCAGTCTTATTTTTTCAGAACGGTCCATAGCTCCTATTCGGGAGGTAAACTCCCGGTATTTTTCTGTGATTTCTTCCGCCTGCTGTTCCAGCTGACGGATGTAATCCTGAGCCATTATGGAACCGGTCTCTGCTGCATTGTTTTTGAGTAACGATAATTTCTTCGATATTTCATCTGCAATTTCACTGCACCGTTCACAAACCGCATCAACTTCAGCAGGAAAATCCACATACTCCACTACCACTGTATGACTCATCAGTCAGCCTCCTCTTTTGTAAATTAGGTTCATTATATCCCTGGAACGGCAGTGCGGCCGGCAGACGGTTCGCAAAACACAGTTCCAAAACCTTACAGTAAAATTTTCATCACTGCTTATCTTTTGGAATAACTTCAGCCGGTGTTCCATCCGGTTTTCTTGCCCGGTGGACGGTAAAATCAGTCTGTTTCATCTTGTACCGACCCCCTGTTTTGCATAGCTGACCATAGAAACCTCAAAATTTGCAATGGATGTCAGGATCCTGTTGATAAAATCAGGATTGTACTCTGACAGCTGAAGTAAAACCTTCTTGCTCTGAGCCAGTATATTACTGAAACCGGAAAATTTTCTGTACAGGGAACGGTCCAGTCTGCGGACGCCGTCAATATAATAATCTCCGTCAGGAACAAACTGCCGGTTGAAATTTTTAAGGATGTCAAGATCTTCGTAAACCGCTGCCAGAATAGTGTCTCCCGGTATATTTTCAAGAGAATTGAAAAATTCATAATTGATGATCTCAAGATTTTCAAAGAGGAAGTTTCTTGAAACATTGATATCAGTCAGATAATAGAAATAATTCAGTACGTTGCCTTTATTAATGGTTTCTTTCAGCTGCTTACGGATATCAAGGCTGAATTTTTTAATCAATGAAACCAGAACGGCTACTTCATCATTATGTCGGAAGTCCCGTATGGCGGTACAGAATCTGCCGATAATCTGCTGTGAGTACTTCCGTTTAAGCAGTTCTATAACCTCTGACTCAAATGAATTACCCCGATCTTTGATCAAATTCAGCGCTTTATGCAAACTGTTGAAGGAGCCTGATTTTTTATCAGCGTTTAATCCGCCCCATTTTTCAAGAACCGACACGGCAAATGCAGGATCATTAATTATTTTCAAAATCACGAACAGAGATTTACAGTTTGATTCACTGAGCACCTGGTACTGTTTAAGCAGAATTCCGGCAACATCCTGATATACACCGGCAGGTTCCAGCGCCAGGGAACAGTAGCAGTCAAGTTCAACTCTATATTGTCTGGTTGCACATACTGCAGTTACCGGACGACGGGTGCGGATGATTTTTTCAAAGCCGGTACCGTTAAATTTAATGCACATTGCATCCACGTCACTGCTGCGCAGCACCGGAATGTTGTGTCCTCTGATTTCAATTCGGTTTTCAGAAGTTTCCTGATCGCAGCCGGTAAGATACAGTCTGCCGCCGGATATCAATGTTGCGGGATCGAATGAAATGCCGGTGACAGTTGCGTCAGCAATTTCCTCCGGAACCTGCGCCTTCTTCTGGTACAGATACCCTGATAAATTATTTCCCGGCGCTCTGAATGCCGCTCTGAATACTGCTTTAACAAGAGACTCATCATAGGTTCGACTGATGCAATCCCGCATAGCATCGCTGCCGGGCTCGATCAGAACTGCCGACTGTTCGATGTCAACCTCCAGTTCCGCATTACGGAATATACAGATCATATTCTGCTCATAAGGGGTGACGTCATAGATAATTTCTTTATGCGTAAGGGATACCGGTGGATTTGCTCTTCTTTCCTCTGCAAGCAGTTTAAGTTCAGTACCAAGGTTTTCTCCGGAATAAGGGAAGCTTCCAGGATTGTTTTCAAGATGACTGCAGATCTCTTCATCACTGCAGACAGGAAGGTTGTTTGCGAGGGAAAAATTCCCGGTGGCAGAACTGTAGATAAAGTTGAGTCTGAGATTTTTATCCTGGCCGGTGGGAGCCTGTTTCTCTTCCAGCAGTACTTTTCCGGCAGCGGTAAGGTTGAAATCGGCAATCCGGTATTCGGAAAATTTTTCTTTGAAAAATCCGGTGAAAACGGATGACGGTGAAATCTCCACTGCTCTGCCGGTAATCAGATTTTCCAGTTCTGCCGCAAAAATATGGTGAACATGTTTTTCAATACCGAATGACACCAGGATTTTTTCAACAGGAACGGTCTTGTCAATACTGTCATTTATCAGTACAAGAAGGGTGTAGGTTATACCGGATGCCGGTCTGACGGCACTGTAGCGCAGGGTTGCCTTGATTTGTCTTACCTGCTCCGCAATCTGAATTTTTAATTTCCTGTTCATTATCTACCGTCTCCGTCACCGGTATTAACCGCGTCAGCACCACGTTTCTTTTCGTTCCTGTTATGATTGAACTTGCTCAAACCGCCATTATCAGCATTTTTATTATGCCACGGTTCAGAACTGTTACTTTCAGGAACAAGTTCAGCTGCCTGCAGAATTACCCCCTCCTGCTCTATTGTGCGCAGAATGTTGGTATATACCGGAAAATTTTTTTTCAATAATTCTTTTCTTCCGTGTATATCCGGCAGATCAATTACTCCGTTTCTGCAGAGAAAATCCCGGTTGCCGGTTATGATCAGAAGGCGTCTGGCCCGTGACAGGGCGACATTAATACGCTGATAGTTGCGGATGAATTCAGGCTTGATATTTCTGTTTCTGCTGTTTCGAACCATTGACAGGATTATGATATCTCGTTCATCCCCCTGGAAATCGTCGACCGTACTTACCACAATGCGCTCTTCTCGGGATTTTAAATAACCGTTGAACTTTTGTGCCCGGATCCTCCTCTGAATTTCCTGGGCCTGAGAACCGTAGGTACATATTACTCCGATGCTAAGCTTTGGAAGATCCCTGTTTTTCTCATCAGTAAAGAAACCGTCAATCATGGTCATCAGCTTGCAGACAACCTCGATCTCCTGATCGTTTTTATATGAGGTATCAAACTCTGAACGTTTTGATTCAAATCCGCGGCAGTTGACAAAGTAAACATTGCGATCAGGTCTTAGGATCCTGATTCCGTCTTTATCAAGCTGGATATTGTGACGTTTATCGTTGTTCTGGCCGCTGTATCCGAGTTTAAGTTCATAGTTATAGAAATGGTTGAATACATTCATGATGCTTTCATGACAGCGGTACTGCTGGTTAAGCATGATTTTGAAATCATCGCCAATCTGCTCGAACAGACGTTTGAAAAATGATTCCTCGTAGAGCCCGGTCATGGCACGGTTGATCTGACTGTTGAATTTTTCCTGATCGTAGATCCGGTAATCCTCATCACGGAGTTTTGCCAGATCGTACATAGGATTAAGCTGACGGTGATCTCCGACCAGAATAACGGTTTTGCCGTACAGGATTGGAACAAGAAGATCTACAAAACTTGATTTTGAAACCTCATCAATGATCACAACATCAATACCTACTTTTTTTAGATTGAAGGTGTCGACACCGAAATCAATCAGCTCTGCTTCATTTTCAGAGTCGCCTCCGCGGGAGCCTCCTGCCACCGGTGAGCCGAGTTTGAAATTTTCACGGCTGCTGCAGGTAATTCCGTAAACATTGGCCGCAGCAAACAGCTGTCTGGTATATTCAGCCTTGTCCTGCTTAACCACCTGCTCGCTGCTGAGATATTCATGGATTTTTTTATACATCGGGATCCTTTCCCGGTTGCGGGCCGAGGTCCGCTCGGAATCCTTTTCAATACGATCCCATTCCTTCTGCATTATGTCAAAGGCTTCCTCCACTGAATTCCAGTTGACATTGATGTTAAAGAGAGAAAAGAATTTATTGATCCTGATAACAAAATCCCTTCTTCCCTGCTGGACTGTCTGCGACAGTTCACTGTCACTTATGTCCCTGATTGCCAGCTGCAGCTGTTTGATTTCAGCATTAACGCTGTCAATGCTACTGTTCAATTCCTGGAGCGAGGCGGTAATTGTTCGTGAATCGAAATCAACAGTATCTGCCAGCTTTTTAACCCCGGTCTGAAGCATGGATTTTACCTGAAGGAACTCGTCAACAATGGCAGATTTGTTGTGAATCATCCAGTCAAAACTGAAGATCTGTCTTAATGTGACAGCGCCTTCGGCAACTTCGGCCCCTCTGCTGGAATTTAGCTCATTTACTATATTTCTGAGCTGTTCCTTGAGTTGGCGGAACTCCTCCTCTCTGCCCGGAAGCAGGTCGTCAAAGTCGTCCCTGCAGGCATTCATCTTTTTTCTGATGGCATTTTTTTCAAATTCAAGAACAGCCGTGCGATCATCAGGATTAATTTCTTTTATTTCCGCTGATACAGTTTCAAGATCGGTTGAATTTATAATCTGCAGCAGCTTTTCCGGTTCAGTACGGTTCAGAGATCCTCTTGCGGTAATTTCGCCAAGCAGGCTTCTGTAGCTGTCGATATATTTTTGAGCAACCGGATTACTGAGAAATTCCGGTGAAACTGAGGTCAGAGTGAAAGCAAAAAGGTGGTTTTTAAAAGAGCGGTAATGTTCCATCTGTTCGTCAAGCTGGGCTTTACGCTGGTATAAAGAGGTGCTCTGCAGATCTTTTTCTGAAACCTGCTGTTCCAGCCGGCGGATCTCATCCTGCCCGCGCTGATATTCCTGCTGCATACCGTTGATACGGCTGTTGAAAAGCTGCAGTCGCTTCAGCTCGTCCCGGAAACTGTTTTTCATCTCATTGAAATTATTAAAGTTATCAATGGACTGTTTGAGAGTGGAACATATATTACCGTAAAAATTATCCACCAAATATTCCGGTTCATAATAGTTGAGATCTTTTTTCTGTTTTATACCCGGGATCAGTCTGATGGGTACTATATCCGAGCGTTTTGGAAGACGTTCGAATACATTGTCGATGGCCTTATGGGTCTCACTTGAAATCAGAACCTTTCGTCCCTGACGCACCAGCTGTGATACTATTTCAGCAATTACCTGGGTTTTACCGGTGCCTGGAGGTCCCTGCAGCAGAAACAGTCCGTTACTGGCAACGGCTTTCATAACCGCATCCTTCTGCTTTTCATTGAGTCTGCCGTCCAGCTGCCATTCCCAGTTACTGTAACTTTTAACTGCCGGTTTCTGAAGTTCTGACGGTGAGAACAGATATGTTGAGAGATACGGATTTTTTACGTATCCCTTGAAAAAATCATCCAGAGCATTCTGCTGTCTTTCAATTTTAATTTTTTCCGGGAAGGTGTTTTCCTGCAGTGTGAGCCTGCCGGTAAACTCGTATCGTTTGTCACTGTTAATGAGATTACTGATCTTACGGTTGCCGTTGTAGGAAGTGACTGCATATCTTGACAGGTGCTCCCCCTCCATCCGGAAGTAGATGCAGTAGCACGTTTGTCCGAGCTCATCAATCAACTGCCGGCGCCGGTTCTGGAAATCACTTTTAAGTCCGGCTGTCGCAGATGATATTTTTGATTTGATACCGGCAATGGCCTGATCTGTAATGTGACGTTTGAATCCGTCGGAAAAATTTTTGCAGTACTGCACCGCAAAATTATCAAGTCTGCGGTTCAGCTCTTTTTCATTTTGAACTGCAGAACCGAATGAATCACGGGCCGCCGCGGCCAGCTGCTGACTTCGGCTTCTGAAAATATTTTTTAGCTGATTTTCGAGTTCGGAGATTATTCCCTTCTGCGAAAACTTATCCAGGTTAAGACTGAATTTTATGCCGTTGAAAATTTCCAGCATGGTACGAACCAGTGAAACACCGCACCCTTTAATGAGAGCCTGATCGTAAAAATGTTCATTTGCGTAGGTTCTAACCGGCTCAAGCAGTCCGGAACAGGATTCCGACAGGATCCTTGCTTCAGTCTGCCTGCTCTGTTCCTGAAATTCGGTATCAAGGGTTTGCAACTGTTCTTCGGGCAGGATTTGCTCTTCGCAGGCAAGAACCTGGGCTGCTATCGGAAAATTTAAACTTGTTTCAGGATTGCCGGGTCTTTTTATTAATCTTGCATTAACGGAAAAAGTTCCTTCCCGTGAAATTTTACCGATCTGTCTGCGGATGGGATTGCCGGCTTCTTCTGCCTGTCTTAGTTGCTCGCGGGTAAAAATAAATTCGGCTTTGAGAATAAGATGCCGGGTTAAATAACGTTCCGGTATGCTATCAGGCATCTGCTCCGCATCAAGATAAACCGACTTTTGTCTTGATGAAAGCCATTCTGCTCTTTTATCAAGCAGGGCTGATTTTAATTCCGGATTTTGATCCAGGGTTCTGATATCGGTTTCGAAAGCCGGATACAATGTAAATGAATTAACTGCAAAGCCGTGACGCTCTCTTTCCTGCAGACAGTACAGCCGTTTTTCAAAGTAATCTTTCCACCGGTCATAAAATTTTCTGGTCTCGGCAGGGTTTGCAACGGTATAACATTCACGGATCAGAAAGTTGATGACTCCGGGAGTAAGAACGCTTACAGAAGCCTCTTTATCAAAAATTCTTCCGTCAGTTTTAGTATGCAGGGCGCCTTCGAACAGAACATCATGAGGTGAATTCATTGTTGAATCAATGAATTCAATTCCCTTGACCGAAAAGTGCGACAGCAGTTCCGATTCAACAATGTCCCCGATTAATATTACGTTCAGATCCGGAGGAAGAATTTCCTTCATTGAGTCTGTCAGTTCAGGCCGCAGAACCAGATTATTCAGATATTGTGTGGTACCGGATTTATTTTCCTGCTTTTCTCTGATGAAATTTGGGCATGAAAGGTAATACCTTTTTGGCATGGAATCAGGGAAACAGATCCTTATGAATTCTGAAAGAGATCTATTATTGTCTATACGGTAGTTCTCAAAAAGCTCCTGATACTGTTTTTCCAAGCTGTCAGAATAATAATCCCTGTTATTCTGCTTTCTGGCTGTTCCTGCATCTTCCATGTGGAATGCAAAATCTACAAACAGATATTTCTCACCACGATAATTGATCTTAAGATTTTCCATGAGCGCGGTCCGGACGTTATAGTTTTATACCTACTGTGTAATATATCTGCCGGTTACATCATTTCTTTCACTTATAAGAAATACCTTTATGAAAATTCATAAACAGACAGAACTATGCGATACTGATGACACAGAATTGCTATAATAATACTAATGAGCAGATGTTTCATTAATATTAAGTACTCTAACGATGAAACTTAAATATAATTCACAAAACTGCTCTGCAATATTTTTCTGAATAGGTAACAGCGAATTTCAATCCGCTGTCCTGTTAAATTTCAGTGTTTAACCGGCGGTGTGAGAGTTCGTGCTTATACCGGATCACTGCGGTACCGGCAGCTCAATTGCCTTCTGTAAAATACTCTTGATTCCGGCCTTATCTAGTTCAGTGCACTCTATTGCAGGCAGAATGTCAAAACCGCTGATACATCTTCTGATAACAGAATCCTCAATTGTTTTCGCCTGGCCGGATTCTGCTGTAGGATTTTCGAAATCAGCTGCATGGTTGATTCTGTTTCTGATAATTTTGATAATCAGATAATAACGCATAACATCGGCTAGCTGCTTTCTTAAGATCTCGTCAGGAATTACATATGAAGAGTTCAGCAATATTTCAATTGCCTCCAGTTTTTTCTGATAGGTGTTTTTCTGCTCCTCATCATCGAAGTGATAATCCTTCCCGAACATAAATTCAGCAATAAAGTTCTTATCATTAGTAATAAAATTTAAAAATGCAATGATATTATTTTGAGATACCCGTCTGTCGTTATTTTCGTTATTTGAAATTCGTCTTTTTTCATTTACATCAAAGTTATTGTTTATAAATTTTGTCATGGAAACGATACAGCGGGAGAACAATTCAACATCCTGATATTTTTCCGACATATACTTTGAGAAACATTTCAGAATCTTTCGTCCGGAAGAAAGATATTCATCATCAGAGTAAACCTGCCCGGTTTTTAATTCTGCTAAAAAATTTTTGTATTCACTGCGAAACAGATTGAACAGATGTTTAGGACTCTTCGATTTGACCGGACAGCTGTTGATATGGAGTGTCTTAATATTTTTATACAATCTGCAGTAGAATTTCTGTGCCTCAGGATCTCCGTATTTTTGGTACAACGAATTTTCGTCATAGTCTATCAGGCTTGAAACAAGCGGTGATGCCAGATAGGTCTGCGGTATTTTTTCAACAAACAGAGTAACGGCCTGATTGATCTGATCATGATGAACACACCATTTTACTAGATCTGCATAGCTGATATAGTCCTTTCCATCAAGAAAGAACTGATTTCTTATGTTTTCAAAAAGTCTGCTGAACATGGAAAAATAAATATTTGCCGATGAACGCAGCTCTCTGATCCATAAAATCGAGCGTTCAAGTTTTTTTTGTGCTCATCAATATGCGTCATATCATTAATACAGATACACTCGTAGAACCCGCTGATATCTTTCAGTGTCTGTACCAGCTTGTTATATTCTGATTTTTCCTGTGCGTCAGCACCTGAATTTAGGATGTTTTTTGTTGTAAAAAACTCCAGAAGCTGGGCAGGATTGCAGGAGAGACTGAAACTGTTTATACAGCTGATCATGGACGATATCCGGCTTAGATAGGTGATCGAATGAATAGTCTTATCGTTATTGTTGCTGTATATGACTTTAATCATTCTAATCCCGAGAAATTCCAGGTATTGAGCAATCAGGGTTATCAGATAACTGGTGTCCCTCAGGCCGCCGGTGTAATCCACCAGCACGAATTTTTCTGCATCCGGATCCGAATTTACAATATGGTCAAAAATTCCCTTGTTGATTGAATCTGAGGAATCATAGAAGGAAACGAAATTTTGGTTGTTATCCGGGTTGAAATCATAAAAAACAGGGGATGTTCTCACCTGATCGCAGGGAAGTTTCTGCTCCCGCAGATAACTGGTGATATTTTCACGGTAAATCTGAAACAGATTCATCCCGTTTTGCGGGTTTACACCAGTATACAGAGCATGGGATACGATAGGTAGAATAACAATTTCCCGATTTTCCACCGGGGTATCACCGAACTGTCTCCATGCCCGATCGAGAAGATATTGCAAAGGAGCCTCTCCTGAAGAGGATCCTTTATATCTGCGATCACTGTTTTCAACATTGTAAACAGACTGCCCCTCTGTCAGCAAATTCAGATCGGCATCGTTTAAATTCAACCGGTTGTGACTGACAAACTGCAGAATGTAGGCAATTTTTTTACCCATGTTGTTCTTCTTTATGAGTGAAGTTAATTGCCGCAGTGAGCAATAATTTCATTCATTTTAGATTTGATTTCCCTATATTCAGCTTTTACCTTTTCGTCTTTCTTTTTCTTCGGAGGTACGTTGGTAAAATTTTCCATAACGGTTTTATTATTGGCTGGATTAACCTTTAGCAGGTAGTCTTTTAATTGTTTTAAAAGCTCAGGATCTATATCATTAATGCGATCGTATACTTGACAGATTAATTCAAACAATTTTGGTCTGATTGTACCGCCTACTCCATCTACAGAAACAATACTGCTGTTATTTTCTAAAAATTCAGCAATGTTGTTTTCAAATTCAGAACCGTAGGTTTTACGAATCTTTGGTTTTAGTTGTACATTCCCTTCATTAGAATTAATTTCCTTCAGCTGATTTGTCAGATCTTGGGTGTTAAGAAACATTTCAAGTAAAACTTTCGATTCACCTGGGGTTTCTTTAAGATTAAGTTGCTCTTCTCTATTACAAAGTTTATCAATCTTCTTACGGTCTTTCTTGATGTTGTCAAATTCTTTTGATTGTAAGTCATTGTAGATCTTGTATTTACCATCAACAATTTCAAAAGGCAACCTTTCCCTTGTCGAAGTAATTTTAAGAATTGACCTAACGGAAGGTGAATCTTTCCATGATTGATTCGTTCCTCCCTGTTCTTTGTAAAATTTGTCCATCTGATCCTGGAAATAATCTAAATAGCAACCAGGATTACGAGTTATAGAACTGTCAAGATAAGAAGGGAATTGAATTTCGTTATCAACAGTAATCTCGATTTCTCCTGCTCCATAAGGTTTTGCATGGCCGAGCATATGATGGTGATCTGTTTTTTCTGTTTTATCACCAATTCTTAATGCCCACAGTAGAGCACCGAGTTCAAACGGTCTCAAATTGTGAAAGGCTATAGAACCTCTAAATTCTGAATTTGGTACTACCATCTCCAAAGCGCTGGATACATTTTTGTTATCATTTGAACTTTTTTTACATTTTCCCTCATGTCTATTACCATGTTCATCGATATAGCCGGGATAAACAAACTCTTTTCTCAGATTATAAAATTTATAACCGGCAATGGTGCTATCCTTATTGTTATAATTTTCCCCATTCAAATAAGCCGGGTAAAAAGAAGCTTTTGGTTCAGCAAGAATCATATCACAGACTGTAAATGTTTCCGGTTTACCAGTACTCAGCAGATCACCGAAAAAGACCCTGCCCTTCATATTGAAATTTTCATCCTCAGGATTTGTCTTCACTGTTCCGAACATGACGTCGGTAAGATCATATAAACTATCATTTAAACTATCATTTTTATATTTGGTTTTCTGGCAGTGAGAAACCATATCTCCTACGGAATATTTATACAGAAATCGCGGCATTTTACATAACCCCAGTCTAGACTGGCCGCCAGTTTCCTGGAAATACCAGACAGGAATTCCGTATTTATTCTGATGTTTTTCCAGATAATCATAGAGATTATCATTCTTTTTCTCATTTTTGCTGTGTTCAGCAAGTATGAATTTATTTACCGTTTTAGTGTCTATCGTCTGTGTTTTGCTGTTAATATCATAAAAGAAGTAACATTTTTCTAAAGTCTGAGGATCTACTTTATTTCCTTTAATTCTCTTGTTGACACAAACTATATATCCCGGGTTATAACCGTTAACAGCTTCCTTTTTGAGGGATTCAGTAAAATCACCGGTAATTTTTGCAAAAAATTCTGTTTTAAGAATATCTTTACCTAATTGCTCATATTTTTTAATTGCAGATAAATCATTTTTTATATTTTTATTGAGTAACTTATTGATAGTACTGTTCTCTACTACTGCACATTTTGCAGGAGTAAAAATCCATTCTTTATTTTTAGAATCGAACTTGAGGAAACCGGTTTGAACACTACTATAGGATTTATATTCATTCATATAATCCGTATCATTTTTGATTACTCTATATGAATAGGTGCGATCATTGAAAACATTGAATTTGCCGAATGAGGCAATTGACAGAATATTTCTAACCAGGCCTTTTAAAGATGAACCGGGAATCACAAACTGCCCTGAAGAAGGATGCCTTTCCCATTTTAAACAGCCATCCGAACTGCTTCCGATGCACAAATGTGTAATATTCTTTAATGTGATATTGATTTTTCCTGATAAACCATCTTCAAACGGAAGATCGTGGGAAACGTTATATGCCCATGAAGGCTCAAAAATCCAACGGCTGATAGGAATAAAATTGTATGGTACAACAATTTTGCTACTTTTATTTCTTTCATTGAAGCTCATATTCTCTCCTAATCTCCATTCCCATTTCCGAAACCGATAAACTGTTGTGCGAAAGCTTTCCAGCAACTGTTATCCTGCTTGAACCAAATTTTGTATCTAGCATAACAATTGTTACTGTTGTTACGTTGCAGATCCTGTCTTAGATCCAGATTGATTTCATAGTAGAGGTTATATTTCGAATTCTCTATTTCATTTTTACTATCTGAAAGATTCGCAACTTCATGCTTATTTGAATCAAAATAAGTAGTAATTAAATATTTTGTTCCGGACAAAAGTTTTATCTTTATTGTGGTGTTTTCATTTTCTCTAAATTCAGCCTCAAGCATTTTGGACAGACTGCCTTCATCATTAATTTCTTCATTAATAGCAATTCTATCCGTGTACATAATCCAGTAATCGTTATTTCTGCTGATAGCAATAAGTCTATCTGAAATTTTGTTCAGTTCTGAAATTTCTGATGAGCACTCTAAATTACCGGCATAAAATTCTGGCAGGGATTTATTCTGCTGCTCGCGTAAGTTGTTAAAATTTAAATAATCCATAATAAGCCTCCTCCATTATTTCTGTATTTGCGCCGGTGCATTCAATGCCGAATTTATAAAATACGTGTCAGAGTCTATTTCAACGCTACAGCTTGATCTGGAACTGGATGAACAAAGCGGTAATGTTCCAAGCTTAATATCTTCAATAGTGCAACAAATTGCTTTTTTAAGGTTATCATTGAGAGTATTCAAAGCATTCCTGTCAATGAGCATTTCAATTGAAAATGACGGATCATAGATTCTTTCCTCTGTAAAAAGAGCTCCGTTGATTACTCCGCCGGTAAACCTGTCAATTTTGTTATGAGTACGTTTAATTACGTTCTTCTGCTCATAATTAACCGGCTGATCAATCATAATAATTTTACCAGCTTCCGCGCTGTTGTTATTTGAATCAACTTTACCGAGTATAGATAACAGTTCTGATGAATAGGAAATATTTCCGTCTGCGTCTAATTTGACAGAGCCGGCAAATTCTCTGTTAAGGCGGCGCAGGTGATAATCAATTCTGTGAGCAATAAGTCCCTTAAGAGCACTGCCAGTAAGCACTAAATCCCTTGTTAAGCCTTCACTTTCAAAAACATTGTTATTCCAGACAATTTTTTCATCACTCATTGAAAAATCAGTTTTGCTGTTATCCTGTTTGTCTTTATCTTTAATATTTGCAGAGTAATCACCTTTGCCGAATTTCCACGAACCGTTAACTTTTACCTTGAAACTGAACAGTTTCTCATATTTGTCGATAGGAGCGTCTTTGGAGTTTGAACTGAAATAAGGATCTTTGCAAAGTGGAACAATTCTGTTCTCTGTAAAATCGCGAATAACCTTTATCGAAGACGACATATCTGATAAATCAACCTGTTTATAGTATGACCCCTTAACTACAAATCGACCGAAACCGTTGTTTTTGCCACTGCCGAGGGTAAATCCGTTGTTGCCCATGTAGGCCAGGATCCTGTCAAATATTTTTTTATCACGTTCAACGGTTTCTTCATCGTTAAGAATTGCATATACGTCAAAAACAAATCTTGCACCGGCAGGAAGATACAGAACATCAAATTTTGCTCTGTTGGAGGATACTCCCCTGAGGTTAATCCTGGTTCGATCTCTGAAATAATTATTCATGTAAATTGAATAAAGAGGATCATTCACGATCTCGTTCTGCATGATGAGAGGTTCAGATAACAGTTGAGAATGGGAATTTAAAGCAAGTCCGTCGGTTATAACGATTTGAGAGGCAGAGCCTCTGCTATCACCGTTTTCAGTCGAAGTACATCCAAACCATTTATCTTCATCAAGTTCAGGTTCAAGTGTCGAAATGAGAGATCTTAATACCCCGGTAATCGATGTACCAGGTATGTACGGCAATCCATTCCAGTCCCTGGACAGCTTGTTGTCAAGGAGCAGTTCGCGGTCACTGGAATTTATTGATAAGGGAGAAGTAAGTTCAATCATAAATCTCGACAAAATTATTGCTGACATATTAATTCTCCTTATTGTTCTTTAGCTCTGTATAAACATGATTTGACAGAAAGATCTGGACCTTTATGAATTTTTTCAAACAGCAGGGAATAAAAATCACTGACTGATTCATTAGGAATATCCTTTAGTGTATCTTCCACTATACGACGGAAAGCACAGTTAAACGTTTCAGTAAAATCATTGTATGAATGCTTTACTCCCCAACCTATCGGATCATTACTTATGTTATCAATGACTGTGTACATTTTTTGTTGAAATTTATTAATATCTCTTTTGGTTGTTTTTAATAAATTACTTAAAATTCGCCACTGTGTAGTCGATGGTCCCATCTGACATGTATCAGGAATTTCTGTAGAGTATGCCCTGCAATCTAAATAAAGATCAATGATATGCTTATACATACAATCCACTTTATCCGCCAGATCATAGTTAAGCTTCTTGTACTGTTCCATCAGCCAGGAATTGAGCCTTGATTCTGTTCCTGGGTTAGAATAAGTAATTTCAAGAATTTTCTTTGGTACGGCTATCGGAGTTTCAAATTGTGCATTCGCTAAATCAACTTTGTTAATCCAGTCCGGGTTGACAATAATTTCACCATAGCCCTGCTGTCTGTTGAGACCGATTCCATTTTGCTGAATTTTGATCAAATCTTCTTTAGAAAGTGGAGATCCCAGATCGAAACAGATAATACTTCCAGCTTTGACAAGTATTTTTTCACCGTCGAATCCTCCCCTTTTTCTATTGAAGTTGCGAACATTTTCTGTTCTGATGAAAGAACGGGATGCATTGAATTCAGCTTTGATTTGCATACCAATGATATTGTCTGCTCTAGGAACTGCTGTAGGGATACCGTACTCTGTATCATAGAATTCGATATTGCTTATACACCATATAAACAAATGCTTGGAATCAGGTACAGGTGAATAATTACTGCTGATATCCTTTGCCTCAATCATCTTTATTTGTGCACGTCCGAATTCAGATCCGCGACTGCGGCCAAGCCGTATGACTTTGTCATCAAACAGCTGCATAATGATGGATTTGAATGAATCATCACATTCTACATATCCCAGAAACGACTGTCCTTTATGAATAAATTCTTGTGTAAAAAGTTTGCCTTCCTGGGCTGTATAGGTGCAGCTGTCTATTGCTGTTCTGGTGATTGCGGATTTTTCTACGGTGTTGGAACTGAAATCAGAGAAACTGTCCGTAATATACCCGGTACGGATCTGTTTCCACTGGATGGTTTTATCCAGGTTATCATTCTCCGCACTTCTGTTGATTCTTTTAGCTGCGTCATTTTTTGCACTGTGTAGACATAAAGGAACCGGCAAAGCACGAGCCAGTTTGGAAGGATTGTTGTTTAATGGGAAAAGAGGTAAACAGTTACTGAAAAACGCTTCATTTTTTTGAAAAAGTTCATCAGCCATTGTGATGATATCAGGTGTTGATTCTGAATAAATTTTGGATGCCAGTGCTCCCATAATTGCACTGCCCGGAATGTAATCTAGAGTATTGGCAGAATTTACGGTTGCACTCGTTACTCCGAGTGACAAGTCATCAATGATGGTAATGGCGTAATATATTTTCATTTTGCATTCCCTCCTACCTTAATGATGCATCTGCCGAAACCGCGTCTGCGCTTTCCTCCGATTTCCATGATAAGGGCTGCCATATGGTCGAGTAATGAGATTAATTTATCCTCGGGAATAACCTGATCCAGTTTTTTCTCGTTATATGAAATTTCAAACTTCAGGCTGACAGGAACAGCAACTTCTATAGTTCTTAACGACCCCTTCTGTGCTGTACCGGTTTTTCTGTCAACTTTGGTGTTGGTAAGGATCCTATACAGCAAACTTGAAATCCTGTTATTTTGAGATTTATCATTATTAATGATTTTTTCTCTTTCCTGTCTTGGAAGCTCGGCACTTGTAAAATTCAAAAATCCTTCCGTAGTCAATTCATCAACTGTATTGTTTTTATTCTGGAATGATGAACCTTCCCTACCAAAAAGAAAATGGATTACAGAACCCCAGCAGTCTGGCAAATTTACTTCTTTAAACCAGCCGTTTTTTAAAGCTATTCTTGATGCTTCTCTAAAAACACCTTTGATTGTTTTTCCGGGAACGTATGGTAAACCATTAAGGTCCTTAAGCATAAGCGAGTCAGCGTAAGTACCAGATTCTTTTCCCGTTCCGATAAACCAGAACGAAGTAAATTTAATTTCACATTGTATAACGGTCATAGAAATCCTTTTTAATTATTACATTCATCAGATTCTTTCATGTAATGATAAAGAACGAGAATATCATCGAGACTTGTTATGTACTTAATTTCCTTATTTTTATATTTCAGATCGAAAAATCCGGAATACGCGCCTGATAACTGGTCAGGTGTGATATACCACTTTTCAGATTTCTTGTTTTGGATTTTCGCATACCTGTCAAAAATATTTTCAGCTTCCGTTCGGTTGCCTTTTGCCAGTTCACCAAGTATTTTTCTGTATTTTGCGTTAAGATTCCTGGACATAACATTTTGAACATAGGAAAGTAAAGAATTTAGATCGGTAACCCCGGTGGTTGAATTATTATCTTTGCTGGTAGTATTTATTGTATTTTGATCATCCACAAGATATGTAGTCAAACCAGTTAAGAACTGATGCTCCTTATCATCTTTGGTTCGATAGGAGAATGTTCTGAACCTTCTTATAATCTCGTTAATGGATTCACAGCTTGTTGAAGAGATTCTGAAAATTGATATGGCAGCAGGACCAGCAAGCTGTCCGTCTTTTTTATTTGATTTTGTAAGTTTTTTAGCCAGCTCTGCCAAACCTTCGACTAACCGTAGACTGTTATTATAAGGATGGTTTATTTTGTTAAACAGAAGGCCTCCGGATGCTGATAAGGATAAATCATTGAGGTCAATTTTAAGGACTTGATTAATTTCTGTTTTGGAGAGTTTTTCTTTCGATAGCTGTTTAAAGTACTGACAGAATTTCAAACAGAATAAAGCTGCATATTTAGGTTCAATCAGAAGTGTTACGTCATCTCCTCCAAGTACCAGCGGTCTGAAAATAAGTTTACTTTCGCCATTTGAGTCTTTGTTTTTTAAACCTATCAGTTCATTAATTGTTTTCTGTACGCTTTCACTAGTTGCGGATGCAATTGCTTTGGAAATTAATCTCCATTTATATGTATATTCTTCTGCGGAGAGTTTTGAAAAGCCTTCTTTTAGTTTCATCAATGTCTGGCCGATACCGTTGCCGTCAAGATGAATTATTGCAAAATCGCGGTTCTCATCGTTAGCTTTATCCTGAAATTTTTTAAATGCATTCAAATATTCAGTTGCGACAGACTCGTCTGATTTACCTAAAAATTTTTTGAAAAGTTGAAGATTCTGTTTTGGTGAACGATTAACTAGCGTAGCAATATCATAGTCGCGCCATTCATCTGTATCAAAGCCAAGTTTTTTGTTCTCTGTTCTTGAATTATATATTGCTGCACATCCAGTTCTGCTTGAACTCTGAACGATCGAAGTCGCTATCGGGAAAAATACTTTTGGTGTATTGAAATCTTCGCCCAGTGCCTCATAACATTCTGTGAGAGTTTTATGAAAGTCGATGCCTATTTTTATTGCAGATGCGAAATTCATATACGGGAATTTATTCTGAAAAAACAGATTCCATAACCTCGCAAATGCTTTAATATTTTCTCCATCCTTATCACATTCATCTGTGGAATAGCATCCAAAGGCACCACCCTTACACCTGAAAAAATTTATGCAGCTAGATGAATTGTTACCTTTTTTGACGTCGTTTATGTTATGACTAATATTTAGCTGCTCCAATACTTCATATAGGTCCGACTCACCCTCATCGATAAGATGATCCAGTTGATCGCTTATTGCTATCAAATCTTTTAACTGACCGGTTCTTCCAAGGTAAGATTGAATAGATTTTGTTTCGAAAAGATATATATAATACATAGGCATTACTCTTTTAATCATTAAACTGCTAGATTATATTATACAGTTGGCTCTAATTATGAGATATAACATACATTTTTAGCTGACACATCGCATACAATGTTTATTTGTTGATATTCCGTATATTTTCTGTCCATTATCAAATCTTCTTGTGAATTGAAGGTTTTTTTATAATGTTCTAAGCGTATAAATCAAAGACAGATCTATCCCGACATCTTGCTGACAATTCTCAGCACATACTCATAATTGAGTTTCATTCGTATCAATCCAAACAGATCAATCCCGACTAGATTCTATAAATTCCGGTATAAAGAAATTATAGAGTTTCAATCATATCAATCCAGACAGATCAATCCCGACTAGAGGTACTTGATCCGACAACTTTGCCGGAAGTGCGTTTCAATCGTATCAATCCAAACAGATCAATCCCGACAATGTCAAAGCCTATTGGAACCATTCTTCCAGCTATTTGTTTCAATCGTATCAATCCAAACAGATCAATCACGACATGACTGAACGTTCTTTTATGGCTGATAATTTATCAGAGTTTCAATCGTATCAATCCAGACAATTAATGTTCCGGTCACAACAAGAAAGTTAATTCACTTGTTTCAATCGTATCAATTCAGACAGATCAATCCCGACTTCAAATGTGCCGAACCCTTAATGAAGGCGTGGGAGAGGTTTCAATCGTATCAATCCAGACAGATCAATCCCGACGTCAAGGACTCAACTAAACTAAATCATAATAAACAAATGTTTCAATCGTATCAATTCAGACAGATCAATCCCGACATATGGACCAGAGCTAGATCAGGAAATCCATACTGGAGTTTCAATCGTATCAATTCAGACAGATCAATCCCGACCAGACTGTTACACGGTCTGTAGGGATTAAAACGTGATACCGGTTTCAATCGTATCAATTCAGACAGATCAATCCCGACAGGTCAAGTAGTAACAATCAACTGCTTCCGTGAGGAAGTTTCAATCGTATCAATTCAGACAGATCAAATTCAGACAGATCAATCCCGACGGTTGGAGTAATCAATAAATGTTTCTAAAGCTTGTCTAGTTTCAATCGTATCAATTCAGACAGATCAATCCCGACTTGTGAGGAAGAAGTTAGTATAACTTATTATGAAACAGTTTCAATCGTATCAATTCAGACAGATCAATCCCGACTACTGCTTGGCAGGGCTTAATGAGCTTGCTAGCAGAACAGGTTTCAATCGTATCAATTCAGACAGATCAATCCCGACATGAGCATGTTCTAAAAGAGCAGGCTCGTCTTGCTAAAGTTTCAATCGTATCAATTCAGACAGATCAATCCCGACGCTAAGAAACTCGGCAAGACTGTTAACCTCAGAGATGACGTTTCAATCGTATCAATTCAGACAGATCAATCCCGACTTTAAAGCCGGATAGCCAAGATCAGAATCAAACATACAAAGTTTCAATCGTATCAATTCAGACAGATCAATCCCGACTGCTATTGTGCATACCAATAATGGTGAAACCATTATACAGTTTCAATCGTATCAATTCAGACAGATCAATCCCGACTTTTGGGGACGCTGTAATGGTGTTGGTGAGAACATGCTAGGGTTTCAATCGTATCAATTCAGACAGATCAATCCCGACTAAGATTTGGGCAGAAAATTCAATTAAAGAAATCGAGGTTTCAATCGTATCAATTCAGACAGATCAATCCCGACAAGTTGGTGGTAAGAACAATACCATCAGTTGAAACCGTTGTTTCAATCGTATCAATTCAGACAGATCAATCCCGACATGAGTTGGTTTACAACAGTATGTGATGCTGCAGAAAAGTTTCAATCGTATCAATTCAGACAGATCAATCCCGACTTATCATAATGCCGCAGTAATAGAGGGTAACATTAAGTTTCAATCGTATCAATTCAGACAGATCAATCCCGACTTTGTAAACCTCAATGGATTTGAGGCTAAGAAACTCGGAAGTTTCAATCGTATCAATTCAGACAGATCAATCCCGACAGCTACCTCTGCGGAGCCAGTCGTGGCGCGGCTCTCAGATGCCGAATGGCGGAACCTATTTTTGAAAGACTGAAATGATTAAAATTTATGCAACAAATTTTGTATATAATTTAATCAATAAATTTTCAATTTTCTAAAAATACCAGTAAAATCAAAGAGTTATAAACATAAAATTTACAAACATCCTAGTGGCGGAACCTCCCTCGATTTTTGCGATTTTTACTGGTTATGATCTGGACATTAAATATCTTCTAAAAAGAAAAAACACAAGTTATTATTAATAACAACATAATACCTGTCGCATTGAAAAGAAACGCTTATTTTTTACCCAAAAGAAAAAATACCGGAATTTACATTCCAATAATCCAGGATAAGACTTTCAACCAAAGAAAATCTAACTACAACATCAGGAATAAATGCAGGACAATAGAGAGACACAGACCAAATTCAGCACCTGGAGAAAAAACAGTACCCCTTACATTTGCAGATCGATTTTTCAGACAAACTACCCCATTGCGGATTATTATAAATTTTACAAAAACACTAACCCCTTGCAGGTGATACCCAAAAAAATCCCTTTATTAGGATCAAATCCGTTACTAAATCTGCAGGATCTACCATTTTTTAAAGCGCGTATCAGATATAACGGTGATCTTCAAATAACTACAATACACAATCACCTTATACAAAAATTATATCTGTCATGAACAGTAATAACACCGCTGGCTTCGAAAACCCGCCGGCAGTGTTGTCAAATCGACCGGAAATAACATCGGTAACGAAAAGACTATTACTTCATATACAATAAATACTGAATTTGTTAATGAACATGCAGTGAATTAGAAACACTACGCGTTGATATTAGCCGAACCGTGAATATTTCACAACGAGTTTTTTAATATTTCAGAATATTTTTTTGAGATAAATCACTTTCGAGCAGATTTTATTCTTCCAGTCAGCACTGTTTCTCACTAAAACCCGTCTTTGGAGTTTCTCACTATAATCTTTTGAATTTAAGATCAATTTTTATCAAATTTTTTTAATTTTTGATCATCGCTGATCCCTTATAGAATAAGGCTCTCCAAGAAATTTATTTTTAAATTTTTACTTGATTGACAAATTTTTTTTAGCGTAAAATATATCCTGTGAGTACTGTGAGTATATTTCAAGGCGTTCGTATGGCTTATTTTTTAAAGAAATGCACTAAGAAAGGCAGAGTTTATCTATCCATTGTTAATGGATATGATGA
>JAEEGG010003002.1_pt1 | contig 42669 bp, 34 predicted proteins | sample 9134161 | NCBI WGS metagenome assembly JAEEGG01 (sample SAMN16246543, study PRJNA631951) | gut metagenome | biome: gut microbiome; feature: rumen; material: CR-attached | host: Bos | place: Iran: Karaj | collected 2018-10 | reverse complement strand
AGCCCGTTCCCCGGCACCGTCACCAAGATCCTGGTCTCCGAAGGCGACGAATTCGAAGCCGGCGACGTGATCGCCGTGGTCGAAGCCATGAAGATGGAAAACGAGATCAAGCCCGACAAGGCCGGCATCATCCGCGAAATCTGCGTCGATGTGAAGGCCGTCGTCACCTCCGGTCAGGCCCTCTTCAGAATCGAGGAGAAGTGATCCATGCGTAATTTCATCCTTACAGTCCTCTTCGCGGTCCTCTGCGCCGCCGGGCTCGCCGCGTCCGCGCAGGACGTCCCCGCCCAGCTCGGAGCCGCTGCGGATCAGGCAAAGGCGGTCGCCGCGGAAGCGGTGAAGACTGTCGAAGCCGCTTTCCCCGCAAAACTCACCGATCTTCAAACGAAGATTCCGGCCCTCAAACGCGTCGACAAATACTCCGACGACGATGAATGCTTCGACTGGTATCAGGATCCTGCCACCGGCCGCATGTACCTCGTCTACGTCTGGGGCAACCCCGACACGATGCTGAAGTACAAAGCCGATGCGATCGCGGCCGCCGATGAAAAGCGCGCCGCGGGCGATGAAGCCGGCGCGAAGATGGTCCTCGACAATGCCGACAAGGTCATCGAGGCCACCAAGTCCATGAAAGGCCATGCGGTCGTCTACTCCGTCTCCTTCGCGAAGGGCAAGGACCTTCACGACGGACGCGAGATCCTGATCGTGAAGCCCGTCAACCGCAGCAAAGGCAAAGTCATCCTCGCGCAGTCCATGGCTGTCGAGAACGTGAAGGACGGCCTGCTGGTCGCCTCCTCGCTCGAGACCGGCGACATCGTGGCGGAATTCATGCCCATGGCGCTTTACAATGAAAGCGTGCGCGAAGGCGGCCAGGCGAAGGCGTTGCCGGGCTTCGGCGCCGCCCTCGGCAACCTCTGGCACAGCACCGGCATCTACGACATCTACCGTCAGACCACCGCCGACATCTCCAGGACCTGGATTCTCGGCCTCGGTCGTCTCCTCATGATGTTTGTTGCCCTCGTCCTGCTCTACCTCGCCATCGTCAAGCAGTTCGAACCGCTCCTGCTCCTCCCGATCGGCTTCGGCGCGCTCCTCGCCAACATCCCGCTCGCCGGCATCAGCGGCCCGGACGGACTTCAGGGCATGATTTACATGGTCGGCATTGAGTCCGGCGTGTTCCCGTGCCTCATCTTCATGGGCGTCGGCGCGATGACCGACTTCGGCCCCATGCTCGCCAATCCGCGCACCGCCCTGCTCGGCGCTGCCGCGCAGTTCGGCATCTTCGGCGCGCTCCTCGGAGCTCTCGCGCTGAACGTCGTCCCCGGCATCACGTTCAACATCAAGGACGCCGCGTCCATCGGCATCATCGGCGGCGCGGACGGCCCGACCTCCATCTTCGTGACCTCCCGCCTGTCTCCGTCGCTCCTCGGCGCCATCGCCGTCGCGGCGTACTCCTACATGGCGCTGGTCCCGATCATCCAGCCCCCGATCATGAAGCTCTGCACCACCGAGGCCGAACGCAAGATCCGCATGAAACAGCTCCGCAACGTGCCGAAGATCGAGAAGATCTGCTTCCCGATCCTCATCACGCTCCTCTGCGCGTTCCTGCTCCCGGATGCCGCCCCGCTGATCGGCATGCTCATGCTCGGCAACCTGATGCGTGAATGCGGCGTGGTGGACCGTCTCTCCGACACCGCCCAGAACGCCCTCATCAACATCGTGACGATCTTCCTCGGCATCGCGGTCGGCTCCAAGCTCTCCGCCGAACAGTTCCTGAGCCTCCAGACCGTCGGCATCCTCGTCATGGGCTGCTGCGCGTTCTGCATCGCCACGGCCGCGGGCGTCATGTTCGCCAGGATCATGAACCTGTTCTCCAAGGAAAAGATCAACCCGCTCATCGGCGCGGCCGGCGTTTCCGCCGTCCCGATGGCGGCGCGCGTCGCCAACAAGCTCGGCCTCGAATACGACAGCCAGAACTTCCTGCTCATGCACGCCATGGGTCCGAACGTCTCCGGCGTGATCGGTTCCGCGGTCGCGGCCGGCGTCCTGCTCGCCGTCTGCGGCGGACTTTGATCCCCGGCTGAACAAGCTTCAGCAAGCAAAAACATATCCGGCGTCGGCTTCTAAACCGGCGCCGGATTTTTATTTGTCCGCGAGAAAGAAGAATTGGGGAAGAAATAGGGAGGGCTCCCGAAATCAGAGCACAAAAATGGCGGAGAGAGGGGGATTCGAACCCCCGGAGGGTTACCCCTCGTCGGTTTTCAAGACCGATGCCTTAAACCGCTCGACCATCTCTCCGCATGGATCCGCCGGGAAAACGGATTTTGGAGTAAATAAAATACTCGAAAAACGGGAAAAATCAAGGCACGGGAGGAAAAAACGGGGAAATAAACCGGAAAGATACTTGAAAACGTCCGGTTCGAATGCTAGAATAAAGGCGGGAAACATTCAGAACAACCTAACCGGAACGGAGACCACCCAATGAACAGCACCGCCCGCATCGAAACCGCCTGGAAGATCGCAAAGGAATACTATGAGGATTTCGGCGTCGACGCCGAAGCCGCGCTCACCGCGCTTCAGGAGATCCCGATCTCGATCCACTGCTGGCAGGGCGACGATGTGGTCGGGTTCGAGCACGACGCGGGCGGAGCCTCCGGCGGAATTCTGACGACCGGAAATTACCCCGGCCGAGCCCGCAACGCCGACGAGCTGCGTCAGGATCTGGAAGCGGCGATGCGGATGATCCCCGGCACGAAGCGCGTGAACCTGCATGCGATCTACGCGGAAACGGGCGGCGGCGTGGACCGCGCCGACCTGACGCCGGAGCATTTCGGATCGTGGATCGCATGGGCAAAGGGACACGACCTCGCGCTCGACTTCAACCCCACCTGCTTCTCGCATCCGAACGCCGCCTCCGGGTTCACGCTGTCCAGCCGCGACGACGCCATTCGCGCGTACTGGATCCGCCACGTGCAGGCATGCCGGCGAATCGCCGCGGAGTTCGGGCGCAGCCTCGGCAAGCGCTCGCTCATGAACATCTGGATCCCCGACGGCTTCAAGGACATCCCCGCCGACCGCATGACCGCGCGGCGTCTGCTGAAGGAATCGTTGGACGAGATCCTGTCCATGACGATGGACCCGGCGCTCATGCGCGACGCAGTGGAGAGCAAGCTCTTCGGCATCGGCCTGGAGAGCTGCACGGTCGGCTCGCACGAGTTCTACCTCGGCTATGCCGTGAAGAACAACGTGATGCTCACGCTCGACTCCGGGCATTTCCACCCGACCGAGGCGATCAGCGACAAGATCAGCTCCGTCCTGCTCTACCTCGACGAGATCCTGCTCCACGTGAGCCGCCCCGTGCGCTGGGACAGCGACCACGTGGTCATCCTCGACGACGAGCTGCAAATGATCGCGAACGAGATCGTGCGCTGCGGCCGCGACCGCGTGAACATCGCGCTGGACTACTTCGACGCCACGATCAACCGCGTCGCCGCCTGGGCGGTCGGCACGCGCGCCATGCAGAAGGCTCTCTGCCGCGCCCTGCTGGAACCCCCTGCCCTGCGGCGGATGGAGGCCGCGGGCGACTGCACCGGCCGCCTTATCCTGAGCGAGGAACTGAAGTCGATGCCGTGGGAGGCCGCCTACGCGTGGTTCTGTCTGAAGAACGACGTGCCCGCGGAGGCCTCCGGCGTGCTGAATGCCGTGCGCGACTACGAGCAGGCCGTGACCTCGAAACGCGCGTAAAAGCAGGAGAAGATGCAAAGATGAATCAGGACAGACAGTATCTGGCGTTCGACCTCGGGGCGAGCAGCGGCCGCGCCATCCTCGGACGTGTGCGGAACGGACGGCTTGAGCTCGAGGAAATCCACCGTTTCAAAAACTATCCGTACGAGAAGGACGGGCATTATTTCTGGGATTTCCGCACACTCCTCGGCGAGCTCGAAACCGGGCTGAAAAAAGCGGCGGAAGCTGCGCCCGGCCTCGTGAGCTTTTCCATCGACACATGGGGCGTCGATTACGCGCTGTTCCGAAACGGCGAACTCCTGCACGATCCGTACTGCTATCGCGACGGACGAACGGAGAGTGCAATAGAAGAGTTCCACAAGAAAATCGGCAAGGCGGATTTCTACTCCCGCAACGGCATCCAACCGCTCGTTTTCAACACGATCTACCAACTCTGCGCCGAATTCCGCGACGATCCGGCGGCGCTGGACAGCTCCACGATGCTCCTCATGCCGGACGCGCTTCACTTCATGCTGACCGGCACGGCGACCAGCGAGGTCACGATCGCGAGCACAGGCGCGATGCTCAAGGCGAACAATGCGGAATGGGACACCGAAGCATTATCCAAGCTCGCAGGGCTTCCCGCCGGACTCTTCACGAAGCTCGTGCCGCCCGCATCGCCCGCCGGTTGTCTGAAGGCGGAAACGGCGGCGCGCCTCGGCATCCCGCGCATCCCTGCCGTGAAATGCGCCTCGCACGACACCGCGAGCGCGGTGCTCGCCATGCCCTGCACCGACCCGGAAAAGGCGCTGTACATCAGCCTCGGCACGTGGGCTCTCCTCGGCGCGGAACTCCGCTCTGCCATCCTCACGCCGGAGGCGCTGGACAGCCATTTCACCAACGAACGCGGCGTGGAGGACACGTTCCGGTTCCTCTGCAACATCATGGGCACGTGGCTGCTTCAGGAGACCCGCCGCACGTGGACCGAACAGGGCAAAGTCATTTCGTTCGCGGAGATGGAGGCGATGGCGGCCCCGCAGGAGGAACAGCCGTTCAGGATCGACCCGGACGATGCGGTGTTCTTCCCGCCGGGCGACATGCCCGAACGCGTGCGGCGTTACTGCGCGGAGCACGGCCAGGGCGAAATCCCGAGCGACGCCGCGCTGGTCCGCTGCATCTACGATTCCCTCGCCGACTGCTTCAAAAAACGCGTCGACCAGCTCGAATCCATCACGGGTAAAAGGTTCGACACGCTCAACATTTTGGGCGGAGGTACGCGCGACAGATTCTTCATGCGGCTTGTTGCTCGCACGACAGGACGCCGCGTGCTGGCGGGCCCGACCGAGGCGACCGCCATCGGCAACATCCTCGCGCAAATGATCGCGAGCGGCGACCTGAAAGACGCAGCGGAAGCCCGCGACCTTGTCGCGAAGTCATTCCCGCTCGCCGTCTACGGGTGATCGAACAGAAGAAACACGTTTTTTCCACGGAAATGGGGAAAAAATGGGGAAAAATCTGAGGTCAGCCTTTTTTCGGCTTCTTTCCGGAGTATGAAAAAAACAATCTTCGAGTTTTCAATGTGCCACCGGACAGCGAGCCGTCACCACGACCGCTCTTTTCACCGTCTGGCACAAATAATGTACCATAGAGATGTTTTTTTTCAAGGCCATTTTCTCTTTTTTGGGGAGAACCTCCAAAAAAGCCGTTAGCGATGAAACCAACGGCTTCCGGCTTTTTGATATCCGGTATCACAGCTTCGGAATTTTCGGGAATCCGATTCCGATCTGACCGAGGACGAGCCCGGCGAGGACGCTGAGAGCGATGTTGCCGAGGCCGTCGAAGATGCTGCTGTCATTCTGCTGCGGCTGCGGCGGCGGCATGATGTAGACGGGTTGCGCGGGGGTGTTGTTGCTGTTTTTGTTTTCGGACATTGATTGGTCCCTCCTGTAAGTTTAGTTTGATTTGAGGTTGAATGAGGCGGAGCAACATTGCCCCGCCTCGGTTTGATTTTGCTGGGTTGTGCTCGAAAGGAGCTTGGTTCAGGCGAAGATTTCGGCAGGACGACCGTCCAAGCCGAATGCCCGGTTCAAGGAGAGGTAGCTGTGATCAACACGCTGAGGCGAATACTTTTTGACGGTTTCCGTCAGGGCGTTCATCAAGCTCCAGCGGGTCGGAGCCGCGAACTCCTCGTGCGAGGGCTTTTTGAACTCACGATAGACCGGAAGAATGTCGCAGGAATTGATAACGCCAAGCTCGGCAGCGCGCACAATTGAGCTCCGGGCTTCATCGTCATCCTTCAGGTAAACATCCTTCAAATCTTCGCAGACGGTTTCGGTCGTGAGGAAATCGTCTTCGAGCGAAGCAACAGCACGGTCGATTAGCTCGGCAAGGTCAATGCCGCTGGTGTGGCGACGCTTGATGACCGTTGTGCCGCCGAACGCCATATTTGTGCAGACGCAGACCACGATGCCCGCAGACAGCCCTACGGCGAAGCTTTTGTCATGCGAATTACGAATGCCGATACAGCGATGCCATTCAGGCGAAGATGAGCGTGCAATTTCCATCACGCCGAACATCTTCTGTCCCTCGCGGGCAAGCCCAAACTTTTCGCCCTCGATCTCCCAATCGTGAGCTCGGACGACCTTGGTCACCGCCTCGATAACGTCGATGTGTGGAACAGGCCGCCAGGTGTCGGTCGAACAGGGCGTGTCGATTCGCGCCACCTCATCGCGGCTGACGAACTTGCCTTCCTGCATGATGAGTCCCATGGTTCAGCCCGCCTTTCTGTGCGCCGCCTTGCAACGGCTGCCGTAGGCGCACTCAGCGCAGTTCATGCAGGATTCGACCGGGAGGAAGATGCCGCTGTTGACGGCCTTCTCGATCTTCCCGGCGAGGTAAACGAAGCGGTCGAAATCGTCGTTTGTCCTGAGCGTGTAGAACTGATGGTGCGCGGGCGTTTTGGCCTTGGTGAAGACGTCGAACCTGAACAGCGGATTCACGCCGTGCATCTGCTGATAGGCGTAGCAGAATGTCGTGGTCTGAAGATCCCGGTCAGCCTTGCCGTTCAGCCACTTCATCGAAGCGGTCTTCCAATCGCAGACCGTCTCGTCACCGCCATCAACGGTCACGAGGTCGAATTCTCCGACCAGCGGCTTGCTGAGACCGGGTACGTCCACGCTGAACGCTTCGGCCACGGACTTCACGGTGTAGTCGTCCGGCCAGTCAGCGAGCGCCACGTCGAGCATGTCGCAGCCACGTTGATTCCAGAACCAGTAATCTTCCTCGGTCTTGTACGAGATGTTCTCGCAGACCTCGGTTTCGCCTCGGAAGTAGACGGCGAAGTCTTCCTTTGCGTCCTCGATGGTGTAGCTGGTGCCCTTCCTCGCACGGTCGCTCAGAACAGCGTGGAAGGCTCGACCGAAGGGGATGCTCGCAGAAGTCCGTTCCACCTCGGCGTGCTCGATGTACCGGAAATAGTAGCGCATCGGGCACGTCAAGTAGGTGTTGAATGCACTGTACGACCAGTGAGGCGTTTCGCGCATGGTTTCGATTTGTCGTTCCATGAGTTCACGCCGCCTTTCCGCTGAGCTCATCGATGGCCCGGCTGCACTGCGTCTTGGTCATGCTTTCGAGCGAGGGGACGTTGAACTTCGCCTTGATCTGATCGGGAGAGACACCGTACTGCCGAGCGAGGTCGAGGAGGTACTTGACCTGCTTCGGGCTTGCAGGAGCATCCGAAGTCGTGCCGTTCTTCTTGCCGTAGGCAGGCTTCGATACGTTCTGCGGCTGGGTGTCGTACAGTCCCGGCTGGGGCTGCGTGTTCAAGGTCTGGGGGATCGGAGCGGACTGCTGAACCGTGTTTCCGTGCAGCTCGGATTCCACGCTGTCGCGCACGAGCGCGAACGTCTCGTGGATCTTCTCGTTCAGCTGGTCCGGGGTGAGGCCGTCAGGGAGTTCGATTTCGACCGAGGCGTGGAAAGACTGGCTGCTGTATTCGGTGTCATCCTCGCGCAAATGATCGCGAGCGGCGACCTGAAAGACGCAGCGGAAGCCCGCGACCTTGTCGCGAAGTCATTCCCGCTCGCCGTCTACGGGTGATTCAGGGTAAAAAATCGAAAAATTGAGGCGGGTTATTCCGCCGCGAGGCCGTCCACGAACTTCACGATGGCGTCGGCATAACGCCCGATGGAGTCCAGCTCGACGTATTCGCCCGCGGAATGCTCGTTGCCGCCGGTCACGCCAAGCACGGGGACGGGGATCCCGAGCGCTTTCCAGTGACGCGAATCGGTCGCACCGCAGAGGCGCGCCAGCGGGATTTCGCGTCCGCCGTAAGCGTATTCGGCCAGCGCGGACTGAAGCCGTTTGAACACCGGGCCGTCCTTGTCGAACGACACGGGCGGGATATCCTCGCCGAGCGTGACCTCGCATCCGGTGGTTTCCGCCAGGTCGCGCAGGATGGCCTCGCGCGACGCCTCGTCCACAATGCGGAAATTGATGGTCATGGTCGCCTCGCGCGGGATCTGGTTCGGGGCGGACCCCGCGGACATCATGCACGCGGACATGCTGTTCCGCCAGTCGTCTTCCGAGCACGGATTCTGCCATTTCGCCCGGAACTTCGCGAATCCCGCCATAAGCTTGTCGATGGGGTCGTCGCAGTTCCACGGATACGCGGCATGGCCGTCGCGTCCCTTCGCGGTCAGGTGAACGACCAGCACGCCTTTCTGCTCGTAGACGATGGTCGAATCGCCGGAATCAAGGATGAGGACGGCGTGTTTCGCCGTGTAACCGAGCTCGACCATGTGCTTCGTGGTCTCGCCGCCGGTCTCCTCGTCGGCGGAGAAGACCGCCGCGACGTGCGACTTCGCCGCGAGCAGGATCCGCGCCAGGCAGACCGCGTTGCCGAGGCAGTCGCAGGTCCCGCGGCCGAACATCTTTCCGTCGCGGACGACCGGTTCGTACTGCTCCTCCTCGGCGGGGACCACGTCCAGATGCGAGTTCAGGATGATCTCCGGCGTGCCGCTTTCGCGGTTCGAGGCGTACAGGATGTGCCGTCCGGCGAACTCCTCGACGCGGCAGAACATGCCGCGCGATTCGAGGTAGTCGCGCATGACTTCGGTGGCGGCGTTCACGCGCGCCGTGTCGGTCGTGACGGGACGCGTGCGGATGAGCGTTTCAAGCAGGGCGAGGGTATCGTTGTCGTTCATGGGAAGATCAATCCTGTTCGTTCAAAATGGTTATCCGCCGCGCGGCATCGGGCGAGTTCGGCTTCAGCTCAAAGCCCGACCATCTTTTCCGGGCGGACGGCGGCGTCGAACGCGGCTTCGTCGATGAGCCCGCTTTCCAGCGCGGCCTGCTTCAGCGTGATGCCCTTCTTGTGGGCGGTCTTCGCGATGGCGGCGGCGTTGTCGTACCCGATGACCGGCGACAGCGCGGTCACGAGCATCAGGGAACGGTTCAGGAGCTCGCCGATGCGGACGGTGTCGGCGCGGAGACCGTCCAGCGCGAATTCCGTGAAGGAACGGCAGGAATCCGCGATAAGGCGGATTTCGGTCAGCAGGTCGAAGATCATCACGGGCTTGAAGACGTTCAGCTCGAAATTGCCCTGCGTGGCGGCCATTGCGACGGCGGTGTCGAGCCCGATCACCTGCACACAGACCATGGTCATTGCCTCGCACTGGGTCGGATTCACCTTGCCGGGCATGATGGACGAGCCGGGCTCGTTTTCGGGCAGAATGAGCTCGCCGAGGCCGCAGCGGGGACCGCTGGCCAGCCAGCGGATGTCGTTCGCCATCTTCATGAGCGCGCAGGCGAGCGTGCGTATGGCGCCGCTGGCGGCGGCGATGGCGTCGTGTCCGGCGAGAAGCGCGAACTTGTTGCGGCCGGAGACGAACGGCAGTCCGGTGAGCGCGGCGATCTCCTTCGCGGCGGCTTCGGCGAATCCCTTCGGAGCGTTCAGACCGGTTCCGACGGCGGTCCCGCCGAGCGCGAGTTCGTAGAGTTCTGGCAGCGCACCTTCAATGCGCGCGATGGCGGCGTCGAGCTGGGCGCGGTAGCCGGAGAACTCCTGCCCGAGCGTGAGCGGCACGGCGTCCTGCAGGTGCGTGCGGCCGATCTTCACGATGGACGCGAACTCGGCTTCCTTTTTCGCGAGGGCGTCGCGGAGCTCGCGGACGGCGGGCAGAAGCGTCTGAACGACGGCGCAGGCGGCGGCGATGTGCATGGCCGCCGGGAACGTGTCGTTGGACGACTGGGACTTGTTGACGTGGTCGTTCGGGTGAACGGGCTTCTTCGCGCCGCGTTCGCCGCCGAGCAGTTCGTTCGCGCGGTTGGAAACGACCTCGTTCACGTTCATATTGGACTGCGTGCCGCTGCCGGTCATCCAGACTTTCAGCGGAAATTCGCCGTCGAACTTCCCGGCGAGGATCTCGTCGCACACGGCGCAGATCGCGTCGGCGAGCTTCGGATCGAGCCTGCCGAGGCCGCGGTTCGCGGTCGCGCAGGCTTTTTTCAGGACGGCGAACCCGCGGATCACCTCGCGCGGGATCAGGTCGTCCCCGATGTTGAAATGGATCAGGGAACGCTGCGTCTGAGCGCCCCAGTAGTGTTCCGCGGGGACTGCAATGGGCCCCATGCTGTCGGTTTCGATGCGCTCTGCCATGATCGGGCGTTTCCTGTTCAAAACAAATTGATTGTATATGCTTCAGGACTTCTTGTCCTGCTCCATCTTGTCGATGTCCTTTTTGACGAACTCGACGACCCGTTCGAATTTCGGGACGTTGCTTATGTCAATGTCCATCAGGGTCTGGTGCGCATCCAGCACGTTGCGGGCACGGCCCTCGTCGGTGGTATCGTTGGAGGCGGCGGGCACATCGTCGCCATCCGCGAAAGACGGACCGGTTTTGAACTCGAAGACTTTCTTGAGGCCGAGGCCGCAGAGAAGCTTTTCGTTCTGTTCGGACGCGTTCACGATCTCGGCGGGCACGCCTTTCTTCTTCGCGTTCAGCCCGAGCATGGCGAGCATGCCCATGAACGTGCTGTCCATCCAGGTGCATTCCTCCAGGTCGATCGTCAGGCCGCCGAACGGCTCGGCGGCGAGCTTCTTCGCGAGTTCGCGAAGCGGCGGGGCGCAGACGAACGACGCGTTGCCCTTCACGCGGATGTGCTGGACGCCGCCCTTTTCGGAAAGAAAGACTTCACCGGTTTCCATCGTCATGTCTCCTTATTTCTGCGCTTCCGCGCCGTCCTTGACGAGCACGGCCTTGATGCGGCGGACGCCGCGGCTGGAGCTTTCCTCCTTGAGGATCTTGAAGCCGCCGAGCGCGCCGGTATGCGTCGCGTGCGGACCGCCGCAGATTTCCTTGGAGAAGTCACCCATGCTGTAGACTTTCACGATGTCGCCGTATTTGTTGCCGAACAGGCCGATGGCGCCTTCCGCGCGGGCGGCGTCGGGGGACATCTCGCGGCAGACGACCGGGAGGTCGGCCTTGATCTGCTCGTTCACGATGCGTTCGACCTCGGCGAGCTGTTCCGGCGTCATCTTCTCGGGGTGGGAGAAGTCGAAGCGGAGGCGGACACCGTCGATGTTGGAGCCGCGCTGCGCCACGTGGTCGCCGAGCACAAGGCGGCGCGCCTTGTGCAGCAGGTGCGTGGCGGTGTGGAGTTCGGCGGAGGCCTCGGAGTGGTCGGCGAGGCCGCCCTTGTTCTGGCCTTTTTCGGCCGTCTGGGAATCGGCGATGTGTTTCTGGCGGGCTTCCTCGTAGCCCTTCATGTCGACGGTGAAGTTCTTCTCCTTCGCCATTTCGACCGTGAGCTCGATCGGGAATCCGTAGGTCTCGTACAGGTTGAACGCGTTCTTGCCGGAGATGACCTTGTTCGTCACGAAGTCCGGCACGCGGGCGACCATCTTTTCGAACTCGCGGGTGCCGCGTTCGAGCGTGCGCTGGAACGTCTCCTCCTCGCGGTTGAGCTCGGAGAGGATGGTGTCGCGCTGGGCGACCAGTTCGGGGTAGAAGTCGCCGCTGATGGAAATCACGACTTCGGCGATCTTCGCGGTGAACGCTTCCTTGATGCCGAGGTTGTTGCTGCCTTCGCGGATGGCGCGGCGGATGATGCGGCGGAGCACGTACTCGCGGCCGTTCTTGTCCGGCACTACGCCGTCGGCGATGATGAACACGGCGGCGCGGATGTGGTCCGCCACGATGCGTTCGGGCGCGGTGCGGGGCGTGCCGGGCTCATGGGTCGCGCCGCGGATCTCGTCGAGCTTGGCGAAGATCGGGGTGAAGAGCTCGGTCTCGTAGCAGTTGTCCTTGCCCTGCAGGATGGCGGTCACGCGCTCCAGGCCCATGCCGGTATCGACGTTCTTCTGCGCCAGCGGGGTGAACGTGCCGTCCGCCTGCTTGAAATACTGCATGAAGACGTTGTTCCAGATCTCGACCCAGCGCTTGTCGGAGGGGTCGAAGACTTCCGGCGCGGGCTTCGGGCCGGTCCAGTAGAAGAACTCGGTATCGGGGCCGCAGGGTCCGGTGATGCCGGCGGGACCCCACCAGTTGTCCTTCTTCGGGAGCCTGGCGATGCGTTTTTCGCTCACGCCGTGCTTGCGCCATTCGTCGTAGGCTTCCTCGTCGAACGGGGCGTCCTCGTCGCCGGCGAACACGGTGAAACCGAGCATTTCGAGCGGGAATCCGAGGTAGTCGGGCGAGGTCAGAAATTCGTAGCTGAACGCGATCGCCTCTTTCTTGAAGTAGTCGCCGAGGGACCAGTTGCCGAGCATTTCGAAGAATGTGAGGTGCACGGCGTCGCCCACGTCGTCGATGTCGCCCGTGCGGATGCACTTCTGAACGTCGGTCAGGCGGGTCCCCTGCGGGTGCTTTTCGCCGAGGAGGTACGGCACCAGCGGGTGCATCCCGGCGGTCGTGAAGAGCACGGTCGGGTCGTTGTCCGGCACCAGGGAGGCGCTGCGGATGACGGCGTGTCCCTTGGACTGGAAGAATTGGAGGTACTTTTCGCGGAGTTGTGCGGCGGTAGTGATCATGATACGGAAATCTCCATGTAAGTTTTCAAACTATAATAATACACCGTCTTCCGCTATTTTACAAGCGGATTTGCGGGCGTTTTACCTTAAAAATAGCGGATTCCTCCGATCAGAGGGCCACCGGACGCGGCGCGGCGGTTTCGGAATACTCCACCGTCTTCACGGGGTTCCCCTCGTAGCGAAGCGTCCCGTCCGGGTCCAGCGTGAACTTGTTCCGGGCGAAATCGTCGACCGTGCGCGGGAAGACCACCCAGTCGCCGTGCTCCTTCAGGTTTTCGAGGTTGCGTTCCGCCACCTGCATAAGCAGGTCGCCGCGATATTCCGCGGGCTTCTTCCCGGCTCGCGCCGCCTGACACGCCTTGAGCTCGTCGACGGTCGCGCCCATGAGGTCGACCGGGACCGGGGCGGAGATTCCGAGCACCGGGCCGGAATCCATCTCCTTCGCGCCGCCGGTGAACGCCTGCGCGATGATCACGCTGCTGCGGAGATGCGAGTGTCCGCGCAGCAGGGCGGTTTCGACGGGCAGACGCTGAAGCCCCGCCAGATAACGCCGTCCGTCCTCCTCCAGCGTGAGGTCGCCGGGATGCACGTTCAGGCACGGCAGGACGCAAGTGATGTTGGAGAGCGGCACGAATCCGGCAAGGATGCCGAACTGGACGCTGTAGGGCATGAGCAGACGGATCAGGGCCCCGGTCCATTCTTCGCGGACCTGAAGTGCGCGTTCGGAGGTCAATGCGATCTTTTCGAGGCCGCGCTCGCGGTAGAATTTCGCGATATCGTGCTCGACCAGCGGCAGACCGTACTGTTCCGCCAGCGCACGGGCACGGCTTGTTTCGGGTTTGTCGGTCACCAGCACGCGCGGGGTCCACCCCCCGAATGCACCCGAACGCCACCCCTCAAGGAGCTTGGCGGCGTTCGTTCCGGTTCCGCTCAAAAATACGGCCGCGGCCGGTTTTTCCGGAAAAGTTTGAAAAAAAGTGGATGACATGGCGTTCTTTCATTTGATTTTTACGATTTTGTGTTTAAAATATAAACTGCGATTTTCGTTTCGCAAATCGTTTCACCGTTTTTTTTGGTTTTATTCTCAAATTTCCATAGGAGCACGACATGAAACTTCCGAAATACGCCTCCGCACCCCTCTGCATGATCCTCTGCGCCATCGCAGCTTCCTCTTTCGCCGCCGACGCGGCATCCGACAAGCCCGCTCCGGCGGCCGTCCCCGCGGCGGAACAGGCCGACTATGCGGAAAAGGCCGCCGAAGCGGCAAAAGCCGAGGCAAAAGCTGCCGCTGACAAGGCGAAGAAGGAAGCCGAGGCAAAGGCCGCCGCAGAAAAAGCCAAAGAGGATGCCGAATTGGCAAAACTGAAAGAGGAAGTGGCAAAGAAAGAAGCCGAGATGAAAAAGATCGAAGCCGAAAGGGCCGCTGCCGAAAAGGCGAAGAAGGATACCGAAGCAAAGGCCGCCGCTGAAAAGGCGAAGAAGGATGCCGAGGCCAAGGCCGCCGCCGAGAAGGCGAAGAAAGAAGCCGAGGCCAAGGCCGCCGCCGAGAAGGCGAAGAAAGAAGCCGAGGCAAAGGCCGCCGCTGAAAAGGCAAAAGCGGAAGCCGAAGAAAAGGCAAAGAACACCTTCGAAGGACGTTTCCCCGAACTTGCCAAGGCAATCGCCGACGCGAATCTTTCCGACGACAAGAAAGCCGAAGTCGATGTTCTTTCCGCCAACCTCATGGCGGGCACAGACGCGCTCAACGAGATCGCGGCACGCGAGGCCGCCGGAAAGGCGGAACCCGCGGAAATGCTCGAGGCCGAGATCGAATGCCTCACGCAGTACACCGCCATCCTCGCCGCCGTCCCCTCCCCCGAAAACGAAGCGGTCCTGGCGGACAAGATGCTGGAGCTCCAGACCGCCCGCGAAGACCGCCTGATCCTCGCGCAGAAGGAGTTTGAGGAAGGCAAGATCGACTCGGCGCAGCTCCGCGAGATCCAGGACAAATATGTGAAGATCGACACCCCCGCCGAAGCTGAAACGGTCAGGAAGGAAAAGAAGGAGCCGTTCTGGGGCTACAAGAAGCACAAACCGCTTCCGGTCCTCCTGATCGTCGCCAACTACCGCATCCCGCGCAAGGTGATCGCCGAATACCTCCGCGGCGAATACGATGTCCCGTACATTCTGCTCCCGTCCGATCCCGGCAAGCCGTCGAAGGACGATCAGGTCTATTTCAGCGGCGGCAAAAAGAATTCCGGCGAACTTGAAGTCGCGCTCCCCGCCGCCCAGCTCTCGAAATTCATCGCCTACCTCCGCCCCGAGACGGTCATCATCCTGGGCGACGATTCCTACATCAACCCGGTGTACCGCCTCGCCGTGCCGGATTCCATCCGCAAGGTCGAGTTCTCCAGCCCCGAGTGGAAAGTCAACACGGTCCGCCTCGACGAGTTCTTCAGAAAGACGCTGAAGACCGATGTCTCCGACCACTATCTGAACTATCTGCAGAGCCAGGACAGCGACAAAGCGGAGTGAGCCACGATGTTCACGATCTTCCGCCTCTCCATGAACGCCTGCCGGGAGTGCCTGCGCGAACCCGTGTTCTACCTGATGCTCCTGGCGGCGCTGATCATGATCGGGCTGTTCCCGTATTTCGCGATGTTCGTGTTCCGGCAGCAGATCCGCCTGGTCTGCGACAGCTCCATGGCCACGACCATGCTGTTCGGGCTGTTCGCCGCGGTGCTGTGTTCCGCCCGCACGATCAGCCGCGAGATGAAGAACGGCACGGTCCTGCTGCTGATGTCGAAGCCCGTCTCGCGCTTCTCCTTCGTGATCGCGAAAGTCTGCGGCATCCTCGTTTCCCTCACGCTTTTCGTGTTCATCTGCAACGCCGCCACCTGGCTGTCCGTCCTGATTGCGAAGGACCAGTTCCGCCTGAGCACACCGCTTCTCTGCTTCTATTTCGGCGCGATCGCCGTCGCCGCGCTGTACGGCGGCATCCGCAACTTCGCTTCGCAGAAATCGTTCTCGTCGAATGCGACGGTCGCGATGGCAGTGCTGTTCCCGGTCATCGCCGCCGTGTCGCAGGTCGTCCGCGCAAAGACCCTGTCCGACTACCTGCTGACGGACACCGAAACGTTCATGGCGGCGGACGTGCTCCTGCCCGCCCTGTGCATGCTGTTCTTCGCCGTATGGATCATGGGCGTGATCAGTTCGGCGCTGGCGACGCGCATGGAGATCGTGGGCAACCTGATGGTCTGCCTGCTGCTCTTCCTGACCGGGATGGTGCTGCACTACTTCGCGGCAAAGGCGTTCGGGACGGGCTCCGCCGGCGCGCTGCTCTGCACCTCGCTGGTGCCGAACTGGCAGAGTTTCTGGATGGCCGACGTGCTCGCGAACCGCATTCACATCCCCGCGTCGTATTTCGTCTGGACGTTCCTCTATTCCCTGTTCTACTGCGCGGCATGGATCGGCTGGGCGTTCTTCCTGTTCCAGGACAGCGAACTGGCTCGCGACACCCGCTGACCGCCGAAAGGACTCCGGTTCCAACATGATGATCGAAGCGGAACATCTCTTCAAGCGCTACGGCACGCGGCTTGTGGTCGACGACCTCTCTCTGCATGTGAATGTCGGTGACGTGCTCGGCTTCATCGGCCCCAACGGCGCGGGCAAGACCACGACCATGAAGATGATCAGCGGCGTCATGCCGCCGTACGCCGGGACCGTCCGCATCGACGGCATCGACATCGAGGCGGAACCGCGCCTCGCGAAATCCCGCATCGGGTTCCTGCCGGAAAATGCCCCGCTCCACATGACCATGACCGTCCGCGCGTTTCTGGCATACACGGGCCGTCTGCACGGCTTCGGCGGACGCGAGCTCGCCCGCCGCGTGGACCGCGCCATCGAACGCTGCGCCCTGAAGGAAGCTGCGGGACAGGAGATCGAATCGCTCTCGAAAGGCTACAAGCGGCGCGTCTGCCTGGCGCAATCCATCCTGCACGACCCGAAGGCGCTCATCATGGACGAGCCGACCGACGGGCTCGACCCGAACCAGAAACGCCAGATCCGCGAGCTGATCCTCTCGCTCCGGGAGGAGACCGCGGTCATCATTTCCACGCATATTCTGGAGGAGGTCGACGCCGTCTGCTCCCGCGTCTTCCTGCTCTGCAAGGGCAAGACGCTGTTCGACGGCACGAAGGACGAATTCCGCGCGAAGGCCGACGCGCTCCATACGGACCTCGCCGGGCTGTTCGCCGTCATGACGGAGGGGGAACGCTCATGACCGCCTCGATCCGCCGCATCTTCGCCGTCGCCTCGCGCGAATTCTTCGCGAGCCTCGCCTCGCCCGCCGCCTGGGTCTTCCTCGTGATCTTCCTCGTGATGGCAAACGTCTGCACGTTCGTCTTCAGCGACATCCTGGCGCTCGGACAGGCCGAGCTCAGCCCGTTCTTCAACTGGATGCCGTGGCTGTTCATGTTCCTGATGCCCGCGCTCGGCATGCCGCTGTGGGCGGAGGAACGCCGCACCGGCACGTTCGAGCTCACGCTCTCCTACCCCGTCTCGCTCTGGGAACTCGTCTTCGGCAAATACCTCGCGGGCATGGCGCTCGTGGCGGCCGCGCTCGCCCTGACCCTGCCGGTCCCGGTCACCATCGCCGTGCTGGGACGTCCCGACGTCGGCGCGATCGTCTGCGGCTATGCCGGGGCGCTCCTCGTGGGCTCGGCGTTCCTGGCGGTCTCCAGCTTCTGCTCCGCGCTGTCGAAAAGCCAGACCGCCAGCTTCCTGCTCGCGCTCCTGCTGTGCGCCCTGCTGATGTTCACGGGCTGGGACCGCGTGACCGGGCTCCTGTACCAGTGGCTGCCGGAAAGCCTCTGCCGCCTCGTTTCCTACTGTACCGTGGTGCCGCATTACCAGGCGTTCCAGCGAGGACTCTTCGATACCTCCGAACTCGCATACAGCGTCCTGATCACGCTGCTCTTCCTCTATTTCGCGCGAACCGTGCTGGCATACGCGGCATCGGGCGGCGGCGGGCTCTTCCTGCCGGGGGCGCTCCGCGACCGCTACACGTGGAAGAACGTCCTGTCGACGGCGGCTTCGTTCGTGATCGCCGTCTACGTCTTCGTCTGCCTCGCCCTGACCGCCGAAGCCTTCCGCATCCGCATCGACTGCACCGCGGACCGCGCGTATTCGCTCTCGCCGGAAGCCCGGGCGCTGGCGAAGTCGCTGGACCGCCATGTGACCGTGCGCCTGTACGTCTCGCCGCCCGGCGCGGACACGCCGAAGGACCTGCTGGGCTACGCCGAACGCGTGAAGTGGCTCCTGCGCGAATTCGCCAAGGAGGCGGGCGGCAAGGTCACGCTGGAGATCGTCACCCCAGGACCCGACACCCGTGAGGAGGAAGCCGCGATCATTGAGGGGCTCCAGCCCGCGAAAAATGCCGGCGGCGACCGGTTCTTCCTCGGCCTGACCGTTTCCGCCGGACAGCTCTGCCTGCCCGTGCCGTTCCTCTCCCCGAAAAACGAATCCATGCTGGAATACGAGCTCCTGCGCCGCGTGATGCACGCGCAGAACCCGAAACGTCCCGTGGTCGGCGTGATGTGTCCGTTCCCCGTGCTCGGACGCGCCCCGTCGCCGCAGACCGGCAGTTCCGGCGCGGCGGCGTGGTATCTCTTCACCGAGCTGAACAAGGACTACACGCTGACCGAGGTCCAGACGGACGTGAAGGCGATCCCGGACGGGCTCGACGCCCTGCTGGTGGTGCATCCGCACGATTTCGACCGCCGCACGCTTGAGGCAATCGACGCCTGGCTGGTGAAGGGCGGACGCCTTGCCGTCTTCGTGGACCCGCTGTCCGCCTATGCGCTCGCCTCGGCGCAGAAGGACTACTCCTATGTGAACATGACCGACTCCACGCTGGAGCCGCTCCTCACGAAATGGGGCATCGCCTATTCCCCCGCCCGGCTTGCCGCCGACATGAATTTCAAGTACGACCAGCTCGACAAGTCCGGCGTCCGCCGGACCATCCCGACCGCGCTGCTCATCACCGAGGCGGGCATCGACCGCGGCAACCCGGTCACGGGCGGCCTGACCTCGCTTCGCATGAACTACGCCGGGTTCTTCTCCCTGCGGAATCCGCCGTCCGGCCTGAAGTTCGAGCCGCTGGTCTATACGACCGACTACTCCATGCCCGCGGACGTGGCGGACCAGCCGGAAAAAGTCCTGGCGGACTTCGTCGCCTCTCCGCACGGCGACGGGGAAAAACTCAATATGCTCATGCACATTACCGGGCAGTTCCCGAGCGCATACGATTCGGAGGAGGCCGGAAGCCCCGGCGAAGTCTATCTCTTCGGCGATTCCGACATGCTGTTCCACGACGCCTGCGTCGCGCAGTCCAAGGACGAGTTCGGCCAGACCATCGTGGTCCGCATCAACGACAACATCACGCTCATGGAGAACGTCGTGGAATCCCTCTGCGGCGGCGGCCGTCTCTCCTCGCTCCGCAGCCGCATCCCCATGTCCCGCCCGCTCACCCGCATCAACGAAAGCCAGATGCGCGCCGACCTCGCGTTCAAGGACCGCATCCTCGCCCTCGCCGAGGAATCCATGAAGCTGGAACAGCGCGTGGAATCCATCCGCAAGCAGCTGATCGTGAGCGGCGGCGCGGCGCGCCTGACCAATGAACAGCGCGAGTTGCTGAACACCTACGAGCAGAAGGACGCCGCGCTGAAGCGCGAGATCCGCGAAATCCGCCTCCAGCTGAGGCAGGACCTCGACCGCATCAACAACACCGTCCGCCTCATCAACATCGTCCTGATCCCCGCGTTCGTCGTCCTCTGCGGCATTCTCTGGAGCGTCGCCCGCAAACTCAAATGGAAACGGCATATCTCATGAAAAAACGCAGAGTCGTCATCATCCTGTTCCTCCTGTTCGTCACGGCGCTCGCCGTCGTGTCCGAGCTCCGTCTCCGCCGCGAAGCCTCGTCCGAAGCGGCATCCGTCCGCCTCGCCCTGCCCGCGTTCCTGCCGGAGGACGTCCGCACGCTCGAAATCTCCTGGAGGACGCAGAAAAGCACGCTGGACTTCGTGGCGGACGGCAAATACTGGGCGGTGAAGGAACGCGACGGAGCGCAGGCGGCATCCGCGCAGGTCGCCGACCTGCTGGAAGGGCTTTCGAAGGCCGCCCCGCTGAAGGAGCTGGAAGTCTCCGGCATTGAAGACTACAAGGAGCTGAACCTGGTCTCGCCGGAGGAGATCGCGGCTCCCGGCGCTCCGTCCGACCTGAAGAACTCCGAAGGCATCCTCGCCGTGCTCAAAGGCGAAAACGGTGCGGAACTCCTCCGCATCATGCTCGGACGCGGCCACACGCGCCTCGCCGCCGACCGCATCGGCAACCTGGCGGTGCAGGGCTACGACGGCCGCTACGTCCGCGTGTGGTACCCGGACAAGACCAGCCGCGTCTTCCTCATTTCCCGCGTGTTCGAGAAGTGCGTGCCGAACCCGCGCCAGTGGATCGAACCGCTGTTCCTCTCCAAGCCGGAGAACCCGGTTTACGCGCGGTTCCAGCGGAAACGCCCCGGCGCGGAGACGTTCTCGATCGTCTGGTTCGTGAACTCGACCAAGGACAAGTTCCAGCTCGTTTTCCCGCAGGGCGAACTCGACATGGAGGCGTTCTCCCGGAAGTATTCCGCGCTCGCCGCGCCGTTCTCCGCCGACCTCGTGAAAGATCCCCCGGACGACCTGGCGTTCAATGACATGTTCCAGACGGTCATGGGCGACGGCTTCGCGTATCTGCTCGAATTCGCGAAAGTCCAGGCCGTGGCCGAGGATCCGGACGCCGACGTCTACGCCGGACGCATGACCGTGACGTTCGACCCCGAAAACGTCGAGCGCCTCATCGGCGAGCCAGACGACGCGTTCGAACACCGCAAGAAACAGCTCGCCTCCCGCGCCGAATACGAAAAACGCACCGCGAACGGACGCGTGTTCCTGCTGAAGACCGGACTGCTGGAGCTTCTGGCACAGCCGCCCGTCAGGACTTTGCCGAAAACCGCCGCGCCCCGTTCGTCGGCCGCATCCGCCGCACCCGCCGCACCCGCCGAAAAAAAGGAAGAGTGACCCATGCCCAAACTTCTGCTCCAGTCAATGCTCGCCGCCGGACTTCTGCTGGCCGCTTCCGCCGTTTTTGCCCAGACTGTCACGGACATTCCCCTCTCGGACGTCCAGGTAAAAACCTCTTCCGCTTCCGCGGCGAAACCGGCCCAGGCAGCCGCGACGACGGCTTCGCAGACCGCAAGCAAGCTCCCGACCGCCGAGGAGATCGCCGCCGAACGCGCCCGTCTGGAACGCATGAAGGCCGCGCTCGCCGCCGAACGCGCCGCGCTGGAACAGTACAAAGCCGACATCGCACGGCGTCAGCAGGAAGCCGCCGCTGCCGCCGCGAAAGCCAAGGCCGACGCGGACGCGAAAGCCGCCGCAAATGCCAAGTCCGTCGGGTCCGCTGCGTCCACTCCCCCGCCCGCAAAGGATGATCCGGTCGCGATCAGGGACCTGAGCCCGGAAGAGCTTCAGAGGCGCCGTCAGATCGCGCTGGAGGAAGCCCAGGCGATCCAGAAGAAGGTCGCGGCGCAGAAGGCAGCCGAAGCAGAGGCGAAGCAGAAAGCCGCCGCGGCGCAGCAGGCAAAGACGACCTCGCCGAAAGACAAGGACGTCTCGACCATGAAGCTCCGCAGGATCACGCAGGACAAGGTCAAATACGTGCATCTGCGCGACGTCGCCGTCAACTACGGCCTCACGTTCGCCTTCACGAAGAAATCCGGCAAAACCACAGGCGCGACCATTTACGACAAGACGCGCAAGGTCACGCTTTCCACCTCTACCCGCGAAAGCACCGTCAACGGCACGCAGGTCTATTTCCTCTACCCCATGCTCCTCAAAAACAACGAGCCGTACATCTCGGAGGTCGATTTCCTGACCTGCCTCGACCCGCTCCTCCGCTACAAGACGCCCGTCAAGCTCGGCATGAAGACCATCATGATCGACGCCGGGCACGGCGGCTCCGACCCCGGCGCGGTCAACGGCTCGCATCAGGAGAAAGTCTACACGCTGCAAATCGCCAAGCGACTCCAGACCCAGCTCGAAAAACTCGGGTTCCGCGTGATCATGACCCGCACCGGCGACACCTACCCGACGCTTCAGGACCGCGCCGCGCTCTGCAAGAAATACAAGCCGGACCTCTACATCTCCATCCACTGCAACTCCTCCACGAACAAGACGCCCGCCGGGATCGAGACCTACCGCGCGGTCCCCGTCGGCGGCACCGAGACCAAGGGCTCCAAGGTCAAGACGGCGAAGCAGTCCGCGAACGAATACGATGCGAACAGCTCGCGGTTGGCGTTCGAGATCCAGAAGGGCATGGTCGCAGCGACCGGCGGGACCGACCGCGGAACCCGCCATCAGGCGATCTACGTGATCGGAAACGCCACCTGCCCCGCCGTGCTGGTCGAAGTCGGCTATCTTTCCAACACCGCCGAGCTCAAGAAGATCACGACCGCCGATTATCAGAACAAGATCGTCTCCGGCATCCTCGCGGGGCTCGCGGGCTACGGGTCCTTCCTCCGCTGAACAACGACCGGGCTCGCGGGCTGCGGGTCCTTCCTCCGCTGATTCTCCCTTTCAGAAAAACGCGGCATCCGCAACGCGGACCGAACGCCGCCCCCTGCCCTGTTATTTCTCCTCGAACGCCTCAGAAACCGAGGAGCTTGCCGATGCCGTTCAGCAGCACGGACAGGAACCGGTCGAGGCCGCTGCCGAGGACTTCCTTTTCCTGTTTCCCGACCAGGTTCTGCGTCAGGAACGTGCCGCCGCAGAGCTTGTAGTCCAGCAGCGAGGTCATGCCGCGGAAATACGCCCAGAATGTCTGGGTGCGGCATAATGAATACGCCGCGCCGGGCACGTACCCGACCAGCACGCCGTCCTCGATCTTGTGGATCGCGGAAGAGCCGGGCTCGATCTTCTGCACGTCGATGCCGCGTCCGCCGATGATGAAAATGGTGCCCGTGCCGAAGAACACGATATGGCGGAGCCGCATCGAGATGATGTTGTGCAGCTTGAAGCTCCAGACCGTGCGGACCTCGATGTCGTCGGTCAGGCCGATCACATGGCGCGGCGTCAGGACCAGCCCCGGCCCGCCGTTCAGCTCGATCTGCTGGATATATACTTCGTCGTCCTTCGGCGAAGTCAGCTTGATCTGCCCCGGCGTCTTCGCGTCGGGGGCGTTCCGGTAGGCGAGGAGTTCCACGAGGTCGGCGGCGATGGAGACGAGCGGGGCGCCCCAGCGCCACATGAGCTTGGTCCGGCAGGTCACGTCGCGGCGTTCCTTGCCCCAGTCGCCGCCCTGCGCCCGCAGATAGAACTTGCGGCCCTCCGGGATCGTGAACGTGATGCTTCGGGCGGCACGGTGGAACGTCGGTTCGGGCGCGTCGTCGGCGCACTTGGACCTGATGCGGATGGGCGGGAACTTCTCGACGATGGCGGCGGCGACATAGTACATGAAGACCAGCCACAGCGGCGGCGTGAACAGCACGAGACAGATCGTGAAGAGCAGGATCCGGATGCCGCGTTTGTTCCATTCGAGCGAAAACTCGTTGTAGACGGATTTCGGGATCTCCTCCAGCCGCGAGACCAGATTGTCCTTTTCCCGGACAAGGGCATTGAGGGTCTCCCGGCATTTGTCCGCCCCGGCTTCGAGCGTGTTGATCTGAATATCCAGCCGTTCCAGTTCGGCCTTCAGCCGGATGTATTCCGTCGTGCGGTCATACGGATGCCACCAGCTGGGAAGGTTGTCGAGCTGTTCCTGGCATTCCCGCCGCTGCTGTCGCCAGTGGTCCAGCATGGAAAGGCGGGTTTCGAGCGCCTGTTTCGACTGGACGATCTCGTCCTCCACGGACTGGATGCGTGCCTGGACCGCCTCGCGCTGTTCGGTCAGCTTGGAGGCGTTTTCCTTTGCAACCCGGATCCCGGGCGCAAGAAGGCACAGGATCACCGTGATCACCGCGATGGTGAGGATGTTCCGCAGGATCCATGCGAGTATTTTTCCGATGAGGATCATGAGGCGGCTTAAGCGGAAAATTATTGCTTTTGAGGAGGATTCGTCAGCGTCTGCTTCAGAAGCGCGGTCGCGCGGTCCAGATCGGCCAGCATTTCCGCACGGACGGCGGCCGCGCGGCTTTTGAACTCGTCCTGATGCGAGAGCGCCCATTCGACGGACTCGGTCAGGCGAGGCAGATCGAGCCGGTCGGTGGTCCCGGCGGTCGCGAGGCCGAACCGGGAAAGGAAAAATTCGATCTTGCTGCCGCGGGCGATGCCGACGCCCGGCACCAGGCTGTTCAGCCCCAGGATCAGCAGATGCAGACGGCTGCTGACGATCACGGAACACCCGGCGGCGACGGTCTGCACCTCCTCCGGTTCGAAGAAACGGAGCGACAGGATGCGGTCCGGGTGTTTCGAGCGCTCCTTCATCCCCGCCATGACGCGGTAGTCCTTCTTCGGGTTCATGGGGACGGTCACGACAAGCAGTCCGGGATGCGTTTCGATCATGCCGTCGAGCCAGCCGATGAACTGGTCGAGCTCGCGGATCTGATTCTGCTCCGATACGCAGACGGCCATCCGCGCGGACGCGGACCGGAATAGATCGCGTTCGGCATCGCTCCACGGAAGCACATCCGGGGGGCATTGTTTTTGCAGGATCGCGGTGTCGGCTCCGGCGACGGCGCGGGGAAACGGCGCACAGCGGCGGAGTTCGTTCAGCGACTTCGCATCGCGGAGCACGATCAGTTCGCAGCGGCCGAGCGTATCGGCAATCCGGCGGCGCACGGACCGGACGCGACGTTCGATCCAGCGTTTCTCCAGGTCCAGGCCGGTGCAGGATTTGAGCGTATCGGCAAGTTTCTTCTTTTTCCCGTGCAAGGTGAAATAGACCGGATTGAACACGTCGTTCATGCCGACGCCCCAGACGATCGTCCGGACGCCGCATGAATGCGCGGTCTCCAGCAGAGTGCAGGCCATTTCCGGGTAATCGGACAAGCCTGTCGCGCCCGCCCAGATATAGACATCGACGCCATCCAGCGACTCGCGCAGACGTTCCGCCGGCATGGCGGGATCGAATCCGTACAGAGGAACGGTCTTCAGCCCGAATTTGCGTTCCGTGCCGGCACGATCGCCCGTGCTCACAATGAGTTCCGAATCCGGGCAGATCCCGCGAACGAGACCGATCACGGAGGCCAGGATCGCCTCGTCTCCGATGTTGTCGCAGCCAAACGGCACACCGCCCAGAAGAATTTTCATGCCGGAAGCTCCTCTTTTTCTGTTGGACCTGAATACCCCGGACTTCTCATCTGCCATTCCCTCCCACCAGCTTCATGACAGTGCGTTTGCTGAACCGCAAAACGCGACGGAGAGGCGATGCCTTGCCGTAATTGATCCGGGGCGCGATCGTTTCCCAGTCCATGTGATAGAATTCGTCGCGCATCGGCGGCCGCTGCATGGGTGCCCTGAGCTGGCCGTTTCCCTGTCGGGCCTCCTCGATCGTACGTTCCTCCAGGAAGAGCTTGTCCCGGACCGATTCAAGCAGATCGGCGCCCTTCCGGGTGTTGACGAGGATCAGCGAGCAGCCGCGCGTGGCATCGCCGCTGAACGGCGTCGTTTTTCCAAGGCCCCAGAAATCCGCAAGCGTCAGATCGCCAGTCCGCTCGATGCAGGCATACGGACATGCATAACACGCTTCATTGTAGTCATACCCGGACAGGAACGCGCGAATGAATTCGTTGTTCGTGTCGTCGGCTTTCCATTCTTTTCCGTCCTGATCGGTGATCCTGACGTAGAAATCGCCCCAGCCGTTCAGATCGCGGAACGCAATGACGGAGCGTCCGGGATCAGGAGAGAGTTTGTGCCGCGCGAGATAGCTCCGGAGTATCTTCTGACTCGGAACGCCGTGGCAGACCACATCGCAGACGAACAGGTTGTCATACGGTCTTTTCAAATAAGCCAGCAGTCCCGCGACCTGGCAGGGCGTCGCGGCAAAAAGGACCGTTTTCCTGTTTTCCAGTTCATTTCTGATCTTGCGATAAACGCCATCCGTGAAGCATTGGACGTACTTCGATCCGCGGAAACGCACCGTACATCCGGGAACGTCGCAGAGTTCATGCTTCAGAACCATGTTCTGATCGAACCTGCAGCCGCCGATAATGCCGCCGTTGCGGAGAACATGCTCCCCGAGCACGGAATAAACGCCGCCCGATGAACTGGATGTTCGGACGGAATCATCCAGCGACCATGCGGCGAAAGCTTTCTCCGGCATCCGTTTTTCCGGCGGATTCAGCACGTGGCAGACCGATCCGCAGATCCCGCATCCCGTGCATCGGGAATCGTCCACGACCGGGAAAAGGAATCCCTCTTCCGACGTTTCCATGGAAATGCAGGCAGCAGGGCAGGCATCTGCACAGGCGCCGCAGCCGGTACACTGTTTCCATTCGGGCAGCTTCATTGCAAGGCCTCCCGGGAAATCGAGGTTCCGGGCTGTTCCCTGCTTTCCACTTCCTCTGGAGAGGGAATAGCGTCGACCGGTTCGGAAACCGGGGCGACCTCCACGGGAACCGGGGCGACCGGTTCGGGAACCGGGGCGACCGGAACGGGAACGGCCCCGTTTTTTCCTTTCGGCAAGGTATTATTTTGCAGACTCCGCTGGTATGCGGCCTTGATGCTCTTTCTTTTGACAGCCAGAACACCGATCAAGGCGTAAAGGATCATCTGGCCGGCAAAGTTATTGTACTGTTTCAAGCTCCATTCCAATGTGGAATGCCAGTAGTTGCAGGTCAATCCGGCGAAAATTCCAATCGCGATGCCGCAACATGGCTTTTTCCTGAGGACGAACATGCTTATTATGATGGAGAAATAATAATATAGGAACCATAGAATCAGAAGCACCATCCCATACCAGCCGCATTCGGCGGCGACCAGCAGATAGATCGTTTCAACGATTCCTCCAAGCTCCCCGGGCGGATGGTAATCCTTCTGCTCTGTGTAGGCATAATTCGATCCGGAGTACTCCGAGTAATTGTTTGCCCCTACGCCGAGCCGGTAATCGTTGGCCATTTGTTTTGATGCCAGGGCGAGTGCGATTCGTGTATTCTTCGATGCTTCAGGCGCTTTTGTGAATCGCAGGATGATGCGCGGCAGAGCATATCCGACCACGCTCAACATGACGATCAGGCCAATCAGCATGAGGGTAAGACGGCGGACCGAAAACCCGTTAACGAGGATAGACAGGGCGCAGACAATGGCGATGCCGCCGAAATAGATCACAAGACCGCCGCGGGAATATGTGAAGATGATCAGAAGGACCGAACCGCCGAATGCAAACATTGTTAAGGTGAACAGCAGCCTGTTCATTTTCTCGTTCATCAGGATGCCCAGCATCAATAGCCCGTACTGCTCCAGAAACAGCGACAATGAATTCTGATGCGGGAACGTTGAACGTATCTGGTATATTCCGATCCTGTACTTCTGGTCAAAGCCCACCAGAAACAGCATGATCAGGATAAAACAAACCAGATAAGCGAAGAAACTAAGATCCTTGCTGTTGTTCAAGTAATTGAAAGCTGCCAGAAACGTTATGTACATCCAGAACATCTTGTAGACTTCAAAGCCCCATTGGTGCATGTGAACCGCATTGATACCGGAAAGCAGAATCGCAAGATAATACAGGAAGTAGAAAAAAAAGCCCGGCGGAAACAAACGGATCTTGTATTTAGTACTGAGTATCATGCTCATCAGCAGCGGGAAGGCAAATAACGAGACGGCGGTAAACGCGTAACCGCGCGCCGTGCCGCGCCAACTCGGAAGAGGATAAATGTTGATCGAATATTCGTTCGTCGTAAAATAAAGCATCCCGGCAAAAAAGAAATGCCGGAGGATAGGAAAAAAACAGCATAATGCTGTCATAAATGGCAGCAGATACAAGAAAAGGATCAGGAATACAATGATTTTTACAACCGGACTCATACGGGCTTTACACTTGTTTCCTTTGTTCCGGGAGAGACGGGCTCAGGATCAGAGGTTGAAGTAACCGAGGATCGATGAACCGAACGGACCGGCCAGCAGATTGACGAGCTGGACCGTCGGCAGGATCTTCCGTATGCCCAGATTCCACTTCGAGAGACCGTCCATTGGCACATAGATGATGTCATTGGACCGAAGCAGGAAGTCCTTCATCTTTCCGTTCAGGATGCGGTCGATATCGACCGTGTAGACGACCGTGTTTTCCGATCCGCCGCGAATGACGCGGATATAACGGTTGTACGTATCCATCTTCAGGCCGCTCGCATAGGAAAGCCCCTGAAGAAGAGTCATTCCTTCTCTGAAGCCGACGTAGGTGTTGTGTCCGACTTCGCCGAGGAAGATGATGTATCCGGTCATAGTGGACGGGATATAAATGTAATCGCCGTTCAAGAGGGGAATATTGTTCAGGTCATCACCTTCATAGACCAGTTTTTTGAAGTCGACGGGCAATACTCTCCCGTTGCGTTTGATGTAGGCGTTGTCCAGATCCGCGAGTTCGACCGTATCATTGTTGAACGCCCCCAATTCGAACCCGCCGGAAAGGGCGATCGCATCCAGCAGTTTGGTCTGCCCGATCGACACGGTGTAGTTCCCCGGTTTCACGACGCGTCCGGCTATCGTGAAATAATAGCCGCTGATGGTCACAGGAGACAACGTGACAAGCGGGGCCCGCAGGTATTTGGACAGCTTCTGCTCGATCTCTTTCGTGGCGTCCTCTATGTTCATGCCGGAAAGCTTCACGAGCCCGACCATGGGCAGACTTGCAGTCCCGTCAGGCGCGATCAGGATGTTTGCGTCAAGGGTGGTCTGATTATATACGGACATGTGGAAGGTATCGCCCGGCTGAATGATGTATGGAGTGGGATTGACCACGTGCAGCGCTTTCAGTTCTTCCTGAATGGCATAGGTGTCCCCTTCCTCTTTCGGAACGACCGCAGTCATTCCCGGGACGGCGATCCCGGCAAACGGCGTGTTGTTGCAGGCGGACAGAACAAGGGAGAAAACAGGGATGAAGAATCGCAGCATCCGGCGGCTTTTGGAAATCATAACGTCACCTTGTTATAGTGCTTGTTGTTGACATTGTAAAGGTATCCGACCATGTTCCGGACATGGAACGATTTCAGGAACTGGAGGTTTCTGTAGATGGTCAGTTTCGAAGTCTGGGCGTATTTCATCGGGATGATGGTCAGGTCGGCGTTGCGGGCGATTTCCGCGAAGAGCTGCCGGTGCAGCTCGAAGTCGAAGAGATCCCACACGATGAGGGACAGGGATTGATAGGCGGTCTTGATGCGCTGTATCTGACTGTCCGTCAACGGGGAGATGAAAGACAGGTCATCGAGCTTGAAGTATACGGTACGGTCCTTGCCTACTTTCGGCGCTTCGTCCGTGAACTGATACAGATAGTCGTTGATCAGAAGAGGTGTCTGTTTCGTGGAGAATTCCTCCTCCGTGATGGAGGATACAATCACATATTTGCACCCGAGACGGACTTTCAATGTCTCGCAGAATTCCTCCTTTGCCTTTTCATCCAGGTCGCTCCGGCTGTTCGGAGCAAACACAACCAGCATCGGATGTTCCGGGGTCGCTTTGGAGAAGAACGGTTCCCCGTTGCTGATCATGGTCTGCAGCGCGCTGTAATAATTGGCGCGGTAGGCCTGTTCCAGCATGGGGATCATGCCCAGCATCTTAAGTTTCAGGGCCTGTTCGACGTCGATATTGGACCGGACTGTCAAGTTGAAGAACTCAACGCCGAGAATGATCGCGAGCGAAACAAACGAACCGAGGATAAACCCGATGACGGCCCAGAGACCGCGCTTCCGTCCGAGAGGGACAGTGGGGGCTTTCGCAAGTTCCTGAATGGAAATATCGGAGAAGGAACGGTCCAGGAAGTTATGGATCGTCACGATCTGCATTTTCGTATTGTTGATATGGTCCTTGGTCTGCCTGATGTCGGCTTCCAGCTGGCGGATGGACGGATGAAGCGTGGCAAGGAGTTCGCGGCGGGCACGGAGCTGAACCGCGATCTCGTTATTGAGCTTGATGTCGTTCGTCAGGGAAGTGATCTCCGCCCGTCTCGAAGCAATGGCGACCTGAAGTTGCGTATAGGTCGGATTGCGGCCGGTGACCACCAGCCTGTTGACGTCATTTTCCCCGGTCTCCTCCTCCTCCTGCGCCTTTTCCAGATCGGCCTTCATCTTCTTGACGAGCTCGCGCTGCTGGATCAGAAGCGGGTTGCTCCTTGCGAACTGCTGTTCATAGGTCTTGAGCAGGGCTTCCGCATGCCTGAGTTCATCTTCTGCGACCGAGCTCTTTTCGCGGCGGGTAACGATTTCCTCGGGCGTTGTGGCGAGTTCGCCCTGAAGGTCGGCAAGGGCATGTTTCGACGAGTCGAGCTGGGAGGAAGCGCGCGTGAGCTGGTCCTCGACCTGAAGCAGACGCTGGTTGTTGAATGCAATGTCGTTTTCGATGGACGTCAGGTTGTTCTCGGCACTCAGACGCTTCAGGCGCTCGTCCTGATCGGCCAGCTGCTTCTCCAGTTCGTTCTGCGTTCTGAGATAGCTGTCGTTCAGATCTTCCAGGTTGCGCCGGATCAGCTTCTTGTATTCCTCAATAAAGACGTCGGAAAGCGTATTTGCCAGGGCCGCGGCAATCGTCGGGTCCTTCGAGGAGGCGGACACGAAATAGTAGTCGGAATTCTTTTCCGAATTGATGGTGATGTTGTTGAAAAGCTGTTCGGCCGTGTAAGGCAGACTCAGGCGTTTGATCGTTTCCTCCAGCACGGCACGGCTTTTGAACAGGTTCAAGATGATCGAACGCTGAACATTCACATAACCCGGCGGCAGTACGCTGCTCTTCGTGTCGGTGATCTCCTGGCGAACAAGGCCGCAGTTCGCCACATACACGTTCGAGGTGGTCATAGTCCGGATGAAGAATGTGACGGAGGCAAAAAGCAGCGGGAAAACAGCGAAAAGCCACCACATCTTCCGGATCGCGATGACCCAGCACCAGATATCCCGCTTGAAAAGCCGGACGAACTGCATGATCGCGGGCTCGGAAGTCTCCCCGTCCATTCCGGGATTGATGTCGTGCACCTCGGTTGAGGCGTTATCGTCGGATAAAATCATTCCATTGCTCCTTTCCGCTGCGGGAACCGGCCGCCCATGCACAGGTTACGCCGCAGGATCCCAGTCAGAATTTTGATATTGAACCAGCAGTTCATGGCATAGGCGTAATACTGCTCGTCCAGTTCCAGTTGGCCCGGCTCGCTTTCATGGCCGAGATATTCTCCGTAGGAAAACACGCCCGGCGCATAGCCCGGCAGTTCCCTGATTAATTGTTCGTTCCGTTCGGTCGCCTCCAGCAGGCAATTCCCCACCAGCCGGAGTTTCCCGACTGCCGCATACGGCAGCAGATGATACTTGTCAAGGGTCAGCCTGCGGAACAGCCTTCCGGCAATGCCTTCCCGGGGCAGCACATAACCGTGCAGCGACATGATGCGTTTCCAGCCGCGCCCCATCAGGCACTCCGCCAGCGTGGCGTGAAATTCCAGAAACGGTCGCAGAAGAGCGTAGGGCAGCGTCTGAAGCACCAGAAGCAGCATGGCGGCAAGCCTTTGATAAAGCGGGCATTTCGCATATTCATCGGGCTCCATGGGGGAGACGATGGATTCGTTGCTGATGTCCAGACACATCTCCGTCTCAGGATCAATGATGCGGTTCCCCCAGCAGATCTTTCCGCTGATCTCCAGATTCCGCCCGATGTAGGTATTGCCGAGCACGACAGAATTCAGAATCGTCGTCCCGTTGTCGATCACGCAGTTGTCGCCCACGATGATACCCGGCCCGGCGTGGACTCCGCGACCGAACCGGATCCCGTTCCCGAGGATCACGGGCGGACGGACGCGGGCCGACCCCGCGATTTGGACATTCCGCCCCACGAAACAATTCTTCCCCTCGCTGAAACCGGGCAGATTGTATTTTTCAGCGTCGCTGCCCGTCAGACGCACATTGTGCAGATAGTATTCGCGGATGCCGGGCACGGGAACGCCGCGGACCGGACCCGCATCATGGAGCTCGTTCCAGTCATCCGGCAGATCGTCCAGCCGCCCCCGTCCGATCAGATGCCAGGCGGTGACGCCATCGCCGTAGACGCAGCCTTTCACCTCGTCCGCGCCGACGGTCAGCTCATGGGGTTCCCGTTTATCGGATTCCGGCAGAAAAAGCCCGGATATGACAAGCACATCGTTGTCCCGGCAGAACGACATGTTCTGGCGCAGGACCTCTTTCAGCTGGTTCGACGGCGACATGCCGCCGTAACTGATGTCCAGCCCCTGCATCTCGCCGCCGCGGTACCGGGCCCGCAGCACGGAAGACTCCTCGTCAGACAGGATGCGGACCTCGCGGATCCCGCTCAGGAAACAGTAATCCAGGGCGAATTCGATTGCCGGCTTGTTCGCGAACGGAAGCAGGTAGACCGGATGATCCGGGAAGAACTTCCGCAGCCATGTATTCCCGCGAACCGGGCAGAGCAGGAGCGCCTTCATATCAGTACGCCCCCTTTCCCGCGAGCACGGCGGGGATCGTCTTGAACAGGATCAGAATGTCTTTCCAAATGCTTTGTCCGCGGATGTATTCCTTGTCGAGCACGACCTGCTCCCGGAACGGGATGTCGCTGCGGCCGGAGATCTGCCAGATACAGGTGATCCCGGGCAGGATTTCCAGACGTTTGCGGTCGTCGAGCGAATACTGCGCCACCTCGGACGGCAGCGGCGGACGCGGACCGACCAGGCTCATGTCGCCAAGCAGGACGTTGAAAAACTGAGGAGCCTCGTCGATGCTGTATTTCCGGATGAACCGGCCGCACCTCGTAATACGCGGGTCGTTCTTCATCTTGAACAGAACGCCGTCCCTGGATTCGTTTTCCTTTTCAAGAGCGGCGCGGCGAGCATCGGAGTCGATGTACATGGAGCGGAACTTGTAGAAATAGAACGGACGTCCGTACAGGCCGATCCTGACCTGGCGGTAGAAAAGCGGGCCGGGAGAATCGAGTTTGAGCCAGATCGAGATGACGATAAAAAGCGGCATCAGCAGAACGATCGCTGCCAGACTGCCGCAAACATCCATCCAGCGCTTGAATATGCGCCCGCAGGCGGAACCGAACGACAGAAAGATTTTCGTGTGACGGACGCGGAGTTTCGCGAACACCTTGGCTCGAGGGGAGAAGGCATAAGGCAGGACAAACTCACCGGAAGCCATCCCATCCCCGGACGCAAACAACTCCTGCGCCCGCGACATGGTATCTTCGTTCCGTCTCGTCGGTTTCAGGCCTTTCAGCCTCATTTCAGCCTCCTGTGAGGAAATCCCGCCGTATGCGGCGGATGCAAATCCGTCACGCCTCGCGGGCAGCCCGGATCGCCTCATCCAGCTCGTCGTAAATATCGAAAATGCGGTACGCCTTCGTGATCTCAAAGATCATGCGGGCTCGCTGCGTCAGGTTCGCCAGGATCAGAGTCCCGTTGAATTCCGTGCAGCTTTTCAGGCAGAACACCAGCGTCCCCAGCCCGGTGCTGTCCAGATTTTCCATTTCGGACAGGTCGAACACGAACTTGCGCTGTGTGGCAAACAGTTCAAGAAATTTGGAGCGAAGCGTCTCTACGTTCTCCGCGGAAAGATTGCCCTTGATCTGGATGACCTCTATCCCGTCGTTTTCAAAGTTGGAAATTTCCATGCGAATCGATTCTCTTCCGTTAAGTTTTTCTGGCCATATGCAGGGGTGCGCGCATAATGTGTGTTATATAATATATAATATATATCCTGCGTGAAAAAAATCAAATGTTTTTTGTTCATTTCCCCTTTTTTATTTAGTTTTTTCTTCCGTTTCACCGTTCCTTGCCAAGCAAAAAATCGAAACAGGACCGTCTTATCTTATAACAGGAAATAACATCATCATCTTTCTTCAATCAAATCGATTTGCAACTATTTATCCCGGAATGTATTCCAGAACATGAACACTTTTATTTTCAGAGCATCTTTTTTTTCTATTGGATCAACGCATGACACTTCACATCCCCTCTTTTTTCCTGATTGTCCTTCCGTCCTGTTTTCAGGCAGGATTTCAGTTCGTTTTATTATAAAAAAAGCCGTCGTCCGAAAACGGCGGCTTAAAATAACTTCTTCGATCTGCGTTCGGGATCAGGCGTTGACCTCGTCCTTGAGCGCGATCACGACGGAACGGTTTTCGCCGTCGCCGATGCTGTTCGTGGTTAGCGCGGTATCGCTTTCCAGCGTGATGTGGACGATCCGGCGGTCATGCGAGTTCATCGGGGGAAGCGTCTTCGGCGACCCCCACTGATGGACTTCCTTCGCGGCATCAAGGGCCTGCTGGCGCAGGACGTCGTCATGGGAGAAGGACGATCTGCGGCCGCCGTCACGGTCACCGCGATCCCGGCGTTCGCCGCGGTATTCCCTGCGGGAGCTCCGCTCGCCGCGTTCGCCGCGGGATTCGCGTTCGGGACGTTCCGTGCGTTCATGGCGTTCGGGGCGGTCTGCACGCTCCGGACGTTCGCGGCGCTCGCGGCTACCGTCCATGTCGATGTAGAGCTTCGGGAATTCCGAATCGGTCTTCTGCATGATGCGGTTCACGATCAGCTGGAGGTTTTCGAGCGTCTTGCCGTGGTGGCCGATCACGCGTCCGGGCTCTTCCGTGGAGACGTAGAGGTTCACGGAACGGGGCTTGTTTTCAACACGGACGTTGGCGTCGATCCCAAGGAAATCGAACATGTGCGCGAGGACGCTTCTGGCCTCTTCCATGGATTCCGCCGAGGCGGGTTTGACCGGCGGCGGCGCGGGCCTGCGGGGACGTTCCCGGCGGGCGGAATCCGCCGCGGCGGCCTCGTTCCCGGCGTTTTCGCTCTTTTCCCCGAAATCGCCGTCATCTTCGGCGCTGCCCATCGGGACAGCCTTGATCTCATCGGCGATGGCGTTTTCCGTCGCGGGATTCGCATTTTCCATGGCCTGAGCGTCGGCCGGGGCGTTTTCTTCAAATTCCATTGTTTTCTCCGGTTTCCGGGCTGCTTCCGTTACGCTTTCCGAGGTGTGTCTGCCTGACGCGACTGATCCCTCTTGGCGGCGAATTGCCCGTATTTCATTTGCAGGATGCTGAATATATTGCTGACCGTCCAGTAAAGCGTCAGGCCGGACGGGAGGTTGTAGAACATGAACAGCATGACGATGGGCATGAGCATCATCATCTTCTGCTGTGTGGAATCGCCCGTGGTGGGCGTCATTTTCTGCTGCACGATCATGAGGACCGTCATCGCGATCACGAGCGGATGCAGTCCGACCTGCCCGATGAACGGCAGCGCGAACGGAAGGGTCGGGCCGACGAGGTCGGGACGCGACAGGTCCGTGCACCACAGGAACGGCACGTTGCGGAGCTCGACGGCGGAATCCAGCGCGGAATACAGCGCGATGAAGACGGGGATCTGAAGCAGGACGGGGAGGCAGCCGCCGACGGGATTGACCTTTTCGACGCGGTACAGTTCCATCATCTTCTGGTTCAGCTCGGCTTTCTTGCGCGAGACGTCGTCCGGGGTGTCCATCGGCGTCTCCTTGTATTTCTCCTGGAGCTCCTTGATCTTCGGCTGGAGCTGCTGCATGCGGCGCATGGAGCTGTTCGCCTTCTGCGTGATCGGCCAGAAAAGGGCGCGGACGATAAGCGTGAGCAGGATGATGGCGATGCCGTAGGACCCGCAGATGCTCTTGAGCCAGTTCAGCAGCATGACCATCGGGCGCGCGATGAACTCGAACCACGAATAGTAGGAAATGTGCATTACGCCCATCACGGAGGGACCGAGCGCACGGATGCGCGCCATTTCCTTCGGGCCGCAGTAGGTCTTCAAGGTGAACTCCACGGGCGCGGCCCCGTTCGGCGCGAACGCGACGATGCCGAAACTCCCGGTCATGGACGGAACGGCATAGAGGTCCTTTTCATCCTTGCTGTCGGGGGGAAGCCGCCAGATTCGGTCGCCGTTCGAAGAGGCGAACGGCTTTGCTTCGTCGGAGAAGAGCAGCGAGGCGAAATACTTGTTGGAGGAACCGATCCATGCGACGGGTTCGGCGCAGGTGGTCTTGCGTTCGAATTTCTCGTCGGACTTGACCTGCGGATCGGCGGAATCGCAGTTGCCGCTGCCGACCTTGCAGAAATCCACGTTCAGGCGTTCGCTGTAGATCTTGTCGCCCGTAAGCGCCTTGATCTGCGGGAGACCGGCGAGGCGGACGCCGAGGTCGACCAAGACCGCTTCGGAGTGCGGATTGGTCCAGGCGTATTTGCACTCGACCATGTAGTTATCCTCCGGCAGCGTGAACGTCTGAACGAGCTTCAGGCCGTTGGAGAACGTGCGGACGACTTCGGCAGAGCGCGGGCCGGACATCGTGACGTCCAGGGAGACCGGGACGAGCGCCGGGACGGATTTCAGCTCAAACGAGCGAAACGCGCCTTCGCGGAAAAGTTCGATGGCCTCGCCGGAATCCTTGAGCTTGTAGCGCGGATCGGTGAGCTTGACGCCGGAAACGGAGCCGGTCAGGCCGTCGATTGTGACGCGGAACAGTTCGTTTTCCAGCACGGCGGTCTTCGTTTCCGTAATGCCGCGGACCTCTTCCGCCGCCTTTTCACCCGCGGACTGCTGAGGATCCGCCGTATTTCCCGCATCCGAAAGGACCGCCTGCGTGCCGGAAGCCGGAGCAGCCGTACCGGCGGCGGTCGCCGTCTGCGTGCCGGGGACGGCGTTCTGCTGCGTGGATTCCAGCATCCGCTGGTATTCGGCGGCACGCTTCTTCTGGTAATGCGGCATGTAGAGCATCCAGGCGCCCATGAGCAGGCACCCGAGCAGCACGATGATGAAAGTGTCTTTGTCGAATTTGAAGTTCACTCGATGTTCCTTCCCGGATCAGTGTTTCGGAGGGACCGGGTCGTATCCGCCCCTCGACCAGGGATTGCAGCGGAGGATCCGCCAGAAGCTCAGGGCAAGACCGCGGAAGATTCCGTGGACCCGGACGGCTTCGATCGCATATTGCGAGCAGGTCGGGGTGAACCTGCAGCACGGCGGAAACAGGGGGGAGATCCAGCGGCGGTATGCCCGGACCGGCAGGATCACAAGCTCACGGAGAAGATGTCCCCGGCGTCCTTTTTCCGGATCAGTCCGGCCTTCTTCAGCGTCCGGAGCAGATGCTCCTGCACTTCCTGCTGTTTTGCGCCGAAGATGGCGCGGCGCGGAATGACCACGATGCTGCATGGCAGGATGTTCTCCTTGCTCAGCCGGAACGTCTCGGTGATCAGCCGCCTTGCGCGGTTCCGGATGACCGCCGAATGATGAAGTTTCCGGCTGCAGATGACGCCGTAGCGGGTGATTTGAACCGGATCGTCCGGCCCTGCCGCCTGCACCAGGACCGTGAAAAACGGGTCCCGGCAGGCTTTTCCGTGTTCTTTGAGCGCATCGAAATCCTTTCGGGTCCGCAGTTTTTCCTGCTTCCTCAGGCGTCTGCGCTCATTGTCCACGGCGCATTCCTTTCTCAGATGACGGTCAGGCGCTTGCGGCCTTTCGCGCGTCTTCTGGCAAGGACCTTGCGGCCGCCCTTGGTGGCCATTCTGGCGCGGAATCCATATTTGCGGGCACGTTTGATGACGGAAGGCTGATAAGTTCTTTTCATGGTTTCACCTTGTTCCCGGAGCTGTGCGACGCTCCGACTGTTCCTCTCAAAGGGGTTACGGCTTGTTGGGTTTGTTCGTTTTGCACAAAATGTAATCTTTCTAATATAGCACACATTCCGCTCGTTTTCAACCCGGACACGCTCTTTTTCGCCTTTTTTTCCGTTTTCTTCTTTTTTTTCGCCCGTTCCGGTTGTTTTATGTAAAAAATATGCTATAGTATATCAAATGTGGCTCGGACGCCTGTGCGCGCCCGAATCCGTTCCCTGCCCAAACAGCCTGCACAATACATTCATCATAATCAACCGTCAGGAACGCTCCGGCGTTCCGGAAAGCGAACTATGAAACATCTATTTCTGCTCTTCGCGGCGGCCGCGGCGCTCGTCTGCACGGCCTGCTCCACGCCCAGCACGACCAACACAGCCCGCAACTCCGTCGAGGAAATGCTCCTCAGCAGCGTCATCGAACGCGGCGTCTCCTCCGTCGACTTCGAGTCCTACGCCGGCAAGAAAGTCCAGATGGACTACTCGAACCTGGCTCCGCAGGTCGACAAGGAATTCCTCATGGCATACATCGAGCTGCACCTCGCCCGCTACGGCATCACCGTGGTGAAGGATGCCGCCGACGCCGACTACATCGTCAAGGCCACCAGCAGCGTCCTCGCCACCGACATGGACAAGTTCCTCCTCGGCATCCCGTCCCTCCCGATCCCGATCCCGTGGGCCAACCTCTCCATCGTGATACCCGAGATCCCGATCATCATGCGACTCCACCGCACCGCCTGGGGACGCTTCTTCTTCAACATCATCGACGCCAAGACCAATGCCCCGGTCCAGATCGTCGACGGCGCCAAGTCCGAAGCCCACTTCAACAACTGGGTCGTCTGCTTTGTTCCGTTCAAGACGCACAGGCTCCCGATCGGCGACGACAATCCCGCCGACCTGCATTTCATCTGGTTCTTCGAAGACTGATTTCCCTTCCAAGTCCGAACTCAGGCGTCCCGGTCCGTCCGGGACGCTTTTTTTTGTTCACGGCCGCACTCTGCAGTCCATATAATGCGCACGCAAAATGCGGATATTTTTTCCGTGTTTTTTCTTCGATTTTTCATTTGCTTTTTCGCGTTTTGCAGCGTATTGTATGGTCCATTTTTATGGCACGTCCCGAAGAAAACGAATTGAGAAAAGAAAGGCGGAACCAATGGAAAAGAAACACATCCTCGTGTCGTACCCGGAACAGAACTACCGCACGGAACTGAAGGAAAACGACACCATGACCGTCCTCGACGGGGGAACGGTGGTCAGCACTCACATCAACGGGGGAAAACTCGAAATCGAAGAGGACGGCTTTGCGATCGCGACCGTCATCGGCGAAGGCTCCTGCATTGTCAAACCGGGCGGCTCGGCAGCCGGCTTTGAGATGAGCGGCGGCATCTGCTGCGTCGACCCCGGCGGGTCGGCCCAGGGGTTTATCCTCGAAAGAGGCGAGCTCGAGGTCGGGCTCAACGGCATTGCCGACGACTTTTACATCTGCAGAGGCGGCACGCTTGCCGTCTACAGCGGAGGCACGGCAACAAAAGGGTACATATGCCGCGGCGCACATGTGCGGATCAACCTGGAACAGGGTACCTGCGTCGAGTTCACGTCCCGGCGCACGAAATATAAAATGAGCGGCGGCACGGTCTCCGGCTATACCGTCGAAAGCAGAGGCAGCCTCCACGTCGGCAGCGGATGCACGGCAACGGACCTCACGGTGAAACGCGGCGGCAAGCTGAGTTTCGATCTTTCGGCGGACACGCATGTTCAGGGTACATCCGCCGGGAGGCCGTTTGAAGTCAGGGGGACGATCTCCGGGGTTACCGTCGGCGATTACGGCGGGTATGACGTCTACAGCGGCGGCACCGCGGTCGACACCAGGCTTTCCGGCAGCGGCAGCCTCTTCGTGAACCGGGGCGGCACGGCGGCCGGGACCGTCGTCGGCGACGAAGGCTGGCTCTTCATCGACAGCGGCGGCACCGCGGTCGACACCACGGTCAAGCGCAACGGCATCTTCTCCGTCAGCGGCGGCGCGGCATCCGGCGTCACGGTCCGAAACGGCGGCAAAGGCTTTGTCGCGGGCGGCGGCACGGCGGAGGACATCACGGTCGGCAGCGGCGGCAGATTCCGTGTCGCGGGCGGCGGCGCGGTGTACGGCGTCATAGTCGGCAGAGGAGGCCGGTTCATCGTTTCCAGCGGCTGCACGGCGCTGGAGATTGCAGCGAAGCCGGGCGCGAAGCTCACGATCCGGCGCGGCGCGGTCATGACATTCATTGAAACTCCGCCGCTCCCCCCGAAACGGAAAAAAGGTTGAAGCTCTTCCGCCTGAAAAGAGGTTGAAAAAGCCGCCCGGCCTACGATGAGGTCGGGCGGCTGATTCTTTTGCGCTGTTTATTTGCGCGAAAACGCGGTCAAACTGAGCTTACTTGACCGGGAATCGCGGCGGCGCGGCGGCCTTCTTCGACAGCAGGTCGAACACGGGTTCCTGGATGCCTTCGTTCGTCTGGCGGACGGGCTTGATGGTGCCGTCCTCGTTGAAGAACATCTCGTCCACGCAGACCGCGCGGCGTCCGAGCGCGCCGCCCTCGCCGTTGATGCTGAGCGCGGCGTTGTGGTAGAAGAGGAACGTGCGTCCCTTGAAATCGACCACGGCGGGATGGATGGTGAAGCTGTTGCGGGCGGAGCCGGTGACCTGTCCGCGGTAGGTCCACGGGCCGGTGATCTTTTCGGCGGTGGCGTAGGCGATGACCTCGTTGCCCTGCGGATTCTTGTGGTTGGCTTCGTCGCCGTAGGTACGGGAGGCGTAGATGCAGTAGTAGAGGCCGTTTCGCTTGTAGAGCCAGGGGCCTTCCTCGTAGCTCTGCATCTTCAGGTCGATGATCTCGCCGTCAAGTTCGAGCATGTTGTCTTTGAGCTTGGCGAGATAGCAGTTGCCGTTGCCCCAGCAGAGCCACGCGGTGCCGTCGTCGTCGATGAGGCAGGTCGGGTCGATGTCGTTCCAGCCCATGAAGCCGCTGGTCAGGTTGTCGGTGACCACGGGCTTCTCGTAGGTCTTCCACGGGCCGACCGGGTTGTCGGAGGTGGCGACGTTGATGGACTGTCCGCCGTACTTGTCGTTGCGGATGGTGACGTACCAGTAGTAGGTGTCGCCCTTTTTCACGACCTGGGCGGCCCAGCAGGTGTTCTTCTGGCCGTACGGGAAGTCGGTGGACGTGAGCACGTCGCCGTAGGATTTCCAGTTCACGAGGTCCTTGGTGGAATAGGCGCGCCACGCCTTGATCGTGAACATCTCGCGCCCGTGGGCGTCGTCATGCCCAGCGTAAAGGTACAGCGTGTCGCCGACGACGAGCGCGGCCGGGTCGGCGGTCCAGACGTCCTTGAAGAGCGGGTTGCCGGTGGTCTTCACCTCGACCGGATTGGTCATCGTGCCGCCCTCGGAAGCCGCCGCGCCGCCGAAGATGCCTTCCTTCGTCATCACGATGGGCTTCATCGTGCCGTCGGCGTTGTACTCGAGCTTGTCGATGCAGACGGAGCGGTTGTAGCTGCCGCCGCCGGGGAGCGTGCCGTCGTGGTAGAAGAAATACCACTGGCCGTTGAATTGCGCGATGCCGGGATGGTTCGTGCTGGTGTTCTTGTTGCCGTCGCAGAGGATGCCCTTCGCCTCGAAATGGCCGTCGATGCTGTCCGCCATGGCGTAGGCGATGCGCTCGGGCATGAAACCGGATGCGTAGGTGAGATAATACTTGCCGTTGTACTTGTGGATCCACGGGCCTTCGGTGAAACGGTACTGCTTCCAGTCGACGTCAAGGCTCTTCACCGGACCGTCGAGCTCGATCATATTTTCCTTGAGCTTGGCATAGTAGCAGTGGCCGTTGCCCCAGATGAGGTACGCCTGACCGTCGTCGTCGATCATCACGGTCGGGTCGATGCACGCCCAGGAGTGCTGGGTGGCGAAGCAGTCTTCCGGCTTCACGAGCTGCTTGCCGATGGCGTCCTTGTAGGGGCCTTCCGGCCGGTCGGCGACCGCGACGCCGATGCCCGCGCCGTTGGTGCTGGTGTAGAGGTAGTATTTGCCGTTGCGCGCGATCATCTGCGCGGCGTAGGCGGTGTGCGTGGTGTCCCACGTGAAATCGGACACAGGGATCGGGGCGGGCCATTCCGTCCAGGTCTTCATGTCTTTCGTGGAGAAGAGGCACCAGTCTTTCATGGTGTAGTTACGGTTCGGGCGGCCGCTTTCGTCGGTGTGGTCATGGCTGGTGATGAGCCAGAGCGTGTCGCCGATCACGACAGGTGCGGGGTCCGCGGTGTATTTGTGCTTGAAGACCGGGTTGTCGACCGGCTTGTATTCGCCGATGGGCGCCACGCCGCCGGGCTGGGCCGCTCCGGGCTGGGCCTGACCGTCCTGGAGACGGTTGCCGCGCTGACGACGCTGCCCCTGCCCTTGACCGCCGAACTGGCCGCCGCCGAACTGGCCGCCGCCGAACTGGCCGCCGCCCATCTGGGCTCCGTCGCCCTGACGCTGACGGCGCGGACGCTGCTGGTCGCCGGGCTGGGCGTTTTCGCCCTGCTGACGCTGACGGCGCGGACGCTGCTGTTGCTGCTGCTCCTGAGCCGCGAGCTGGACCGCCGTTGCGGACAGCGCGATCGCCGACAGGACGAGGATGGTACGTTTGAGGGAGAACATGATTCATCGCTCCTTTCTTGCTGGTTGCTGAATCAAATAAAACGGACACAAAAAGTCAAAAGAAGCGGGCGCCCGAAGCGCATTCGAGCGCCCGCAAAAGTCCCCTCGAGAAGAGGGGAGTGAACGGGATCAGAGATCTTTGAACGAATTGGAGATGCCGTCGGCAAAGCCTTCGAGGCCCTTGCCGATGGCGCCGGCGGCGTCTTCAACGGTCTTGTTGATGGACTCCACGGCGTCTCTGCCTTCGACCTTCAGGTCTTCGATCACTTTGGTGAAGGTCTTCTCGACGACGGGCTTCTGCGCTTCGGCAACGTCGTCGGCTTCCTTCGCGCTGACCGCGACCATCTTTTCGATCTCCTTGTTGAAGCCTTCGATCTGCGCATCGGAGAAGCCTTTCTTCCT
>JAEEGG010002998.1_pt1 | contig 42715 bp, 23 predicted proteins | sample 9134161 | NCBI WGS metagenome assembly JAEEGG01 (sample SAMN16246543, study PRJNA631951) | gut metagenome | biome: gut microbiome; feature: rumen; material: CR-attached | host: Bos | place: Iran: Karaj | collected 2018-10 | reverse complement strand
CTGAAAGACCGACCCGTGGTGAGACACATCTCCAAGCCATGCACGACACGTTGTGGGTTCTGCTTATCGACCTGAGCAAAATAGAGAGGATCAAGTTCCTCCAATTGTTTCAAGAGAGGCGCCAACCCCTCCGCTTCGACCTGCGCCTTGAGACGGGCTCGAATCTCGGGATCGGCCTGCGGCATGTCGTCAATTCCCTTGCAGACGGCATCCACATACATCATACTGCCGCCACACAGGACAAAATTGGAGCATTCCGAGCGTTGCATCACATCGAGCACATCCGCTTCGAACTGAGCGGCGCTATAAGCATCCTCTAACGACTTGTTACCTACAAAAAAATGCGGCACACGACTCTGTTGTTGAGCCGTAGCCGCAGCACTACATATAGGTAATTCCTTGTAAATCTGTCTGCTATCTGCCGAAAGAATGGGCGCGCCACAACGCTCTGCCACACGCAATGACAGTTCGGTTTTTCCGACCCCGGTAGGACCGACGATGACGACCAAATTCTTCATAAGAAGAATAAATATTAAATTAGAGGAGTTAAAGGGAGTTAATAGGAGTTATCGCTTCGCTCATGTAGTTAACGGACGTTACTACCAAAGGCCAAAAGTGTGTCGTTTAGCTATAACAATCGTCCGTTAACTCCACAGCCACAGGCTGTTAACTACTGCTAACTACCAGGAATTAACTCCTTTATCGCAATTGCGAAACTATCGTTAATCTATACGCCCCACATAGAACTGATGGTTGCGGAAAAGGGTTCGGATATTGAACACCCAATCGACCAAAGGAGTATAGAGAGCAAAAGCCAAAGGCAAGAGTTTGTAACGATGTACCAGCAAGCGCTTAGAAATGAAATAAGGAATCAGGACGTAAGCCACCAGATAGAGCACCAAAAGGAAGATGGCGATGCCCATCACCCACCAACTTTGCATCCAAGCAGTCAAGCCGATGAGAGACAATCCCGAAAGCATGCAAAAGATGCGGCTGATGACATCCAAGCGGCACATCATACGCGGTTGCGTCAACGAAAAACGATGGGTGAAAGCACGGTTCAGACGTTCGCGTTTCCAGTCATAACCCAATTCCGAAGAGTGGTTGACAATCACCGCATCGGGCGAACATGCCACGGTGATGTTGTTCTTCTTGGCAATGGCCGAGAGGAAGAGATCATCCTCACCCGGGTTCACGCCCAAATGCTGTTGGATGGAGCGGTTATTGTCGGCATAGAACGCCTCCTTGCGGAACGCCATGTTGAAACTCCAGCCGCCATACGTCTTGACTGCCAGGGTCAACCCCATTGACGTGAGCATGCGGTCGAAGAAATCCCATTGATAGAAACCGTTCAAAAGACCCCGTTTGTGTTCATAGACCACAGGACCGACCACGGCATCCACCGAATCGACGAACAAGCGGCCGATAGACTCCAGCCACTTGGACGAAGTGGGTACACATTGAGCCTGAGTCATCACGACAATATCATTATGCGCCGCCTTGACTCCCAGCAACATAGCCAACTTACGGTGGCTCACCGTACGGATACGCTCGGCTATGGTGGTGTGGAAGAAATGATCGGAACGTTGGTCCATCAGGCGGAGCACATTCTCCGTCTCGTGGTTGTCGTTCGAGCCGTCGTCCACCACGATGACCTCAAAGTCGGGATAATCCATATCCAAGAGGACAGGCAGGTTCTGCAACAAGGCCTGCGACTGGTTGTGAGCATAGACAACAATGCTGAGAGGAGGCAACGAAGAGGTCACCGGGACACGCTGACGGGCATCCTGACGCATACGCCACAAGGGGCGCATCCGGACCGAAAAAAGGTAAATCAGTTGAACCAGCCATGCACACAAAAACACCCCGCAAAGGGTCTGCATCCACCATGGCAAAGAGAACCAAATATCGCGAATCATTCTAATAATTATCAAAAATTCAAGGTGCAAAGATAGTTAGTTTTTTCGGTTTGCGCAAATTTTAAGAGTGAATTATCAAAATTATATAAAAAAGTTTGTCCAGTACGAAAATAATTAGTATTTTTGCACCGAATATCATCAATCCCTATATTCAGGGCATTATACAAATCGTTTCAGACATGAAGAAAGTATTTCTGTTGACAGCTACCGTCCTCACCCTTTTGATGGCAAGTAGTTGTAAATCTCAGAAGACATTGAGCGAAGCAGCTATCGTGGCAGATCCTGCTGACGAGGTGACAGAAGTGACCCCTATCCAATATGCCAAGCCCGTACAGGCAACTGCCTCCGAGGCTGTCGTTCAGCAACCTGTACAGCAACAGGTTCAGACCCCTGTCACCCCAGCTCCCGTCGTGGTCAAGGACCGCACCGAGAAGGTCTATGTTGTTGACAATGGCGACAGCGGCAAGCTGAAAGGTTTCAACGTCATCGTCGGCAGCTTTGGCAGCAAGACGAATGCCGAGAACCAAAAGAACAAGATGATCAACCGCGGCTACAAGGCATTCCTGGTCAAGAACGAGAGCGGCATGTATCGTGTGGTTGCCGCCAGCTTCGACACCCGCGAGGCAGCCACCTCCATCCGCGACGACATCCGCTCCAAATATGCCACCGAGACAGGCACCTGTGCCGAGGCATGGCTCCTGATTCCTCAACGCTAAGAGGCTCGGACGGCAAGAAAACTTTTTTAAGTTGTAGCGAAATAAAAAGGGACTGTGCAATCGGACAGCCCCTTTTTTTGAAGAGGACAGACCCTCCTCTCGACTATAGAACCTGTAATGATGGAACAAACAGAATATCTACGTCAATACGAAGAAAACCTGAAGCAGAACCTCCTGCAATCGCTCCGTAGCCAAGGGATGTTGCCTGCCAGCGGACCTATTCCCGCCACGCCCGACATTACCGACCGTTGGGAGACTTTGGCCGAAAGCTACATCTCGGACGGCATCCAAGAGGTCGTCAAGTACCCACTCGTGTCCTTAGGATGGGCGATGTATCTGGGATTGGCCATGGCCAAATATTGGGACGAGGGATGGGAAGTCTATAGCAAGCACCCCAACCTCTACCAACACCTTCGTGACGTTCGCGGATTCGACTACATGGACGAGGTGGTGCGCTTCGACCTCTACCATTGGGATTGCGAAGAGATGGTACGGAGTTGCAGTCAGACGGCCCTCGACAAGATACGTCACGAGCAGATTGAACCAGCCTCCCCGATGGCGTATTACGTCTATGCCCGTTCGGTCAAAGTGCTTTACCTGATGGGGGCTGCCGTAGGACTTGCTCACTTGGGCTACAAGCAGACGGCCGTCAACATGGATTGAGAGCGAATAACAATAAGAGTCGGAAAAAGTTCCTTAAACGGTGATAGAAGGGTGACAGAAGGATGATAATACCCTCACCGAAGGGTGACAATAGACTCACAATTGACAAGAAAAATACAATAAGCCGGCCATGAAACTCCGCACGGAACTTCCACATAGCGCATTGAAGCGACCTTTCGAGGTGACCGACAGGACACTCCTGCTGGGCAGTTGCTTCACCGAACACATCGGACAATGGCTGGAAGGATTGTGGCTCAACGTCAAATGCAATCCGTGGGGCGTATTGTTCAACCCTGCCTCCATCGCACAAAGCATCACTCGATGTCTGCAAGGGGGTGATTATCAACCCGATCTGACGAAACGAGGCGGACGATTCTATAGCTTCGACCACCATAGCAGCATCTGTGCCGACACCCGCGAGGCACTATTGACCCAGGTGCACGAACTGGATGCAGAAGTTGGACACTATCTGCGTGACACGCAGCACCTTCTCGTCACCTTCGGCACCGCTTGGGTGTATGAGCGACAAGGCCGCGTCGTGGCTAATTGCCAGAAAGCGCCAGCCGCCGAGTTCCAGCGACGTATGCTCACCATCGAAGAGATTGTTGCCCTATGGGACCCCTTGGTGCAGCGGTACCACGTCGTCTTTACCGTCTCGCCCATCCGCCATATAGGAGATGGCTTGCACGGCAATCAACTCTCCAAGGCTACCTTGTTGCTAGCCATCGACCAATTGCAAAAGCGCTACCCTGAGCAAGTGGAGTATCTGCCTGTCTATGAACTATTCATGGACGATTTGCGCGACTATCGTTTCTATGCCGACGACCTGGTGCATCCCTCCACCTTGGCCATCGAGGCGGTCCGCGAATTGGTCAACGACAGCCTCTTCTCCCCCTCGCTGCAACGGTATGTCAAGGAGGCTACCCCTTTGGTCAAGACCCTCAGCCACCGTCCCTCCGACCCCGAGGCAGAGGAGTATCGGGCGCTACTTGAAGAGACAAAAGCCAAGCGCGCCGCCCTCCTGCAACGTTGGGGATTATGCGACGAGGCTTGACACGTTGAATACAAATCTTACCATATATAAAACAACTTGAGCAATGAAAACATGGTTTCTTACCTTAGCTATCCTGAGCGGCACACTTACCGCACACGGACAAGACATTCCTTTTGTCTATGAAACAGAGAACAGCGGAGCCGGCACTCCTGCTCCCGTCATCTACACCTTCGACCAACTGCCCGAAATCAAGGCGTTGACCAACCCCATGGAATGGTCCGACCGAAGTGGTGTAGTCAAGAAATTCAGCGATTGGGAACGCCGTCGCAACGAAATTGCTTACGAGATTCAGCATTACGAAATCGGCACCAAACCCACCGTCGAAAAGCAGCAAATCAAGGCGCACATGTCGGGCGACACCCTCTTTGTCGATGTAACCGTCAAGGACAGTACCCTTACCCTCTGGAGCGTCATCAAATATCCCACTACAGGCAAGGCACCCTACGCCTTGATGATTGGATCGAGCCATATCTCGTTGCCCGACACTATCTTTGCCGGCCGAGCCATCGCCCGCATGGACTATCACGAGAGACAGGTGAACGGCTACAGCCAGTTCCGAGGCGACCTGGACAAATCGCACTACGGCTTCGTACACCTCTACCCCGAACTCATCGACAACGGTGCCTACAGCGAGTGGGCATGGGGCTTCAGCCGCATCATCGACGGACTCCAGTTGTTAGGACCTGAGGTTACGAAGATTGATACCCGCCGCATCGGCGTGACCGGCTGTTCGTATGCCGGCAAGATGGCCCTCTTCTGTGGTGCCTTCGACGAGCGCGTGGCCCTCACCATTGCCCAGGAACCTGGAGGTGGAGGTTGTGCTGCTTGGCGCGTATCGCATACGATGGAAGGAGTCGAAGACCTGGACAAGACCGACTACCATTGGTTCAAAGAGAGCCTCCGAGAGCAGTTCCATGGCGATAGCGTCTATCGTTTGCCCTACGACCACCATGAACTGGTTGCTATGGTATGTCCGCGTGCCTTCCTGATGTTGGGCAACACCGACTACAAGTGGCTCGCTGATGGTTCGGCCAAGGTCTCGTTGGAGGCAGCAAGACGTGTCTGGGAACAGTTCGGCATAGCCGACCGTTTTGCCTTCAGCATCAACGGCAATCACCCTCATTGCCAACTTCCCGAAGAACAATGGGGTATCGTACAGGAATACATTGACAAGTTTCTGATAAAAGGGACTAAGTAACAAAGGACAAAGTACTAAGTGATAAAGGACTAAGTTACAAAAAATGGAGCGAACAGACAATTAAGTGACTAAGCCAATGAAAGGAAAACTCCTATATTCGATGCTCGCACTTGGCTTCTGCTTGGGGCATGGAGGACTCTCAGCACAGGGATTGACGCCGGTCAACCCTTTGTTGGACTTCACCTATGCAGCCGACCCGTCAGCGCATGTCTTCCACGACACGCTTTGGGTCTATCCAAGCCACGACAAGGCCGATGCCAAGAGGTTCGATATGGAGGATTATCACGTCTATTCCACCACCGATATGGTGAATTGGCAGGACCACGGCGTCATCTTCCGCCCCTTCCAGCAAACCACCTGGGCCAAGGAGGCAGCATGGGCGCCCGATTGCGTGGAGCGCGACGGGAAGTCCTATCTCTACTACCCGACGGACAAACGGCACATCGGAGTAGCCGTAAGCAACCGACCCGACGGACCTTTCGTCGACCCACTGGGACATCCCCTCCTGTCGATTGATAGCCCTGGCGTGGTGTGCGACCGCGACTTCATCGACCCCTGCGTCTTCATCGACAATGACGGACAGGCTTATATGTACGTCGGACAAAACACGCCGTGTTGCATCAAGTTGAACCGCGACATGACCTCTTACGATGGAGAGGTGCACCTCCTGGAGGGCATTCCCGAATTCTTCGAAGCTGCCTGGATGCACAAAGAGGGAAGCACCTATTACTTCTCCTACAGCGACGGTCCCTTTCACGGACACCAACCTCGTATCTCCTATTGCACAGCCGACAATCCCTTGGGTCCATTCACCTATCGAGGTGTTATCCTCGACCCCGTCAACAGCGGCACCAACCATCACAGCATCGTGCAATACGGAGGTCAATGGTGGCTCTTCTACCACACCTCGGACCTCAGTTTGTACAATGCGCCGTTCGACCATACAGGAGTGCGCCGTAGCCTTGCTGCCGACCCTCTCTTTTATAACAAGGACGGGGCGATACAGAAGGTGATACCATCGCACGACAAGAAGAAGATTCAAGCCAACCGAGCAGCCCCCTTATCGGGCAACGTGCACCTCGTCAGCGGTCGTATTTCCGTGAGCGGAGGAGGATATCTCTATTACGACGAGACAGTTTCGACCCATCCAAGTCCGAAAGAGACCGTTGTCCTGCTCCATGGACATTCTCTGGACAGGCGCATGTGGGACGAACAGTTACCTGACTTGGCCGACCGCTATCATGTGGTGCGCATCGACCTGCGCGGCTACGGACTCAGTTCCGACCAAGAGGAGGGACAACACTTCCTGCATGCCGAGGACGTCATCACCGTGCTCGATTCACTACGGCTCGACCAAGTGCATGTGGTTGGATTATCGATGGGAGCCTTCATCGCGGGCGATCTTTTGGCCATCCATCCCGACCGACTCATCACCTGCACCTTGGCATCGGGCGGCATCCGTGAGACACCAGGTCCAGACGAACCGATGGGACCAGAGGAATCGGCCAAGCGCGACCAAGAGATCCAGCAACTCCGCCAGGAAGGTATCGACAACTACAAGAAAAAGTGGATTGAGACCTTGATGCACTCCGGTGGCACACAACGGGAACGCATACGCAAACCGTTGACCCGCATGGTGGAAGAATGGACCGCTTGGCAACCCCTCCACAAAGAGGCACGTTGCTACTATGCCCGACAGGCCTGGAAAGCCTTGAAAGAGAAGCGACCCAACGTACCGACGCTCCTCCTCCATGGAGCCAACGAACATAAGAGTCGGTCCAAGATGCTCGACTACCTGCCACAAGGACAACAGACCGAGATACCCGATTGTGGACACCTGTTGAACATGGAGCAGCCCGAGGCGTTCAATCGCGTTCTCCTCGACTTCCTGCAACAGAAATCACTCCCAGACAACAAATAAACCATTTACTTATATATTATGTTATCTGTTCTATCCTTATTATTAGCAATCAACTTGCAAGGCAATTGGCAGTTCTCTGTTGACCGTTCGACAGAGGGTGTCAAACCTCAGCATTATGACCAGACCATCCAACTCCCTGGTTCTATGTTGACCAACGGATTGGGTGATGAGGTCACCGTGAACACACGTTGGATTGGCAGTCTTTACGACTCGTCGTTCTTCTACAACCCCAAGATGGAGCGTTACCGCGAGGCAGGCAAGATGAAGTTCCCCTTCTTCCTGACCCCCGACAAGCAATATGTGGGACACGCTTGGTACAAACGTACCGTCAAGGTACCGAAAGATTGGAAGGGCGGACCTGTCACACTCTTCTTAGAGCGTCCGCACATCGAGACGACGGTCTATGTGAACGGCCAAGAGGTCGGACACCAGATGTCTCTCAGCGTGCCCCATCAGTTCGACATTGCCAAGTATGTCAAGTTCGGCAAAGAGAACACCATCGAGATACATATATATAATGGCATCGAGAATGTCTGCGTAGGACAAGACTCCCATAGTGTGACCGACCAGACACAAGGCGACTGGAACGGTATTGCCGGAGCCATCGAACTCCGCAACGAACCCGTTATTTGGCGCAAGCGTGTCGAACCCGATGTAGCCACTCATAGCGCCAAGATCTATCTCAACGACAGCATCTACCACATCACGTTGCAGGAACCACTCCGCCTGTGGAGCGAGTTCGACCCTTACCTCTATACCGTCAAGGTCAACTATCAGGGTCGCGAGGTGCCCGTCACCTTTGGTATGCGCAACGTGAGTGTCAGCGGTCCGAACATCATCCTCAATGGCGAGGTGATGAAGGCACGCGGCACCGTGGGCAACTGCTGTTTCCCCGAGACCGGTTATCCTCCCACAGACGTAGAGTCTTGGCTCACCATCTTCCGCAAGTGCCAGGAGTACGGTCTCAACTTCATGCGTTTCCACTCCTATTGTCCACCCGAGGCAGCTTTCATTGCCGCCGACCAGTTAGGTTTCTACTTGCAACCCGAAGGACCCTCTTGGCCCAACCATGGTGTCAAGTTAGGTCAGGGCATGGCCATCGACAAGTACCTCTTGGAGGAGTGCAAGGCCATCATCGACCAATATGGCAGTCACCCATCGCTCCTGATGATGGCAGCAGGCAACGAACCTGCCGGTCGTTGGACAGGCTGGTGTGCCAAGTATATCAAAGAGATGCACGAGTACGACCCCACCCGCATCTATTGCGATGCCTCGGTAGGTGGCGGCTGGGCTTGGGTCGATAATGCCGAGTACCACGTCAAGGGTGGTGCCCGAGGTCTTGACCCTTGGAACGATGCTATGCCTCAGTCGATGGACGACTTCACCGCTGGACTCCAGAAGCCGCGTAACTTCAAGCCGACCGACCAGAAGCCTATCAACACAGCTCCTATCATCAGTCACGAGACCGGTCAGTGGTGCGTCTTCCCCGACCTCACCGAAATGGACCAATATACCGGAGCCTACAAAGCCAAGAACTTCGAAATCTTCCAAGATCTGCTCAACGAGAACGGCATGGGTAGTATGAGTCGAAAGTTCCTGATGGCCAGCGGCAAACTCCAGACATTGATGTACAAGTACGACATCGAGCGCAACCTCCGCACTCCCGACTATGCCGGCTTCCAGCTGTTAGGCCTCAACGACTATAGTGGTCAGGGCACGGCCTTGGTGGGTGTACTCAATGTCCATTGGCGCGAAAAGGGTTATTGCACCGCCGCCGACTGGACCGAGTTCTGCTCCGACATCGTCCCCTTAGCCCGATTCCCCAAGTTCGTCTTTGCTCCACAGGACACCATCCGCATCGGCACCATGCTCTACAACGCTTCGGCCGACCGCAAGTCCACCATCGAACTCAACTATGCCATCACCACAGCCAACGGCACTGCTTTGCAACGGGGACAAATTGCTCCCGGACAGGACATTGAATATCGTCCGACCAGCATCACCCGTCCCGAGAAACTCACCTTGACACTCAGCGCCAAGGGTCACAAGAACCATTGGGAATTCTGGGTTTATCCTACCCTCGACGAGAACGTCGAACAGGCCGATGCCCAGGGCATCCTGATCTGCGACACGTTGGATGACAAGGCATTAGCTACCTTGCGTGCTGGTGGTAAGGTCCTGCTCTGTGCCGGTGGCAAAGTCAAGTTCGGCAACGACGTGAAGCACCGTTACCTGCCCGTCTTCTGGAACACCAGCTGGTTCAAGATGCGCCCACCTCACACCACCGGTTCCTACATCCAGAACGAGCACCCCATCTTCCGCGACTTCCCTACCGAAGATTGGCAGAACCTCAACTGGTGGGAGTTGGTCAACAAGACGCAGGTCATCAATATGAGCCACTTCCCGATGGATTTCCAACCTATCGTTCAACCTATCGACACTTGGCACATCTCCCGCAAGTTAGGTATGCTCTTCGAGGCACAGGTGGCAGGCGGCAAGTTGGTCATGACCACCATGGACCTCTCCAGCGACCTCGACAATCGACTGGTAGCAAGACAGTTGCGTCACTCCATCCTCCGCTACATGCAGAGCAACGACTTCGCACCTAAACAGGACATTGCGCCAAGCGTACTCCAGGAATTGTTCACCACCGAGGCTCCTGCCGTCAACATGTTCACCAAGGACACCCCCGACGAGTTGAAGCCCAAGTTGGGGGCCGTCACCTCCTATCAACTCGACCTGCCAGCCTCCAAAAGTGAGGCGCAGGGTTGCTTCACCTTTGGCACCTTCACCTCGCCTACAGGTTCGACGGTACAGGTCGATAACAAAGGCTTACTCATTGAGGGCAAACCCGTTATCCCCGTCATGGGCGAGATTCACTATAGCCGCGTGCCCCAGAACGAGTGGCGCAAGGAACTTCACAAGATGAAGGAGGGCGGCATCACCGTTGTCTCGACCTATGTCTTCTGGTCGCACCACGAAGAGACCGAGGGGCAGTTCAATTGGACCGGCAATCGTGACCTCCGCAAGTTTGTCCAAACCTGTCAGGAAGAGGGACTTCCTGTCGTACTCCGCATTGGCCCTTTCTGCCACGGCGAAGTATTGCAAGGCGGCATTCCCACCTGGATGGTCCTGAAGGCTCAACAGGATGCCAAGCAATTCAAACTCCGTAGTTTGGCTCCTGGATTCATCGAGGCAACAGACCGTCTCTACAAAGCTATTTTTGCACAAGTTAATGGACTGCTCTTCAAGGAGGGCGGTCCTATCATTGCTATACAGATAGAGAACGAGTGCCGTGGTCCTTGGGCCTACTACAAGCGCCTCAAGGAGATGGCCGTGGCCGACGGGTTCGACGTGCCCTTCTACACCCGCACGGGTTGGCCCAAACTCAATGGGAAAGAGGAGTTTGGCCAATTGTTGCCCCTCTACGGCGACTATGCCGACGGCTTCTTGGACCGCTCACTCAAAGATATGCCCGGTGCCTATCCCGATGCCTTTGTATTCAAGGCAGGTCGCGTGTCGGAGAACATTGCCACCGAGACCTTCTCCAAGGCCGAGTTGCAAGAGGGCAAGCAAGTGGCAACTTCCTATCCCTATTTGACTTGCGAACTGGGGGGCGGCATGATGACCGCCTACCACCGCCGCATCAACATCTATCCAAAGGATGCCTTGGCCCTGGCTATCTGCAAAGTGGGTTCCGGCTCCAACCTGCCAGGTTATTACATGTACCACGGCGGCACCAACCCTGCCCCAGGCATGGCCGAATGTCAGGCCAGCCCTGTCACCAACTACAATGACCTTCCTCAGATGTCCTACGACTTCCAGTCGCCCATCGGTGAAGTGGGACAAATCCATGATTCCTACCATTGGACACGTCGTTTCCACCTCTTCTTGCACGACTTCGGACCCATCCTCCGCGACATGGATCCAGTCTTTCCTGCCACCAATTGCGAGGATGGGCGTGCCGACAGCACCCTCCGATATGCCGTCCGTACCGATGGCAAGAGCGGCTTCCTCTTCGTCAACAACTACCTGCGCATGACACGCCTCTCGGCCAAGGACAACGTGCAGTTCAAGTTCAAGACCGCCGAGGGCAAAGAGATCATCTTCCCCGCCATGGACATTGCCTCCGACGCCTGCTTCGTCCTGCCTTTCGGACTGCAACTTGGCAAGAACACACTCGATTGGGCCACGGCGCAACCCATGCTCTGGCAGGAGGACAAGAAGACCCTCGTCCTAGCCGAACTCCCTGGCATTGAACCTGTTGTGAGCCTCAATGGCAAGACCTACATCTTGAAACGTTCCCAGACGCGTGACGTGGCCGGCATCAAGATACGCCTGCTCTCCGAGGCGGAGTCTCTCCAAGCCTACTCCGACAATGGTCAGTTGGTCATCGACAATCGCTACGCCCTCACCCCTTCTGCCAAGTCTCTCTCCGTCAAGGCCATCCGCCCTGCACAAGGACTTCGCACCGTAAAGAACGGCAGTCAGAAGGTGGCCGAGCAGCCTGCCGATGCCGACTTCGAGAAAGCAGCCGTCTGGCGTTTGAGCAACACCAAGAAACTCGGTGCCGACAACATTGTCCGCATTGACTACAAGGGAGATGTCGCACGTCTCTACGTCGATGGCCGATTAGTGGCTGACAATCAGTGGAATGGCAAACCCATGTGGGTACGTGCCTCCGCCCTGCAAGGCAAGAAAGTCGAACTTTACATCCTTCCTCTCGGCAAGGACTATCCCATCTACCTGCAACCTGCACAACGCGCCCTTTTGCAGGAGGCTCCCGACTCAGGGCTCTGCTCGTTGGACGAAGTTACGGTATTCTAAAATAAATTCTCTAATTCTGGAGTAAACCGCTCTGGAATTAGAGAATTCTTTTATGACATTTTTTACGTTTTAGCTGAGATTACTGTACAGGAGGCAATTATTACCGAAAGAGCTGGAGAGCGCAATGCTCTCCAGCTCTTTCGGTATATAGTTAATTGAGACAATCATTTGAAGTATTCGTCCCAATCGCTGCCGCGCATACGATAGTCAGCAGCGCGACCATCTCCATGTCCAGGACCACCATTGTCAAGGCCGGCATTATCACTGAAGCAGATAATCTGCGAAGATTCTAAATTGACCACCAGTATCTCTGGTTTATTATAAGACTTTTTCATCGTTTATTGGTTGTACAAGACTCCCGTCATTGCCCCGAATCCATTTTCCTTACCTACGGAGGCGGAAGACCTCCGCGCGGTTTCTTGGCAGGAAGAGCATTCCGGAGAGCCAACATTCCGGAGACCACCCCTCCCGCCGGAACGGGAGGGCTTATTGGTCACCGATTTATTTGGTTAATACTTTCTTGTTATTGTTAATAAAGAGGCCCTTCTGAGTAGGCTTGCTGGACAACTTCTGGCCATCCAGCGAGAACCACAGATTGCCGTCCTCGTCCTCCTGGACCTTCGCATTTTCGATGGTCACTGTCTCATCGTCACCGAAGTCAAGAATGATGTTTCGAACCTGTGCGGCCGTCATCTCAGCACCCAGTTTGAAGTAAGCCCGGCAAGCACCGATCTTCGTTGGCGCGGTTCCGTCTGGATAATACAACGTATTATTACTGCCCAGGAAGAGGACATCCTGACGCTCATCCTCGAAAGTCAGCTTGTTGTAGGTGCCACGGAATTCGATATGTCTATCTTCACTTTCGAATGGATTATAATCGTCATTAATCAATACATCACGGAAGATAGGATTGTAAATCTTCTCGACCGACGCATCCGTCCACTTGATGAGGTAAGGGACACCAGGCCTCAGGACTAGAACTGGGTCGCCAAAGTGAAGACGAAGGTTATCGTCCTCCAGGCTGGCCGACTCCAACGTACGGGCGGTTGCGCCGAACAATGGGCTCTCCTTGTCTTGCAAGTCAACGGTGAATGGCAGACACAGCGTGTTCCAGTCATCATCGCACCACAAGGTTCTATCCTTCAACACAACGGACTGTAAATCTACGGGGTGAGCTTCTTCGAGGCCATCAGCTGAGCTAACCGTTAAATTAAGAATAGTCTCGTTGTAGTGCGAATCATTGATCAATGGAAGGAGCTTCTCCAAATCCTGCGTCTCAAAGTCGTAGCCGAACTTAAACACCACGCCATTGTATGGATTGAAGAGCTTGGTATTACGGAATGATTGACTATAGTTCGATGTCAACTTAGTAGCGCCAGCCTTACGTACCATAGAGAAAGTTGGTGCTGCAACACTCACTTCGGCATCCGTCGTACCATCTAAGTCGATATCAAAGACAACCGTGAAGCCATTCTTCATATTCTTGTCGAACAGACCTTCATAACTTGGCAAAGTCTCACCCGTCTTATCTATACGGAAGGAGTAATAAGCCGCCAAACCTACAAGAGCCTCCGCTTGTAGGATATCGGCATCCATATTCTTGGTCGTATTGTCGGTCAAATCAAAGACATAAGGATAGCAATCACTCCAACCCACAGATACGGTGACATCATGGGATGGCACGACAAATTTGCCTCGATGGTTGGAACCCAACTCGATGGTCAAACCCTCCACATCCGAAACGAGGCTCGATGCATATTTGCCTTCGGGAACAGCAATTTTAGTACTCAATACAACCTCCACCGTCTCACCTACAAAGGCCTTAGTGACAATTGAAGAACCTTTGTAGAATCTCAAACCTTCCGTTCCGGCAATCAGCTTATACACAGGAATATAGTACTCGCCGTTAAAGCCGATACCATTCTCGTATGCTGTGACGATAGGTTTTTCTGCCGTAACGCCATACGTTCTCAACACGTTTCCGATGACACTCTGCTTGATGCTTGTAACCTCGGAGTAACGTGCGCCGTCATGTTCTGTTATATTTCCCACACCCGACATATCGACTGTATAGTAGCAGTTCTCAATGGTTGAATTATTATATGTTTCACCAACAAGAGCTCCCACAAGACTTATACCATTAGACCGAATGTAACCACTGACCGATTCACCATAATAGAGGCAGTCCTTCATAGTTGCTCCATTTAGGAATCCTGCGATACCACCGGCTTCATCTTTTTCCGCCGAAACAGTTGCTGCACATGTACAACCCTGAATAATACTTCCTGTATAGCCAACTATGCCACCCACGGTTTGTTCGCCATTCAAGGTTACGTCGGCTGTCACGTGACAGTTAATAATATCTCCACTTGTATAGCCAACGATGCCTCCCACATAGTAAGATGTAGAACTTATGATACTGTTGGCCAATGTCACGTTCTGAATAGTTTTGCCTGAACTACCAAAGAGAGCTTGATAGCCGCTTTCACGCTGGATATTGATGCCACTGATGGTGTAGCCCTTACCGTCAAAGCGACCACAGAAGATATTATCGGAATCGCCTATCGGAGTGTAGTTGTTCGTAATCGACTTATTATAGGCGATATTGGCACCCAGCTCGAAATAGGTGCCGTAGAATGTTTTTCCAGCATTCACCTTCTTGGCCAATAGGTCGAGACCGAGGGTTGAAGTGATGATGTAAGGATGATCCTTGCTACCATCGGCAGTTTCGCCCCAAGGCAATCCGATGGTCACCGAAACCGATCTTTCGGCAATAGCCTTATAGTTCGGTGTTTCGTCCACCTTATAATAAACGGTATAAACTCCATCCTCCGTGGCCGTAGGCACGTTGGACGAATAGGTACCATCGGAGCCTAACTTGTAAAGCACTGTGCCTCCCTTTGCACGACCTGTGTTGACGAGGGGTTGAGCCTTGCCCGTATATACCAATCCTGTCTTGGCCGCAGGTAAACTCGTGTAACTGTTGTTGGCCTTTTGGATGGTGACGGCAATCGTCTTTTCAGCAATGCCGGAATAGTTGTCGGTAGCTTCCACTTTACAATATACCACGTAGTTGCCAGCGGCGGTTCCCGTTGGAACACTGCTCGAGTAAGTTCCATCGGAGCCCAACTTGTACTTCACGTCTCCAAACTTGGCAGTGCCCGCATTAACGAGAGCCTGTGCCTCACCCGTGTAGGTCAATGTCTTGGCCGATGGTTCGGTCTTGTAGCTGTTGCTGCCCTGTGCAATGGAGACGGAGAATGAGCTCTCTGCAATGTCAGCATAATTATTGTCGCCTACCACCTTATAATAGACGGTGTAGGTACCTCGATTGGTTGCCGTTGGAACACTGGTCGAGTAAGCACCATTGCCCACCTTATAATATACTGTACCGGCCTTGGCCTGACCTGCGTTGATGAGGGTCTGCGCTTGGCCCGTATATACCAATCCTGTCTTGGCCGACGGGAGGGTCGTGTAGCTGTTGCTGGCCCGATTGATTGTGGTTGTGACCGTACCAGAAATACTGGTATAATTACTGTTACCTACCACTCTATAATAGATTGTATAGGTACCTGCATCCGTTCCGTAGGGAAGGGAGGTCGAATACGAACCATTGTTCACTTTATACTCTACGGTTCCGAACTTGGCATATACTTTATCCATGAGTTTTTGTGAATTGCCCGTATAGGTCAACGTCTTGCCCAATGGCTTGGTAGTAAAGCTGTTGCTGGCCTGACCGATGGTGGTTGTGACCGTACCATAAATACTGGTATAATCACTGTTACCTACCACTCTATAAGAGACCGTATAGGTACCTGCAGCCGTTGCGTAGGGAAGGGAGGTCGAATACGAACCATTGTTCACTTTATACTCTACGGTTCCGAACTTGGCATATACTTTAGCTATGAGTTGTTGTGAATTGCCCGTATAGGTCAACGTCTTGCCCAATGGCTTGTTCGTAAAGCTGTTGCTGGCCTGACCGATAGTGACGGTGATTGACTTTTCGTCAAGACCGAGATAGTTATTATTACCGGTAACCTTATAGTAAACCGTATAAGTGCCTTTGGCTGTTGCCTTTGGAATACTGCTTGAGTAAGTGCCTTGGGAACCCAGTTTGTACTCAATGGTTCCGAACTTGGCCTTTCCTGCATTAACAAGTTCCTGTGCGGAACCTGTATAGGTCAATGACTTGGCCTTTGGGGTAGTCGAATAGCTGTTGCTGGCTGTACCGACAACAACTTTTCTGTAGAAATTGCCTGACTGATTGCCATACGAGTTTGCATTTGCATGGTAATAGACATAATACGTACCAGCATTGGTTGCTGTTGGATTGTTGACATATGTACCCGATGAAGAATTCAGGCAATAAGACATCGTGCAGCTATTACTGGTTGGATTATACGACACAAGCGACTGCGCAGAGCCCGTATAGATAAGATTGGAATAAAACTCAGGGTCGTATGCTGGACGGTTGACCTTGTAGTCTCTCTTGTAGTGCAAATAGATGTATTTACCACCAGCATTATCATTTAGGTCGTAAGCTTTGCTTGTGCCGCCATTCTTTCCCATTGTCCAATAGACAGAACTTGTCTCACTTTCATCGATGACAATCTCCGAAATAACGCGTTTGTCTTTAAAATTCTCACGCGTATAATACAACCAAATATAAGGACCACCAGCACCTCTGTTCAAATCTCCGTGTTGTTTTTCAAAATCGGAACCGTTTCCACCACCATAATAGGGGACATAGTAATAAGTATGGGTTTCACCATCCGGGGTATGGGTGAGGGAAGATGTCCAGTTATCATTACTAGAAGTAGAACGGATATAGAGACCTGTAATGTAGCCGCCATTCGTTGATGCACGGTTAGATTTCTTATAGCCCAAATAAATCCAGTCACCACCGGCATCTTCATTCAGATCCTTGTTAATGAAAGTGTAGCCCTGATCCTCATATTTCTTCTTATATTTCTTTACGTTATCTTCGGAACCACCCACGACAATAAGGTCGGTGATGTAACTGGGATAATCATCCGCCCACGCCGTAGTGAACGTGAGCACTGCAAGGGCCAGTAGCATGACCGTCCTTGCAAATAAACGTTTCATTTTCATTGCTTTTTTCAATCTAACTATATAGTATTTTAATTAAATGCCCTAATTCAATTAGTGTATAGCATACAACAATTTGCTAAAACACAAAATCGATAGCCAATCAGACAATGCCCCGTCCGATTGTGCTTAGAAAGAATGTCATAATACGCAGAAAAGTATGATTTACAGTCTTCTCTCCTAACAAAAGGCTGTGGGTGTTTTTCTCCTCCCCTACTTTTGTGCCTATTTAACAACAAAGTCCTTTTCCGAGATGCAAATTTACTACTTTTATTATAATAATGCTCCATTTTTACTAAAAATTTTATTCTCTATGGCATATTTTTCTTCTAAACAGTCTATTTTACGCAATACACTTTACAAAAATGGGCATTTTTACCGCCATCTGCACCAAAAACACACAAACAAGACAATCACTTTCCAATATTAAGTACAAGGATGCACGCGCGCAAGTTTAGAACGCGGATGCCGCGGATTCAACGGATAGGAACGGATTCTTTGTACTTAGCAATTATTTTATTTGTGAAATTCAGGTTTTTTAGTGTCTTTAGTGCATTCCGTGGTTGTTTTTATATCTCACCGAGTGTAAAAGAATGACCCTCGCGCGCAAGTTTAGAACGCGGATGCCACGGATTCAACGGATTCTTTGTACTTAAAAATTTTAATTCGCATCGCTTAATTCGGTGTTCAACCCCTCGTGTGAGTGCAAGACAGTCTTTTTCGTGTGCTTTCGTGTGTTTCGTGGTTGGTTTTATCTCTCACCGAGTTTAAGTGAGCGTAAAAGAGTTTTCTTTGTTTAATTCGGTGATCGGTGATTCTTCTATCTGTAACAAGTGTTTTGCAATATTGTAACATCCAATTCAAAGAAAAATGTAACAAACCTTATGCACTTTTTTCAGATTTGGAACATAATTTTGCAGCAGTGGTACATGTGTCTCACTGAAAGGCCGTAACTTTGCACCCGTGAAAAGACGAAAGTGGGCATTCTTTCGTCGTCATGTGATGCGCGATGTTGCCATTCCGAGGCCATGCTGTCATTCGGAGGCAACGAAGAATCTCTTGAACTCCGCTTGAGAATCCAATGGCAGTCCCATAAATCCTAAAAGTCCGTAGACTTGAAAATCGCTTTGGACGTCACGCGGCTTGAAGTTTATTGTAGTCTACGGACTCAATGGACTTTAAGGACAACATGAACATAAGAGGGCATCTAAAATTGTCATTGGGTGCACTGAAATGTCATTCTGAGACAACGAAGAATCTCAGGGTTCGCAGCGGTGTCATTCTGAGTGGCAACGAAGAATCTCTTAAGCTCCGCTTGGGAATCCAATGGCAGTCCCATAAGTCCTAAAAGTCCGTAGACTTGAATATTCAGTTGGAAGTCACGCGGCTTGAAGTTTATTGTAGTCTACGGACTCAAAGGACTTTATGAACATAAGAGGGCATCTATAAATTGTCTTTGAGTGCGCGGTGTTGTCATTTAGAAGGCAAATGACGTATAGCGAAATCTTATTCACGAAATCATATATTATCATTTATATCAAAATCAATTAAAATCAAACATTTATGTTAAACATTCAACTTCTGGTTACGAAGACGAGGGAGGCTTCCAGAACCTCTGTTCGTACTGAATTGTCTCGGTTATTACGGCGGGTTACATGGGCATTGCTGCTGACATTGGCCTCGCTCACAACGGCTGGAGCGCAGGAGACCTATCTGGTCTATAACACCGAAACACAATTGCATGAACCACATCCCGTTCCCGAAGGATGTATCGAACTGACGGAATGTCCTGCCTCTTTGGGCATTGATGGGCAGGAGACTTGGTATGTGGTTCGCCAAATTTTGGAGAATACAACCGACCGCGTGGTGATTCATGGAACAGTCAACCTGATCTTCATTGCAAATGGTGATCATGATAGTCGTTTAATCATTAATCAAGGCATTCGATTGACAGAAGGAAACACGCTGGTCGTGTATTCTAAATCTCAACGATGGTCTGGTCTTTATGTCGGTGTGAAAGAAGTAGGAACTTCATATTATCCAAGGCCTTATGAAAGAACTATAACAGATAGAAATGCTGGCATAGGATGCGATGATGGGCATCAAAAATTCGGAACTCTCATCGTCCATAGCGGTGAGATTAACGCTTGTGGTGGACCTTATGCCTGTGGTATCGGCAGCAGTGGTAAACTCTACGGAAATGAAGGAGGAAAGATAGTTGTTTATGGCGGTTATGTACTTGCTGCGGCTGGAGATGGTGGATTTGCCATCGGAAGTACCGAAGCTGGACATCCGAACGCTCAACCCTGTGTAAAGACCATTGCAGATCATGAAACCGTTTTTGTTGATAATTCTTGGAATAGGTACTTAGATCATTATTCTTTTACAAGAGTTCCTTGCTCGGAGCGTATAAAGTGCATGCAAGAATATCGAATATGTGTCATTAGCACTTGTGGTTATATTCCTGATCAACATAAATACGAGAACAATTGTTGCAAGTGGTGCGGAATACATGAATACTATTATGTGACCTATCATGAGAAGTTCGCGGATGGCGGTACGTTGCCCGAAGTGGGGCAATATCACAATGCCGACTGGGCCGACCCGGTAACTTCGGCCAATCCAGGCAACCTGTCGCGAAAGGGGTTCCTCCTGACGGGTTGGACCACCGAACCCGATGGCGGAGGCCGATATTATGCCTTGGGCAGCAGGTTTGCCCTCGGCACCGACCTGTCGCTCTATGCCTATTGGCAACGGCGCATCAACGTGACGGGCGACGCGGAGAAGGGCAACATTGTCTGCCCAGCATCGGCCGACCCAGGCACCGACGTCACCGTGCAAGTGACCCCCCGACAGGGTTACACCATTGAGCACGTCACCCTCACCGATGGTGTGGGCACAAGCGAACTGGTGCCCACCAACGGACAATTCACCTTCACCATGCCCGACGAGGAGGTCACCATCCAAGTGACCTACACCGCGTTACATGTGGATACGGAGGGCAACACGCTGCTCTATACCGTAGCCGACTGGAAGTCATTTGCATTGAGCGTGGCCGATGGCGAGACCTTCGAGGGACAGACCGTCAGGTTGGCACAGGACATCATCGTCAGCACCATGGTGGGCACGAGCGACCGCAAGTTCAAGGGCACCTTCGACGGCGGCGGACATACGTTGACCTTCAACCTCACGACCGCCGAGGCGTATGCCGCGCCGTTCCGATACACCGAGGATGCCACTATCCGCAACCTCACGGTGAACGGCATGATTCAGACCAGCCAGAAGTTCGCGGCTGGCATCATCGCCCACAATGAGGGTGTGTCCACCTTGGAACATTGCACCAGCAACATCATCATCAACAGCACGGTGAATGGCGACGGCTCGCATGGCGGTATGGTGGCCTACAATGCGCCGTTCTGCACGATGGACATCACCGACTGCGCCTTCTATGGTCAATTGTTGGGCAGCTCCACCACCCACTGCGGCGGCATGGTGGGATATAACGACTATGGGCCAGTACTCATCATCCGCTCGGAGGCGGATTGGAATGCGTTTGCCGAGAAGGTACGTCAAGGCACGAATTATGCGGGTCAGACCATATTGTTGGCAGCGGACATCAAAGTGTCTAAACCTGTAGGAAATCACATCGCCGAATTCGCATTTAATGGTATTTTTGAGGGTAACGGTCACTCTGTAAGCATCAATAGTAATAATAGTGCTACTGGGTTATTCGATAATGTCAATAATGCTACCATCCGAAATCTAAAAGTCTTAGGAAGTATCAGACACTGTGCTGATAAATTGGGATCTGTCATTGGAACGGCATCAGGTGAAGTTGCTATTCAAAATTGCTGGTCCTCGGTAAATGTTACTCATGATGCTTCGGGCTCAGACAGCTATGTGGGTGCTTTGATTGGACGAGTTAGTCGTTCAGCAATTGTACATATATATGATTGTCTTTTTACAGGTTCTATCAAATACAATGATAGACAAAAATATAAATCCGATGGTATGGTTGGTGAATCGAGGGGTTCTTCGTATTTCTGGAATTGTTTTTTTAAGCCATATAATATTAGGATTAGGTTATGTGATAACAGTTCCTATAACTTCGCAAGGGGGGGCGACAATGTTACCAATTGTTTTTACAATGATGTAGCTCGAGAACCAGATTGGAGATTGCAGGGTAGATATGCTTTCAAGATGACCGAACAGGAAATCTGTGACGCCCTTGGTGAAGGTTGGGAGATGAAAGATAACATTGCTTGCCCGAAGATGAAAAAACTGCCGGAAAATGAGAAGGCCGGTCTCATCACTTTTACCAATTGTGTATTCGCTCCGCAGCAAGTGACGATGAGCACGACGGGCAGCAGCACCTTGTGCCGCAACCCCCAAAATAGTAATGGCTCTGGTCGCAGCACCTTTACGGGTTGCACCTATACCCAGGCCTTCGGCACGGCGCAGGGCACCAAAATCGGGCAAGAGACATTGACCCACAACATCAGCGTGGATAAGGCCATCGAGCATGGCAAGGTGGAGGTGTCCGCTACAACTGCCCAGACAGGCGAGACGGTCACCCTTGCCATTACTCCCGACGAGGGCTATGCCATCAGCGCCGTGACCTACAACGACGGTGTGGAGCATACTATCTCTTGTAAGGATGGGGGCTATTCCTTCGTGATGCCCAATGCCGATGTTACGGTGAGTGCCACATTCTCGACCGTCACCATTGACAAGGAGATCCAGCACGGCAAGGTGGAAATCGTCTCTATGTGTAAACGAACCAGCGAACCCGTCACTCTTCGAGTCACTCCCGAGGAGGGTTACATCGTGGGCCGAGTAACGTATAACGATGGCGCGGAGCATACTGCCGTCTGGACGGAGGGCGCCTATGTGTTCACCATGCCGAAGGAGGATGTCGTGGTGAGTGCGAAGTTCTCGACCATCACCATCGACCCCGACATCCAGCATGGTAAGGTGGAGATAGCCAACATGTGCAAACGGGCTGGCGAAGAGGTCGTCCTCACCATTACGCCCGAAAGGGGTTATGCTGGTGTGGTGACTTACAACGATGGCATCGAACACATCGTCCCCCTGAAGGATGGTGTTTATTCCTTTGCCATGCCAACGACGGATGTCGTGGTGAGTGCCAAGTTTTCGATTGACGAATACCACATCACTTACGACATCGACAGAGGTCACTTCGAGGGCGAGGCTCCGACGTGTTATACAATGGAGAGTGAGACATTTACCCTTCCCCAGCCCGTCCGTAAGTACAGTCATTTCAAGGGATGGACAGGTACGGGCCTGAAAGCACCGACCAAGGAAGTCACGATTGCGAAAGGCTCCATCGGTGACCGCACCTACACGGCTACGTGGGAGGATATCTATTCGGGTCTCACAATCAATCCAAATAAGAACGAGGATGAGGACGGTTATCTGTATGTAAATATGCCTGCGACAGGAAAGAAAGAGGTCATCCTGAAAGAACGCACCCCATTGACCTTCAAACTGTATGATGACGGCGGCGAAAATTTCGTTTATACCAACAATGCTGAAGGCTGCCTGACCCTCACGGTGCCCAAGAACTTCCAAATACAGTTGTCGGGTTACTATTCAATGCATAGATACTATGATACATTCCAGATATACGAAGGAAAGGATGTCTCCGGTAATCCTGTGGAGGATGCTAAAAACCACATTAATGACACGAATAAATATAACGAACTTTCGAACCGTACCTTTGCAACGGAGACCCTAACTTTCTATTTGTCATCCGACGGATCGGATAGAGATAAAGGCGTTGACCTGACCGTGAAGATTATTCCTCCAGTCACCTTGGCCAGCAATGCCGACAATGAAACGGTCATCCACGAGACTGCGGCCACGTCGGAAACGGCTTCTGTTATCTTGAACGGCTGGACGTTGCATCACGATGGTCGTTGGAACACGTTGTGCCTGCCTTTCGACGTAGATGATATTGCCAGCACACCCTTGGGCTGTGCCGAAATCCGAACCCTTGAATCGGTCACGGAGGAGGATGGCACATTGGCCATCACCTTCGGCAAAGCGAACCGCATCGAAGCGGGCAAGCCCTATATCGTGAAATCGGACATTGACCTCTACATCCGCACGGATGAAGATTGGAAAAAATTAGCAGATAGGGTGAACCGTGGAGAGACGTTCGAGGGTAAATATGTGCTGCTGTGTGGCGATGTCAATGTCACCACGATGGTCGGCACCCGAAGCTGTCCTTTCAAGGGCGCGTTTGATGGTGGCGGACATACCTTGAAGGTCAACATATCGGACAGTTCGAATGATGGTCAAGCCCCATTCTTTTATATCTGTGATGCCGTCATCCGCAATGTCAAGGCAACAGGTTCCGTAACGGGCACCAACCATTGCTCTGGCTTGGTAGGGCTTGCCTCTGGTAAAACCAACCTCATCACCAATTGCGAGGTGGCCGTAAAAGTCACCAATCGACACAATAATGATTGGCGCTCCAGCGGCGGCATCTTGGGACATGGTCATAGCGCAACAAACACGGTTCGCAACTGTGTCTTCTCGGGCAGTATCACGGGAACAACCCGCACAGGCATGATCTATGGTTGGGGCGACGTAGGAGGTACTCACATCGTCGAGAACTGTCTTGCCAACGGCACTTTCAACAATGGCGAGGTGCTTGACCTACTGGATGCTGCGGGCGGCAAGATTACTGTCAAGAACAGCTACAAGACAACGAAATCCGGGTCAAGAGGCACCTATACCACCACGACGGGAAGTGACTTGCAGAAACTGTTGGGCGATGGTTGGGAACTGTCGGACGGTAAGGTCGTTCCTGTGTTGGAAACTTCAAAGATATCCTTGCCAGACGTTGTTACGCCCTGTTTCACCAACGTGAAGGTGAAGGAAGGATTGACCCCCGTCTCGGTGGAAGGCGTGAACTTCGTCGGTTGTACTTCGCCCGCATCGATTGCCGATACCAAGGCCGGACAGATGGTATTGCTGTTCGACGATGCCGACGGGGAGGAGAAGCTCTCTTCGTTCCATGCTTATCTGACCTTGCCAGAAGGAGTGAAAAAAGTCACGGTGGATTATGGTGACGGAGCATCGGACGCCGTAATCACGAACCATCGTCTTGTGGAGGTCGTTACCCTGTACGACATTGTCGAGAATCACGTCGATGAGCACATCGGACAGACACGCAATGTCCTGTTGGCCAGCCGAACCATCGACAACGAATGGAACACCTTGGCTCTGCCATTCGATGTGACGGACGTGCAGTTGGACGAGACTTTCGGTGCCGGTTGGGCACTCTATGAGTTCAGCGGTTCGTCGATGGAGAATGGAGTCTTGGGATTGTCGTTCCGAAAGGCCGAAAACATCGAGGCGGGCGTGCCATACTTCTTCCGCGTGTCGGACGATGTGAAAGCTGTTCAGGAACCGGTCTTCCATGGCGTACAGATGGAGGTAGCGGACGAGAAACCATCGACCACAGCCTTCGTGGACTTCCTCCCGACGCTCAACATCACCCAAATTGAGGGCGAGAGTATCAAGGAGGTGCTCATCCTGGGAGGTGGCAACACACTCTACAACCCTGCCGTATTGCCGGCTTGGATGAGGTCCTACCGTGGTTACTTCCGCGTGCATGACGTCAATATGGATGTTGCCCAGTTCCGCATGTCGTTCGACATCGATGATGAGGTCTCCGGCATCGTCACCGTCGGTCAGGACAGCCGTCAGGATTGCATCTATACCCTTGATGGTCAGCAACTGAAGTCCCAGCCTACCCAACGTGGCTTCTACATCACCGGAAACAAGAAAGTGATGGTGAAGTAAGAGAGACTCGGGTGGTCTGTAATTTTGGAGATAAAGGAGTTCAAGAAGATAAAGGAGATAAAGACAAATGTTGTCGCCTTTCTCCTCAGGGAAGTTCTAAAAGTCAAGAATTTGAGAATTAGAGACTCTTAGAAAATGCAATTTATAGAAGTTCCCCATAGTAATTCGTCATTGATTCAAACGTCTTTAACTTTCTGTACTTCTTTATCTTCTTTAACTTCCTTTCTAATTATTATTAACGTTTAAGATTTTAAAATTCATTATACATTATGAAAAAAAATTATGTTGCTCCACATTTGGAGATTATCGAGATTGAAATTGAGAGTCTCTTGATGATAACTAGTCCTAAATATGATAATGCATCCGCCAGTTCCTCCGATGGCGAGGTACAAGTCACTTACGACGGCATCGGCAAAATAGGCATCGGTGATGGCGGTTTCCTGGGTGGAAAATAAGCAAATAACACAACAATAATAAAAATTAGTTTCATTGCTGACATGTCCCGTAGTAATACGGGGCATGTTTTTTTATCACCGAATTACGCGAAAGAAAACGAACACCGAATGAAACGAATGAAAACAAAGAAAACTCATTTCCACTCATCTTCAACGTGAAAGAAAGAATTAACCACGAAACACACGAAAGCACACGAAACCTATCACCGAATTACGCGAAAGAAAACGAACACCGAATTAGGCGAATTAAACAAATAAAACTCATTTACACTCACTTAAACTCTGTGAGAAATTAAAACTAACAACGGAATGCGGAAAGCACGGAAAAACATCTTTGCACTTGCACGAGATTAAACAAACACCGAATGAAACAAATAAAACTCGTTTACACTCATCTTCAACGTGAACGAAAGAATTAACCACGAAACACACGAAAGCACACGAAAAGACTGTCTTGCACTCACGCGAGGGATTAAACACCGAATTTCACGAATGCGAATAAAAATTTCTAAGTGCAAAGAATCAGTTCCAATCCGTTGAATCCGCGGCATCCGCGTTCGAAACTTGCGCGAGAGGTAGGGGGCATTCTTTTCACTCGTAGAGAGATCTTTGTCCTAAAATGTGGCGATTTAATGAAAATGTGTTAAAACAGGCAAAAATAGTCTGAAAAATGCGATAAAATCCTTATATTTGCACCCAATAATGTGATGAAACACCTTTTTCCCTCTTTATGACCATCGAGCAACACCCACTGCGACCCTTTCTGCCGCAAGGAGCCAAGATATTGTTCCTGGGCAGTTTTCCTCCGCCCCGTGCCAAGTGGAGCATGGAGTTCTTTTATCCCAACTGGATCAACGACTTCTGGCGCATCATGGGCATCATTCACAGGGGCGACAAGAGCTACTTCGAGGTGGCGGGCGAAAAGCGCTTCGACCAGGAACGCATCATGCAGTTTGCCACCCAGGAGGGGTTGGCCTTCTACGACACCGCCGTCCGCGTCAACCGCCTGAACGACAATGCCAGCGATGACCTGTTGGAAGTGCTCGAAGCGACCGATATCACCCTGTTGCTCAACGCCTTGCCCACTTGCCGCACGCTGGTCACCACCGGCGGCAAGGCCTCTTCCTAGGTGCAGCAACATTTCCAACTCACGCAGATGCCGAAGGTCGGTGCCGCCATCGACATCCCCCTCCCCGACCGCACCCTCCGTTGGTGGCGCATGCCGTCGTCCTCCCGAGCCTATCCATTGAACATCAACAAGAAAGCCGACTTCTACCGGCAGCTTTGGGAAACCTAATAAGGCGACCTCCGTCGCCCCCAAAAAAACATTCTTGATTGATACAACCCTCCCCAAGAAAGGGCTAAAGCATTCACAACCAACATAGGAATGCTTTAGCCCTTTCGGCACACTCATCTACTTATCATTTTCTCATGTTCTCCTATTCAAGAGGGCACGAGGGGCACTTGAACATTTGTTTTCAGAAATCCCCCCTAAGTGGTTCCGCACTCTTCCGAAACGAACATGTATCACTTACAACACTCTATAAAGCTCCGGAATAGAGGCATCGCCGTTTCATAGGACATAAATTGCGAAGCGTTGGCATTGTTCACTCCTTTGCCCGAATGCTTCACAATGGCGGCTTCAGGGTGGAACTGTACCGCTACGGCACAACGTTTATCCTTGCGCTCGATACCCTCAACAGTCTCCATGCCCGAAACGGTTGTTGTCGCTGTCACGCATAACGAAGTTCCTTCCACACTTAGTATGGCCTGATGATGCCACGAAGGGACAGCTGTCAACGCCGTGGTGCCAAACATTTTCGCCAAGCGTGAATCGCTGGCTATATTTACGTCATGAGGGGTGTAGTCGCGATAGGTTTCGCCTTCACTCTTTTCTCTGCGATGTTCATAGTTATAGTCCAAGTTTTGAGAGGCAAACCACACCGGCAAATCCTGTATCATAGCTGCACCCGACACCACGCCAAGCATCTGGGAGCCACGGCAAAATCCTAAAATAGGAATGTCGTGGTCAAGGCAATAGGCCATAGTCAGATAGTCCGAAACATCTCGTGCGGCATTATAATCAATCTCAGCTTCGATATGATGCCAATCTTCCGGCACAGCGTAGAGACTTGGCGATACGTCCTCGCCACCCGTAAACACTACACCATCGACGTCACGAAGCACTTCGGCAACATTAGAACCGTCGTAAGCTTTGGCACGCACAAGGAGACCTGCATCATTGCTCAGATAGCCGACACCATCGGCATCGAGTTGATTGGCCGATACGGAACTGCCTTCATAATCTATGTAAGAAGCTTTTACCTGTGGCAACACGGTCACATTAAGGCCTGCCTGTCTAAAGGCCTCCACGACATTGGTGCAAAACTCATTATCCGTATCGGCACGCCACGCAATGGCGATTTTCAACTCTTTCCGATTATCGTCTCTGCATGTCTTCGCGCATACGCCACAGAAGATGACGATAAGTGCGGCTATAAGCCACTGTATTAGCAGTTTCTTATTTTTCATAACAATTTCTTCAAACTCCAACTACCGACTTTTCGTCCATTTAGTTGTTTTAAGTTGCTGTTCAGAATGTATTAACTACTGACGACCTGCCGACGTTGTCCCGAGGTTGCCGTCTTTCTTCTCCCTTTTTGCCACCTTTTTTCTACCTTTAAAAGGGAGCAAAAAGGGAGAAGGTCGACAGATGTAAGCCTTCATCTAACCGAATAGGGCGGACTGTGGTTAATAGTAATTTGCAAGAAGTCAACAAGGAGTCAACGGACGATACAACCGAGATTAAAACAGATTTTGTTTTACGGAGACGACGTGGAAATGGGTTTTCTCACATAAAAACTCCCGGCCACCATTCCTTCAAATTTTACTGGAAATTGAAACCTAACTCGGAAATCTGGAAGCAGTCTCCACCCCAGTTCTCGTACATCTCCAGGCGGAAGATCTGATACTCGCCCTTGTGTTCGGTGATGGACCAGTTGCCCGTCCATTTGTCGGCATTAGTCATTTGCAGGACATCGGTGTTGGTGTTATCGACGGTGGCTAACCGCACCCACCAGCCGTCCTTCAAACCGAAGAGGCTCCATTTGCGCGGGGCGCGGTCGGGGAACATGGTATGGTCGTTGGCCGTCACCATATGGTAGCCTGTGGGGGTAATTGGTTTTGACGCCTTGAACTCCACAAACCAACATTTGTCGTCGGCGAGCGGTGTGCTGTTCTTGTTGTCCTCATCGACGCACCACTTGGTGTCGAAGTTGTTGTCGAAAAGATTGCCAGCCAGATTCTGTGGCTCTCCGTCGGAGGCATCAATCAGAGAGTAGTAAAGTTCGTCGCCGTGGTCGATGGTTTCGTTGTATTTGAAGCCGAGTTCCGAAATCTGGAAGCAAGTGCCGCTTTGCACCTCGTACATTTCGAGGCGGAAATACTGATACATTGCATTGACTGCGCTTACCCCCCACCAACCTGTCCAGCAGTTGGCATTGGTCATCTGTTCCACCATACTATTGGTGTTGTCGCGTTTGTCGATAAGAACCCAGACATCGTTGGGGCTTTCCTTGGCATAGAGGTTCCATATCCTCGGGGCACGTTCGGGGAACTGCGTGTGGTCGTTGGTCGTGGTCATATAATAGGCTGTAGGGTTGATGGGCTTCTCGGTCATAAACTCCACAATCCAAGCGTCCTCGCCGCTTATTTCGCTTTCAATCTTGTTGCTTTTATAACTGCACCATTTGGTGTTGGGGTCATTGTCGAAAAGGTTGGCAGCGGATTCGCCAGATTCACCAGATACAGCATTGGTAATGGTGTAAATTCCTTGTGGGTCTTTAACAAGCCAGTCGAGATTCCAGTCGATTTTCAGAATCCAAGCATTAGCGTAAGAGGATTTGACAAATTCACCTCCAATTGTAGGATAAACTCCGCCATCTATGAATTTATATCTTGTATCTGGACTCATACGCCATGTCGTGTTCCAATAGTAAGATTCAGGAATTCGGCGATCAACAATCAACTCGCCGCAACCAGCTTCTTTGAATTTCTTGACAAAGAAGTTGTTCTCGGGCTTATCGAATATGCATGCTCCAATTATATCGAACAAATGCTCAGTATATATATTATCCATACTATAATCTGAGTCTTCAATGTATTCAAAAGAGTCCTCATCACGGGAGTCATAATGATAAACGTTTTTGGTAATTGCACACCATAATGCCGAGACTCCGTTGCCAGGCTCTCGCATAAGGACCCAATTAAGCACCTTATCTTCGTTCAAAAAGCCTTTAGCGACTTCTCCTATAATGGAAATCGTGCGAATGTCTCCTCTATTCCAAACCTTTTCTCCCGAATTGTGCGGCCACGCGCTGTTTTGCAGGAAGGTTACGGTGTTGAAATACTTCAAATCGGGCAAATCAGTGGTAATCTCTGCCACCGTTGCACCGCTGCCAGGAACGAACGAGACTGACCCTTGGCTATTTCCCAAGGTGTCGGTCAGTGTGTAGGTGTAGTTGTTCGTAACGGAAACCTTCTGCTCAATGTCGGGGGCAATGGCATAGTGGAAATACTGCGCCGCCTCGTCCAGGTTGTCAACGCCGATGTAGAGATGCGTGGAGTCGCTCTCGTAAAGGGGCACACCCATACGGTAGTAACAGAGGTTACCCTTGCTGTCGGTAGCCACAAAATAACTCTGGAAATACTCGAGGTCGTTGTAAACACTCACAAGGCTGTCAATCCTACCCGTAGGATTTTCGGGGGTATCAACACCGTTTTCGTCATCCTTGCATGAGGAGAAGTTCATTGTTGCCGCCGCCATCAGCGCGATGCCGAGCAACCAGAAGTTTGATTTTAATACATTCATAATTTTGGGTTTTTAGAATTTTGTTATTAGAATTATAATTACTCATATATGATAAATTCCCGAGGTCCTTCCAGATACAGGTTGCCGAATCTGGCCGCATTGACAATCTTGGCGTGGGAACCGAGAGTGTGCTGGGCGCAGTAGAGGAAGAGGTCGCGGAAACTGGTCGCAGGGTTGTCGGTCAGGCAGGTGACAAGGCTCTGCGAGAAACGGTCGCACATCCACACGTTGGCCTCATTGCTCCAGTGGTCGGCCCACGACTGCTCCGAGGCACTCGCTCCCGACATGGCCAACACGCCGTCAATGCCATCGACGGCACGGATGACCGCCTCGCCATAGCATGGTTCGGCGCACACCAGCAGTTTGCGGAAGGTCATCTGCTCGGCTGCGGCCTTGAGCCGTGCAGCGGTGAACCCTTGACCACTGCGCGAGTCGCGCCAAACGAACTCGTCGGCTCCGCCGTGAGCCGTACTGCGCCCGTGTCCGCTCCAATAGAAAAGGATGTTGTTGCCTGCGTCTTGCGGCAGCACGGTGTGCAGACGTTCCGACTGTCGGCCAGTGAGGATGTCGGTAATGTCGGCTGCGGAGAGATCGACACTGTTGTAATCCACTATGGCAACAGGCAAACCATCCGTGCCTCCCAAAAGGTCGTAGCCGTCGGTGTTGGAACGGATGACTCCCTGCTCAGGGTTCTTGGGATCGGTGGCTATCGCCTTGTCGATGATGAGGATGATGTGGTCGTCGGGGAAGCCGTTGCGCCGCAACATCTGATAGACACTCAGCACGTCGGCCTGATGCCGGTAGTTCATAAACTCATTGCTACCTTGAACCAACACGGCATATTTGGCTGTGAGCGTGGGGTAAGAAATGGCATTGCCGCTTCCAGCCACCTGGCTATCAAAATCGGCACTGGCCAGCTGCTCATCATAGAGGTATTTCCAAGCAGCCTTGGCATCGGCTGTGTGCGTGCCCGTGGAACCAAAATAGTTGCGGTGCAGTATCTGTCCGTCCATCAGTTGCCAATGCACGTAGGTGGTGGCGGTGGCGGCTGTAAAGGTCTCGTCATCGAAACTTATCTCGCCCGATGCTCCCACAAAGCGCAGACGCTCGCCTTGCTCCAATGCCGTGAGGTAAAGCGACATGGATGTAGCATTCCACGCAGCGCCACTCACAGAAGCGCCTTTGGCATCAATGGTGATGGCTCGGATGGCATCATTGAGACTGATGAGTTCAGATTGGTGCTCGGCATAGCAACTGGCAAAAGCGGCAAGCATCAACGCGTCGTAAAATTTACACTCGGCAAACGTCGGCAGAGCACCGAAACGTTTTTTGTAAGATATTTCAAAACCAGTGGCAGGATCGGCGTATGGAGAGAAACCCTCGTAGCCCTGCAACATTGCACTCCAACGTGGACCGAGGGCGGCAAGCGCTTCCTCGCTCAGTCCCGCAAAGGCAAAATAGGTCATGAACGTTGTGCGGAACATCTGCCACTCGCTGTCGAGGGCGGGGTCGTCAGGATCGGTACTGCCATAAATCAGGCTGAAGATGGGGTCGTCGAGCAAATACTTGCGGTTGGCGCGAGCCACTTCGTAGAGTTGTTGTGCAGTCTCCGCTACACAGAATGTGGCCGACGACAAACCTGCTTCCATTTCTCCGACATCGGCTCGGTGTGCGCTGAGGCGGGCAAGAAGATCGGCAGTCGATGTGTATTGCTCGTTGCAGAGCAAGTCGATGTTGTCCTCCAGGGCGTAGAACGGCGCCCAATAGTTGAAAGTGGTTCCGTAGGCATCGGATGGAGCAAAAACGGCAGCGCGGGGCTTCATTACCTTGTTGTAATACTGACCCATAGTGGCATAACTGCTCATCAGCATACTGGTGAACGTCACGTCCGACTCGGTGAGCGACCAGAGAAACGGCTGTTCGTTGGCGCCAATGCCGCTGGTGCCGATGGCGTAGCGGCGGATGATTTCCTCGCTGGTGGCCGTAGGGGCGATGAGCGGTTTCAGCGTCTTGAGGCAGGCGGGGGCGAAGGTGGCTACGTTCTCGTTGCTGAATGGGCCGATGACGGCTACAATGTCATCTCGGTGAGCCAGTTCAGTGGCGAGGTTTTTGCCATCTTCCGACAATTCGTCGTACCACTCAATCTGCCAATCGATAGCCAAAGTGTCGTGCATCTGTGCCTCACGGAAATTCTCGCAGAACCACGCAGCAGTGCGTTCCAAGCGCATTCGGGTGGAAGCATCGCCCAATGGAGCAACCACAGCCACGGTGCGTGTCAGCCAGTGACGTTGCGGCACGATTTTCACCGTATCGTCCTCCTCATGACAAGCCGTCGCCATGGTCAGCAGGGCAAGTGTGACCAATGTCAACAATCTATGGAACAATCTTTCAGTTTTCATGTTCTGACTCCTTTCTGATGGCCTCTTCGTGGATATTCTGAAGCATCTCGGCAGTGAGTATATCGGCAAAATACATCTGGCTATCATCATCATACGGATGTAGGACTACTTCGGTGTAACCGTCAGCCTGTCCAAGACGCTGATGCTTGGGCATTCCGTCGGCCGAGAGCCATTGGCCAATGCAGCGAACTACGGCACGGTCGATGTGCTTGACCACCGAAAAAGGGCATTGCGGAGAAACAACTGTGGTATCGACACCCACGTAGTAGTAGCCTCCAGTCGATTCGCACAACCTTCGGAAAGTGTTGCCTGCACTACCGCAGATGGGCATGATAGCTTGGCCAAACCCTTCCCACTCTTGATGTAACATCAGCCTCATTGCTGTGGTATCGGGGACTGAGAACCCGCCACCCACATCATCGGAGAGCCACACCGTGACAAGTTTCTTTGGCCGATACTTATCTTCTGGTACAGGACTGTTGTCAAACCCGTCGGAGAACCCTTGCATGGCATCGACTACGGGCTTCACTTTCGGGTTCGCTCCCACAAGCAGCACCTCAGGCGTCACAACTGGGGCGATGGCTCCAGCCTCGTACATGGCACCGTAGTAGGGCAGATAGAGTGTCGATCCTTTGCCTTCGAGGGGCTTATCGGTTTCCAGGTAGAGCAGGTCGATATAAGGATTAGCTTCGAAGCGGGAGTTGTTTTGACGAAGATAGTCGTCATAACTTGCCGCTGCCACAATAAACAGGCGGCGCACGGTGTCTTTCAAGGCATCCGAATGTTGAAACATTGTCTGCAAATAGATCAATCCCTCCTCCCTCGATGAGGGCGAGAGCTGCATCGTGCGTAGTCCGTATTGCTGGGCGGCCTCCTCCACACCTTTGTAAATCAGGTCGTTGTATCCGCAATCACCGAGCGCATTGGGGTCGTAGAAAACCGTAACAAGAGGAGCGGTGCTTGGGGCATCGTTTGGGTCGGGTAATTGTATAACATCGCTATCCCGATTACAGGCTGCAAAGAGTATTAAAGTGGCTATCAAAAGGTATATCACCATTTGTAAAGTATATTTTCTGGGTTATTAGATTTAGAAGTCAAATAGAACGCAAACTTATGCAATATGTGAGCAATACGTGCAACAAATATATAAACATATATAATAACTTTGTTATTTTGTTGCACATTGATTACAAAAAAAGAAGTATACTCTTGTGCTTTGAAATCTACACTTTACAAAATGAAATATAATATATTGGTTACTACGGAAGGACAAAAGTGTGTTGATTCGCTTTTACTATTGTCCGTCAACTCCTTGTTCTCTCCCTCAGCGAAGCGACAACTCCCTTCGCATCCTATTATGACCCTATTATGTCCATCCGTTCAGGAGGGCATGAGCAACGCTCCAGTTGACAGTCAGGTACCCCACAGCTCCCCTAATTTTAGGGTACCTGTGGGGTACCAGAGGCGTTCTCAGGCATTCCTCATGCCCTGCTGAATATGACGACAGCGGTAGGTCATCAGAGGGAGGCAATATAGAGGGTGGCCAATTGGCGGAAACGGTTTCGGGAACGAGGTCGGTCGCTGGGAGTACGCTTCCTGTCGGTTGTCTGGGAGGTAAGGCGGAAGGTAAAAGGCAAGACATACTTGACACGGACCGCCTTGCCATTCTGCTTGCCGGGCAACCATTTAGGCATCAACTTCACGACGCGGATGGCCTCCTCGGTGAGGTCGTCATGTGGCGACCGCATACATTTGATATCGGAGATAGTGCCATCTTCTTCTATAGTAAAAGAGAGGATGACGCGACCTATGATGTCACTTTCCACCCCAGCTGGGAAGAGGTTAAGGTTCTCTTTAATGAATTTATCGAGCGCTGCCTCCCCACCGGGGAATTCGGGTGACGTGTCTGGATTAACCCAAAAATCATTCATCTCTATTTCCTCCTGCTGCACATCCTCCGTGCACAAAGAGTCATTGTCCGAAATGGCTTCTTGCCCACAAGCGGTGCAGGACAGAGACAGGAAGAGAAGAACGAGGGCGAGGATTCCAAACTTACTGCCCAACGATGGCGGGCAGTAAGCAAAAAGAGAGGAACGTTTCATAATCAGGAGAGGCGGAAAGTGATAGGTAAGACATACTTGACGCGGACCGCCTTGCCACGCTGCTTGCCGGGTTTCCATTTCGGCATGGTCTGCACCACACGGATGGACTCCTTGGAGAGTTCTTCGGCAGGCGAACGCATCACCTCAATCTGGGCGATGGAACCATCGCGCTCCACGACGAATGAGAGGGTGACTCGACCCTGGATGCCGTTCTCGGCGGCAAAGGCAGGATAGCGTAACGTCTTCTTGATGAAGGCCATCAAGGCACTCTCGCCACCCGGGAACTGCGGTTGTTCCTCGACCATCACGAACGGTTGGTCACCGTCCTCGACCTCCTCGCCTTCACTCGGAGCGCCTTCGAGCGAGACAATCTGAATAGGAACGTCATCGTCGTCCTCCATGGAGACCAGATCGTAGTCTTCAATGTTCACTTCGTCCTCGACAACATCGTAGCGGTCGATGACATCGGGCAACGGAGGTGGCGGCGGAGGGGTGACGTTCTGCTGGATAGTGACAATCGGGAGTTCCGGTTCTTCCATATCGAACGCACGGGTGAATACTTTGGTACGGCGCACAGAGGTGTCCGACCACTCAAGAGCCACGAACAGAAGGGCCAACGTAGTGACCAATCCAATCAATACATAAGTGACCTTGCGAGGCTCCAGATTAACTTTAGGATCTTTCTTCGTCTGCATAGTTGTATGTTTTTAAGGTGAATAGACAAAGGTATGCGCATACCAAATTTGTTTGATGGTGCAAAGATAGGGGCTTTGTCATGGGCTGCCAAAAAAAATCGACAAACGACACGAAAAAATCGACAGACGGCAAAAGAGGTCGCTTCAAGGGGGGCAAAAAGGCCCTTCATGAGGGGTGGGTACGACAACGAACAAGGGACGACCGGTGGGTCATCCCTTGTTCGTAAATATACACATACGTTTCTGTAGCTGGACGAAAAGCGAAGAGGGGACTCTCAGGACACCATGCCACGGGCATGTCGCGAGAGGTTGCTTCGGTTTACTCCGCAATACCTACAATCTTAGCTACTACCATGATAGGCACGGTAACTAAAATGGCGGCCCAAACAAATAAATGCTCTTTCATAATAGAAAAGGTAATAGTTTCTGTCTTTTGATTAAATATACCCATCAACTTGCAAGCCTTGTCTCTATTGCCATGGATTCAACTTGCAAATTGCGCTGCAAAGTTAATAATTATTTAATGTATTTCCAAATAAAAACAACAAAAATACGCACTTTTTGTCAGCAAAACTGGCTAAAAAGCAACACAATACCTCCTCTTTTGACAATTTCAACACATAAATTGACCGTTTTCAACACAAATATGAAAAAAATATATATCTTTGCACACGAATCCTTATTCTAACCTAATTGGCAAACCTTTGTGCCTATAAAAACTATCAATGAAAACAATCCTACAATTTGCTCTTGCCCTCACGTTGGGCTCGACAGCAGTTCATGCCGCCGACAAGTCGGCAAGTATCAACCTGGATGCCAACACCCGCTACCAGCATGTCTCTGGTTTCGGTGGCTTCTCCCCCAGTCCGCAATGGAGTTACTGGTTGAACGACAGCCAGATGGACCTCCTCTTTGGTCAAGGCGAGAACCAGTTGGGCTACAACATCGTACGCCTCTACATCGCCAACAACAAGAACTATTGGGGTTCGGGTGTTGCCAATGCCAAACGCGCGAAGAAGCACGGGGCATTCATCTTTGCCTCCCCCTGGTCGCCTCCGGCATCGTGGAAAGACAACAACAGCGACAGCAACGGTGGTGCCCTCTTGGAATCGCGTTATGGCGACTGGGCAACGTTCCTGAACGACTATTATCTGTATATGAAACAGCAGGGTGTCACCATCGACGCCGTGTCGGTACAGAACGAACCGGATTGGACTGCCTCCTACCAGAGCTGCATCTGGACGGGACAGCAGTTAGCCAAGTTCCTGCGTGAACAGGGTTCCAAAATCCAGTGCAAGGTCATTGCACCGGAATCAATACACTTCACCAAGAGTCTGCATGAACCTATCCTCAACGACGAGCAGGCGTGTGCCAACCTCGACATCCTGGGAGGACATTTCTATGGTTGGGACGGTTCGTCGTACCCCCTGGCCGCCCAAAAGGGCAAGGAGGTGTGGATGACCGAGTTCCTCATCAACGATCGTCAGGAACAACAGGGCGTAGAGACCATCGACTGGAAGACCGATGGCTTCCTCTTTGCCAACAACGTTAACGCTGCCATGTTGGCCAACTTCAGTGCTTGGGTACATTACTCCCTCAAACGCTACTATGGCTGCATTGGTGATGGCACGCACGGCACCGTCGATAACCAAGTTACCAAGCGCGGCTATGTCCTGTCGCAATATGCCAAATATGTGTCGGGCACCACACGCATCCGTCATGGACTCACCGATGCCACGGGCAAACTCTCTTCGTCGGCCTACATGAGTGTGACGGGCGACAGCGTAGTGGTCATGGTCATCAATCCGTCAGACAATACGTATGCCACCACCCTCACCCTGCCATTCTACACGAAGAAGGGGTTGCACGTAGTCACTTCGGAGGATAAGAACGTCGCCAAAGACACCATCAAGTTGGAGGCCGAAAGCTACCAACCCGTCGTATCGGTAACCCCTTGGAGCGTCAACACCTATATCTTCACCAAGACGGCCGACCGCACCGACATTCCCGTCATCCACGACGAAACGCAGATACTCTACTCCGACCAGTTCGACCTCGCTGGAGGTGGCTGTATTCCTGCCGGTTGGCGTTGCAAGTCGGAAAACGGCATCCGCACGGCTGGTAACTACGACCTCGGTCCCCGCATTATGAACTTCTCGGCCGAAGGCTTGATGCAATATGCTTTCTACTTCCGCACCAACGAGACGGACTATGGCTACATCAGTTATGGCGAAGAGGCCAACTATCGCCTCACCCTGAAGCCTGGCAAGTATGCACTCTCCTACTCGACCGTCGGCTGGAAGGCCACTCCAACCTTGTCAGCCAAGGTATTGAACCCCGACGGCACGACCCTCAAGTCGCAGGTTTGCACTCCTACCAGTCAAGTATCGACCAACGGAGCGTCGGCACGCATCACCAAGACCACCGACAAGACGTTGGAGTTTGAGGTCACGCAGGAGGCCGACTACCAGTTGCGTTGGGTCATTGCCAAGTCGTCGGGCGGTCTGACCGAAGCCCTGGTCGGCAACATCAAGTTGATCCTGGTGGAGGACACTTCCGCCATCTCCACCTTGGCCAACGAAGCCGCCGATGCCGATGCGCCGGCCTTCGACCTGATGGGTCGCCCTGTCCTGAACCCTCAGCCTAACATGCTGTATATTAAGAAGGGACAGAAGGTCCTCGTGAAGTAATAGCATTGTCAACAACTACAATAAACCGCCCCAAGGCATCGTGCTTTGGGGCGGTTTATTGTAAGCTATTTATTATTGTCTAAGACCCGTAGGTCCAGTCAATTATCAATTGTCAATTATCCATTATGTAATTGCCCGCATGGGCAATTACATCTTGTCCATCGCCTGCTGGAGGTCGGCAATGATGTCATCGACATTCTCCAGGCCGACAGAGAGGCGAACCAAGTCGGGAGCAATGCCAGCGGCGCGAAGTTGCTCGTCCGAGAGCTGGCGGTGCGTATGGCTGGCAGGGTGAAGCACACAGGTTTTGGCATCGGCCACATGGGTCACGATGCTGATGAACTTCAGGTTGTCCATGAAGCGGATGGCCTCCTCGCGCGAACCATTCAAGCCGAAGGCGATGACACCGCAAGTGCCGTTTGGCAGGTACTTCTGCTGGAGGGCGTGGTACTTATCGCCGGGCAGGTCGGAGTAGTTCACCCAACCCACTTTCGGATTGTTGCTGAGCCACTTAGCTACGGCACGGGCATTCTCGCAATGCTTCTGCATACGGCAAGCGAGGCTCTCCAGCGAGAGGTTCAGGAGGTAGCTGTTTTCGGGAGCTGGGATACTACCCATGTCGCGCATCAGCTGACTCACCATCTTGGTCAAGTAGGCCATCTTGCCGAAAGCCTTGGTATAGACCAATCCGTGGTAGCTCTCGTCGGGAGTAGTCAAGCCGGGAAACTTGTCGGCATGGGCCTCCCAGTCGAAGTTACCGCTGTCGATGACGGCGCCACCTACCTGAGCACCATGTCCATCCATGTACTTGGTCGTAGCGTGGGTGACGATGTCGCAACCCCACTCGAAGGGACGGCAGTTGATTGGTGTTGGGAAGGTATTATCCATGATGAGGGGCACCCCATGCTTGTGTGCCATCTTGGCAAAGCGCTCGATGTCGAAGACCTGGCCTCCTGGGTTGGAGATAGTCTCGCCAAAGAAACATTTGGTGTTCTCCTTGAAGCAGGCCTCAATCTTCTCGTCGCTCCAGTTGGGGTCAACGAAGGTGCACTCGATGCCCATCTTCTTGAGCGTGGTACCCAACAAGTTGAAGGTACCGCCATAGATGGCATTGCTGGCAATGACATGACCGCCACACTCACAGATGTTGAACACCGCAAAGAGGTTAGCAGCCTGACCCGAACAGGTCAATACACCACCGATACCGCCCTCCAGGGCAGCAATCTTCTTGGCCACTGCATCGTTGGTAGGGTTAGCCAATCGGGTATAGAAATAACCGGAATCCTTGAGGTCAAACAGACGAGCCATCTCGTCGCTGGTGTTGTACCGAAAAGTGGTTGTCTGATAGATGGGCAACTGCTGAGCCTCGCCCTTTCCTGCTCGGTATCCGCCATGGATACAAAGCGTCTCTACGTTCTGTTTCATATCAAATTCTCTTGTCTTGTTTTTTAGATGCGCGAATTTACTTATTCTTAGAATAAATTGCAAGTTTTACCCACAAAAACAAACATTTTTACTATAAATTATCTATTTCAATATGCAGAAACAGAAAAATCTTCTATTGCATAGGACTTTTCCGTTCTGGAGTTAATAGGAGTCAACGGGAGTTAGCAGGAGTTAACGGACTTTTGTTTTTGCTATCATAGCAACCTTACAACCTCACCAGCGAAGCGACCTCATAACCTTAAAACCTCACTAAATAACCTCACCAGCGAAGCGACCTCAGACCCTTAAAACCTTACAACCTCAAAACCTCACTAAAAGCTCCATTTTGTTTAATGAATTAAATAAAAACAGCCTATTTTTGTTTAATCGATTAAATAAAACGGTCAAAAGTTTGGTTATTTATTGAACAATCTGTATCTTTGCAGCAGGAAAATAAGACAATAATTATTCTATCACCAGAGGAGTATGGATAAACTGATACTTAAACAGATACTTCTTGAAAATCAAAAAGAAGTTGAACGATATAAGGTTGAACCTCGAGACCTCCGTCTTGAAGGGTTTCCCTGCTGGGTTTTGGTCGGAGTACGTCGATCGGGCAAGTCTTACATGCTCTACTATTATATACAGCAGATGTTGGCCACCGGTCACAAATGGGACGAAATGCTCTATCTGAACTTTGAGGACGAACGACTAGAACACTTTGGCACGGAGGATTTCAATCTCTTGCTCGAATGTCACCAAGAGATGTATGGCAAGCGCCCCATGCTATTTCTCGATGAAATACAGAACATTGACAACTGGCATAAGTTCGTCCGCCGAATGGCAGATGCCCAATATACCATCTTCATCACTGGTTCCAATGCCAAGATGCTATCGGGTGAAATGAGCACCACTCTGGGAGGACGCTTCCTCATCAAGGAGGTCTATCCCTACAGTTTCAAGGAGTTCCTTTCAGTACAAAAAGTATCATCGACCGACTTCAATATCCTGACCACGGAAGAACGTGCCAACGTTGTACGGCAATTCAATGAATATCTGCTCTTTGGCGGACTGCCTGCATCGGCTCTCCTGCCCGCCAAGCGAGATTATCTAAGCAGTGTCTATCAGAAAATCTATATGGGCGACATCATTGCCCGCAACAAGATTACCAATGTGGCTGGCATCCGGGTTTTGGTTCGCAAAATGGCAGAGAGCGTCTGTCGTCCTATCTCCTACAACCGCCTCAACAATCTTCTTTCGAGTGTCGGAGGCAAACTCAGTCTCGCCACCACCATCAAATATGTAGATTACTGTGAAGATGCCTGGCTCTTGCTCCGGCTTCGCAACTATGTTTCCTGTCTGGCCGACAAAGAGAGCAACTGCAAATACTATTTCATTGACAATGGCATCCTTGGGCTTTTCCTCATGGACAAAGACACCATGTTGCTCGAAAATCTAGTTGCTCTCCATCTGTTCCGCACTTATGGACATGACATAGACAATGAAAGAGTTTTCTTCTATTCAGACTCCTACGAGGTGGATTTCTACGTTCCAGAGGAAGAATTGGCAATTCAGGTCAGTTATTCCCTGCGTGATGAGGAGACCCGTAAACGGGAAACGGAAGCCCTCTGCAAATTGCCCAAACACCTTCCCTGCTCCCGCCGTTTGATACTGACTTTCGATGAGGAGGAAACCCTCTCCGACTCTTTCGGCACCATCGAAGTTCTCCCAACCTGGAAGTGGATTCTATCAAACTAAAGACGACTCTATAGCAAATTCTTTATTTTTCGAGAACGCGAAATTTCCGAAAGCGGCGAAATCTGTTTCGCTCCTGTTTACACGACACTTAAACCTCTCGCTGAGTGAAAAGGAGTGGAAAGGAGTTTGTCTATCCAACTCTATTACACTCATTTACGCTCTGCGAGATACTATTATTTGAAGACAGCGACGCCATTCAATTTTCCACTTCTTTGCGCTCCATCCAATTTAGTTTCTTTCAATACTTTCGCGTTCTAAATAAATACTCGTTAAGCGGTCTGCCCAAGGACGGGCCGATGACGTCACGGAGTTGCGTTCTTTTTGCTTTCTTTTTCCGTTCTTTTTTGGTTCTTTTTCGTTCTTTTCAAAGAAGGCAATAATGGTGGAGGAAAATGGCAGTGACACGGAGACTAATCCGACAGTGCGGAACGGCGAGGTAGCGACCAGTCGTTATCCAAGGGGTAAATATCGGCCAAAACAGAAAAATTACCTAAAATAAATAATTTTTTAAAAATAAAAAAGGCAAGGGCTGAGAAGGTGAAAAACAGGTTCCATTGCTGGATTTATTTTTTGAACACGAGATTTTCGAAAAAGACGAAAATTACACTCAGCGAGAGATAATTATTAACTCCATCAATTGAACTTAATTAAAACTTAATTCTGGGAGTCGCGAGAGCCATGCAACTTAATCGGAAACTCAATAGAACTCAATTTCTCTCTTTTCCACTCAGTGAGAGGTTTCAGAGTTAAATAGTTTTTCTTCCCTTTCGCGCTCTTAATAATCTCTCCCAGAGTGTATGAGAGTGTATTGGAGTTCCCAAATTCGTATTGAAATCCGTTAAATATTTCTTACTGACTGCTGGTGGGACGGACTAGGTTATTCGTCTTGATTCGTTCAATTCGGTGATTTCTTTTTTCTCTCGACGAGTTCTTGTATATCACTCATTTACACTAAATTACAATCTGCGAGAGATTATTATTAACTCCATCAATTGAACTTAATTAAAACTTAATTCTGGGAGTCGCGAGAGCCATGCAACTTAATTGAAAACTCAATTAAACTCAATTTCTCTCTTCC
>JAEEGG010002997.1_pt1 | contig 42716 bp, 42 predicted proteins | sample 9134161 | NCBI WGS metagenome assembly JAEEGG01 (sample SAMN16246543, study PRJNA631951) | gut metagenome | biome: gut microbiome; feature: rumen; material: CR-attached | host: Bos | place: Iran: Karaj | collected 2018-10 | reverse complement strand
GAGCTTCCTCTTTGGGAGTTTCCATGACTTGGGTTTCTTCAACGGCCTTTTCTTCTACTGGCATGGCCTCGTTGATGATGTTTTCGTTTTCTGCCATTTTTTAATTTTTGTTTTTGTTGTACCCGCAAGCGTTCCAGAACCCCGCCGCGAGGAGGTTAAACTTTTGATTTACAACTCAAACCGCTGATGTTGCCATCAATCTGGATGGCGGTTGGAATTGGGCTGCAAAGATAGAAATTCTTTTGATAGGTTTAACTTACTAAAGGATTATTTTTCAAACTCTTGGTTTTTGAAATTTGAAAACTGGTGAAATGGGAAGTAAAAATTGTGTTTCAGCAGGGTTCAGTTGTTATGTGGTTTACAATCACCAAACCTTTTTCCGAAAAAGCAAATCTATTTTCCAAACATAAAAAATAACTCAGAATGCAACACTTTTACTCTGGATACTTTTCCTTTAGATCCTCCAACACAGTCTCTGCTGCATTCTTTATTACGGCAGATTCATTCTCAGATTTAGAGATTCTTTTTAGCGGATCAATATCAGATTTGTCTCCAAATACGGAAAGATTTAAAATATAGCTCACACGGGTTTTCTCGTCTAATGAATCCGGATATTTATACGATAACCTATACAATTTTAATAGAGAACTATTTTTCAGATTCTTATTTTTATCTTTCTCAGCATGTATTATTGCAGACTCAATAGACGCGGTTAATAACTCACACATTTCACGCGAGATATTCGAAATACGTGTTGTATTTAGCTCATATTGGTCATTAATTTCGCCTAACAAATTATTTACCTCATCTTTCCTTTCTTGAATACTATGCAAATGATCTTTAGTTTCATCTAGAATTCTTTTTGCAGATGAGACCATCTGCGCTAAGTTGTTAGCATCTTTTCTTGATTCCTCAATAATACTTTCTGCTGATGATACTTTTTTTGTCAGTTCGTCAGCATTTTCCTTTGCCTTGTCTATCATTCTGATTTTCCCATATGCATTAATTGCCAAAATCACAAAGAAAACGGTTATAACAATAGAAATACATGAAACAATAATTCCCAATAAATTTGTGATATTATCACCTGAGAATCGAGCTGTGGGATGCTTCCACAATGTCCACAATAAAAAAACAAGTAATAATAAATTCGTTATTGTTATCAGAACAAGCCAACTCTTTTTCATAATTCATCATTTTTATAAAAATCCTCTATTACTTCTTTAACCTCTTTCACAAATTCTTCCGAGAAATAATCTGATTTTTTTAAATATTTAATTCTTTTACTGTTGCAAAATTCCCTTATTATATCATCATCAGCATTAGTGACAACAATGTTGGGGATGCTTTTTAAAGAATCTTCTTCCATTATTCTTTCCAAAACGACCATTCCTGTTCTTAGCCCCCCTTTCGTTTCACCAAAATCAAGATCTTCAGATGGCATAATTATATCAACAAGTATAGCTGACAATGTATTCTCTGCTTCTTTTATGAGTCTTTCTATTATACCAGTAACACTTTTAATTTTAATTATTTCTATCCCATTATCTTCAAATTCATCTACGTATGGCTTGAATATTGACGTGTTAATATTATCATCAATCCATACAATTCTTTTTTTATCCATATTTTTAGTATTTTAAATGTATAAATTACGTGGTAGTTTTATCTCAAAAGTGGTCGGGTTTTGACAACTTGAGACACTTATTTCTCCACCAAAAGTGTCTAATATTAACTTAACGACATATAGTCCTATACCATAGCCATCAGCAACAATCTTCCTAGCGTTTTCGCTTCTAACCCCAAGAAGAAAGATTTTATGAACATCCTCCTCCATTATGCCAATACCATTATCAGAAACATAAATCATCAATCCTTGGGAAGTATCTTTGGCATGAAAAAGTATGCGGAACTCATTGCTATCATATCTATTATATTTTATAGCATTTGATAGAAGGTTATAAAACACCATAATAAAAGCTTCTTTATCAACTCTTAATGTGATGTTGGGGAAATCATCCGAGATACGGATATTATCAAATTGGACACAATATGCACGAGCAATTGGTCTAATAATATTAATACTCTCCTTAATAATATCTACGATTGGATAATTCCCAATAGAGAACTTTGAAATACTACTCTTACCAGACTTGTTTAAGAAAAGATTCGTTGTAACCTGCATTATCTGCAAAGTTGAATAGTCAATGATAGACTCCATGTAATGCTCAAACTGTGTTTGCATAAACATAGAATTATTTGATTTATAACTTCGTAGAACTCTTTCAGCCGTGACCCTAATTGCAGTTGCCGGAGTTTTAAACTCATGAGACATTTTTGATATGAAATCTTTACGTTCTTCTTCTGCAAGATAATTTTCGACGTTCAAGGCAAGATAGTGAAATGCATTTTTTATTAATTCAATGTCAACATTATTAAAGTGATCAACTACCGATGTTCCTGCTTTTACACTCTGTTTATTTGTTTTATTAGTAAACCGAATTATGCCTATAACATTCTCTGGATTAGAAGGTCGTAGTATTGGCACGACAAGCATTGTTTTTACTGAATGTAGAGTTTTTTCCAAATATTTATGCAGATACTGGGGACAACGACTTCTCCCTAAATATTCTAAATCATCGTATATTTTCGCATTCTTTTCGTTTGATGGAATACTAGTTATTTCATAACTTGCAACACCTTCATATGGTTCTAAACCCGTTGTAGACAACAGATTAAATCTATTATCAAACGAATCCCAAATAAACACCGAGGCACCTTCATAGTCAAAGTACCGTTTAAAAATTCTGTGAATGACAGGGTAGAATATGTCCTTTAAAGTTGACTTATTTCTACTATAATTCTCAATTAAATCATCTAATATTTTCTGTTTTTGATACATCTGATAACGAGAAAAGGCGGAAGAGATAGCTTTGTTAACAACATCAGTCATTTCATTCATATCCAAATTTTTATAGGAAGGTTTATCGAAAGGCATCTCTTTATATGCCAACATTACAAAAGCGTAAGGCTCTTTCTCTTTATCCAACAGAGGAATACAAATGAGATATTTCAGACCAATTTCCTTGAGTGTCTTAGTTGAAAGATGTTTTTTACAATCTTCATCATCTATACCGCAAATATAATATGATTTGCCATTATGTTGATTCTCATTTATTACATACTCAATAAACGAGTTTCGAAGTCTATGTACAAAATCCTCAGAATTGTAATTTGGATATTTTTCACTCCCTTTCATTAAGCGTATTACCAAAGAAGCGGAATCATAATTTCCTAATTCCTCAGAAATAGAGTTTTTGTGATGATTAATTATCCACAATGTACACATATCACAATTCAACATGTTTAGAATTGCCTTTGTTGTTTCAGAGACAAGTTCATCACCATTGCTTTCCAGTGCAACCAATAGTCTTTCTCGTAACCTATTTATCATATTCACTATGTTCCCAAATCATTTTTATGTCATAACAACAGGCAGAATACATTACTCCCCATGAACGACTATATTTTTATTGTATTTTACATACTGCAAAAATAAGAGTTTTTCCAATCCAAATGCCAACACCATTTAAAAAAAACCAGCTTTACTTTCCCTAACTATAACGACTCCGCCACCAAAATAAACCAACAAATGAGGTTAGGGCGGGTGCGAAATTATTATTAGTATTACAGCATCAAAAGAAGAAAAGTATTATGAATCTGAACATAATTCTTACTTCAGTTTATCGTATGCATTTTTAGCAGCATCTATGATGTCTTGGTTAGTTGACTTGTTCATAACTGCTTCTATTAAATCTAAATCATTTTTATTCGAACTAAGATCCTTAATGAAGTTAATTCCCTGTATAACGTCTTCCTTTATTCTATCTTCGATATCAAGATTTCGTGGGTTACAAACAAATCGACTTTGATCTAACTTTAACTCAATTATTCGTTCTCTCAATTCTTGTACAGGGATCATTTCCTTTTTGATATCTATTTTGTTAAAAAAAGCTTCTGTCATTCCAATTATTTCAAAGTATAGCTCGTAAACTGTTGTGACAAATATTACTTTGTTATCTTTCGACTCATTCTCAATTTCATTATGGATACAATCCGCATCTTTACGGATGCTATCAACAGCTCTATCTGCCTCTTCGGCAATATCCTTTATAACTTGTTTAGCATCATTAGCATCATTATTGATGTCTCTTCGAATACTATTGGCTCCAATACCGAGAATGATAAAATATAAAGATACGACTAGAGCAACAGCACTGAGAATGATCCCAATTATCGTGCCCAATTTATCATATGAAAACTCAAAATCGTCTTTGAATATAGAGGCTTGGGACAATGTCATTCTCCAAATTGAGATGACTATTGCAACAATTGACAATCCCATGGATACCCATGGAATCCACCAATTATTGCAATTTCTATTCTTATCGGATATAGATTCTTTTATTCTACACATAATGGTTCTCTCTCCAATAACTCTATTGTTTTGATTTTACAAATCTCATTACCTCGTCGGCAAATTCATAATATAGCAAGTTGGCCTTTTTTAAATATAGTGCTCCAGCATTTTTGCACTCATTAAAAACATCATCATTGTCAACAATTGAGTAAATAATTATTTTTACTTTTGAAAAAAGGAAACTATCTCTAATCCTTTTCATCAAAAGAATACCTGTTCGACTCCCATATTCAGCATCTTTTAATGAAAATTCACTCCCGACTGGCATGCTTAAATCCAATATGATACAATCACAGTCGAAGTTACCTTGGGGGTCTCTAAGCATCTCCAAGAAACTATCTGTACCCTGAACCGCAATAATTTCGCAGCCTCGTTCCCTTAATTCATCTTTTTCGGATCTTAATCCCGAACGGTTGATATCATCGTCAACCCAAATAATCTTAATCATTGCAAATAATATTTTTTGGTAATCTAATTGTGAATCTTGTTGGTTGTTTGAGATTGGTCACTTCTATTGTTCCTCCGAAATCCTCAATAATTTGTTTGACGGTGGTAAGTCCCACTCCAAATCCATCTGCACTAAATCTCATAACATTTGTTCCCCGATAACCAATATGGAAAATATTATCTTTTTCATGCTCGTATATGCCTACGCCATTATCTTCCACAATGATATCTATTCCATTTCCAGTAGATCTATAAAACGCCTTGACAGAAAAAGAAGATAGGTGTAGTCTGTCATGGTATTTGATGGCATTTGTAAATAAATTGTAAAACACCGTAATAAACGCATCTTCATCAACATTTATTCTAGCAAGACTTTCAGTATAAATGATTGCGTCAAATCTTACATTGTATTCTCTTGCGATGGACTTAACTGCTTCTTTGCTTTTCTTCAAAATTGTAGTTAATAAAACTTTCTCTGTTTTATATTTGCTTTTACGGTTATTAGGATTTTTAATTTGGAATAAATTGGATTTGACTTGCCACAATTGAGTTTCTGTTAAATTACGAATATCCTCAATATACGAGTACAATTGAGTGTCAACAAACTCTTTTTTGTCTTTGTTTCGAATAATTCTTTCGGCATCATTCCGTATACTCCTCGCTGGGGTCATCAATTCATGCGACAATTTGTCAACAAAATTCCTTTGTTCCTCTTCTTTGATAAAATACTCAATAGTAAGTGCCATGTATGATGCGGTCGATCGAATAATATCCAAATCCAATTCACTGAAATAGTCGATAAGTTCTTTAGAACCATTTGAGTTTTTTTTATTGACAAGTTGAAGTATCCCAACAACCTCGTTCTTGGAAGAGATGCGAGATATTGGTATAATCATAGCCGTCTTTGGCTTTTTTATTCCATACAGCCAAAGTGATGTTTTGTTATGAAATTGTAATTCTATGTCATCTATGATTTCTGCACGATTGTTTGCAGCAACTTGTCCAATAATACCATCGCCCCGGCGATAACAAATACTCTTTTTATCTTCAGAGTTGATCGCACATGAAGTATAAACCAAGTTATATCTATTGTTATAGGTATCCCACATGAAAAATGTAACAGATTCACATGGATAGTGCTCTTTTTTTAAGATAACATCAATAGTGCACATGAAAATATTAGACATAGAATAATCGCGGCTTTGCCGATGTGCCTTTACCAAATCCGCCATTAACTTATGTTTACTTATCATAGCATATCGATTGAACGCTGAAGAAAAGAATGACCGAATAATCTTAGCCATCCTTGTCCATTGATTCTTACGAAAGGATGCAGAAGTGAAACAAAATTCTAAAATAGCAATAATTTCCTCATCATTAATTTGCGATATAATTGGAATAACAATGAAATCATTAGGGGGCAATCCATTCTCATCCAAATACTTTAAAAAATCGACAGACAAATAATTGTATCCTTCAACCTTCTTGCGATTACAACGCACAAACTCTACTGGATCCCTCACATCACTCTTTTTGCATATATCCATCACTTGTTTGAACAAACAAGCATCGAGAGAATGTACAAAATCCGTGTCCTTATCAAAAATGTAGTCGACACCTTGAGCCATTTTTCGATATATGAGTGAAGTAGACTTTGGTGTTGAATCACTTGCCAAACCCCTATGCTTATGTTTATTTGTGTTCACATACCACAACGAACATTCAATACTTTCAAGAGTTTCAAGGAGTTTATCAACAGCGTTTCTCAACAAATCAATCCCCTCGGTTTCTGCAGATTTCAGTAGCACTTCACACAATTTGTTAATGGTATTTTCCCTATTTCTTAACATTATCTTTATGCTATTACTTCAATTTTTCATTCGTTTATTATTTATCGATGCAAAAATACACTTTTTTTCATCATATATACTTTTTCTCACTAGTTTCTACTAAAAATTGGACGATAAAAACCAAATGTTTAACTAAATAATAACAGTTCACCATTATCAATTTTTTCTTTGACATTATTGAAGTCAGATCTCTCCACAAGCATCAAATTATCAGCATATTACGCAACCTTCACAAGATATTGTCTACGCTTCATCTGCTCGATGGCGATGTCAACAGCATTGTCGTATTTCAGTTCGATGATGATGGCAGGTGAATCGACACTCTTGCGCGGGATAAGCACCAAGTCGGCGAAGCTCTTCCCAGTAGCCAATTAGCGATGGATGATATAGTCGTTGACGTAATAGTAGGCGATGCTCAGCATCCAGACCAAGGAGTTCTCGCCGTTGAAGCTCAGTATGCTTGTGTTCTCATCGTGGGGTGGAATCCACGCCACCGTCACAGGCTACGGCCTCTTCGTCGTCTCGGAATGTCGCTAGCAGAAGTTGCCTTGAACTACAAAGCACTTCTGCCACATGCGCCCATTTGTTCATTTTTACCCCCGACCCCATCTCGCCCAACAGCCCAAGGTTGGGAATGCGACATTCCTTTTTTGCAGCTGTCGTAAGTAATTGTACAGTTTTTCTAACGAATTATTTTTCAATCCCTTTCACAAACCCCACAATCATCTCCAACACCTCGGGCGAAATGGTCTCCTCAATTTCAAAATATTCGTTCGGAGAACCCGTTTCGCAATGCTGGAAGAGGTGGTTAAGGTCAGGTAGTTCACGTAAGGTGAGGTTGGTCTTGCCATAGTCGGCGATGATTTTTTCGTAGGCAGGAAGATTCTGTGAGGCTATCACTTGCAAATCTTTGGAGCCGTTGAGCAGCAATGCGGGGCATGTGGTCTTCACAATGGCTTCAGTGGGGTCGTATTTCAGGAAATAGTACATCCACGGCATGGCCAATTGATTCACCGTTTGCTCGGTCAGTTCCTCGTTGTAGCCCCAGCCCTTCACCAACTGGCGCAAAAGGCTGTCGGCCTCTTCCCTACTGCTTGAGGCTTCAATGATGTCAAACAACTGCGCATTAGTGTTACTGCTGAATTGAATGGCTTCCTCCGTCATGCCCGAAGCCCTTAATATAGCCTTCTGTTGCTCTTTGAGAAGCTCCACGCCATTCACAGCTGGACCTGCCAAGGAAACCAAAAACGCCACCTCTGGACGACGCGCCGACACCATGAAGTTGATGACACCACCCTCGCTGTGGCCCAAGATGCCAACACGCGAAGCATCGATATGCTTTTGTTTACGCAAAAAGTCAAAGGCAGCTTCGGCATCGTAGGAGAAATCCAAAGAGGTAGCATTCTCCACCTCACCAGTTGAGCCACCCATGCCACGGTCGTCGTAACGCAACACGGCGATGCCATGTCGGGCACAATAATCCGCGATAACCCAGAACGGACGGTGGTTCATCAACTCCTCGTCGCGGTTCTGCTGGCCGCTGCCAGAGACGAGCACCATGGCCGGAAATGGGCCTTTGCCTTCGGGAATAGTCAATGTGCCAGTTAAGGTGTTGCCTTCTTTTTCGTTGGTAAAGCTCACTTCCTCAATGCGGTAGTTGAACGGTGGCTGCGGGTCTTGGGGGCGTGCCTTTTGCTGCTCCTTCTTCTCTGCTCTGGCAAGGTTGAGCGGAAAGGTCATGCTGCGTTGCGTGAAATTGCCTTCGATAGCCGAATCTTTCAGAACGCCAGAATAAGAGGCATCCATGGCGTTCATTTTCATTTGCAACTGGCCATCTTGAAAAGTGATTTCATCTACAGGAATGTCAAATGCGCCTTGTGCAGGTACATCCAACGTTGCGGAATAGCCGTTTTCAGCGACCTTGATGTCGAAAGCCATTTCTAATTTCTGCACGCCAAGGTCGATTTGGCCTTCCCAATAGCCCTCGATTTGGGCTTGCACTTGCATTGCGGCAAATACGAATAAGATTAGGATGTGTTTTTTCATAATTATGGTTTTTCTTTTTAACTACGAATTAAACGAATTGAATTTTGTAGCTTATGCTGCGGATTTTTACGAATTAAGATTTCAGCATCCAAAAAGCTATTTATTTCTTTTTACGTCCGCTCTTTTTCAAAGCCTCCGCGATAATCCATTGCAGCTGGCCGTTGACGGAGCGGAATTCGTCGGCAGCCCACTTTTCCACGGCCTCCATCGTCTCCGTATCCACACGGAGCAGGAAGGTCTTGGTATTTGCACTATTTTCTTTTTCCTTTGCCATTAGTTACCTCTCTTTTGATTTCACTTTCGCTATCATTTCAAGAGTTTCCTCTTCGGTGACACAATTGAGGTAATACAATTTGCCGTCAATGGTGCGCACTTCAAGCACAGGACCGCCATCGGTGCAGACGAACATCATGCAATGCTCATCGTTTTTCAGGCGGAAATGCCCGATGTTGACCTTGTCTGTACTTACACCCCTGGTGCGAATGTAAATATCGGGCCAGCAGGTCAAAACAGTGGTCGTCGTAATATCGTTCACAGGAATCGAGACACTGAATCCACCTCCATTAGCTGTAATGTAATCCTCTGACACTTCTATCGTTGCGGGTTTGCTACCCTTGAAGAAGAAAAACAATATTACGGCAAAAGCCACAACGGTAATGATGATGGTAATCTTGTTTTTCCTCCTCTCCTTCTTGCCTTCCTCCCCTTGCATACCCAGGTCGTATCTTTTACTGAGCACAAAGCAGGCAATGACGAGGGCAAGAATGGCCACAAGTTCCATCACCAAATGATAACCGTATGGCAAATGCGCCAGAGTGAAAATGCCGCCAAAAAGCACTGTCGCTCCACCGCAAATGAGGAACACATTGCGATAGCCCAGCTTCAGGCCATCCAAATCGACTTGGGCCAAACGCTTCTTCGACATGGTGTTCACGCCCGAAATCAACATCGGATTACGATATACTGCCCAACCCAAAAGCATTAGGGATGCGCCTGTTATTAAATCGATCCAAAACATAGTTTTACTTTTTATTTATTACAATTCCGTAATCATGGTTTCAAATCTATGAAATAAGCAACAATTACGCAAACAATCACCACAGCCACAAGCACCCACTTCCCAACTTCGATTTCGCCTGTAATCCTTTGGCGGCCAATCATAAACAAGACTACCGAAACGGCACCCGCAATTAGCATGAAAGTGGTGGCATCGACGCCAAGAAAATAGGCCAACACGCCTGAAAGGATGAACAAAATTCCCGTCACGAGATAGTTGATGAAATAAAGCCACTGTAGTTCAGTGTTTTCGACCAAATCCTCATAATATTTGGACTTCCATCCTTTCTTGGAAAACGGTTCCCGATTCCAAATCGAAAAGAGCCGGAAAGGTTTCCTGATGCGTGTCTTTTCGGGAAAATACCTAATGCTGAACGCATAGAGTATCGCAAAAACACCTATTACTATGCTAATTAGACCACTCATTTTTTTTGATTTTACGTGGAGACGCAAAGCATTGCATCTCTACAAGTTGACCATTTTATTTCCGATTTTTTCTTTCAGTTCTTCTATCAGTTGCCCAGTCTCCTCCGGCGTTTTCCGATTAACGAGGATGAGGCCGAATTTCGTGTACATCTTCAGATAGGGTGCCTTTTTGCCCAATAGGTAGAATCTGGCGTCGGTTCCGTCCTTTAGACGAAACCTGCCTTTCTTATAGCCTAAAATGCTATAGCCGTTTTCACAATACTTGATGTTGGGCAGCGAATTGACAACCAGCACCGAATCAATGGCTTGATAGGACATTTCAGTGCCATAGTCACCTCTGATGGAGAGCGTTTCGTCAAGCGCTATCACTTCGCTTCCTTTATACTCCCAATAGAGAAGTACAACCAACAATACGACCGCCAAGGCCGACACAACCAAAGGCCATTTCGGGACAGCGCCCATGATCCGCCATTTTGCTATAAAGAGAGCAAAACCTGCAATAATGGACAAGGCAAGCATTATGTATGTGGGGTTCATCCCAAAAAGCCAGCCGATTACGCCTGTCAGCATCCACAAGATTCCAGTAATCAAATAGTTGACGAAATAAAACTTTTGTATTCCTGGGGGCAATTCGGCATCAGGTTGCAACGCTTTCATTTTCCGCAAGTTCCGACTCTTCATCGGATCCCGCCTGACTTGAAAGGCTTTAAAGATGGGAATCAAACCAAAAATAATATATACGATTAAACCAGCCATAATTAACTCAATGCAACATACCAAAAATAGGCCGCAACAGCCAGCAAAGATACAGAGAGCAACAGCACGATGACTAAACTGATCTTGTACCTCTCATTCTGGCTCAGCACCATTTTCCAAAACAGCAGCAGCATCACGACGGTCATCACCATGATAATCGAAAAGAGGATTTCCTTCTGGTAAACTTGCCATTGTGGAATGCTTAACACCACTGTCAACAAGAGCAACATAATGCCAAAGAGTAAAAACACAACAAATCCCCAACGTTGTTTTTCAGGAATCGTAAGTTCCCTGTTGCCAATCTTATACGCCATCCCTTTATAGACGATGTCGGGGCGGAACTTTCCGAAAATCGCCATAGCAATGGAGGCAATGCCCGCGATGATTATTACTATTGATTCGGTGTCCATTTTATTACTGTCTTTGTTGTTTGTTCATTTTTCTTTTGCTTCGCTTTGCGTCATTGCGAGGAGGAACGACGAAGCAATCTATGATTTAGACTGATTGTCTGGATTGCTTCGCTTCGCTCGCAATGACGCGAAGCGGCAGTCGTTTTAGTATAAACTACCAGTATTAACCACTGGCTGTGCCGACTCGTCGGCGCAGAGCACCACCATCAAGTTGCTCACCATGGCGGCCTTGCGTTCCTCGTCGAGTTCGACCACGCCTTCGTCCTTCAGCTTGTCCAAAGCCATCTTGACCATCGAGACCGCGCCTTCCACAATCTTTTCGCGAGCCGAGATGATGGCAGCAGCCTGCTGACGACGCAACATAACCGCAGCAATCTCAGGCGAATAAGCAAGGTAGTTGATACGAGCCTCAAGCACTTCCAGACCCGACATGGTAAGGCGCTCATTCAATTTGGCCAAAAGCACGTCGTTGATTTCCTTACCGCCAGCACGAAGCGTTAGCTCGTCTTTTTCGGCTTCATTCTCATCGTAAGCGTACATTCCAGCCACTTCGCGCAAGGCGGCATCGCTCTGCACCTGAATGAAGCTCTCGAAAGCCCTCATGCGGTTGCTGACCGTCACAGGAGCCGTGCCCGAGCCGCCACCCGCCATGGTCTGCGAGTCGATTTCGAACATGGCCTTGTAGGTGTCTTTCAGTTTCCACACCAGAATCTGGCCAATCATAATCGGGTTGCCGGTCTTGTCGTTCACTTTGATGTTGTCGGGGTTGAGATTGCGGGCACGCAGCGAGACCTTTTTGGAGGTCATCAGGAAGTTGACCCAGTAGAAGCCAGTCTTGGTGAAGGTGCCTTTGTACTTGCCGAAGAACAGCATCACCATAGCCTCGTTGGGCTCTAATTTGCGGAAGCCAATAGGAAGGATGCAGGCCAGCAGAATCCCGATGATGGAGATAATCGGCGAGCCAATCTGTCCATTGCCGAAGGACACTATGCCCCAAATACTTAATGCCACGATGGCGATTTCAATGAATAATGCGACGAATCCGTTCATCGCGAGACCTTTAAATTCAAACTCTTTTGTTTCCATAATGATATTATTTTGATATTATTTTGATGCTGCAAAAATACATTAATTCCGAAACATGCAAGAAAAAAATGTACTTTTTTTGAAAAAAATTTGCTCGAATGCACTATTTTTGCGGAGACATTCAACCGAATCATTCAAAACTCAATCAATATGAAGAAGTTAGCATTAATTTGTGCAGTGGTCATTTCCATGGCGAGCTGCACCTCTTTAAAAGTAGTCGACCAAAATGCAGCCGCCAATGCAGGTGCCGCGGCCTTGCAAGCCTTGACGATTAGCGACGCGCAAGTCAAACAGTTGTGCAGTCAATACATGGTTGAGACCGACGGACAAAACACCATCCTTCCAGCGAGTAACGAGTACACGCAACGCCTCGACCGCATTATGGCCAAGTTCCACAACATCAGCGACCTGAACCTCAATTACAAGGTCTATCAATCCAGCACAGTGAACGCTTTCGCCAGCGGTGACGGCAGTGTGCGTGTTTACACCGGCCTAATGGATGCCATGAACGACGACCAGGTATTTGCCGTCATCGGGCACGAGTTGGGACACCTTATTAATAAAGATGTGCGCGACGCCTACCGTGCCGCATATCTCGTGGTGGCCGCCCGCTATGGCATTGCCGCAGTCAACACCACTGCTGGAGCACTCTCGACAGGCTTCCTCGGTGACCTTGGTCAGGAGTTAGCCAGCAATGCCTACTCGCGCCGTCAGGAGACCCAAGCCGACGAGACCGCTTTCCAGTTCTGCGTCCAAAACGGTGTAGACCCTTACGCCATGTATCACGCCCTCAACGTGTTGATTCAACTGAGTGGCCAGACCAGCCAACAAAGCAGGTTGCAGGAACTGCTCTCCACCCACCCCGACACCTATAAACGTGCTGCCCATATCAAAGAGTTATGCGAGGCGGCGGGTTACAAGATGAACACGAGCGGAACGACAGGAGGCACGGCAAAACCGACTTCGACCAAACCTAAGACCGTCAAACCTGTCACCAACAACAACAACAATGGTTCAACAGGTAATGGTGGAACTAAAACCATCAACGTTGGAGGAAAGAACTAAATCTTTGGAAATCAATAAAAAAAGCTCCGATTACTCGGAGCTTTTTTTATTGTCATTCTTTCTTATCTCGTTTGAAAATCTTCGTCCGTAGCATAAACACAGTCAAGGCAGCCCAGAAGACAATCAAGATGCCCAAAGTAATCCAAGTGGCTTTCAAGCTTTGCGGGGCATAACCCACCAAGAGCAACACAGGGAAGCCTAACACGATAGCCGAAAGGGTCTGCAAAACGAGGTTGTTGGCGGCAGGTGTCTCAAACTTCGGGTCAATCTCACGGAGCAGAATCATGCCATTGGAAGCCGTGCCTGTCAACATGCCGAACATGGAGAAGAAGCCTTCATATTTGTAATTGGGATACAGGTGTTTGGAGATAATCAATACATAGATAAAGGTGACGATGGCACCCAAGGTGACAATGATGATGAAGGGCAACACAAACTTGCCGAACTCATTGAAATTGATGGCCGCCGTGCCCGCCACAATCATAATGTCGAAGCAGAAGCCGCTGATACGGTTCAGCATATAGTTGTTGATGTACTCGCGGCTCATCAATTTGGCCTTCTTGAAACGACCCAACAACCACTTGAAGAGGATGCCGAACAGCGTGCCTATCAGAAAGTTGAAGCCCCAAAGCATAGGTTTCAGTGTATTGGTGCCGAAATTGCCTAATTCCATGTTTTGAATCCAGTTCGTGAACAGATAGACGAGGAAATAGACGAACAGCACCATGCAAATCTGCACCGAAAGCTTGTCGATAGACTCAGCATCGGGGATTTCGCCTTTGCTCTCATAGTCCTCCAAGGTATTCATCTGAGCCTGAGTGATTTTCTTTCTTGAAAGGATGCCTTTCCGGCGCAGGATGTTCATATAAATCACACCCACCACGCTACCTACGATGAAGCCTGTGGCAGCGATGGAGAGGCCGAAGTCTGCACCAGGGAAGTCAATGCCCTGCTGTGTGGCCCAGCCTGTGAAAATCTTGCCGAAGTTCAAGGCCTGTCCCGGTCCCTGGCCGTAGCCCATGGGCAATAACAAACCCGCTGCATAAAACAGTTTTTTACCAAAATAGAAAAACAAAATGGAAACAATCAAACCCACAATGCCTTGGATGACGTAAGTGGAGGCCGTCAAGGCACCTGTCTCTATCACCTTCATCGGCGTGGACTTCGATTCTATCTTGTTGTTCTTCAATGCCAAAGCCACAAAACCCAAACCCAAAGCGTGATAGGTCACGATTTCCATCATCGGCTTGTTGATAATATGGCCGCAGATAGGGAATGCCTTGAAGATAAGCAGCAGCAAGCCGCCCAACAAAGCCGAGGGCAACAGGCTCTTGTTCAAAAACGGAATCTTGGTTCTCAGCACGTTACCCAAAAGCAGGGCCGTCGCTAAGATGCAGAATTGCACCAACCATTGCCAAGCTTGAGGCTGGTCAAAGGTCATTACTGTAGTATCTAATAATAACATAAACTATTGATTTATAGAATCATCTTTTATGGCAATAGCCTTGGAAATTTCTTTATGATTTCTATGCCAATTTTACAGCAGTACCCGAAGCCGAGACCATCAACATCGAGCCGCCTTGTCCTAACACTTCGTAATCCAAATCTATGCCTACCACGGCATCGGCATTCATTTGTCGAGCTCGTTCTTCCAATTCTCTCAAAGCTTGGGTACGAGCATTGATTAGCTCTCCCTCGTATGAGCTGGAACGTCCGCCAACAATATCGCGAAGACTGGCCTTAATATCCTTAATAAAATTCACTCCAGAAATCACTTCTCCGAATACAACACCCTTGTATTCTGTGATGGTGTGACCTTCAACGGTCGGTGTAGTTGTTAGTATCATAATGTCACATATTTTATTAAACTGCCCGCAAAGATAAGGTATTTTTCAATCAATGAACGAAAAACCCGTATTTTTGCGCCATGAAAAAACCACTGCAACTGTTCCTGACCTTCTTCAAAATCGGGGCTTTCACCCTTGGTGGCGGCTATGCCATGCTCTCGATGGTGGAGAAGGCCGTCGTCGACCAGAAGAAGTGGATCCCCAATGACGAGTTTTGGGACATGATTGCTGTGGTGCAGTCGCTTCCGGGTGTGTTTGCGGTCAATACGGCCTTGTATGTCGGGCATCGCGTGGCAGGCACAAAAGGCGCTTTTGCTGCCATGCTTGGAGCCATCATTCCTTCCATCACCATCATTTTGCTGTTGGCCACGGTCTTCCGCGAGTTCCGCGACCAACCTGTGGTGGAACGCATCTTCAAGGGCATCCGTCCCTGCGTGGTGGCCCTCATCCTCGCCCCTTCCCTGCGCATGATCAAATCGGCCAAGGTGACTTGGAAGACGGCCATCATCCCCATCACCACGGTGTTTCTGATTTGGTGGTGCAAGATTTCACCCGCCTACGTCATCCTTGCCGCCATTGCGGGGAGTCTTATCTACGCACTTATTATTCAAAGATGCGAGACTAAAGGACAGGAGACGGAAGACAGAGGACGAAAGACGGAAGACGGAGGACGAAAGGCGGAGGGCGAAAAACGGAGGACGGTCATAAGTCCTAAGTCCCCTGTCCCACGTCAGGAAAGGAAGGAGGTCAAGCCATGATTTACCTGCAACTGATTTGGGTTTTCATCAAAATCGGTGTCTTAGGCTTCGGTGGTGGCTATGCCATGCTTTCGCTCATCCAGCATGAGGTCGTGGAGCATTACGCTTGGATGACGACCACCGAATTTGCCGACATGGTGGCCATCTCACAAATGACCCCTGGGCCTATCTCCATCAATTTGGCGACCTACGTTGGCTACACTACGGCAGGATTCGGCGGATCATTGTTAGCCTCGTTTGCTCTATGTCTGCCTTCCGTCGTCATGGTGTATCTCATCCTGAAGCTATTTATGAGTAAGAAAAACAACGCCCTGATGGATAACACCTTAAAAGGCTTAAAGCCTGCCATCGCCGGACTCATTTTCGCCGCTGGTCTCTCCATGATGAACCTCCAGAACTTCCCCGACTTCGGTCGCGGACAATACAACATCAGCGTCATCATCTGCGTATTGGCTTTTGTAGCTTCGTATTTCTTTAAAGCCAACCCGATTCTACTCATAGTGCTGTCTGGTGTAGTGGGGTTCTTCGCATATTAGTTAAGGTACCTGAGCTTGTCGAAGGGCCGATTTAAGATTTAAGATTTAAAAATTCAAAATTTAAAGATTTAAAATTCAACAAGATATGAAACGGTCTCTTATTTACTTAGTCTTTTTGCTGTGGGCGGGAACGGCATATAGCCAACACATCCTTACCTATCAAAGTTATGCCAAAGGCGTCGCGGAACAAGACACAACCACCATTCAAGTCATTGAAAACGCGAAATGCCTGAAAATCCGCACCGAAGAGAAAAAACTCTCCGACCCTATCCCTGGCTATGCCCAAAGCAACACCTACGTCGACTATGTCCATGACTCCGTCTACTTCATTTTGGATTATAGCGACGGTAAGTTCTACAGTTCCTATTCATTGACCGATAACGAGGTGGTTTTCAACAAGGAAGGCAAGGAAAAACTGTTGGGCTACGACTGCACAAAATACACGACCAGCATCAACTCCAACACCATCGAAGTATGGATGACGGAAAGCCTTGGCTTCGAGGCCACACCCATGCCTGGCTTAGGCCGGCTGAAAGGCGTGATGGTGCGTTGCATGAGAAACGGCTCCTACATCACCGATTTAGAGAAAGTGAAAGACCAGAAATACGCGCTTCTCGACCTGATTCCCGACAACAAAGGCCAACACAAATCCTCTCGTGAGCTGAGTCAACTGCGCAAGGATAAACTTGTGTTGCGCATCCCTGTTTTCGAAGACGAGCAGATTCACTTTGCAAATTATGAGCCTGTTTCGGGCGCCATTCCTTTCGACACGACCCTCCATTTCAGTCACGGTACCCTGATTGTCAAGCGGATGAAACTACCTGAACTTCCGGCCCATTACCAAATCTTTGCTGAAATCCGTCAACGTAGCAACGGCGATGCTTACGACCGCACGGCTTCTGTCTTCGTCATCCCGACCGAGAAGGCCATGAGTTTCCACGACGGTTTGACGCAAGGCCTGGAGATCTTGCCTTTGTTTGTGGGCAAAGACGGCAAGGAATACCAAGGCATCAAAGCGGAAAAAAACTATCTGCCGCCTGTGGAATTAGTGCGTTTCTTCACCTCATTTGGTGCGGGTCATTTCAACGACCGCGTGCAGATTGACGGTCTGGAATGGGCAGATGAGAATTATTACAAGATGGAAGTCAGTGAGTTGCGTGACCGTCTGCGCGGCGATGTGCTCATTGGAGCCTTCATCGGCAACTATGATAAGGGCGGGCACAAGATTTCTTTAGACCTTCTCGCCTATCCCGGAGAAAACAAATGGAGCAACAAGCCATTGAAAGAACATTCCGTGCCGCTGTTCAATACTTGCAACGTCATGGAGATGAGCGGGCAGAATTACGGTCGACTCTTTGCCACCGATAGCCTTGAAGTGGAGTTTGAAATCCCCGACAGCACCAAAAACGTAAGGCTCCGTTATATCAGCACAGGCCACGGCGGCTGGGACAACGGTGACGAATTCAACCCTAAGGAAAACACCATTTTCATCGATGGTGTGAAAATGTTCACCCATACACCCTGGCGTTGCGATTGCGCTACCTTCCGCGACCAAAATCCCGTTTCGGGCAACTTCTGGAACGGCCTCTCCTCTTCCGATTACTCACGTTCGGGCTGGTGTCCAGGCACGGCTACCAATCCTGTCTACTTCGACCTCAACGGCTTGAAGCCAGGCAAGCACACGCTACGTGTCGCCATCCCGCAAGGCAAAGACGAAGGCGAGTCATTTAGCCATTGGATGGTGTCGGGGGTGCTTCTTTATGAAGAATGAGTATAAGTAGAGTATACAGATATAGACACACATACTCACAGCACACGCCCGTGTCGGAGACACGACCTCCTATTTACCCCACACGGCATAGTGTAGGGCTCGACACACCAACCATAGTGACCTGCGTGCTGAAGGCACGACACCTCACATGTAGATGTAGCGTGCCTCCGGCACGCCCTGCCTAGTCTACAGTCTTGGTACACCCCACACAGCAGAGCTGTATGGGGTAAATAGGATACCGTGCCTTCGGCACGACGCTGACACAAGATGCAGGGTACTAGACATGCATTCAATCGTCATTCAGAAAGTAACGCTCGTCAATAGGAGCCCCATTTTCCTCAATGAATGAACGATACTCATCGGCAAAGGTGGTAGCACCATGATGTTCCTTTTGTCTCTTGATGTAACGCACAATCATATCCTTATCGCGAAGGCTATAGCTAAAGCCTGCATACTCGCGTCCCCAGCCTCGGAAGTCAGGGAAGTTCGGGTTGTCCTTCATCCACTTGCTGCTACTGCTCTTCACCCTCTGCACAAACGAGGCTAGAGACAGGTCTGAGGGTAGCGACACGAAGATGTGGATGTGGTCGGGCATGCCGCCAATACGATAGGTCTGGCAGCGGAGGTTCTTGGCGATGCCGTAGATATAGGCATACAGTTCCCGCTCGTGTTCGAAGGGGATGGTGTGTTCGCTGCGGTAGGTGCGGAACACGATGTGATAGTATGATGTAGTGTAGCTCATGACTATGAAACGCGGATAATGCGTTTCTATTGTGCAGCCCCAGCCCGTGTCGGAGACACGACCTCCTATATACCCCACACGGCATAGTGTGGGGCTCGACACACCAGCCATAGTGACCCGCGTGCTGGAGGCACACCACCTCACATGGGGATATAGCGTGTCTATAGCATACTCCATCGAGTCTATCATCCAGCCTGTCCCACACCTGTCTGTTGTCATGCAGTGCCGACACGGCACAGGATGTCCTACATACCATAGCCACCGCATCATGATGCATCTGTAGCATACCTCCTGCCCCAGCCCGTGTCAGAGACACGACCTCCTATTTACCCCACACGGCACAGTGTGGGGCTCAACACACCAGCCATAGTGACCTGCGTGCTAAAGGCACGCCACCTCACATGTAGATGTAGCGTGTCTATAGCATACTCCATCGAGTCTATCATCCAGCCTGTCCCTCACCTGTCTGATGTCATGCAGTACCGACACGGCACAGGATGCCCCACACACCATAGCCACCGCATCCTGACACATCTGTAGCACACCTCCTGCCCCCATCCGTGTCGAAGACACGACCTCCTATATACCCCACACGGCATCGTGTGGAGCTCGCAAACTCATATACAGTCGTAATGTGCCATCGGCGCGAGACCTCTACGAAGTTGGTAACACTACTCGACATCGCAGACAAGGCGTACAGAACGGCCTAGGTAGCGCCTATAGTTGACCAGATAAATACCTGAATTGTAAATATAAACATAATACGCACAGCAACTGGAATTGCTAGAAGACAACCAATAAAATCCAGTGGAACCGACATCAGCGACAGTGGTTCCGAAACGTCCGCCAGCAGCTGGAAGAAATACGCCTCCAGCATTTTCAATTGTAACCCATTGGGTGGCATTTATCACATTGCTAATGTAAGAAGCTCCAATACTGTTGGTATTGTTTAAGGTATATGTGTCAGTTGTCCAATCATCAGGCAACAATATCACACCATTGATGTCGTTCACCTGAGCTTTTGCGAAACGGATGCCCGAGGGAGTATTTCTTGTGTTTAAGACATAGTTCCATTCGGGTTGAGTTAGGGTGCGCCATTGATTAGCGGTGTTGCCGCCATTGCTGATTGGGTTGTTAACGCCCCAGTCATAATTGGCACTGGTACCCGTTAAGTTCACATCAGGCATGTTCGTTGAAGGACCGTAACCATAAATATTATAATCATTGTCCAGCAACGAATCTGAGCTTGACCATGGTTGATAGTTTACGTTATAAGAATCGTTGGTATCATGGTAACCGCTCGTGCCCCAACCGAACAAGTCTATCCAGCCATCATAAAACGAGGAGATGTTACTATTGGCATCACCAATGAAGTCGTGTTGGCTCTCGGCAAACTTCCATGTGTCGGTGGAAGCCTTGTATTGCAGGTTGCCTTGCGAGAAATAGACTTGGTCACCATCGGCGTTTATGGTGAACTTGCCGTTGATGGCTCCAGTGGGGGCTGTGTTCTGCTCTGAAGAACGCACTGGTCGGACAGTGAAGCCACCGCTGCGGGTATAACTACCGTCCATCTGATAGTTGCCCGAATCGAAGGAGAAATACCATGCGTTGATCGGGAAGTCCGTGCGGAACGAACTCGAACCGTAAAGGCAATTAGAGCCAGCGTTGTAGAGCTCCGAGCCCCAGAAATAGCCGGAGGCGGGAAGGAAGAGACTATTGCCGTTTGAGGAGATGAAGAGTCGTCCGTTCACGCCGTTTTGGGTCGTCCAAATAACGTTAGTGTTGTTGTAAAGCTCTTGCCATTCCTCCTTAGTGGGCATACGCCAGTCGCTGTCCCAATTGGCCGTGGCCGCGTCGTCCTCGGGCAACAGGGTGGTCAGGTTGTCAGTGAAGCCATTGTAACCATAGCTGGCATCGGTGCAGTACTTGGTAAGAGTGTTGTAACTGCCGTTGCAGTACTGATAGGTGCTCCAGTTGTAATTGACCTTGGGTTGGGTCTCGCCCCATGCGAAGTAGTCGCCATAGTCCTCGGGCAAACTAGCACCCACGTTGCAGGTGGCCCACAGCAGGCCGCTTGGCAGGCCAAGGTCGACGTATTCATGGTAGGTTCCATCGTTAATAACAAAGTTTGCCACCAAGTTTCTGTTCCCAGTGACAATGAATGAATAGGTGGCATCCGTGGAAACCACCTCGCCATCCTCCGTCCAATTAATGAAAATATACTCTTCGTAAGCTTCTGCGACAAGTGTACACTCAGCACCTTCTCGGTAGGAATCGGCACCAATCACCCATCCGCTTTCCTCAGGATTAGCAGTGGCATTGATTGTATAGGTTGCAAGCGGGACGGTACGCACGGCTCGGACAGAGCGTCCAACGAAACGATCGTAAATGGAATTCAAATAATAGGTGCCATCTGGATTGCAGGTGAAGTAATAGGATGCAGAAGGATAACTGCTATAAAGCTTATTTGACCAATAGTAACCAAATTGGCCAACATCATTCGGCGATTCGTTATACCAACAGCCAGCAGCGGGAAGAAAAATACTGTTACCATTTTCTCCAGTAAACAGTGTACCGTAAACACCGTTTTGGGTTGTCTGCGTTTTTGTTGTGTAAATAAACAGTTCATTCCATTCTGCATTGTTTGGCATGCGCCAATCTGTTCCCCAATTAGCCGTGGCGGCATCGTCCTCAGGCAACAAAACAGTCAAAGTATCGGCGAAACCATTGTAACCATAATAGGAATCGTAGCAGTATTTCGTCAACTGATTATAACCACTTCCGTACAGGTAGTTGTCCCAGGAATAACTGTCTTTTGGTTGCGTCTCGCCCCAAGCGAAGTAATCGCCATAGTCCTCGGGGTTGTCGGCACCCACGTTGCAGGTAGCCCAAAGGGCACCGCTTGGCAGGCCAAGGTCGATGTATGCATGGCCACCACTACCGCTTGAACCAGTAGTGAAAAGCAATTCGTTGCCGTAAGCCAGACCGTGGTCACTCACTACATAGGCACGCACATAATAGGTGGTTGCAGGGGTTAGGCCTTCAATCGTGCTGCTGAAGCTTCCTATGCCCGTGCCATCCGAGGTGTGGTCGCCATCGATGTCAGGGCTTGGCAACGTGCCCCAGCACACACCGCGAAGGAACACATGGGTGCCTTCGGGCAACACCACCATGCCGCCTACTACTGCACTGGTATCAGTAATGCTGGTCGGTGTGGCCGTAACCACATCATCGGAAGGAGGTTGTGCAAAGACAAACTCGACATACTCAGTTCGAGCTGAGTAGTACATGTAGCCCCAACCAGGCATAAAGTGGGTGACACCGCCAGCCCAGCGGCCTCTCGAATACTTGGAATTGATGAACTGTGATTTGATCATGTCGCCTTCCATGGGCAAAAAATCACCCATGGCTTCGTCAATTTCCATCGCCTCCGCATTGGGATAGCTAATCCAGTTCCAACCTGGATACAATGTAATCGTAATTTCCTGTGCCTTGGCACACAGACTTGCCGCCAACATAGCAAACAAGCACATTGTAATCATTCTTAATCTTTTCATAAACTATTTTTGTTGGTTATTAAAATTCATTTTTCTTACATCATTTCAGAGATCCTAACCACATTCCTTAGCCATCATCACCGCATCCAAAGTCACCATAGCCGCCAAAGCCTCCACCAAAACAACTGCACGCGGCAAGGCACATACATCATGCCGCCCTTCGATGGCGATTTGGCAGGTCTCTCCTGCCCGATTCACGGTCTGCTGAGGTTGGGAAATGCTTGGAATGGGTTTGAAGGCAACACGGAAAACAATGTCATTTCCATTGGTGATACCGCCCTGAATGCCACCTGAGTGATTTGTTAAAGTCTTGATCTTGCCCTCCTTATTAATAAAGGTGTCGTTAGCCTCAGAGCCTTTCATTCCAGCCAAGGCAAAGCCATCGCCGATTTCAAAACCTTTCACGGCAGGAATGCTGAACATAGCGTGCGCCAACTCGGCTGAAAATTTTCCGAACATCGGTTCGCCCAAACCTGCTGGAGCACCTTCAATCCTGCACTCTACAACACCACCCACCGTATCACCCTCTTTTTTAGCCTGTTCCGCATCGCCCATACCAACCACTTGCGCAAAGACCTTGATGCCTTTTCCCTTTAAAATCTGCTTGGCAATGGCACCCGCCACGACGATAGGCAAAGTGGTTCTTGCCGAGGCTCTTCCTCCGCCACGCCAATCACGAATTCCAAATTTCTGCTCATACGTGAAATCAGCATGCGAGGGACGATAAATGTCTTTCAAAGCATCGTAATCCTCTGGTTTGCAGTCTTCATTGCGCACCATAAAGGCAATCGGCGTGCCCAAAGTGACACCATCAAGCAAACCCGATAGCCATTCGATTCGGTCCGATTCCTTGCGTTGGGAAGCCGAAAAGGTTTGCGCTGTCTTGCGCCTATTTAGTTCGGTATCAATGAAATCAAAATCCAACTTCAATTGCGATGGGCAGCCGTCTATGACACCGCCGATGGCCGCGCCGTGTGACTCACCGAAAGTAGTGAGCTTAAATAAGTGACCAATAGTATTCATGGAGGCAAAAATACAAATTATCGGCAAGAATTTTGTACTTTTGCAGCCGCAATGGAAAAAAAGAACACCAATAACATCAAGATAAAGAACAAACGCGCCACGTTTGAGTACTTCCTCGTGGAAACGCTGACGGCAGGCATCGTGCTTACGGGAACGGAAATCAAATCGATTCGTGGTGGCAAGGCGAGTCTGGCGGATTCGTATTGTAGTTTCAAGGGCAACGAGCTGTTTGTCATCGGAATGCACATCGCTGAATATGCCCAAGGCACCTACAACAACCACGACCCCAAACGCGACCGCAAGCTGCTTCTCAATGCCCGCGAACTGCGCAAACTGAAGAACAAAGTGCAGGAGAAAGGCTTCACCATCGTGCCTGTCATGCTGTTCATCAATGAGAATGGCCTTGCCAAATTGGACATCGCTTTAGCTCGAGGCAAACACTATTATGACAAGCGCGAAAGCCTGAAAACCAAAGACTCAAAGCGCGAGTTGGAAAGGATGGACAGGTATTAAAGCCTAAAAATCAGAACTTTTAGAAGCAATAGCCCACACGGATTGCGATAGGCGAAGCGTAAGGTGTATCCCAACTACCCGACTGGATTGTGCCCCAACTGAGGTTGTAAAGTACCAAAATATAGACACAACTACCTGTGTATGAGTATTGTCTGTAACCACCGCCCACAAAGACACTGTTGTACCATTTCTGAGACACGGTTTCATGGTTCCATCTGACGAGGCCATACATCACTTCATCCTCAATATGGGCAAACAAACCTTTGTAAATCTGAAAGTTAGTATAAGGTGCCACACCAAAATAATGGCCATAAGTATTCCCATATAATCTATTGAAATCAGCGGTCAAATCATAAATGGCACGCACACCGACTTCCCACGGATTGAAGACACGGTACCCAATTTGCGGAGAAACGGACAAGCTAAGGTAATTTCCCGACATACCGAAGCCGAAACCGCCGCCATAAACCACCTTCCCTTTCAAATCAGGCACATCGGGAAGAAACTGTGCCGAGGCCTTGCCTGCAAAGCCCAAAAGCATCAAAGTCAATGCTGCGATAATTCCAAGACGTCTCATTTTTCTGAATTTTGCGCAAAAATACAATAAAATCCATTTCCGCTCGTATCAGATAAAAGTCTATTTTTGCCTTTTATTTCATCGTCATGAAAAAACAACCTATTTTATTCATATTGATTGTTTTGCTGCTCGCAGGCTATTCGTGCAAAAAAAACAATCAAATCAATCCCGACTCAAGCCTGAAACTCAGTTTTTCGGCGGACACGGTGTTGTTTGACACGGTTTTCACCTCTTTGGGCTCTGCTACACATCAATTGAGAATCTACAATACTCATAGCGACGACTTGAAAATCAGTTCTATACGTCTTCTTGGCGGAGAAGCATCCCCCTATCGCATCAACCTTGACGGTGAAAATGAAACGGAGTTTTACGATAAAGTCATCCCTGCCGGAGACAGCCTTTTCTCCTTTTTGCGCGTCACTATCAACCCGAACGACTTGAACACGCCTTTTGTGGTGGAAGACGAACTGGAATTCATCACCAACGGCAACACACAGATTGTCAAACTATTGGCTTGGGGGCAAAACGCCAACTACATTGTCGCGGACAAAGTCGTCACTTTAGGGAATGTGAAATATCCCTACCGCATTGTTGCAGACAGCCTGCAAACCACCGTTTGGACCAAGGAAAAGCCATACGTCATTTATGGCTATGCGCTCATCAACTCATGGGGCACCTTGAAAATTGAGGAAGGCACACGCATCTATTGTCACCAAGGCAGCGGCATATTCTCGTGGAGCGACGGTCAGCTCATCATCGACGGAACCGCTGACGAACCTGTCATTATCCAAGGCGACCGCTTGGAGGCTTATTATCGGGACACCCCTGGCCAATGGGAACAAATCCTGATGATGGACGGTCGCGCTGGTGCCGACCATCGCGTCAGCCACGCCATCATCCGCAACGGCACCATCGGATTGAATTGCCAATCCTCTTTGAAAGTCACGGAATGCGCCCTTCGCATCGACAACACCATCATCGAAAACCAAAGCGGCTATGGGCTGTATTCTATCCTCTATGGCGTTGAGGCCAAAAACTTTGTCATTTCCAATTGCGGCTATGCCAATTTTTGGGCTTTTGGCGGCGACTATCGCTTTGTCCACGGCACTCTTGCCGACTATTGGCAAGACCAGCACAACAACAATATCGCTGTAAGTGTGGCCAACCGTGCCATTGACGGCCAGACCGAGCAAGTGTTTTACTATCCTTTCCACATGGAGATGGACAACTGCATTATCTACGGCAAGCAAAAAGACGAGTTCTCCACCGTTTTCGGTCCCGATGCCGATTCCACTTTCATCCTCGACCACTGCCTGATCAAGTCGGAGAAATTCAACGGCAATATGGCGGGTTTCAACCATTGTCTGTTCAACTTGGAGCCTTATTTCATTGACGAGCTAAGCGACTATCACATCGACAGTATCGCCTCGCCTGTCATCGGCACTGGCAATCCCTTATTTGGCAACGAATTACCCTACGATTTGGACGGTGTTTCCCGCATTGGCGCACCCGACATTGGGGCGTATCAGTTTATAAAATATTAGCCTCCAAAGCATTCCCATCCCATTCAAGAACGCCCGATGAAAACCAACGTCAACCTCAAGCCCTACAACAGCTTCGGCTTCGATGCCGTGGCCAAATACTTCGTTGAAATCAACCATGTGAATGATCTCCAAATGCTGATACAATCAGGCGAATTGAAGAAGAACAAGGTCTTGATTCTCAGCGGAGGAAACAACATTCTTTTCCAAAATGAGATGTTTGACGGCCTTGTAGTATACATCAACACAAAAGGCATTGAAATCCTTCGGGAAGACGAAAGCGAAGTCGTCATTCGTGCCCAAGCTGGCGAAGACTGGCCTGACTTCGTACGCTTTTGTGTAAGTAAAGATTGGCATGGTATAGAAAACCTTGCCCACATCCCTGGCAAAGTCGGGGCGGCGCCTGTGCAGAACATCGGAGCATACGGCATGGAACTGAAAGACAGTTTCCTACAATGCGAAGCCATAGAACTGGCCACGGGTAACAAACGAGTTTTCAAAAAAGAGGAATGCTGCTTCGGCTACCGCGAAAGTGTATTTAAAAGCGAGTTGAAAGGTCAATATGTCATCACCTCAATGGATTTTTTGCTGAAGAAAAACGCTCCTCTTCTTCTTGAATATGGCAATATCAAAACCTATTTGGAGCAAAATGGCATTGAAAGCCCGACTTTACAGCAACTCCATGATGCCATTTGCACCATCCGCGACGCCAAATTGCCTGATGTGAAGCAGATTGGCAGCTGCGGTAGTTTCTTCAAAAACCCAGTCATTGAAAAGGAACAATTTGAAGCTTTGCAAAAGAACTATCCCAACATGCCACATTATGATGAACCTGATGGCAAAGTGAAAGTGCCTGCTGGGTGGTTAATTGAACATTGCGGCCCTTCGACCCTTCGACAGGCTCAGGGTCCCCAAAGCTCAGAGTCTGTTAGTTGGAAAGGCTGGCGCGACGAGCATGTGGGTGTTTATGAAAAACAGGCACTCGTCTTGGTGCATTATGGCGGTGGGAAAGGTCAGAATATTGTAGAACTGGCCAAGAAAATCCAGAATTCCGTGGAAGCTAAATTTGGGATTAGAATTGTTCCGGAAGTGAATTTTGTTTAGACGAAAACATAAAAATCAGATAAAACATACTTTATTTTATAATGATTTATATTATTTAATCTAAAGTTTACTATATTTGCAGGCAAATTGCAAATGACATGATAAAAAGATTCTCGGACACAGAAATTCTCCAATTGCTTGGACTGCGATTCAAGCAATATCGGGTAGCTCTTGGACTCACGCAAGCCGAACTATCGGCAAAAGCTGGCGTATCCGTAATGACCATCCACAAATTCGAAACAGGCACAGCCAAGAACATTACGGCAACAACACTGATTTCACTCTTGCGCTATACTGGACTCATTGAGAATCTGGACGGTCTGATTCCAGACATACCCGAATCGCCCTATTCCAACCTCAACGGCAAACAAAGAGTAAGACATCATGGCATCAAGAAACAATAAAGACATCCAAACCCTTTTGGTCACCCTCTGGGACGTGAACATAGGCACGCTTCAATGGAACCCACGCACAGGCAATAGTCTGTTCTGGTTCTCTCCAGATTATTTTGAAGAAGGATATGACATCACGCCCATCACATATCCAAAGGCCACGCAAAGTCCTACCATAGCCATTCACGGACTTAAAGAACCAAAGATTTACCAAGGACTTCCTCCATTTTTGGCCGATTCACTACCAGACCGCTGGGGCAATGCCGTGTTTGACCAATGGTTCAAAGACGAAGGCCTGCACGAAAAAGACAAAACACCGCTGACCAAACTTTCGTTCATTGGAAAACGAGCCATGGGTGCTATGGAGTTTTACCCTGTGCTGGACAGTGGCTTCTACGACAACGATATAGTCAAAATCGACCGCTTGTATGAACAGGCCAAGCTAATCGAGGAACAACTTGTCGGAAAGAGTATTTCCGCTGGAGAGCCTCTCACCCGCCGTACATTGACTGCCATAGGAACCTCTGCAGGTGGCCGCCAGATGAAAGCTATCATCGCCATTGCTCCCGACGGAAGCATCCATTCCGGACAAACCAGTGCCGATACCGAATACGAGCATTGCCTCATTAAATTCAATACTCCAGAACATGCACTGTCACAGACAGAGATGACCTATTTCCAAATGGCCCGCCAATGCGGCATCACCATTATGGACAGCCGCCTAATCGAGGTGGAAAACATACCGCATTTCCTAACACGACGTTTCGACAGAAAAGACGGCAAGAAATTGTTTGTACAGACCCTGGCCGCCATCAATCCTGACGCACACAGCTACGAAGAACTTTTCTACACCTGTCGCGAACTGGAAATCCCCAAACCTGAGATTGACGAACTTTTCCGTCGGGCCGTGTTCAACGTCCTAACCAACAACACCGACGACCACGAAAAGAACTTCTCGTTCCTGATGTCACAGAACGGAGAATGGCATCTGGCACCCGCTTACGATTTGACTTTCATCATCGCTACCAACGGCATTGAGGCGGAAAAACGTCACTGCATATCAATTGGCGGAAAGTTCGAGGACATTAACATTGATGACCTCCTACAACTAGGCCGTGACAATTCGGTGAGGAATCCGGAAAAAGTGATAGAAACAGTGATGAAAGGCACCGCCAATTTTGAAACATTGGCTGCTGCTAATGGCGTGGACAGTTTCCATATAGAGCTTATTTCGCAACGGCTTTATGAACTTCGTGGCGTGAATCCAGAAGGCGCTTCTTTCAGCTTCGTGTCAGAGGACGGTTTCAAGGTGTCTGACATACGCTTCGAACGCACGACAAAAGGCAATATCCATCTTTTGGCCAAGGTGAATAATCGTGAAGAAAAGTTTGTTATCACCCCAAAGAAAACGGTCTACAAGACCATTCTTGATGCCGGATTCAATCGTATGTCCGATGAGGGAAAGAAGACTCTAGTAGAGCAACTCCTTTTGGCAAAAATCAGGAATCGAAGTGCTTAATACTACAATAAAGCCCCAATCAGATCCATAACCTTCTGGAATCCATGCCGTTCACAATATTCCTTCATTCCTTCGGCGACTTTTACGGAAACAACAGGATCAATGAAATTGGCCGTGCCGATTTCGATGGCGGAGGCACCGGCAAGCATGAACTCTACGGCATCGGTGGCATTGGAGATGCCGCCCAAACCCACTACAGGAATCTTCACCGCTTTGGACACTTGCCAGACCATACGCAAAGCCACTGGCTTCACACAGGCACCTGACAATCCACCAGTTATCACGGACAATTTCGGTTTGCGCTTCTCTGCGTCAATGGCCATGCCCATCAGTGTGTTGATTAAGGAAACCGAATCCGCACCAGCTACCTCAGCTGCCAAAGCGATTTCGGCGATATTGGTCACATTCGGCGACAACTTGACCATCAGATGTTTACGATACACTTTGCGGACTTCTGAAACCACTTGTGAGATACCCGCACAAGTCACACCGAAAGCCATGCCACCTTGTTTCACGTTGGGACAAGAGACATTCAATTCTATGGCGGGAATCTTTTCCAAAGCATCCACCATCTCGGCACCTTTCACGTAATCCTCCAAAGTGGAGCCTGAAAGGTTAAGCAACACGTTGGTATCAAAATCCTTAATGCGAGGATAAATCGTATCGATAAAGTATTGGACGCCTTTGTTTTGCAGTCCCACGCAGTTCAGCATTCCCGAAGCCGTCTCAGCCATACGCGGATATGGATTGCCTTCTCGGGGATGCAAAGTCGTGCCTTTCACGATGATGCCGCCGAGTTGCGACAAGTCCACGAAATCGGTGTATTCCTCTCCGTAGCCAAAAGTACCCGAAGCCGTCATCACAGGGTTACGCAGCACCAAGCCACGGCCCAAATCTATTGTCATGTTCACCATTTCAACCTCCTTGTGTTAAATACAGGTCCTTCCTTGCAGACACATACATGGCCATCGACGGTGTCCTCCACGCAACAGAGGCAGGCACCAAGGCCGCAAGCCATCAAGTTTTCCAACGAAACCTCACACCAAACATCCTTTTCGGCAGCCAGTTTCGCCACAGCCTTCATCATGGGCTTCGGTCCACAAACATAGATTTTGTCAAAACTTTGCTTTTGCCAAACGGAATGTTGCGTCACGAAGCCTTTCTCGCCGAGTGAGCCGTCTTCGGTGGTCACAAAAGTCTCGCCAAGTTGCTGGTAATCCGCCAAACGAAGCAAATCCGATTCCGATTTTCCACCCAAGAGCAAAGTCGGGCGAATGTCTTTTTCATTCAGTATTTTAGCGAAATAATACAAAGGCGCAATGCCTATGCCGCCGCCAACAAACAAGCACCTCTCCCCTTTTTCGGGAAGAGTAAAGCCGTTGCCCAAAGGCAATACCATATTAATACCATCGCCCTTTTCAGCCCCTGCCAAATGTCGTGTCCCCTCTCCTACCTGTTGCACCAAAAGCACAATCTCGTTTTTGGCAAAATCCACGTCATGAATGGAAATCGGGCGGCGCAAATAGGTGCTTGGCGAGCCGTCGACGCGCACTTGGACGAACTGTCCAGGCTTGATGTCGGGCAAAGGCCGCTCAGAACACAACCGCAATAGCACCGAGCGTCCGTAGTCCTGCTTTTCGACTACCTTGAAGTCTGCAATTTGTTTTGTCATTTTTCTGACTTTTTGATGGGACAAAGGTACAAAAAAAGCCGCATAAAGCGGCTTCCAACCAATAAATCTATGAAAAACTTTACTCTTTCTCTTTAGGTTCCTCAGGCGTTTCAGTTGCCTCGGGCTGGGCTTCCTCCTCTGTGAAGTCGAGCAGGCCCTTGTCGTTTAGCATCTGATACCAGGCAAAGACTTTCCTCATATCGGAAGGATACACGGCCTCCTCGTCATAGTCGGGCATGACGAAGGCGAACTTCTCGCGTAATTCGTCGTTTGAAGCCTTCTTATAGTCGAAGTCGACCTTGTCGCCCATCTTCTCGTGAATCATCTTGAAGACTTCCTTCAACGGACGGTCTTCTTCGGTGGAGAAAATAGAGATTTCCTCAAGCGAGCTCATGCGGTCGCGGGCAAAGGCCGGCGAGCACTTTCCGTCAACAACCGATTCAACAATAAGTCTTCCAATAGCCTGTGACTTAATCGCATACAGTCCAGATTTGCCAGATATTGATACAATTTTACTCAAATCCATAGTCAAAAGTGTTTAGTTTAGTTTGTCAAAAACGGCTGCAAAAATAGGAAAATTTTGGAAATTCTATTCAAATCATGAAAAATCTCTCAATACTCCAGCCGTATCTCATCCACCCAAAACACATTGCCCAAGGCTCCGATGAAGGCACCACTGCTTCCTGAGGAGAACCACATAATCGCGTGGGTGACAGGACAATCCGCATCGGACCAGGCTTCTTCGATGATGGGTTTTTTCTGGCCTTTGCTGTTGAAAGCGTACATATTCTTGTACCCTGAAATCAAATCCATGTAAGGCTTGTAATCCTTGCTTTTTCTGGCATCGCCGTAGATGACCGGCACCCTGCAATCCATCACCCAACCTTGCGACGATTTCTCAATTTGGCACATCGCCGTCCCCACGCGCTTGGCGTGGATGTTACCCTCAGCATCCTCCCAACGGTGTTGCAAGATGAAAACAACCTCAAACGGGTCATAACCTTCAAACTCGGAGGTGCGGAATGTGGTGCTCTTTATCAACTTGCCTGTGTTAGGAATCACCGCCTTATAATGGAACAGCAAAGCCTTTGGCCGTTTGGTGAAAGGGATACCCCAACTCATGACGGCGTAAGGATTGCTGATGGCCGAGACAGGCTCCTGCGTCTCTCCCCAGAAAATGGAACCTGTCGCCAACACCTTGATATTGATGAGACCCACCACCTTGCATGAGGCCAATTGAGAGACTAATTTGGCGCATTTACCGGTCGGACCACGGTCGGGCATGACGTTGGTGCTGGTTTTGGTCACGCCCATCACCTTGGCATAGACATTCGAGGATGACCAAATGGTGTTTTGGTATGAATAGACCACGTTGCCCCGAATGGTATCCGTCGGGCCCACCATATACACAGTTCTTTCCTGCCCACCAATCACTTTAGACTCAGTGATATAACGCACCGCCCACTGCTCAAAGTCACCGAAAGGCACCTTCTCGTAGCGTTGGGCAGAGGCCGTCAAACAGGCCAACAGAAACATTATGGTCACTTGAACTTTTGCCATAGCTTATTGACTAATCCTTTGGGTAAAACAGCAATCAAAGGCGGTAAGTATATGTTCATAAACCCCGGTTTCACCACCCTTTTCTTCCGCATCATGCCTTTCAAGGCCTTGCGCACTAACCATTGCGGCGTGCCGATAAGTCCAATTTTCACACCAAGTTTCAAAAGGCTGGGTTTCAATTTGTAAAGCGGTGTGGCAATGGCAGCTGGGCAAACTGTAGTCACGCCCACACCGTAGGGACGCATCTCGAAATAGAGCGATTTGCCAAAGCTTTTCAGATATGCTTTCGTGGCGGAATAGATTGTGATGCCTGGACAAGGTAATTTGGCCGCCATCGAAGACATATTAATAAGGTATCCGTAACCACGCTTTTTCATTTCCTCACCAAACAAGATGCATAGCTTTGTCGGGGTGAAGATATGCAAACGCATCATCGTCAAGGCTTTGGATTCATTTTCAGTAGTCAACTCTTCAAAGAAAAACATGCCTGCGTTGTTGATGAGGATGTCGATTTGCAGGTTTTCGGATTGGCAGAAAGCCAGCAATTCCTCAGCCGCCGTCTCCGTTGCGAGGTCTTGATAATGCGGAATCACTTGGATTTCATCCCTTTTCAAATCGCTTGCAGCTTTTTCCAATTCTTCCCTTTGGTTGCTGACCAACAATAAGTTGCATCCCATTTCAGCCAACTGTCGCGCATACTCCAAGCCCATGCCCGAACTACCGCCTGTAATCAAAGCCCAAGGCCGATGACCATGCGCATCCCTAAACCGATTCAACCATTTTGCCGTATTCATCCTCTCTTTTCCGCTCTTTTGATTTCTTTCCGAATCGACTTCGGCAACTCTTCGTCTACGCAATGGTGGCACTTCATTTCCAAAGTGTACATGCGCCCGATACAATAGTTGGAGTGTTTGCACTCACTGCGTGTCACCTCGCCGCTATGCAGTTTGTTGACGAAATCCGTGTCGTTAATCAAAGCGCGTGCCATTTGCAAAGCCACAAAGCCCGAATCGAGTACTTCTTCCATCTTTTCCTTCGAGACCATGCCGCCCACATAAATCAAGGGCAGATTCAGGTATTTGCGGAATATCTTGGCATCCTCCAAGAAATAGCCTTCGCTAAACGGCACCGTGGGAATCAGTGTCCTGCCAAACAAGGCGAGCCCCGCTTTCAACCACCAGAACTTTTTCGGATCCATATAATAACGCAAGGTCTTTAGGGGCATGGCACCGCGCATCACCTCCATCGGGGCCTTGCTGACGAAACCTGCCGTAAGCACAAGTGCATGAACACCAAGCCGTTCCAACTGTTTGGCCACGGCAAGGCACTCGTCCTCATCCATGCCTTTTCTGAAACCGTCGTGCATGTTCACTTTGACCACCACGGCCATATCCTTGCCAGCGGCTCGCATCACTTCTTCAATGACCAAATTCATGAAACGCATCCGGTTATCAAGGTTACCGCCAAACTCATCGCGACGGTGATTAGTATAGGGCGACAGGAACTGGCTGATGAGATAGCCATGTCCCGCATGGATTTCCACACAATCGAAACCCGCCTTGCGAGCCAAACTCACAGCCTTTCCGAAATCAAGCACCAACTCATAAATATCGGATTTTTTCAGTTTTCTATGAAAAGTCGGAGAATAGAAATTGAAACCACGCGAAGCCCCTACTGGCATACAGCCGCAGGTGGAGCGATGGGTCATGTTGCCGCAATGCCCCAACTGGATGGAAGCCTTGGCCCCATAGCTGTGGACGGCATCGGTGAGGGTCTTCAGCGAAGGCACAATCTCCTCGCGCATCCAAAGTTGGCCGTCGAACGAAAGTCCCGACTGGTTGACAGCAGCGTATGCCACCGTGGTCATGCCGACACCGCCACGTGCCACTGCCGTATGATAGTTGAGCAAGTCGTCGGAAGGGCGGTTGCCATAGGCCATATTCTCAAAAGCCGCCGAGCGTATCACCCTGTTGCGCAAGGTGATAGGGCCAATTTCGCAAGGGGTAAATATGATTGAGTTTTCCATAGGTCAATATATAAAAGGTATGATTCTCTTGACTTTTTTCGTGTCCAATTGACTGCCAAATTCCGTCTGATACTTCTTGTAGATGTGGTCGGCGCGAGGTCCAAGGTTAGCGAAAGTCCACAGGGCAAACACTGCTCCCGACCATGACCAAGTGAGTATGGCAAAGCCCACCCATTCCACAAACTCGCCGAAATAGTTGGCCGAGGTCACATAGCGGAACATGCCGCCTTGAGGCAGATAATGGTTGGTGTCGCCATCCTGCCGCAAGTTGCGGATGATGTCGTCGGACTGAATGTTGATGTACATGCCGATGATGAAGACCAAGAAACCAACGATAAATCTCGGGTTGGTGAGCCAATCGGCGGGATAATAGTCCTCGGGGGAAACGTAAAAAATCCAGCCGCCTTGCATCAAAGCATTCGCCACGTTGAAGGTCACGCCCATTAAGACGATGGAAAGCGGCATCATGCTGTTTCCACGCATTCGGAACGGAAACACGAAGGAACGCTGGATATAGTGTAGCTCAAACAGAAACAGGAAAGCCATGCGCACCAAGTCGTCGCGACGGTCGGAAAGGAGCCACAACAGCAACATGGTAATGAACACAGGCGACTCCATCAGCACCCAACCGACCTTGTTGTTGACCGCCGGCCCCCATTTCTTATCGTAGAACTTACCGTAACCCGCATCCACAAAATACAGGCTCACAAACACCACCACAGCCACTACGGCCATGATAATCAAGAACAAATGAAATGATTGTATCGACATCTTCGTTGAGAAATAAGGGTCAAAAATAGGGAAATTTCATGTTGGTCACCGATTTTTTCACCAAACAATCGGAAAAAATCCATTATCTTTGCGCCATTAACTTCAAAATCGCCTTTAAAATCAGGAACTATGAATGCAAATTGGATTCTTATCATCGTCATCGCCATTGTGGGCCTTTTGGTACAATGGAAACTGAAAAGCGTGTTCGCCAAATACTCAAAAGTGCTATCGCCTGGCGGCCTCACTGGAGCGCAAATCGCACAGAAAATGTTACATGACAACGGTATCTACGACGTGCAAGTCACCTGCATCAAGGGGCAGCTCACCGACCATTACGACCCGACCAAGAAGACCGTCAACCTCAGCGAGGATGTCTATCATTCAAACAGCGTCTCAGCCGCTGCCGTGGCTGCCCACGAATGTGGCCATGCCGTGCAGCACAAGGTGGGCTACGCGCCCTTACGTATGCGCACAGCCTTGGTGCCTGCCGTCAGCATCTCCTCTAAACTCTCCATGATTGTCATCCTCATTGGTTTGGCTCTTATTAACACCTTCCCTGCTCTGTTCTGGGTCGGTATCGCCATGTTTGCGATGGTGTTCCTGTTTAGTGTCATCACCTTGCCAGTCGAGTTCAACGCCTCAAAACGAGCCTTGGCATGGTTGCAGTCGTCCAATTCACTCAGTCAAGCAGAGCTTGGGCAAGCCAAGGAAGCCTTGGGTTGGGCAGCCAGCACCTACGTTGTGGCCGCCTTGTCGTCGTTGGTCACGCTGCTGTATTACGTTGGATTGGGAAACAATAGGAGATAAAACAGACCGCGATCTGGAATTTTTCTCCAATACCGCAGCATTTTTCCTCCCTCCGCGATGGCACACCAAACAATGTCACATTGCATTTACCCTTTTTATTGGGCGGACACATAGGTCCGCCTCTATGCCCCACCAAATCCAACAAAAAAGGCGACCCTCAAAAACTGAAGGCCGCCTTTACTGTACTTGCTTAGGTTGGTTTTATTTCATCCCCGCATTGCAAATGCTCATATTCACGGCTTCCGAATTGCAAATTCGGGAGAACGAGGGCATGAGCCCTGAATTTTTGGCCAAAGTGACCGACCCTTGGACGACTTCTCGCACCACACGCAAGGTTGGCATGGGCTTGCCGCTCATCAAGATGAATACCGAGAACGCCGGCGGCGGCATGAAGATCGAGAGTGAGGTCGGCAAAGGTACTGAACTCAATTTCTGGTTCCAACACGACCATTTAGACCGTCCACCGATGGGCGATTTGGCGGGCTCGTTGGTGATGCTGTTTTCCGCCCACGAGGATATCCATTTCATCTACACCCACATCACCGACGACGGCGAGTTCGTCTTCGACACCGACGAAATCAAGGAAGCCCTTGACGGGATGCCGATGAACGATGTGCATATCATGCAGTATCTCAAGGAGATGATTCAGGAGAATTTGAAGGAGATTAATTATAATGATTGAATTACCCTCTGTTCATATCGTACTGAATTTTTAAATTATCATGCGTTTGCCCTGCTGCCACAGTGTGACCACGGCTGCCGTGATATGATAGTACGGCGTTTATGAGACAACGGCGAATTGGACGAATGAAACGAAATCGCAGATTCAACGAAGTTAATTTTTGCGGCTGCCGCAATGCGATAGCCCTACAGCTCCCACCATAGCATATATCGTTTCCGTTGGGCCTTGTAGGGCTGTCACATGGTTGCTGAGCCCACCGAAACACCGTGGTAGCCGCACAGCGCAATACCCATAAAACAACAAAAGGCGACCCTCAAAAATGAAGGCCGCCTTGCTTATCACTTATTATCCCGTCTCAGAAATTCCAGACGAGCATGTTTGTTGCTTTTTAATTAGTTTGTTCTGACTAAGCGAACAGAATACTGATACTGTGTACTACCTGACTCATTAGGAGTAATGCTCGTACTCCAAGGATCGGTTCCTCCAACATATATATCTTCCTTTTTATTCACAAACCTAAAATACACAGAACCAGAACTCGACAAATAGCAGCCTTCATCACCTTGGTTATTGAGGCCCATTCCAGGAAAATTTGTCTTGTAGTATCCAGCAGCAGGCAAAAATACGACACCGTTATTCTCCATTGCAGTCCAAGCATCACCTGAATATGTGTTGTCGTTCCACAATATACGACTACCATCCTGCGGATCGTATTCAGTAATAGAAGAACCGGTATAATTATTGGGAAGGATGATTAACCCATGAATACCATTGACAGTTGCAAATCCGAATGTACTATGTTGGTAAAGATAATTCCACTCATCAGTAGTCAATGCATCCCAGCCAGCTGGGCCATTATAGCTATTCGATGCAGAAAAGTAGTCGCCATAGGTGTATTGGTTGACAGCAAAACTACCATCACTCAGTAAGTTGCCCCGCGAGAAACGCACTTGTTTGGTACTGCTGACGCTAAACAGACCGTTGATAGGATGAAGCGTTACAGTTCCACATTCACCGCCCTCACCCGCGCCAATATTGCCGGCTCCTTCACCTCCAGTTGCGTTTATGCTTCCACCTTCAATCTCGACATTGCCACAATGTCCGTTTTGACCACTACCGATACCGGCAGCATGAGAACCTCCTTCGGCCGTTATGGTTCCTCCTTCAATCTCGATGCTGCTGCATGTGCCGCCCGAACCACTACCGATACCAGCAGCGCCATCACCACCACAAACATTTATTGTACCGCCATAAAGGTAGATGTTGCCGCAGACAGTATTAATACCCGAACCACTACCGATACCGGCAGCCCCTTCACCTCCAGTGGCTGTTATTTCACCTCCTACAATCTCGATGTTGCCACATGTGCCGCCTTGGCCACTTCCTATGCCAGCACCATATTGACCTCCACAAGCAGTTATTGCACCACCCATAAGGGAGATATTGCCGCAGGTAATTCCACTGCCACCGCCAATACCCGCGGCGTTGCTTCCGCCTTGGACATTGAGCGAGCCTGTACCCTGAATGGTAAGCGTGTTGCCTTGGGGGCCTGCTTGAATACCGGGATAGTTATTAGAAGAGCAGTGGATTATGGAGCCACCGTACAAATTAATGGTGGCATTGCCTAAACAGGTGATTCCCGCACAATTTATGTTTCCACTTTTTGAGTTGTTGTTGTTGATATTTGCTCCATTGAACGTCACCGTGGCACCATCAGCAATCGAGACTTTCACATTGGCAGAAAGCGTACCATAAACAGTCATGCCATTTCTTGCGGTGGCAAAGCCTTCCTGTTCACTCCCCGTCAGTGCCGCGAGGTTGCCGTTCCAAACGTGGGTGTTCACGGTCATGCTAATCACATCAGCACCTTCGTGGTAATACTTGTTGGACTCAATCGCGTGAATGGTAGGGCGAGTGCCTGTGTAGCTAAAATCTTCAGAATAAGCCTCGCCTGTTTCGTCCAATTCAGCCTGCGGCAACACAATGGCCCAATAGGTCTTCTCGCCGCTACCTGTCTGACCTTTCATCTTGATAAGGCCACCGTCTTCTGCATCCATGTCATAACTGAAACCATCGTTTTCAGAACGGTCGTTGAGCTTCACGGTAACGGTGTTGTTCATGCCAGTGATGCAAATGTTAGCATCTGAAGGCGTTGTAACGCTGAACTTCATCAGCGAAGCCTTGTTGTGCAGATGGGCAGTGTAGGTGTTCCCTACCGAAGGGTAGGTCTCGTTGGACGGTGCCATCGAAATCACAGGGAGTTTCATATATTCTGTTTCGTATGTCTGGTCGCTGATATTCACGGTACATTCTTCGGTTGTTCCAGTTACGAGGGTCGAAACATCCGCCTTGTTGCCGAGGAAATAGAAATAGAGGTTCTGGTCGCCATTTTGTGTCACTGTAATGTTGCCTATGAATTTTGTGCCGTTATGGTCAAGATATCCCACATACTTGCCATCGTAGGCCACTAAAATACGGTCGCCGTTTTTGAAAGTGACATGCGGAGGATTGACTTCCGCTCTTGAACCATTGTTACCACTATTTTCCACATCCAAGGTAATGCGCACGACATTGTTTTCGTTTGTGGGTTTAAGAGGTTGCTCTTTCTTGCACTGCGAGAAGCCCAGCACCAAGACCAAGGCCATCACGAAATAAGTCATTCTTTTCATTGCTTGTCCTCCTTTTTCTTTAATGCCACATAACCGAGGCCAGCACCAATCAGGATGGCGATGCCACTGCCAAGAGGCCCTTCGAAGTCATCGTTGGTAATGCCTTCCTCGCCTTCTTCAATGTTAACTCCAGCGTCGCGAAACATTCCATCAGATTTAAACAAATCGCCAAGGCCGAACAATCCACCGGGTCTTTCTGTAGTTTCCTGCGCCATTGCGTTAGCCGGCAGCATCATGGCCGCTAGCCCGAGTGAAAGCACGATGGCTTTCAAGTTCAATTTTTTTGATTTCATTTCTTAATTTAAAAATTTAATATTTAAAGATTTAAGATTCAAAGATTCGGGGCTTTGCTCCCACACGCGCTTCGCGTCTTTGCGAACGCAGTGAAGCAATCCAGGGAACAAGTTGATGGTCTGGATTGCCACGCTTTGCTCGCAATGACGCAAAGCGACAAAAAACCAAAAAACATCCGCGACAGAACCGTTGGGCTTTGTCGGGGATGCTGTTGGGATGATACTATAATAATAAGGTGTGGCCGAAACGACCTGCAAGTCATTGCCAAGGTTGGAGAATCGCTTGCCGCCATCTAAGTTATTTATAATCAATTGATTACATAACTTTTGCATCGTTTTTTAGCACTTTTGAAGCTGCAAAAGTAAGAAAAAACAAATCGGGTCTAAAAAAGTGGAAAACAATTCCATAGAAAAAGAGGAGCCCTCATTCAAATATCCTGCTGTATTCCTCCTTCACCTGCTTGGCCACCTCCATATTGCCGTTGTCGGTGATGACACCCATAAACTTGACGCGGGCATTGTTGAAGCGCATTTGTTCCTCGTTGGAAAGGTATTGGGCGTTCTCAAAATAGTTTTTACTCATGGTAACAAACTGCTGCACTGCAACTTGCCAATCCTCTTCAGAATAATGCTTTGCCCTTTTTTCGGTCTGGTTCACGAACTTCTCGGCGTTGTCGACCACTTGGCTCGGCTTTTCAGCCATTTCATACACGACAGGTCCCCTCTGGCAACCTACGAAAGCCAGCAGAACCCATAATAAAAGAGGTAATACTTTTTTCATTGTTTTAAGAATTTTGCGGCAAAAATAGCACTTTTTGTCAAGATGTCGAAAAAATACCGTATTTTAGCCGACCAATTTGATGTTGAATTGTTGGCGGTTGAACTGTTTAATTGTTTAGCCGACAACTGCAAACCTTCACAACAATCAATCAAACAACAATTGACTACGTCGAATTATCATTTCAACAACTCAACAATAAACAATCAACATTATGAGCACTATCAAAGATTTGGAGCCGAATGGCGTGTGGAGAAACTTCTACAGTCTCACCCAGATTCCGCGCCCTTCGAAGAAAGAAGCCAAGGTGATTGCCTTCATGAAACAATGGGGCGAGGAACACGGCTTGGAAACCATTATTGAAGACTGCGGCAACGTCATCATGCGCAAGCCAGCCACCCCTGGCATGGAAAACCGCAAGGGCGTCATCCTGCAAGCCCATTTGGACATGGTTCCGCAAAAGAACGCCGACAAGGTACACGATTTCGAGAACGACCCGATTGAGACCCATATCGAAAACGGTTGGGTGAAGGCCAACGGCACCACCCTCGGCGCCGACGATGGTTTGGGCGCTGCCGCTGCCATGGCAGTCCTCGAAGCCACTGATTTACAACATGGTCCTATCGAAGCCCTCTTCACCATCGACGAAGAGACAGGCATGACGGGTGCCAACAAGCTGCAACCTGGCCTGTTGAAAGGCGACATCCTCATGAACATGGACTCCGAGACCGAAGGCGAGCTCTACGTGGGTTGCGCCGGCGGTGTGGACAACATCGGTACATGGACACCTACTTTTGAAGCTGTTCCTGCCGACATGAATGCCTTCCGTCTCTTTGTGAAGGGTCTGAAGGGCGGTCACTCGGGAATGGACATCAACTTGGGTCGCGCCAACGCCAACAAGGTTTTGAACACCATGCTGCTGATGGCAGCTGAGAAATACGGTCTGCGTCTCGCCAAGATTGATGGTGGTAGCCTACGCAACGCTATCCCGAGAGAAGCCGAAGCCATTGTGGTCGTACCCGCCGACAAGGAAGAGGAATTCAAACAATTTGCTGCCGAATATGAAGACATTTGCAAAGAAGAGTTCGCTGAAGTGGAACCCGAATTGGCCATCCTCTGCGAAGGCGCCGAGATGCCTAAGGAGGTCATCGATGTGAAGACACAAGACAACATGTTCTGCGCCATCGCCCGCTATCCCAACGGTGTCATCGCCATGTCGGAAGACTTCGAAGGCACCACCGAGACCTCAAGCAACCTGGCCACATGGAAGATGGAAAATGGCAAAATCACAACCGCTTCGTTGACCCGCAGCCTCGTCGACGCCTCCAAGGACAAGCTCGCCGAGCAAATCCGCAAGAACCTCACTGAAAACGGTGCCGAGGCCTATTCCACCGGCGACTATCCCGGCTGGAAGCCCAACATCAACTCGACCATCCTCAACCTGATGAAGAAAGTCTATCAGGAGAAGTTCGGCAAGGAAGCCAAGATTATGGTCATCCACGCCGGCTTGGAATGCGGCATCCTTGGCTCCAAGTATCCGCATTGGGATATGGTGAGCTTTGGCCCGACCTTGGTACACCCACACTCCCCCGACGAAGCCCTGCTCATCGAGAGCGTGCAGCCTTTCTGGGACTTCCTCGTCGAGACTTTGAAGAACATCCCTGAAAAGGAAGCAGTTGCATAAGCAACTAAATATCAACATCTTGAAAAAGGCGAAATCAGATTTGGTTTTGCCTTTTTCATTTTTTTCAAGAAAAATGTTGGAGCAAAGGAAATTCTTCGTACTTTTGCAGCCCGATTCAAAGGGACTTTTAGCGAAAAGTAACAATAAATAAGATACAGAAATGAAGCGCACTTATCAACCTTCGAACAGAAAACGTAGAAACAAACACGGTTTCAGAGAGAGAATGTCAACGGCTAACGGCCGTAAGGTTTTGGCCCGCAGAAGAGCCAAAG